>WNGE01000550.1_pt1 | contig 56492 bp, 51 predicted proteins | sample 5400651 | NCBI WGS metagenome assembly WNGE01 (sample SAMN13153370, study PRJNA577476) | soil metagenome | isolation source: 60 cm soil or saprolite under grassland replicate 2 | place: USA:California | collected 2016-06-15 | reverse complement strand
ATTGCCAATGGCGGCGGCGGAGCTCGGCGCCGGTGGCGAGGAGTTGCGCGCGCGAGACCTTGCCGCTCCAGTACCCCTCCGTCGCGCGCTTCAATTCGCGGGCGGCGCCGAGGGGGGGGAAACCCAGATTCGAGGCGATAGTCATATGAGGATCGGAATCTAACCAGCAACGACGGAGGCGGGGGGCGGGGGGGCGGGCTATCTCGCAGTAATCAGCGGTCTTCTCAGGGGTGTGGAGGAGACGGGGGGTGGGGCGGAGGCTGAGGGTGGGCCGGTGGTGGTCCGCGCCGCGCCTGCGCAGCCGCGGCGCGCGCCAGACCCGCGGCGGCCTGGGCCGGGGTGGCGCCCCTGGCCATCTCGCCCTGCACACGGCTGGGCAGCAAGAGCAAATCCGTTGCGGGGCGGCCCGATTGTAGCGACGCACTCACCAGGTTTGCCGCTTCCGCCGACGGCACGCCCATCGCCACCAGGGTCCCCGCCACATTGAGCTCGAGCCGAACGTTCACTGCTGTTTGCCCACCGCCGCGCAGGATCAGGTTCGTGATGTCGCGCGCATCCATCCCGGCATTGATCGCGAACGCGCCCGCGGCAATGGCGAGGGTGTCGGAGATGATCCCGCCCGCTCGCAACGCCGCGGCGGCGGTATCCAGCTGCATCGCCACTAATCCCACGGCCGCGATCACGCGCTCGGACGCAATGCCCTTCGCACTTCCCTCGATCGCCTTCTGAATCAGCGGACCGAGTGGCAACCCGCGCGCAGCCGCGCTGGTGGCGAGCGACTCGACGACCGCGCCCACATCGGGAGGCACCCGCCCGGACAGCCGGTCGGCAACTCCCTGTTGCATGCCCAGCAGGGCGAGCACGGTGAGGATCACAGCGTGAGCACGCTATTGCGGCGCCCGTAGCCGTCGTCGACGGCCGGCGCAGCTGGATCGGGTACCCAGCGCACGCCGTCGACCACGAAGGCGTACTGATGTTGGCCCGGCGGCAACTCGAGCGTCGCGGTCCACATGCCGTTGGCGCCGGTGCGGACCAGTGGCGTAGCGCGCGCGTCCCATTGGTTGAACGTGCCCGCGACGCTCACGGCGCGCGCGTCCGGTGCAGAGAGAACGAAATGAACCGTGACCACCGCGCCCGGCGTCGTAATGGGACCGTGGGAACGGCCCAGCCAGAGGACGAGAGCGGCCGCCAGCGCCAGCGCCGGTGCCAGCAACCAGCGGAGCGAGCGCTGCGGCGTCCGCGTGAGCGCGCGCATGACGCGCTGAGGGACTGCGGGCAGCGACACGGGAGAGCGATCCACCGCGGCCAGCAGACGCAGCGCCTCTTCGCCTTCGGCGCGCAGCTCCGCCGGCAGGTCGGCGATCGTGATGTCGCCGTCCAGCAGCTGCTTCACCAGCGGATGAAAGTCGTGCTCGCTCATGCGTGATCTCGCAGTTGTTCGCGAAGCTTATCGTAGGCGCGGTGCATCCGCATTTTCAGCGACGGCACCGACGTACTCAAGCGCTCCGCGATCTCTCCGTACGACAATCCCTCGACGTGCTTCAGGACGAACACTTCCCGTTGATCCGGCGTCAGCTCGAGCAGCGCGTGCTGTAACGCGCGACGCCGCTCGGCGGTCTCTGTTCCGCCATCGGTGCGATCCGCCGCCGCCACGCCGTCGGCGGCCTCCAGCGGCGCATGCGTCCGGTTGCGACGCCGCTCCGCGAAGCAGCGGTTGCGCAGGATGAGGAAGAACCAACCGACAAACTTGTCGGGATCCTGACACTGCGCCAGCTGATCGTACGCGCGCACGAAGGCATCCTGCACCGCGTCTTCCGCGGCATCCGTCGAGCCCAACATCCGTGCCGCGTAGCGCGCATAGCGGTCGCGATAGCGTTCGACCAGTTGTGCGTAGCGCTCGCGGTCGCCCGCGAGCACCGCCCGAACGATGTCGCCATCCGCCTCTGTTTCAGCGCGCAACCGGTTCCTCCGCTAAAGAGTGGCCATATAGAGGAATGGTAACGGATTGGCGCTGCATGTGACCCGCGTTACGTCGCTGACGTGCGTTACCCCAGGCGCCGTGGGCAATCTTTACCAAGCATGACCGCGATGCTAGAGCCTCAAACCCCAATCGTCGCCGATGCGGTGCTGATGCACCGCTTGGCAAAACGGGACTCCACCGCCCTGGTGGAATTGGAGCGCCGGCATCGTGGCTCGCTGTACGCGCAGGCGTACGGCATCCTGACGGATGCCAGGGCGGCCGAACGGGTGGTGCGCGATACATTTGCGCAGCTCTGGTTCGCCGCGACGCAGTACACGGGAGACGTGAGCCCCTGGACGTTGTTGCGCGAGATGGCGAGAGAGTTGGCCCGCGCCGAGCGGGCGTTGCGCGATTCACCTGTAAGAAGGAGGTAAGATGTTGAAGCGAATCTTGATGTTCGGTCCCGCTTTACTGGTGCCTGCGCTGCTGGCGGCGCAGACCCCAAGAGTGGCGGCTCCGAACGAGCATGCATCGGACACCGCGAAGGTGAAGGTGGCAGCGGCCATGGCCCGCCGTGCGACGCATGTCCGTGGTGAGGCCGTGGGCCTGGACAACCGCCCCGTGACGCCGGCGACGCCGGCGGTGCGGGCGACCCGCGCCACGCCGGCCGTTCCCAACCCTGACGGTGGACCCGCGACACGCGCCGTACCGGCTACGCCCGCGACGCCCGCGGTCCCGGCTTCGCCGTCACAGAGACCCGACAACCCCGGAGCAGGCCACAGCCGCCGGCCGTAACCTAGCGGTTTGTAGTCGCGCGGTATCTTACCGGTCCCATGAGAATGGGACCGGTTTCGTTTGCGGCGATATTGGCCCTCCTGCCCCCCGCCCTTTCCGCTCAGCGTCAGGTATCGCTGGGGATCGGAACGGGTGTCGTGCGCTACACGGGCGGGTCGAGCCTCAGTATTGTGACGGCCTCCCCTGCCGCCCAACGGATCACTCCCTCGTCCTACGTTGGCGTTGGGGGCGGGCTGTCGCTGCTCGAGCACGACGTGTGGGCCGGCCAGGCGCGCGCCGACATTTGGGCGACGCTGTCGCCCCGAACAACGGGATTACGTCTGGCCGTGAGCGCGACGCTGGCGGCGAGCGGGCGCTCCGACGGGCTGGGAGCGGGCTCGGGCGCAGGGTTGATCGAAGCGGTGGCAGGTGGCGGCGCGCTTGGGGCGGGCTTCGTCGGCGGTGTCATCGAAGGCGAGCCGGGTGTCGGCGCTTTCCGCGTGCGCGCGCGCGGCTGGCGGCAATTCGACGCTGCATCGCAGCTCTCCTTGAGCGCCGAAGCCACGCGGTTCCTCGGTGCGTGGTACACCGATCTGGTCGGCGGCGTAACAGTCGACCGGCCCCGTTTGGTGGGATCGCTCTGGCTCAGTGGCCGGGTAAGCAAGACCTACACTTCGAGCGCGGCGGCGAGCGCCTCGCTGCAGTATTTCCTCACACCCATCATTGCGGTCGAGGCGTCGGGGGGTAACTACCTCCGCGACCCGTTTCAGGGGCTCCCCCGCGCCGGGTTTGCGGCCGGCGCCGTCAGAATCTTCACGGCGCGGCGCGCGCTCACGCCGGCGCCCTCGAACGCTGCGCCCTCCCCCAGACCACTGCTCCAGCCGCTGGTCGCCGAGCATCGCGGCGACAGCGTCGTCGTGCGCTTTCGGATGCCCGCGGCGCACTCCGTCGCGATCGCGGGCAGCTGGAACGGCTGGACTCCGGCGCCGCTGCGCGGACTCGGCGACGACATCTGGGAAGCGGCGCTGCAGCTGGCGCCCGGGACGTACTACTTCAACCTGGTAGTCGATGGCAACGACTGGGTTGTGCCTGCCGGTGTGGCCGTCATTTCCGATGGCATGGGGGGGCTGTTGGCGGTGCTGAACGTGCTGTGACTTGACGATTCCAGTCCAATTCCCTACCGTGGCGGCGGCAGGAGTGCTCCGGTCGGACGCTGTCCTCTCTTTTGGAGGGGGTACGACGATGGGGAAGATCAACATGCAGAAGGTGCTTATCGGGGGCCTGATCGCGGGCGTCGTCCTGAATGTGGTTGATTTCGTGGTGTTCGGAGTGGTCTTCAAGGCGCAAATAGCCGCGGCGATGCAGGCGCTCGGCAAACCTGCCATGACCAACGCGCAAGTCCCGTGGTTCGTGTTCCTCGACTTTGTGGCCGGCATCGTCCTCGTGTGGCTCTACGCGGCCATCCGGCCGCGGTTCGGCGCGGGGCCGGGCACGGCGGTCAAAGCCGGCGTCGCCGGATGGGTCCTCGGGGGACTGCTGCCGACGCTGTTCATGTGGCCGATGGCGTTGATGCCGCAGAACCTCACCGTCATCACGACACTGATTGCCCTCGTGGAGTGGCCGGTCGCGGCCGCCATCGGTGCGAAGTTCTATACGGAAGGCGCCGGGATGGGGGCGGGGGCGGGGGCGGGAATGGGAGCGGGCGCGGGGATGGGGAGCCGCTGATCCTTGCCACTGATCACACAGATTAGACGCTGATTCCCGCAGAAAACAGACCGCCGGGCGGCGATGCCGTCCGGCGGTTTGTGCTTCTAGCTGCGAAAATCAGTTACTAATCTGTGTGATCAGTGGCTTCAGTAATCGAAGCGCAACGACACCCCGAATGTCCGTGGCTGGTTCGTGAGATACCCGACGCGCGCATTCAGCCCGCGCTCACGATCCAGTGCCAGGAACGCTCGTTCGTCGGTCACGTTGTTCACGAAAAATGCTGCCTCCCAGCCCCCCCGCGACAATCCTGCCCGCAGATTGAACAGGCTGTAGGCCGCCAGCAGCGGGTCGAAGACGAAAGTCTGCGTCGGCGACTGCCCACCCACATACTGCCCCATCCCACCGACGTGCACGGTGTCGATGCCCGGCGTCAGGTCGTCGATCTGCGTGTAGCGCGAGCCGACATACTGGAAGCTGCCGGTCAGCGACAGGCGCGAGATCCCAATCGGCATCCCGTACGTGATCGCCGCGCTCGCCTGAACCTTCGGCACGCTGGGAAGACGGTTGCCCTTCTTCACACCGCCGACCACGGTCGTTACGCCAAGGGTGTCCGTGGTCGTGACGGTCGACAAGAGCTTCGCGTCGTTGAAACCGGTGGAGAATGCCAGATCCCAATGCTCATTGGGCGACGCCGTCACCTCTAATTCCAGACCCTGGCTCTTCGCCTTGTCGACGTTGAACACGAGACGCGAGGAGCATGTGCCCGCGGTCAGGTTCAGCTGCAGGTTGTCGATCTTCATGTAGAACGCGGACAGATTCACGGAGCCCCGCCCGCCCCACAAGCGCGACTTCATCCCGGCCTCGTAGTTCCAAGCCGTCTCGTCTTTCCACGAGTCCCGACCACCGAACGTGAGCGTATCCGCGGGAGAACAGATCGGCTTGTTGAGCGGGTCGTTGATCCCGCCGAGTCGGAAGCCGCGGGATGCCTGGGCATTGAAGGTCAACGCATCCGACGCCTTGTAATTGGCAATGAAGCGGGGCGCCAATCCGTTGGCTTTTGTCTTGCCGGGCCGGGTGACGTAGCCTACAAAGAACCCGTCGAAGGCCTGTGCGCGGTTCTCATCGAAGTTGTACCAGCGCAGGCCGCCGGTGAGGTCGAGCTTTGGTGTGGCGCTGAACGTGGCTTCGCCGAACACCGCCGTCTGCGTCAGCTTGTAATTCAGATCGGAGAAGAACAAGTGGTCCTTCGTGGTCAGGAGCGGCCCCATCGTCCACCCGTCGGGCTGAGGAGGGGGAGGGAAGCCACCGGGCTCGAGCACTGGGCAGCAGATCGGGGCGGCGAGCGTGTCGAAGTTCTTGACGAACACGTCCTGCCCGTAGCCCCGCTTGTTGTTGCTGTAAAACGCGCCTACCAGCCATTTCAGCTGGTTTTGGGCGCTGCCAGCCACGCGCACTTCCTGCGTCCAGACGATCGAATTGGTGTGGTCGTACAGTGGTGCATCGAGTGTGAAGATGTTTTCGGGCAGCTGGAAGCTCCCGCCCACGATGCTCGCGTACAGTGCCGTTGCGTCGCGCACCACGAGAATGTTGCGATGCGTGTACGACGACACCGACGTCAGCGTAGCGGCACCGAGATCCAACTGAAGATTCACGTCCCCGAGCAAGAACTTATCGGTCACGGGCTCTTCGATCTGCGTGAAGAGCTCGCGCTCGCCCAGGGTGACCTTGGGGCGCGTCGTCGTGTACGGATTGGCCAGAATGTTATAGGCGTCGATGCGATTCCAGCCGTCCGCTTTGGCGCGCTGATACACCAGCCGCGGCGTAATGCTGAACTTGCTGCTTGGTTGCAAGCGAATCGCGGCCCTGAGCCCAGCGCGGGTGTTGCCGTTGACGTTCTGATCGATGCGCAGGTTCGGCTGCACCGCGTCCATGTAGCCGCCGGTGCGCGTGCTGTACCCCACGATCCGCGCGGCGGCTTTGTCTCCCAGCGGCGCGTTGAATCCGAGCTTGGCACTGGTGCCGGGCTCGCCGCCGTCGATCTCCGTCACCTCGGTCTCGCCGAACGTCTTGCTGATGCCGAGCTCCGGCTGATTGCTGATGTAACGCACCGTCCCGGACAGGGACCCGGAGCCGAACAGCGTTCCCTGCGGCCCGCGCAACACCTCGACGCGGCCGACGTCGAACAGATCGAGGTCCGGCGTGAACAGGGACAGCGAGATCACCGATTCGTCGAGATAGGCGCCCACTTCTTCCTTCACGCCGGGCTGGTCGCGCGAGATTTGGCCTGACGACGCGCCACGGATGGCGGGCTGGCTCTGTCCGGGTCCGAGGTTCTGCACACTGAACCCGGCGACGTTTTGCGCGACTTCTTCGATGTTGTCCACGCCACGCACGCGCAGCGCCTGCTCCGTCGGAGCAGCGATCGAGATTGGTACGTTGAGGAGCTGCTCCTCGCGCTTCATCGCCGTGACGGTGATTGCCTCCATCTCGAGCGCTTGCAGCACGAAGTGCACCACCGCTTCGGCGTCGGCCGCTACCTGCACGCCCTGCTGCACCTGCGTTCTGACGCCGGGCAGCGATGCGGCCACGGTGTAGGTCCCGGGGGCGACGTTCGTAAATAAGAACGCGCCGTCGGCATCCGTCGTCGTGCGGCGGGCGGCACCGGTGCCACCAGTCACGCGGACCGTGGCGCTCGCCATCGGAACGCTGTGGGCGTCGCGTACCGTGCCCCGGATCCGGCCGTTCTGGGCGTGCGCCCCCCCCGGGACAGCCGCGAACAGAACCGTGACCGCGGCAATGCTCAGCAATCTTGCAGCGCGAACCATAGAACTCCCTCCCTATTGGAGCAGACGCATTTCTGCCCGTGCATACAGGTAACGGCCGTTATAACCGAAGGGCGACGCCGCGGCCCAGGGGAACGTGTTGTCGTTGTTGTTGAACTCGGCATGTGCCCGGTCGGGATAGACGTCGAACAGATTGCGCGCCCCGATCGACAGGTTGACGGCGTTGAACTGGTAGCCGATCTCCGCGTCGACGAGCGTCTTGGCGCCATACTCCTCCCGGTCCGTGAAGCTGGGCTGGGCCGAGGCGAAGCCGCCGTAATAGGAGATCCTGCCGAGCGCATGCAACCGGCGCACGTTGTACTGGGCCGTGAGGGTACCGCGCCAATCGGGGCGCTCCTCCTGGATGCCGACCTTGGTGACGAGGTCGAGGATGCTGGTCAAGGTCGTCGGCGTCCCCTGCAGAATCGGCGGCAGTGAATCGACGCGCGTGATCCGGTTCTTCGAGTAGTTCACACCGAGGCTGAGATCGAGCACACCCGTGCCCAGTTGCTGCTGCACGCTGCCGGTGACGTCCACGCCATTCGTCTTCGTGTCGAGGCCGTTGGTGAAGAATTGCACCGCGCCGATGTTGGAGAAGCCGGAGTCCGCGAGAATCGCCGCCGACACCGAATCGCCGAACGTGGCGCCCAGCAGAATGCGGTTATCGATCGTGATATAGAAGAGATCGACCGTGAACGTCACGTTGTCGCGTGGCGTGAACGCGAATCCGCCGCTGAGATTGACGGACGTCTCTTCCTTGAGCGGCTTCGCGCCGAAAATCTTTGACGCGCGATTGTCGACCGGGAAGTTGCCGACCTGAATGAACTGCCCCCCGATCACGTTCGTCGTCGTATGGCTGAAGAAGCTTTGCGCCAGCCCAGGCGCGCGGAATCCCGTACTCGCCGCGCCGCGCACGACGAAGCGTTGCGTGGGTTGATACCGCAGCGCGAGCTTGCCGTTGACCCGCTGGCCGAAGTCGCTGTAGCTCTCGAACCGCGCCGCGACGTTGGCAAGAATTTGCGGATTGAGCTGGCTCTCCAGGTCGACATAGACGCCGACATTTGTGCGGTGATGGTCGCTCGTGTCGCTCGGCGCAAAACCGGGGAACACCGAAGAGCCGGCAGGAGCGAGTCCACCGCCGCTGGCGCTGTCCTGAGCAAGATGGCCGCCGTTGATCCACGACGCCGTCTCGCCCGAATCGATCTGGAACTCCTCCCGCCGGAACGCGGCGCCCAGCGCGACGTTGACCGGCGCCGCGAGCCCGATGTTCACGCGCTTCGCCAGGTTCAGGGCCGCGATCGCCTCGGTCCGCGACAGCCGGCCGGCGAAGAACGAGAGCTGATTCGGAATGCCCGGATCATCCGCCGTCCCGAGCAGACTGTCGGCTCCCGGTGCGCACGGCGTATCGAGACAGGGGCCGAGCGACGGATTGTTGGTGTGCTCGAGATTGTAGTCGAACCGGTTCTTGCCGAACGATCCGCCGAGGTCGAGCGACCAGCCGCTGACGACGGCGCGGAATCCCGCCACGCCGGAATAGTCGGCGACGTCGGGACGGAACTGCGGCAAGAAGCCCTGCGGATACAGCTCCTGCCAGTTCTTGTTGCTGTCGAAATAGCGGAAGAATCCGTTCCCCGTGCCGGTACGGTGGCTGTAGCCGCCGAACGCGTACACCTCACTGGTGCCGCCGGGATTGAGCGGCATCCGGAAGTTGGCGAACGACATCAGGTCCTTCTCGAGCCCGTCGCCCCAGTGGTAGTTCGGCTGCGTCAGCGAATTGTTTTTCTTCAGGATTCGGCCGGTCAACGTGTCGATCACATCCGTCACGCCGTTCTGGTCCGCCAGGAAGATATCGGGCCAGGCGCGGTTGGTCGGGTCGCGATGCAGATACTCCCCAAAGACCGCCAACGAGCCGCGTCCCAGACCCACGCCGAATCCGCCGTTGAGATCGGCGGTGGTGCCGTCGTGGGGGTAGTCCTTCGTGCGGTACTGGCCCCCATCCACGTTCAGGAACGGCGTGAACCCGCCCTCCTTCAAGACCACGTTGACGACGCCCGCGATCGCGTCGGAGCCGTACTGCGCCGACGCACCGTCACGCAGCACCTCGATCCGGTCGACGGCGCCGCCCGGCAGCGCGTTGAGATCCACGCCACTCGAGCCGGCCCCCATCCCGTACGCGAACGTGTTGAGCACCGCCATCTGATGTCTGCGCCAGCCATTCAGGAGCACGAGGGTGTGATCGGGACTCAAACCGCGCAGCGTGAACGGCCGCACGATGTCGTTGGCGTCCGTAACGCTCTGGCGCGGGAAATTGACCGAGGGCGCCAGGTTCTGGAGAATCTGGCTCGTCTCGTTGGTTCCCTGCACCGCGATTTCTTCGGAGGTGAAGACGTCGACGGGCACCGCCAGCTGCTCGGCCGCGGTATGACGCGCCCGCGACCCGACGACGACGTCGACCGGTGAGAGGCTGATCGCCTGCTCGGCGAGCACGAAATCCTGCGTGACGGGCCCCTGCCCGACGGTCACGCGAGCCGACTGCTGGACATAGCCGAGCAACCGAACGCGGACCGTGTAGGTGCCGGCTGAGACGCCGCGGATTTCGTAACGGCCTTGATCGTCGGTGGTGGCACGTAACCCTGAGCCTTCGGCCGAAACCGACGCGCGGGGCAGCGCCGCGCCGGCGGCATCCGCCACGCGGCCGCGGATCGATCCGCCTTGCGCCAGCAGGAAGGTCGGCAGCACCGACAGCGCTGCGAGTAAATTCTCAAGACGTCGCATATTCATGCCCTCTGGGGGAGTGAGCGTCGCCCTAGTGCTACCGCCCGCCGCTCCGACCGTCAAGCGACGCTAGTGATGATGCGCATTCCAGGGATCGTCCGCGGAAAACGCCATCACGTGCACCATCCAGCCGAACAGGCGCGGCCGGAAGCGCCCGCCGACCGCGTCGCACGCTTCCGCTGTCGCGATCGGCGATTTGGGACCGAACACCGGTTGCCCGTCCCTGGTCTCGCGCCAGCGCCGCCGGGCGTCCGCGAGCGGCCCCCCCGGCAGGCACCAGTTCACATGCTGATGCCACCGCGCGACGCTGAGCGGCAGGCGCGCATTGAGCTCATCGTCAGTGGTTTGCGGCGGCGCCGTGAACATCGCGCCGACGAGCGTGAGGTTGCCATCGGCGGCGCGCTCGTACAGCAGCGACGTCGGCCGCGCGGGATCGAGCCCGTTCCGCGCCTGCAAGGCCCAGCGCAGCTTCGTGAAGTGTTGGACGGGCGCGCCGCCCGCGGGAATGAATTGCCGGAAGCCATCGCCCTGCGCCACTCGGACGTCCCGATACCTGGCGAGCTCCCGTCGCATGACGGCCAGGACCTCGGCCGCGCGCGCCGAGTCGCCCGGCGCCACCGGTCGCAGCGGTGTGAGCCGAAGATGCAGGTCCTCGGCGACCATCCCCGCCATGGCGCGTTCGGCGGCCGCGGCGGCGTGCTCGTCGGGATGCTGCTCGGGCGCGGCCATGTCCTGTTCGTCGGCGGCTGCCGCGTTGCCGCGGCAGCCGACAGCAAGGACATATAGTAGAAAGGCTACGCGTCGCATCAGCTCGAGCGGTGCAGTCGCTGGAAATGCGGTTTCTCGATGACGAAGTAGAACACGAGAATTGCCGCCTGGGAGAAGACGGCCGCGATGAGACCCGGCAGCGAGCGCAGCATCAGGGCCAGTCCGTAGGTCTGCAGGTACCCGATCGTGTACATCGGGCTCGAGAGGAAGCGGTACGGCCCGCTCGACACCGGCCCCACCGCTTCAACGGGATTGAAAAAGTTGTGCCAGTAATAGGCCTCGCTGCCCAGGGTACGCGCGGCCCACAGTTTCGTGCCGAGGCCCACGATCACCAGCAGCGCGCCGGTCGCGACCGCTGCCGCGTGCGAAACCGGCACGGCCCAGGTGTTGCGCGTGACGAGGCACAGCAGAATGAATGCGAGCGCGTCATGGTACATGACGACCGAGGCGCGCCGCACGAAGCGGCGAAAACCCAGGACCGGACCGAAGCGCTGCGCGTAGAAGCCCTCGCGCTCCTCGCGGCGCAGCACGTACCCCACGAACAGCACGTACGCCATGCGACTGAGAATGGCGTAGATGAAGACTGCGGACTGCGCTGCCGTCACGTCCGGCCGAACAAGCGCACGGTGGCCGCGCCGCGACGCAGCCGGCTGCGGTACCAGAAATCGACCCGGCGGACGATGCGGACGGGCCCTGGAAGATCGATCGTGCGGCTCCAGGAGCCTTGATGGAACTGGACGCGCGTTTCGGGTGAAAAGCTTTGGCCGTTTCCGAACGTGACCTTGATGTTGTACATCTCGAGATTGCCGCCGACGACTTCCAGCTTGAGCGCGGTGAATCCGCCCTCCCGGGCGCCGACCAAAATCGCGTCGTGATCGAGCGCGAAGTTCACGCGGCGCGAACCGAGCAGCTCCCAATCGGCGCTCGGCAGCGCGAGCAGCACGGCGGCGGCGAGTATGGCACGCATGCACATTCCTCCAGAGATCGGGTGGCAGCCGACCAGCAAAATACACCACGTGACCCGGGGGACAATCGCCAGGGTATACTGGGGCAAAGGAGGGAGCCGTCATGAAGCCTCTGCGTCTGTCCACGATTGCCCTGGTGTTGCTTACAGCCGGTTGTGGCAAGGATCCCGTTGGTCCCCCGCCCCGCATCACCGCCTTACCCCGTGCCCTCACGAGTCAAGAACAACACCTGATCCAGGCCGACAACCGCTTTGCGATCAAGCTGCTCAAGCAGGCGACGGCGGATACCCGCGATACGCTGGTGAATCTGTTCGTGTCGCCGCTGTCGGTGGCGACGGCGCTCGCCATGACCTACAACGGCGCCGCCGGAACGACTGAAGAGGCGATGCGCGCCACGCTCGAGCTCGACGGCATGAGCGTCGCGGAGGTGAACGAGGGCTATCGCAACCTGATCACACTGCTGCGCGAGCTCGATCCGCACGTGCGGTTCCAGATCGCCAACTCGATCTGGTACATGCAGGGCTACACGGTCGAGCAGCCGTTCCTCGACGCCAATCGTGACTACTACGATGCCCAGGTGACGGCGCTCGACTTCGCGTCCCCGACCGCGCCGGCGACGATCAACGACTGGGTGAGTAAGCAGACTCAAGGGGTGATCGATCGCATCGTCGATCAGATTCCCGATGGCATGCGGCTGTATCTGATCGATGCCATCTATTTCAAGGGCGATTGGACCGAGCAATTCGATCCGCATCTCACGCAGCCGAGAGCCTTCCGGCTTCCTGACGGCGCGACGGTGAACGTGCCGACGATGACCCACGGTCACGAAGCGGAGGTCCGCGTGACGTATCGGCCCGACGCGACCATCGTGGATCTCCCCTACGGCGGCGCCGCATTCTCGATGACCATCGTGTTGCCTCGCGACACCAGCAGCGCCGATCATCTGGTCGACGCGCTGACGCCGGAGCAATGGAACGAGTGGACGGCGGGCTTGCAGGGGACGCAGGCCGAAATCTTTCTGCCAAAGTTCAAGCTGACCAACGATCTGAACATGATTCCGTCCCTCGCCGGACTCGGCATGGGTATCGCGTTCGATCCGGCGAGAGCGGACTTCACGCGCATTCACGTGCCGTCGGAGCTGTACATCACGGAGGTCAAGCACAAGACGTACGTCGACGTGAATGAGGAGGGGACGGTAGCCGCGGCGGTGACGTCAGTCGGGGTAGGGCTCACGAGCGCACCACCGTCCATCGCCATCGATCGGCCGTTCATCTTTGCGCTGCGCGAGAATCTGTCGGGAACGATTCTGTTCATGGGAGTGATTCGGCACCCGACGATCGAATAGGGGTACTCCTCCAGAGCCTTTTTCCAGGAGGGGTCGATGCGCCGCATCGCGCTGCTGTCATTCGCTGCACTGGTCGCTCCGTTCGCGCTTGCCGCACAGCAGTCCCCCCCCACCGTGCCGCACGACAGCGTGCGAGGGGCGATTCGCGCGGTGGACGTGCGCGCGCGTACGCTCGAGGTCACGACCGGGGTCGGTCTCGCGCTGCGTGTCGTGCGGCTGCAAGTGCCCGCCGGCGTCCCGATCACCGACCGGAAAGCAGGGCAAGGCGCGCCGCTCAAACTGGCGGAGCTGAAGCTCGGCGACGTGATTCGCGCCAGTTTCGGTGGCCGGCCCACCGGGCTTGTCGCCTACACGATCGAGCGCCTCGGCCGGATGGCCACCGGCGTGGACTCGACGCCATGACGCGCGGCTGGATCACTCTCGCGGCCCTTTGCAGCGCGGCGGCCTGTCACCGGCCGCAACCTGGTGACCCCCTGCCCGGGCTGTCCGGGGCCGAGCGGGCGCGATTCGACAGCGGTCGCGCCGTGTTCGACAGCACCTTCACGCCGGACGTCGGCCTCGGTCCGCTGTTCAACGCCAGCGGTTGCGGGGAGTGCCACGAGGACCCCGTCACGGGCGCGAACGGCGACGAAGTCGAGCGCCATGCCGCGGTGTTTCACCCGGAGCGCGCGGGCGCCATGTGCGACGAGCTCGCCGATAAGGGCGGGCCGGTGTTTCAGGACAGTGTGACCCCGGCCCTGCGTGCCGCGCTCGGCATCGACCACGAGCCGCTGCCGCCGACTGTCACAACCGTCGCCGCGCGCACCACACCTGACGTCTTCGGCTTCGGGCTGCTCGACGCCGTGCCTGATTCCGTGATTCTCTCGTACGCCGACCCCGACGACCGCAATCACGACGGCATTTCCGGCCGGTCCAATCGTTTCTTCGACGGCCGGCTGGGACGCTTCGGGCGCAAGGCGCTCGTGCCGACGCTGCGCGAGTTCAACGACGGCGCATTTCAGGTGGAGATCGGCATCACGAATCCTTCCGTCCCGGTCGAGGGCACCGTCACCGGCGACTCGCTTCCCCCTGGGACAGATCCGGCCCCAGAGCCTGAGCTTGGCGTCCGCGGCCTCGAGTTGGCCGACGCGTTTGTGCGCCTGCTCGCGCCGCCCGCGCCGCTCAAGCAGTCGCGCGAAGCGCGCCGGGGCAGCGACGTCTTTGCGCGCGTGGGCTGCGCCGGGTGTCACGTGCCCACATTGCGGACCGGCGACAATCCCATCCCGGCGCTACGGCATAAGCAGGTCGCGGCGTACACCGACCTGTTGCTGCACGACATGGGTCCTGACCTGGCCGACATCTGCCTCGGACTCGCGACGCCGAGTGAGTTCCGCACCGAGCCGCTGATGGGGATGCGACTCGCGACGCACTTCCTGCACGACGGCCGCGCCAAGACACCGGAGCAGGCGATCGAGCTGCATGCCGGCGAAGGCGCGCGCGCCCGCGATCTATTCGAGGCGCTGCCGGCCCCGGACCGGGCGGCACTGGTGGCGTTTCTCAAGACGCTGTAAGCGAAGGGCCAAAGTCGCTTGTGGAGACAGCCGTCAGGACGTAGTTCCATATGATGGATGTCCTCGACGAGCCGGCCGTGCAACAACGGCTCCACTATCAGGACCTCATTCCCGCTATCGCGGGGGCTCTCGCGGCGTTGTCGTCCGGCAAAGTCGTGCAGCCGGTGCGCTCGGTGCTTCCCGTGGCTCCGCATCAGGGCTTCTTCGCCGTCATGCCGGCGTACGCCGGCGCCCTCGGCGCCAAGCTCGTCACGTTCTATCCGCAGAACGTCGGGATCCACACCCACCACGCGCTCATCGTGCTGTTCAAGGCCGAGACGGGGGAGCCGCTCGCTGTCATGGACGGCCGGCTCATCACCGAGATGCGGACCGCCGCGGCGTCCGCGGTGGCGACCCAGCGGCTGACCCGGGCGGACGCGTCAGTGCTCGCGATCCTCGGATCAGGCGTGCAGGCTAAGAGTCACCTCGCCGCGCTGCGCCTGGTTCGGTCCTTCAAGGAAGTGCGCGTGTGGAGCCCACGCCATGCGGCGGAGTTCGCCCAACGGCATGGCGTCAAGGCTGCAGCGACGGCGGCCGATGCGGTGCGCGGCGCCGACGTGGTCGTGGTCGCCGCGAGCGCGACGACGCCTATTCTGCAGGGGCGCTGGCTTTCCCCAGGCGCCCACGTCAACGCCATTGGCGCGACTCGCCCCGACTGGCGCGAGCTGGACGACGATCTCGTCACCACCGCGCGCGTCTTCGTCGACTCTCGGGAAGCGGCGCTGCGCGAATCGGGTGACGTCATCGCGGCACAGAGCGAGGTGACAGAGATCGGCGCTGTCGTGGCGGGGGCCGATCCCGGCCGGCGCACCGCCGAGGAGATCACGCTGTTCAAGTCGGTGGGCGTCGCGGTCGAAGACGTGGCGGCGGCGGCGCTTGTTCTGGGAGACAGGAGTCTGGAGTCAGGAGCTAGATGACAAACTCGCTCGAACCGGTTCGTCCCATCGGGTTGAAAGAGATTCGGGAAGCCCAGAAGCGCATTGCCGGAACCATTGTTCGCACGCCGCTGATCCGTTTGGACTTGGGGCCGGGACTCCCTGACGTGCGGCTCAAGCTCGAGAACCTCCAGCCGATCAACGCCTACAAACTGCGCGGCGCTGCCAACGCTGTTGCACTCTTGTCCGATGCCGAGCGTCGGCGCGGTGTCTGGACGATCAGCGCCGGCAATGCCGGTCAGGGTGTCGCGTACGCGGCGCGGGCCGCGGGCGTGCCATGCACTGTCGTCGCGATCGAGACGGCGCCCGCCGCGAAGCTCGAGCGCATGCGCGCGCTGGGCGCGAAGCTCGTGCTCGTGCCGTACGCGGTCGCCTGGCAGGCGCTCGATGACCGCTCGTATCCCGGCGTCCAGGGCACGTTCATCCATCCGTTCGACGATCAGAGCTTCATCGCCGGTCACGCGACGATGGGCCTGGAGATTCTCGAGGACGCGCCGGACACCGTCGCCATCATCGCCGCGATCGGCGGTGGCGGCCTGGTCACGGGCGTGGCCAGTGCCGTGAAAGCGTTGCGACCGGAAATCAAAGTGTGGGGCGCCGAGCCGGAGACCGCCGCGCCCGCGGCGCTCTCGTTTGCGAAAGGCTCGGCGCAGGTGTTTTCGGATTGGAAAGCCACGTTCGTCGACGGCGCGGGGGGCAAAAGCGTGTTTCCGCGCATGTGGCAGCGCATGCAGCCGGTGGTGGACGGCTGCATCGTGGTGAGTCTGGACGAGGTAAAGCGCGCCATGCGTCTCATGGCGGAAAAGGCCCGCGTCATCGCCGAGGGAGCTGGTGCGCTCGGCCTAGCGGCTGCGCTGACCGGCAAGGCCGGTCAGGGGCCGATCGTCGCCATTGTGTCTGGCGGCAATATCGACCTCGAGAAGTTCGCCGAGCTGATTGGCGCAGGCTAGAAAACAGGTTCTTCGCTTCGCGCGCTGCCGCGCGCTTCGCTCAGAATGACATATCGGGGGCGCTTTTTAGAGAAGGGAGAAGAAGGGGAGCAGTATCGGTGCGCGAGGCGCGGTGGGTGGAAGGTCACCCGCCGCGCCGTTACCGAACGCGAGTGCCGACAGGCCGTCGATCGTCAGCAGCTCGCCATCGGCGGCATGGAGCTGACCGCGTTGCGGTAGCTCGCCGGTGCCCTCGAAGCGCCCGACTTTCCTCCCCCCCCTCAAAAAGAGCGCGCGCTTGTCATCCCTTCGCTGCGCTCAGGGCAGGCTCTGAGCGAAGCGCGCGGAACGCGCGCGTAGCGAAGGACCTGCTTCTCGGAATCGCGGGCCTCAATCGAGATGCTGCACAAACGCGGGATGATCAGCCTGGTCTGCAATATCTCATTGGGCAACATGGGGCGCCGGTTCGGTGAACAAGCAAACCGCAATGTCGAAGAAGTGCAGCAACTGCGGGCTGCGCGTTCATGCCGGGCAGCTGAGTCCCCTTCTTACTCCGGAGCCGCTTGACGCCACCCGCGCCTCGTAGCATCCTTTCCTCGCGCTTGGGGCGCACGCGGGTCCGCGCGAAGGACTGAGTCCACCCTCCACACGAGTTCCCCTGCACGGCTGTCTCCGTGCTGGCCAGCTTGCGGACCGCTGGCACTCAGCATGGAGGCGTTATGGCAGACAAGCACCTCCCCCCCCGCCCCAATCTCGACCAGCTCAAACGTCAGGCGAAAGAGCTTCAAGACGCGGCGCAAATCCCGCTCTACGAGGCGCAAACGCGACTCGCCCGCGAATACGGCTTCGCGTCCTGGAACAAACTGCGCGAAGAGGTGGAAGCGCGCACGCTCGAATTCGACGCCGCGGTAACGGAGTTCGTGGAAGCGGCGACCGACGGCCGCCGCGACCGCGCCGAGCGCATCCTCGCACTGCATCCGAAGATCAGGACCGCGAACCTCTACACCGCGCTCGTCCTCGGCGACGCCGGCGCCGTGGACGCTCGGCTCACGAAAGATCCGTCACTCGCGACCACCGCGGGTGGGCCGCGCGGCTGGCTGCCGGTCCACTACATCTGCTACACGTCCGTTGGGTCCGAGGGCCTTGCCGACATCGCGCGCCGTCTCATCAGTCTCGGCGTCGATCCAAACACGAAGTTCCCGTGGCTCCATCACAACGTGCGCCGCCCGATCCTCTGGGGCGCATCGCGCGTCGCGCAATCACTGCCCCTTGTCAACGTGCTGCTCGACGCCGGGGCGGATCCGAACGACGGCGTCACCCTGCCGCTCGCCGCGAGTGCCGGCGACATCCCGGTGCTCGAGGCGCTGCTCGCCCACGGCGCGAACGTCGATCAGCGCTGGGCGACCGACGGCTCGACCGCACTCTATGCCATCCTGAACTGGAGCCGCACGCCGGACGGCGTGCTCTGGCTGCTCGCGCACGGGGGGGGCGCGGGGGGCGCCGATCCGAACGCCGTGTTCAGCGGGAACGGCGAAACACCGCTGCACGTAGCGGCGCGCGCGTGGGACGTCCCGATGATGGAGGCGCTGGTCTCGCATGGCGGGGACATCGCGCGCCGCCGCGCCGACGGACGGACGCCGTACGCGCTCGCCGAGCTGAACGGCAACCACGCGGTGGCCGAGTGGCTCCTCGCGCACGGCGCCTCGCCCGAGCTCTCGGATCTCGATCGGCTCGTCGCGGCGTGCAGCCGGGGCGATCGCGCAGCGGCAGAGGCGCTCCTCGTCGAGAATCCTGGATTGCGCGACGAGATCACCGACGACCACTACATCGCGTTTCATCAGGCCGCCGAGCGCGGCGACGTGCGCGCGCTCGAGGCGATGCTGGCCTCTGGCTTCGACCCGAACCGTCCCGACTCTGGGATCGGCAAGACGGTGCTGCATACCGCCGCGATGGAGGGGTGGCCCGACGCGGTGCGGGTGCTGCTCGCGCACGGCGCGTCGGTGAACGTGCGCGACCGCGAATTCAATGGCCAGCCATTGATCTGGGCGGCCGAAGGGTCGCGGCAGGGACGCGAGGGGAGAGACTTCGTCGCGGTGGGCAAGCTGCTGCTGGATGCCGGATCGCCGGTGGAGTGGAAGGCCGGGGACGAGCCGGCCGAAGGAATCAGCGAGATCGTCGAGGGGTGGCGGGTCCGCAGCCTCGATTAAATCCCGTACCTTGGAGGATGGCCTCACCGGCCCCTCCCGCCCACAAGCCCGCGCTGCGCCGCGTCATCGGCGTGCGCGGCCTCGCCGCCGCCATCTTCAATATCACCGTCGGCGCGGCGATCTTCGTGCTCCCTGCGCACATGGCAAGCAGCCTCGGTGCCGCAGCTCCCCTGGCCTACCTCGTCTGCGCCGTGGCGACGGCGCTCGTCGCCCTCTGCATCGCAGAGGCCGGCAGCCGCGTCCCACAGAGCGGCGGCCCGTACGCGTACGTCGAGAGGGCGCTCGGCCCCTACGCGGGGTTCTTGTGCGGCGTGCTGCTCTGGCTCGGCATCACGCTCGCGATGGGCGCCGTCTCTCTCCACCGTATTCGCCGATGCGGTCGGCGGGTTGCTGCCGGGCCTCGGCGGCCCGCTGCCGCGCGCCGGGCTCCTCGTCGCGAGTCTCACCGGCCTTGCCGTCGTCAACATCCGCGGTGCCGCGCTGGGATCGCACGTCAGCGGCATCGCGACGGTCGCGAAAATCGTCCCGCTCGTCGCGTTCGTGGCGCTCGGCCTGTCGCACGTGCGGTCGGAGAATCTCGCGCTGGGATCGTTCCCTCCGCTCTCGCGCCTGGGGGAATCGGGGCTGCTCCTGATGTTTGCGTTCTTCGGGATGGAATCGGCGCTGCAAGTGAGCGGCGAAGTGCGCGATGCGGCCCGCGCCGTGCCGCGGGCGATCGCGCTCGCCGTGACGGGTGTAGGGGTGCTGTACATCGCCGTCCAGCTCGTCGCCCAGGGCATCCTCGGCAGCGCCCTCGCCGCCCCCGAGACGGCCAAGGCTCCGCTCGCGGCCGCGGCCGTGCAATTCGCCGGACCGATCGGTTCCACGCTGATCCTCATCGCGATGATCGTCTCGACCTTTGGCTTTATGACGGCCACGATGCTCTCCACTCCACGGACGCTCTACGCCCTCGCGGCGGACGGCTACCTGGCGCAGCCGCTCGCGCGAGTCCACCGGACCCACCACACGCCCTACGTCGCGATCGCGATCCAAGGGGTGATCGTGTGCGGCATCGCCATCACCGGCACGTACGTCAAACTGGCGATCATGGCGGACGTGGCGATCCTGCTGGTGTATCTGGCGTGTTGCCTGGGCGTGTGGCGGCTGCGGCGGCTCGAGGCGGGCGCCGCTGCCAAGCCGTTCGTAATGCCGGCCGGGCGCGTAGTGCCGTGGGTAGCGGCAGGCTTGATCGTGGCATTGCTGGCGCGGGCCACGGCACAGGCGTGGCTGCTCACGGGAGGAGTCATGGCCGCGGCTTCGGTCGCGTTCCTCATGAACGACGTAAGAAAAAAGCGTCGAACAGAATCGTAAGAGAGAAGCGTCGAACAGAGACGTGATCAAAGGCGTCGAGGAAAAACGTGACGACGTCACCTGTCCGGAGGCGGATGGCCGTAAAGACGATTAAGCATCTTGAGAACCTGCGCCGCGCCCGCGACCACGGCGTGACCAGGGGGTTCATTCAGCGCGTGAAAGCCCGAGGCTACGGCAACCCCTCGCTCGATGAGGTGATCCGGCTGCGCGATCGGGGGCTCGACTAACTCCGACCTAGGCTCCATGATTCGCTGCTCGGGACTCCATCACAGGAGGCGACTATGAAACGGCGTATCGAGGCCGCGGCGGCCGTACTGGCAGGAGTGATCGCCCTCGGCTGCGAGCAGCCACCCCCGTCCGCGCCCACGCTCACTGCACCCTTGTTCGCGGCAGCCACGACCATGGACCTCACGGCGACGGCGACCTTGACGATCACGGATCAGGGCAATCAGTGGGTGTCCGGCGGCATCTTCCACCTTCGCAATCAGACCCAGTCGGGACCCGTGACCGGTGAGATCACGGGGACCGCCACGGTCACGGGGAGGTCGGACGTGTCGGTGGCGGACATGACCGGGACGGGGTCGGGGAAGTTCACGATCACAGCTGCCGCCGGCACGTGGGAGGGGAGTTACGAGGGGAGGTTCGACGGGGGCGTGTTCTCCGGCAAACTCGTCGCCCAAGGCACCGGTGCGTTCGCGGGGCAGATCCTGCGGGGGAGCGTAAGTCAGACGGCGCCCAACAGAGTCTATTTCCTGACGGGCACGATCCTCACTACGGGCAGCTGATCTCCACAAGCAAAGGCGTCGAGCAATGGTGGTCGAAGTTGCTCGACGGGTTTGCTCGACGTTTTTTCGCGACGTCGTTTAGTAGTCAGTGGCCAGGGGCAGAATCGAACTGCCGACACGCGGATTTTCAGTCCGCTGCTCTACCAACTGAGCTACCTGGCCGAAGGACGCGAAACTTCATCAGCACCAACCACTTTCGCAAGCGGGAGCGTCAACAAATCATTGACGCTCACCGCTCGCAGTGGGACTAACTGTGGGACTCGATTCACAATCCCTTTCATTTTCGCCTTCGCGCAGCGCGGTCCGTCTCGGCGACCGGCTCGAAGAACTCACGAAAGGCATTCGTAACAGCAAGGACCCATTCCTATGACGCCCTACCTCGTTGTACCAACGCATCGAGCCGTTCATCTCGCCAATCGGTGGGATGAAAGTTGGCGTCTCTGAAGTCCTTGAGGAGGTTCTTGAGATCGTCACGACGAAGCAGTTCCAACCGCTCCCGGTTGACCAGCTCAAAAAAAGGCGGCAAGATCCTGCCGTATGCCGTCCCACCAGCGGATCGCTCTGGCGTTGTTGCTCTTGGTCGCCCCTCCAGCGGTCTACAAACGAGCCGGGGCTCAGACACCAGCCGCTGCGATTCTTGCCGGTGTGGATTCCGTAGACGCGGAAATCGACCTCATGTGGGATGCACGAATTCCGAATCTCAACGAAGACGCAACTCGATCCCGCTTGCAGACAGTGTTCGAGTTGGAGCTGAGACAGCGCGGCATCATTGTATCGAAATTGGCTCCTAACTACCTAGCTGTCTCCTTAACAATGTTAGATAATGAGACCGGAACAGTGGCCTATGCCTATAGCGTATCATTGCACGAGCGTGGATTTCCAAAGAGGGTCATCCTTCGCCTCCTGTTTCTTGCTGCTGATAGTGCACGCTCCAAGAGGCGGGCTGCGCCGAGAACTCGTGACTCGACACGCGCACTGCGCGCCGAGATGTGGGACGACTTTTTGCAAGTCTACTTTGACACCTCGAAGACCTCTTCGACGACCGGTTGGGTTATCACTTGGTTTGGGCAGTCAGGCGTAGTAACTGTTGGTCGCGACAACCTTAGCACGTCTCTCGAACACAAGACCGCCGAACTGGCGCAAGATTTCGTCAATGCCTTCCTCGCGGCTCATCCTAAGCGATAGGGGGTGCGGGGTGGGTATACGGGGGGAATAGGATCGAGGCGCACCTGCGGAAACCCGCAAGAAAAATTGCAGTAACATTCTGGCAACCCCGATGAGTCACCCGTCGAAGCAAGCGACAATCGCCCCGTTCCGTAGGCCGGGTTCTTAGGAGTTCGAGGGTGGCCTTCGAGAACAGGCCGGTCGCGCGCTGGAGCTTGCGGAGCAAGTGTCCGTCGATCTCGGCAAGGAATGGCAGGCAGCACGGGCACGCCAGCTAAATGAGCGAGGGGCTCTCAGCGTGAACAAGTTCATCGCCATTGGCAAGCAGGTCTGGCCGCCAGCCCGCTCGCCCTCTCGACAACGCTCCAGGAGTTACCGCGCCGAGACAAAGCTATACGCCTTTCGCTAAGGGCGTCACTAATCGGGAATCGCTTGTCCCACGGCTAATCGGTTGGCAGGTGAAGCGTGGCTCGATCAGCCAACACCTGTGCCCATGAGGCCCATTCCTCCTCTTCGCCGGACCAGTTTGTGATGCTCACGTGTCGCGGGGGATCGTTATCGGGCCTGAGTTGAAGGGAACCTACGTTAGTGATTTCTGCCGCGACGATTTCAGCGCGCCCGTGAAAACGCTTCTCGACGTATTTCCTACAGTGCTCCCAAATCTGGGAAGCACGCATACCCTGGGTGCGATAGCAGGAAGTCTCTTTGTCCTTGGGATCAGGCATGAACGCCCGCCGCTTTACGCGACGGTTCTCAGCGCTGAAATAACCCCTACTGTGAAGTAAGAAACGCGAGATTGGTTCGTCAGCCGCCACAACGGGCGGCAGGCTCGTCGGGTCAGGCGCTTCGGTCCAAAAACTTTCCCAGATGGTACGCCACTTGTTCCGGAATCTCTTCAACAAACTGGGCAGACCCATAGTCCCTGTCCCTGCCGAAGAGGGTGGCGTACTTCAGTTCGCCATTACCGTGAATCGTGATAGTGAATGCGCGACCGGGCCCACCGTACCAGTCGAGTCCAATGTGCCCACCCGGCTCTACTCCAATGTCGGGTTCGGGAATCGTGGTGGGCAGCGCTCGAAGAAGGAGCTTCGCCCGGGTGACGGCACCGAAGTCAACAGGCCATGCGCCGTAACCATCCCAGTCCTTTTCCATCGCACCACCTGCTGCCTCAGCGAGCGCGTAGTACCGCCCGCCCAGCGTCATGCTGGTCCGCGCGCTTAGAGCCTCTTCAAGCAGGCCGCACAGCTTTTCCGCTGCCGGGCTAAATCCCCGGCTGGCTGATGCGCAACCAAGCTGCGCACCGCCAATCGGTAGGGCTGCGACGGTCATTCGAATAGCCTCGCAGTCTGCTCGGTGATGCTGCCAAAGAAGATATCGTTCTTCACGTTACGCAATACCTCGAACCTAGGTTCAAGCGCCCCGCGTTGGGGGGAGCCCGCTTCTTCATCTTTGTACGCTTCTATATCCAGAATGATAGCAGGTTCCGCGTTTCCGACCCCCCCTTCAAGGGCCTGCGTCACATTTGAGCACACCCCGGTCTCGGGGTCATTGGTGGCGACCCTGCTCAGGAGGCCCGAGAACCCCCCAGGCGCGCCGGGAGGCATGGGCGGCAGTGCGGTTAGGTAGTCGTCCAGATCGTCTCCGCCCTTGATAGGCAGCTTCAGGTGGTTGATATACCGGACGGATATCCGCGTCACGAACGGCGGCTTGGCCGCCGAACTGTAGGACTCCCACAATCGCATGGCCTCGGGGAAAAACGTCTCCCACTCCGTGTATGGCCGCAGTCGGTTATGGCTGAAGCCATCAACCCGAAACTGGGCGATGTCTAGACCATTTTCTGACCTGAAAAAATACCCTTGCACGCCGCCGAGCGTTGTGTCTGAGGTGGGTGCCTTGCCAGGTGTGATCTGCAGTTGATGTGTGAAGTAGCGAGCCTCTTCCATCTTCGGGTAGCGGTCCGACATGCGACCCTTTAGGTCCTTGAAAGTGTCGGGCCGAAAATCTTTTGGCAGATTGACGCGAAGGTCGAGAATAGCCTCGGTGAGCGGGGCATTCTTCAGGTGTCGCGGCTTCGCGGAGGCCATTGTGTGCCGGATGGTCGGTGTTGAGAACGAAGCTAAGCTATTCCGCCGGAAGGGTAATAGCGCACGAAGCGGTCAGATGTTCGCCTCGCGCAAACGTAGCGGTTGGTGGTCAGTCCGGTCGGCCAAAGAGCGAGATCACGTTAACCGACCCGGCTCACAGCGGGACAAACAGCGGGACTCACACTCGAAACGACTTGATACAGCAGGTTTGACGCAGGATGGCTTGAACGGGATTGCGACCGAGTGACAACGAGTTAACGCGAGAAGTGCCAAGGTGTGTCGAGCCAGGGACGCGTTTTCAGTCCGCTGCTCTACCAACTGAGCTACCTGGCCGAATTGTGCAGCAGAAGAACCTAGCGGGCTCGGGGGGGCGATGGGAGTGCGGCCCAGCGCACGCGGGGTGCTGGTGCGTCCCCTCCTGCGCTAAGGCAGAGCGCCTACCCGACCAGATCCTGGACATCACCCCGCCGTGGCCGACGCGGCAGCGGACGCCCTGTCAAGGTCTTGCCCAAGTCCAGAGCAAGACCGCCCCACCGATGAAAGCAAGAAGCGTGAGCCCCAACGCGGCAAAGTAATGGAGATGAATCCTCCCATGGGGGTAGGAACTTCGGTACGCGCTGAGGACTCGCAATACCTTGGGAAACGTGAAGCCGATGTAAGAGAAGCGGTCTCCGTCCGGTTTTTGGCGATTGACCTCCCCGATCATGGCGACCATGACCATGCTTCCCCAGACGGCGCCAGTTGTTCCAAGGCAAAACAAGATGACCCCGATGATGACTCTCGCATTCATTTGCACACCTGCCTCGCGACGTAGAGCAGGTAGCCGACAGTGTCAACGCCTACGAACCTACCTAGCTGATGAGGCGGGGTGTAATTCGTCACGGTCGCGCCACCACCACCTGCCCGCGCGACATCACGAATCTCACCTTTTGGTACGCCGTGACGTCCCCGCGCGGGTCCTCAGCCAGAGCCACGATATCGGCGACCATCCCGGGCCCGATCTGGCCGAGTGAGTCCAGCCCCAACGCACGCGCCGCGTTGCTCGTGGCCGAGCGCAGCAGATCGGCGAGCGGTACTCCGGCCTGATACATCGCCACGAACTCCTTGGCGTTTTGCCCGTGCGGGAGCACGCCACCATCCGTGCCGAACACCAGACGCACGCCGACGCGCTGCGCCAAACCAACCGCCCACGCCAGCTCATTCGACGCAGCGCGCGGGGAGCCGGCTGTCAGAGACGCGAGCGTCGGGATCATGAAGATCGAGCGAGTCCGCAGCAGCACCGCCGTCGCGCTATCCAGAAATGCGGCGTGGGCGAGACCGTCGATGCCCGCGGCGACGCCGGCGCGCACGCCACCGCGCGAGATGTCGTGCGCCAGAACCCGCCGCTTCCCGGCGTGCGCCGCGTCGACGACCGCTTTGAGGACGCTGTCGGGGAGCTCGTAGGCGTCCGGATGGGCGTACGCCTCGGCGGGCCAACCGGTCACGCACACCTTGATGAAATCCGCGCCGGCTTCGATGTTCTCGCGCACGCGGCGGCGAAACGCGTCCGCTCCTCCGGCAATGCCGATCCCGCCGAATTCGCACACGCCATTTTTGCGTCCCACCCAGATGCCGGCGGCAAACACCCTCGGCCCGGGAATGAGCCCGGCGTTGATCGAGTCGCGGATGCCCAGCAGGCGATGCGTCCGCGCGCCGAGGTCGATCACCGTCGTGAATCCCGCGCGCAGATCGGCCAGCGCGTTCGCGCGCACCGGCCCGCCAAGTCCCAAATGCACGTGCGCGTCGATGAGGCCCGGAATGAGCGTGGCATTGGACAGGTCGTAAACCGTGGCGCCGGCAGGGATCGTGACGTTAGGCCCAATCGCGCCGATCCTGCCGCGCTGGATCAGAATGATCTGGTTGAGTGATGCGCTACCGGTGGCCGGGTCGAGCACGCGACCGGCGCGGATCGCGATCACTTGCCCGAAACACGGTGACTGAGCGGCGGCGATCAGCGCCAGGCCGAGAGTGATGAGCCGAATCATGGACACAATGGTAAGGAGTTGCGCGTCGTCAGGCCAAGCCGTCTATTCAACCGCTCTCGATTCCCTTCTGGAGCTGCATATGCGTCCCGCACGCCTTACCACCCTCGCGGTCGCCGCGCTACTCTGCGCCGCCTGCCAGGAAGCACCCATCACGTCCGAGACACCCGACGGCCCGAGCTTCAGCACCGCGCGCAGCAGCGCACCCGCCCTGGTCGTCAACGTCAGCCGCGACACCACGGCACAGAACGAGACCCCGCTGGCCGTCAATCCGGCGAACCCGAGCAACATGATCACCGGGAACAACGACTGGAACTACAACGACGGGTGCGGCGTCAATACATCGTTCGACGGCGGCCGTAGCTGGACACCGACGCTCCCGAGCGGCTTCATCCCAGGCATCACACTGTACACCAACGATCCCGCAGTCCCCGGCACTGGCATCTACGACTACGCTGGCGATCCAGCGGTGGCCTTCAGCCCCGACGGCGGCACGGCCTACTTCGCCTGCTTCGGCTACCAGGCCGCGCAACCCTATGGCGTGGTCCTGCTGCTGAGCCGTTCTACAGACGGCGGGCGCACTTGGACGGCCGGCGGTCCCGACCATCCGCTCACGCTCGTCAGCGCGTTCAACGGGAACGGCCAGGCACGCGGGTCATTCGGACAATTCCCCGATCATGAGTCGATCACCGTGGCGAACGATGGGACGATCTACGTTCCCTGGGCCCACTTCACCGGCCTCAGCGCGCACTCGCCGATCTACATCGGCGTGTCGCACGACGGGGGAAACAGCTTTGAGTTACCGGTGAAGGTCACCAGCGGTTCGATTCGCAACGATCAGGACGCTCGCGTCGTCGTCGATCCCGCCACGGGGTACGCCTACCTGACCTTCGACAATTCGGTCCAGGGCGGCAAAGGAACGACCATGTACGTGAGCGTGTCCACTGACCGCGGCGCCACATGGAGCAAGCCCTTCCGTTTCGCCACATTCGAAAACCCCGTGTGCCTCTATCCACCCTACTGCTTCAACATTTCTGGCTCCCAGTTCCGGGCTCCTGGCTCCTATCCCGCGCCCGCGTTCGATCCGACGACGCAGCGGCTCTATGTCGCCTACACGGACATCGTGGCTGGGAAGGCCCAAGTACTGTTGACCTACGCCGACGTCAGCGACATCACGCAGTGGTCGACGCCGGCCATTGTCGCGCCGGCCTCCGGCGATCGCATCAACGTCGAGCTGAGCGTGGAGCCCGGCAGCGGCCGGCTCGATCTGATGACCAACGACCGCAGCTACACAGGGAACACGCTGTTCGATGTCTCGTACATCACGAGCTCGGACGGTGGCGCGACGTGGGCGACCACGCGCGTCACGAAGTCGAGCTGGGATCCGTCCGCCTATGGCGTCCCGTGCGGCTCCTGCGCCAACGGCATCCGTCCCTTCATCGGCGATTACGACGGCATCGTCTCGCTGCCCGGCAGCGCGGCGATGACGTGGACGGGCCCGGGCAAAACATTCGGCACCTACCCCACGAACCTCGAGGTGTACTTCGGCAGCGTCAGCCCGTAAGGCCATGCCGTCGCGTCGAGACTTCCTCGCCAGCGTCGCTCAGGCCGGCGTCGCGATCTCGGCGCTGCGGCTCCCTGAGCATCAGGCGCTATTCGGGTCGCGTCCCCAGCCTCCTGGCTCCCGACTCCTCGATGTTCCGGTCGGCCTCGACTGGCGCATGCTCGGCCCGTTCCGCGGCGGCCGCTGCGATGCCGTGTGCGGCGTCCCCGGCCGGCCAGACGAGTTCTACTTCGGTCACGTGAACGGCGGCGTCTGGAAAACCACCGACGCCGGCAGAACCTGGTTCCCGATCTTCGACGACCAGCCCGTCGCCTCGATCGGCGCCCTCGCGGTCGCGCCGTCCGCCCCGGACGTGATCTACGCCGGCAGCGGCGAGTCCACACTCCGCGACTCCACGGGCTTCGGCAACGGCGTCTACAAATCCACCGACGCCGGCCGCACCTGGACCCACCTCGGCCTGAGCGACACTCAGCACATCGGCAAGATTGCGGTAGACCCGAAGAACCCCGACGTCGTCTTCGTGGCTGCGATCGGCCATCTCTACGCCGCGAACGTCGAGCGCGGGGTGTTCCGCTCGCGCGACGGCGGCCGCACCTGGCAGAAGGTCCTCTACAAGGACGAGAACGTCGGGGCGGTCGAGGTCGTCATCGACCCGACCGATGCGCGCGTGGTGTACGCGGGGCTGTGGAATACGCGCCGCCCGCCCTGGTTCACGTACGCACCCACCAACGGTCCCGGTGGCGGGATCTACAAATCGACGGACGGCGGATCGACGTGGAACCAACTGACCGCCGGACTGCCGCCGGCCGGGATCGGACGCACCGGCATCACCGTGGCGCCGTCCAATCCGCGCCGAGTGTACGCCGTGGTGGACTGCCTGGTGCCCGACCCGACCGCGCCGGCGCCACCGCCGCCTGCTCCAGGTCGGCCCGCCACACCGCCGCCCGGCCAGGGCGGCGCGTTCCGCTCCGACGACGCCGGCGCGACCTGGCGGCGAGTCAGTGCCGACCAGGCGCTGTGGGGCCGCGGCTGGTATTTCGAGAAGATCGCGGTCGATCCGCGCGATCCCGACATCGTGTACGTGCCGAACGTGGCGGTGAACCGCAGCCGCGACGGCGGCACGACCTGGGACGTGATCCGCGGCTCGCCCGGCGGCGACGATTACCACCAGATCTGGATCTCGCCGAGCGACCCGGACACGCTGATCGTCGCGAGCGACCAGGGGACGATCATCACCCGCAACGCGCGCACCGCCGATCCGCGCGCCATGACCTGGAGCTCGTGGCTCAATCAGCCGACCGCGCAGATTTACCACGCGTCGGTCGACTATCGCTTCCCGTACTGGGTCGTCGGCGCGCAGCAGGACTCGGGCGCGGTGGCGGTGCGCTCGCGCGGCAAGTTCGCCCAAATCTCGCAGCGCGACTGGGAGCCGATCGGCGCCGCCGGCGAGAGCGGCTACGCAACCGGCGACCCGCTGCATCCCGGCGTGATCTACGGCGGCGAAGGCAGCCGCTGGGACCTCGAGACCAACCTGTCGGTCCCGAACACCTCGGCGCCGAAAGGCACCGAGACCGACCGGGGCGACTGGACTCAGCCGCTCGTACTCTCGGCGGCAGATCCACACGCGCTGTATTACGCCAGTCAGTTCCTGTTCAAGACGTCCGACGGCGCGCGCACCTGGACCCAGATCAGCCGCGACCTGACGCGACCCGATCCCGGCATCCCGTCCAACCTCGATAGGGCCGCCGCTGCGGCCACCGATCGCAACGGCAAGCGTGGCGTGGTCTACGCGGTGGCGCCCTCGCCATTGCGCGCGCCGCTGATCTGGATCGGCACCGACGACGGGCTCATCCAGGTCACGAGCGACGACGGCGCATCGTGGCACGATGTCACCCCAGCTGCGCTGACTGCGTGGAGTCGCGTCACCGCCATCGAGGCGTCGCACTTCGACGCCGACACGGCGTATGCGAGCGTAGACCGCCATCAACTCCAGGACTTCGCGCCGTACATCTACCGCACGCGCGATCAGGGCCGGTCATGGCAGCTCATTAGGGCGGGCCTGCCCGACGGCGTGTACGTCCACGTCGTCAAGGAAGACCTGCTGCGCCGCGGGCTGCTGTTCGCCGGGACCGAGCGCGGCGCGGTCGTGTCGTTCGACGACGGCGATCACTGGCAGCCGCTGCAGCGCAACCTGCCGGTGACCTCGGTGCGCGACTTCGTCGTGTACGGCAACGACCTCATCGTCGCCACGCACGGCCGCGGGTTCTGGGTGATGGACGACATCAGCACGCTGCGGCAGGTCAGCGACGCGGTGCTCCAGGCCGACGCCTGGCTGTTCCGGCCCGCGGACGCCATCAACGTCATCCCGGGCGACGACAACGGCACACCGTTCCAGCGCGACGAGCCGCAGGCGCTGAACCCGCCCGACGGCGCATACATCGATTTCTATCTGAAGGCGGCGGCGCCGGTGACGCTGGAGATCCTCGACGCGGCGGGCAAAGTCCTGCGGAAGTGGCCTGCCGAGCCGGCAGCCGGGACGGCGACACGCGGTGGCCTGCCGCGCGTGTCCCCGCTGTGGCAACCTGTGCCGGAGATGTTCTCAACGACGGCCGGGATGCACCGAGTCGTCTGGCGGCCGGTCGCACCTGCCGAGCCGGCCGGGCCCGGTGGGGGTGGACCGCGGCGCGGCGGCGGAGCGCGGCTCACCGGTACGTTCACGGCGCGGTTGACCGTGAATGGCCGGGCATCCACCCAGACCTTTACTGTGCGCCCGGATCCGCGTAGCGACGCACGCTAGGAGTGGTGGAGGGCAGCCTCGTGGCTCAGAGCTTCCGTCTGAGGGGCAGCCACGCTCACGGCGCGCACCCTGAGAGCGAGGACCAGTTGTAGGTCCATGCGCCGCGTCCGTAGGTGGCGGCGAAGACGCGCGCCGGATTGGCCCCGTCAACGAGAACCTGGGTGACTGGCACATTGTGCAGCGGGAAGCCGGACGTGATGCTCGTCCAGGTCGCACCGTTGTCGGTCGAGACGTGAATGCCGCCGCGCGTGCGCGTGACGTTCGCCAGATAACCGATCGCTGTGTAAATCCGCGTGCGGCAGGTTGGGTCGACCGTGACGTCGCTGTACGGGTAGAGGTTGACGGCGTCGACCGCGGTCCAGGCGACCGAACCGGCAAGGCGACGATAGACACCCTGCGAGGTCCCGACCCAAAAGTTGCGTGGCGCGGGCGGCGGATTCGACTCCGCGATCGCGCTGATGAACGCCGGGGGCGTGACGCCCGATCCCGGGTTCAACCCAAACGGCGTCCACGTTCCGGCACCCATCGTCCCGTCACAGTAGTGCACCGTGTCGCTGCAGGTGTAGGCGCCGTTGTCCTGCGTGCCCACGTACACGACGCCATCCTCGTCGACCATGACCGCCGTCAGACCGACCGGACGTCCCGCCACCGTCAACGGCACCGCGGACGCGCTCCAGGATGTGGCCGGCATACCGCCGCCCAGCGAATAGACCACGGTTCCACCGCTCAAGGTGAAGATCTTGCGCGCATCGATGGGATGAACGGCGACGGAGTGCGGACCGGTCAGCGGCTGGCCCCGGCGCAATGCGTCAGGCGGCGAGACGTTGCTGAAGCTCACGCCGGCGCACGACGTCGCGCTCCGCGCGTTCGTCGACCTCCACAGCGTGCCCATCGTACTGTAAGCGTAGACCGTGTCGCCCGCGCCGCCCCGCGACCAGACAACGCCCTGGGCTTCGTCACCGCCCGTGAGCCGCCACGACGCACCACCGTCGTCCGAGCATACGGGGCCGATGTCCTGGGCGCCGAGGATGAGCCGGTTAGTCCCTTGTGCTTGGGCGATGGAGTACGACTGCCATGACCGAATACCGCTGCCGGTGATGCCGACCGGCGCGCTCGGTGCGCTGCCCGGATTCCAGGTGTAGCGGGTCATCAGCCGATAGTTGCCGAGCTGGTTTTGATCGCCGCCGATCCACAGACTGTGCGCCGCGGGGCTGGCGAAGATGGCGCGGATGTCTACGTATTGCATGCCCAGCGCGGGACACGTCCAGTGGTCGCCCGCGTCGTTCGTGTAGGCGAAGGTCACTCCGCCGGCGAAAAAGTCGTTGCCCCCGCCCCACACCAACGCGCGAGCGTCGCCGAAGAAGCATCCCGCGCTGCCGATCAGTTTCGCGGCCCACGACGTGCCGTTGTAGAGCAACGCCTGGTAGCCACCGCTGACGCCGACCAGGGCCATCAGGCGGTTCGCCGTTCCTCCCCACGCGAGGGCAATCGCGGGCTGGGTCGCCGTGATCCCGCTGTTGACGAGATCCCAGGTCGGGCCCGACGGCCCCGCGGCCGTCCAAGGTTGACTGCGGTAGATGTGCGTCGTCGTCGCGCTTGCCATGGTCGCGATCCAGATCTGATGCGTCACCTCGTCCGCAGCGATGGCGGAGACGCAGTTGTCCGGGTTGCGTTGCAACGGCATCGATCCGGTGAATGGCCAGAGCTGCGTGAACGAGGCACCGGAGTTCGTGCTGTACTGCAGTCCCTGGCAGGGGAGGGCGGTGACGATGATGCTTTCCGTCGGCGAGAAGACCATCTGGGCATACGGCCCCGGCTCGCCCCACACACTGACGAACGGCGGACAGGCGGGCCAGGAGCTGCAAAAGTACGCCGGGTACGGGTACGGTGTGTCGCCCTGGGGAATCGAATAGAGCGCGCGCGTCCAGTGCGCCCCACCGTCGGTGCTCACGAGCACGCCGCTCCAGGTCCGTAGAATCAGGCGTGAAGCGTCGTTGCGATCGACGGCGAGGTGAACGGCGGTGAAATCACCCAACCCGTAATTGCCCGCCCAGGCAAACGTGGTCCCGCCGTCGCCGCTCTTCCACACGCCGCCGCCAGGCGTCGCCACCCAGACGTGATTCACGTCCGTCGCAGCAATCGCGGAGACGCGCCCGGCGTACATGGGCCCCAGCTCAGTCCACGTCGCCGTTGCGCAGCCATGAAGGGCGACGAGAATGGCGATAGCCCACAGTCGGCGCATGGTCATCGGCGAGTCTTGCTGCGCACCCCGGCGTTTCTCATCATGTGATCCCGCTGGGTCACCGCCCCGCCGCCTCCCACTGCTGGCGACTCATCACCGCGATCGGCTCGAGCTTCTTGCTCCGGAGCGCCGCATTGATCCCGGCCAGGTCCCGCGTGGTCCAGGCATCAAAATCGCGCACCACATCGGTAAGCTCGCGCGCGATCGCATCCGCGCGCTCCACCTGGGTCTGCGACGGTCCGCCATCGTAGAACACGATGTTGCCGTACAGATCGGTGAGGTTTTCGCGCAGCCGCTCCTCACCCGTAATCATCCCGCCCTCTTTCGTCGCGACGATCTTCTTGCGCAACGAGTCCACCACGCCGGACGCGGCCCGCAGGCGGCGCGTGAGCGCGTCCGTGGCGGGCAGCTTGGTCGCGCGATCGTCGAGCGCCTGGCGCACACTGTTCATCCGCTCGACCGCGAACGTCATGTCGCCCAGCGTGCCTTTGATCTTCAGCGCCAGGTCGAGCGCCGCCTGACGCTCCGCCTGGGTGTGGGTCGCGCGTGGATCCGGCACCAGCACGAGCTGCGTCGTGTAGGTCGAAGTATCCTTCGTCAACTTCATCGTGTAGGTCCCCGGCAGGACGCGCGGGCCAAACGCCGCACCGAACGCGGCGCTCGCCGCGGCAGGCACGCGCGGCGGCTCCAGCCGCATCGACCACGTCACGCGATTCAAGCCGCGGCGTTTGCTCGTCGGCATTGTGCCGAGCAGCTTGCCGCTCGCGTCGTACACCTCGAGCTTCATGTCGCCGAAGATGTGCCGGCGCCGCTGGTAGTAGCTGATCACGGCGTCGCCTGGGGGATTCGGCCCGACGTACATCGCGTCGCCGTTGGCCCAGCCCCCGCCCGCCTGCAGGCGCTGCGCCGTCGGACGGCCCGGCAGAAACGCGACGGCGCTCGCGAGCACTTCCGGCGTCAACGCCCGCAGCGGCGAGATGTCGTCGACGATCCAGATCCCCCGGCCGTGCGTCGCGATCACGAGGTCGTGGTCGCGCGGATGAATCGCCAGATCGCGCACGGCGACGGCCGGCAGATCGCCGCCCTTGTAGTGCGCCCATTGCTTGCCGCCGTCCACCGAGATCCACAGTCCCAGCTCGGTCCCCAGGAACAGCAGGTTGGGATTGACGAGGTCTTCTTTGATGACGTGCGCATACCCGCGGACAGGACTGTCGGGTGCTACGATCGGTGTCCAGGTGGCGCCGAAATCAGTCGACTTGTAGGCATAGGGGCGCATGTCGCCAAACGTGTGCACGTCGAACGTGGCGTAGACCGTGCCCGGGGCGAAATGGCCGGCTTCCACGGACGAGACCCACGCGTTCTTCGGAAGGCCCCCCCCCGTGATCTTGCCCACCACGTTCGTCCACGTTTTCCCGCCATCGCGCGTCACCTGCAGGTTCCCGTCGTCAGTGCCCGCCCAGATCACCTGGCCATCTTTGGGCGACTCGACGATCGCATAAATCGTGGTGTGCATCTCGGCGGCCGAGTTGTCGACCGTGACGCCGCCCGACTGCTCCTGTTTCTGTTTCTGCGGATCGTTCGTCGTCAGATCGGGCGAGATGCGCTCCCACGTCTGACCGAAGTCCTTCGACCGGAACAACACCTGCGCGCCGATATAGATGGTGCCCTTTTGCGTGGCGCTGATGTGAATCGGCGTGTTCCAGTTGAAGCGCAGCTTTTTCTCCTGATAGCGCGGCAACGGCCGAATGTTGCGGGCCTCGTGCGTCTTGCGGTTAACGCGCGCGATCTCCCCGCCCTGGTACTCGGCGTACAGATAGTCGGGATCAGTGGGGTCGGCGAACATCCAGAAACCGTCGCCGCCGTACATGTTTTCCCATTGGTGGTTCGTGATCCCGCCCGGGTACTCCGACGGCCCAACCCACGAGCTGTTGTCCTGCAGGCCGCCGTACACGTTGTACGGCCGCGCCATGTCGACGCTGACGTGGTAGAACTGCGAAACGGGCAGGTTCTCGTTCTTCACCCACTTGTTGCCGGCGTCATACGAGAACCACAGGCCCCCGTCGTCGCCCGTGATCAGGTGATCGGTATCGTTCGGATCGACCCAGACGTCGTGGAAGTCACCGTGCGCGCCGCCCGAGATGCCGCTGAAGCTCTTGCCACCGTCGGTCGAGACGATGAGCCCGCCGTCGGGCTTGTAGACACGATCGGGATCGCGCGGATCGACGATGAGATTCGCGAAGTAGAACGGCCGCCAGATCATGTTCTGGCTGCGGTCGAGCATCTGCCACGTCTTGCCGCCGTTCTCGGAGCGATACAGCGCGTTCAGCGGCGGCACCGCTTCAATGAAGGCGTACACGATATCCGGCTTGGATGGCGCGACGCTCACGGCCACGCGGCCCCACGGCTTCGGCGGGAGCCCCGACGCGCTGGTTGACGTCAGCTCGGTCCACGTCGCGCCGCCATCGGTGCTCTTGAACAGTCCGGAGCCACTCCGCGCCGTGTCGCTCTCACCGCCGGAGCGGAACGTCCAGCCCCGCCGCCGGAAATCCCACATCCCGGCATAGAGCGTCCGGGGATGCGCCGGATCCATCGTCATCATCGAGCAGCCGGTCGACGCGTTGGCACCCTTGAGGACTTTGGCCCACGTCTTGCCCCCGTCGGTCGTCTTGTACACACCCCGGTCGTCGCTGTCGCTCCAGAGTTTGCCGGGCACGCAGACGTACACCGTGCTGGTTTCGTTGGGGTCGACGAGGATCTTCACGATGTGCTCGGACTCGCGCAGCCCCATGTTGGTCCAGTTGTCCCCGCCGTCGTCCGACCGGTAGATGCCGTCGCCGATGGACACGCTGTTGCGCATCCACGATTCGCCGGTGCCGACCCAGATGACTTTGGGATTCTTGGGATCGATCGTCACCGCGCCGATTGATTGGATCGGCTGCTTGTCGAAGACGGGCTTGAACGTCGTGCCGCCGTTCGTCGACTTCCACACGCCGCCGCTCGCCGCGCCGACATAGATCGTGAGCCGCGCCCCCCCCGCGCCTTCGTGCACGGCGTCGAGCGCCGCAATGCGCCCGCTCATCGCCGCCGAGCCGATGTTGCGTGCACCCAGCCCGGAGATCGTTTCCGAGTCGACCTTCACCGCGGGCTGCTGGACGATCAGGAGCAGCAGAAGGGCGTTCATGGGCGGGCTCCCGGCCGCGCGAACCGCGCGTCGTCAATCGGTACGTTGGCCTCGATTTTATCCAGCGTGATTTTCGAGCGGTCCGTGCTGTTGCTGCCTTTTGGCCCGGACTCGAACGCGAACGGCAGATACACGCCGTTCACCTGTTTGTAATCGCCGAGCGAACTCTCAAACTCCTGCGGTGCGCCGCGGATCATACGCTGGGTGTCGATGCGGATCGGGACGTAGTACTCGGTGTCCAGATAATAGAAGCTGACGTCACCGTTGGGGCGGGTGACCTTGAGCTTGTAGGCGTCGCTCCCCTCGATCTGCTCCACACCCTGATACTCGACGCGATTGCCTTTCGCCCGATAGTTCACCAGCGGGCCGTCGAAGTCGGCATCGTCGAGAATGCCGTGCATCTCGTCCTCCCCGAGCGATTCGGGATCGCGCTTGCCGTTCCATGGCTCGATCTTCCACCCGCTCTGACCATCATAGGCGTTGATGCCGGTCATGCCTTGCAGCGAAAACTCTTCACGCACGCTGTTGGGGCGCTTGTTCTCCTGCACGACGACCGCCTCAAACCCGCCGCCCCCGGTGAACTTCCCCGTGCGGCGCAGGGTCTGGATCGCCTGCATCCGGTCCATCCCGCCCGACGCCTGGATGTACTTCGCGATGAGGCTGTCGGCCGACTGAGCGACGAGCGGCGTCGCGCACAGCGCGAATGCCGCGAGGGAAAACGCAACGATCGGGCGCTTCATGCGAAAGAGCTCCTCTAGCGGGACGGAGAAAATAGCCGCCGGTCGCGCGCTCGCAACCGGAGGCGTAGCTTCTCCGCTCATGGCACGGAGCGCGCCCTCCCAGTTCCCCAATCTCACGGTGCTGTCGCACCCGCTGATCCAGCACAAGCTCACGATCCTGCGCGACAAGCGCACCAGCACCCGCGACTTCAAGCTGCTCGTGAACGAGATCGCCATGCTGATGGCGTACGAGGTCACGAAAGACCTGCCGCTCGAGTCCGTCGAGATCGAAACGCCACTCGAGAAGACCACCGGCAGCCAGGTGGCGGGGAAGAAGCTGACGCTGGTCCCGATCCTGCGCGCGGGCCTGGGGATGGTCGAAGGGATCTCGCAGCTCATCCCCTCCGCGCGCGTCGGGCATATCGGGCTGTACCGCAATCACGACACCCTCCAGCCGGTGGACTACTACTTCAAGATTCCCTCCGGCGAGGCAGACCGCTCCTTCTTCCTGCTCGATCCCATGCTGGCCACCGGGGGGTCGGCGGTCGCCGCCGTGAGCGCCCTGGCCCGCGCCGGCGCCCCGCTGCAGCGCATCCGCTTTCTGTGCCTCGTTTCCGCTCCGGAGGGCGTCAAGGCGATGCTGGCTGCCCACCCCACCGTCCCGGTCTACACCGCCTCGCTCGACCGCGAGCTCAACGCCAAGGGCTATATCCTCCCCGGGCTGGGGGACGCGGGCGACCGCCTGTTTGGCACCAGATAGGGCCAGCCGACGTAACCCTTTTGTCGTCCCCCGTGTCCCATCTGTAGTTACGAGCCCAGACCGTCACCTCGGAGCGCCGTGGACGAATCACAGCTTATTGCCCGCGTCCGCGCCGGGGATAGCGCCGCCGAGCGCGCGCTGTATGACACGCATGTAGACCGCGTGTACCGCCTGGCCTTCCGGCTCGCGGGCTACGATGCCCTCGCGCAGGATTTCACCCAGGAAGCGTTCATTCGGGCGTTCGACCGGCTCGGCTCGTTCCGCGGCGATGCCGCCTTCTCGACCTGGCTGCACACGATCACGACGACCGTCGTGCTCAACGGGCTGCGCAAGGTGAAGCGGTTTCGCCAGCGGGAAGCGGACATCGATGACGCGCACGATGTCGGCATGAGGCAGCGGCACGCGGAGCCCGATCTGAAGCTGCGGCTCAAGCAGGCGATCGACGCTCTGCCGGAGGGCTACCGCACGGTGTTCGTGATGCACGATGTCGAGGGCTATACACACGAGGAGATCGGCGCCGTCCTGGGCGTCGAGACCGGCACGTCGAAGGCACAGCTGTCGCGCGCGCGGGCCAAGTTGCGCGTCGCCTTGTCCGATTTTGCGGGAGAGTGGGTGCAATGATGGACCAGCACGAAGATCCAAAGTTTGAGCAGTGGCTCGAGGGCGCAGCCAAGTCGTACCACTCCCCACTCCCCACTCCCCGCGAGGAGATGTGGGCGCGGATCGAGGCGGCGCGACGCACCAAGCACGTCATCGAGCTGCGGCCATGGATGCGCTGGGCCGTGGCGGCCGCCGCGGTGCTCGCCATCGGCATCGGCATCGGCCGATGGACGGCGAATCGTTCCGCCGTCACCAACGGCGCCGTCGTCGCCTCCGCTACGGATTCCACGGCCGAGCTGGTGTATGAAGTCGCCGCCACGCAGTACCTGTCGCGCACCGAGGCGTTTCTGACCTCGTTCCGCAGCGACGCGCGGCGTGGCGCGAACGCCGCCCGCTTCGCCGCGCAGGCGCGCGACCTGCTGACCACCACGCAGTTGATGCTCGATTCGCCGGCGGGCGACAATCCGCGTTTCCGGCCCCTGCTGGAAGACCTCGAGCTGGTGCTGGTACAGATCTCCCAGCTCGGCGCCCGGGGTGCGGCGAACGAAACCGATCTCATCCGGCAAGGCATGAACCAATCCAACGTGTTGCCCAAGCTGCGTTCGGCGATTCCCGCGGGACCCGTATCGGCGCGCAACCAAGGAGTACTCTGATGTCGTTCCTGTCCCTGTTGCTCGCCGTCACCACGCTCGCGCAGGATTCCGTCCCGCCCGCGCCGGCCCGTAAACATCGGCGCGCGCCCATTGTCACGATCGCGCCGATGACGATCGAACCGATGATGATCGCCCCGATGACGGCGATCACACCGATGACGGCGATCGCACCGATGACGATCGCGATACCTGATCTCCAAGCGGCCACCACCGCGCTCGCGATGGCGCAGCCGGACCTGCAGGCACTGGCGCAGCAGCTGCAGTTTGCGGTGACAGCCATCGCGCCCATCGCCGTGGCTGGTGACGATTGGAACTATGAGGATGAGGATGAGGATCAGGATCAGGGGGAGCCCGCGGACTCGCTCTACAACGCCGGCCGGCGAGCGCTCAACCGCAATCGCTACCAGGATGCGGTCACGGCGTTCGGGCAGGTATTCACCCGCTATCCGCGTTCCGGGCGCGCACCCGAGGCCTTGTACTGGTCGTCATTCGCGCTGTATCGCACCGGCGACACAAAGAACTTGCAGTCGGCGGTCAGCCAGCTGGACCGGTTGCGTCAGAACTATCCTGATGCCGCCGGTCGCGATGCCGAGAACCTCGCGGCGCGAATCGACGGCGTGCTGGCGCAGCGCGGCGACGCGGCAGCGGCCCAGCGCAATCAGGCGCGCGCCGACTCCGCCCGTTCCTCGCGAGGTCGCGCATCTGCGAGACCAAGAGCGAGTGACCGCGTTCGCGACCGCGATCCCGGCAACGACGAGGTACCGCCCAACTGCGAGGGCTACGGCGACGACGACCCGCGGATGATCGCGCTGGGGGCCTTGCTTCAGATGAACGCCGAGAGTGCGATCCCCATCCTGCGTGATGTCATGAAACGGCGGGATCCATGCTCCGAGATCATGCGGCGCAAGGCGGTGTTCATCGTGTCGCAAAAGCGCAGCGATGAAACCGCCAAGATTCTACTCGACGCAGCCCGCCAGGACCCGGACCGGGAAGTACGCCAGCAGGCCGTGTTCTGGCTCTCGCAGGTTCCGGGCGAAGAAACGGTCGCGGCGCTCGACTCGATTCTCAGCGATTCGAAGACGGATCAAGACACTCAGGATCAAGCGATCTTTGCGCTTTCTCAGCACCGCAGCCCGCGCGCGGGGGCCATTCTGCGCGCCTATGCCGAGCGCGCTGATCGGCCGCTCGAGCTCAGGAAAAAGGCGGTCTTCGGGCTGTCGCAGAACCGCTCCGCTCAAAACGCGCAGTTCTTAAAAGATCTGTTCAAGAAGGTCGACAATGACGACTTGAAGGAGCACATCATCTTCTCGTTGTCGCAGATACGCGATGAGACCAATTACCGCTGGATGATGGACATCGCGCTCGATGAGAGTGAGAACATCGAGATCCGCAAGAAGGCACTGTTCTGGGCCAACCAGGGAGGGAATAAGGCAGACATCGCCGACCTCGTCAGGCTCTACGACAGCATGAAGAACCCCGAAATGCGGGACCAGTTGATCTTTCTATACTCCCAGCGCGGCGAAGACGCCGCGCTCGACAAATTGTTCCAGATCGGCAAGACCGATCCCGACCGCGAGCTCCGCAAGAAGGCCATCTTCTGGATCGGCCAGTCGCGCAGTCCGCGGGCGGCGCAGTATCTCCAGGAGCTGATCAACCAATGATCGCCCTTACACTCGCAGCTCTGGTGCTGTTTCAGCAGCAGCCATTGGAACGGCGCGTCGCCGGCGCGCCCGATGGCTCGGTGCGGTTCAGCTTTGCCGCCAAGCCCGGCGTCTACGGTAATGGCCGCAACGTGATCAGCTGGGACTGCGACAAAGGGAATTGCCACAATCAGGTCGACGGCAATTGGAACGATCACGATGACCGGGATGCGCCGTGTGACTCGGGACCGGTCCGGGTCGCGCTCACCAAGACCAGCGGCCGCGTCACCGACCTTCGTGTCTACGTCGGCGGTGAATGGCGCGCGACCAGCTCGGCGACCGACCTCGGGATGGTGAGCACGAAAGACGCGACGACGTACTTGCTCGACCTGGCCCAACGCGATGATTCACGTGCCGCCGAAAAAGCCATTCTCCCGGCAATGCTCGCCGACAGTGCGGTCATCTGGCCCGGGCTCCTGAAGATCGCCAAGGATGCGAACATCTCCCGGAAAGTACGGCGCTCCGCGGTGTTCTGGCTGGGACAGGCCGCCGGCGACGCCGCGACCAAGGGCCTCACCGATCTCGTGGATGACGGGAACGCCGATCGCGAGGTGCGGGAGTCCGCCGTGTTCGCGCTCTCCCAGCGTCCGAAAGATGAAGGCGTCCCCGCCCTGATCCGGATCGCCAAGCAGAATCGCGATCCCGACCTGCGGCGCAAGGCCATCTTCTGGCTCGGCCAGTCCGACGATCCGCGCGCGCTCAGCTTGTTCGAGGAGTTGCTGACACGCCCCTGAGTATCTTGTGGCATGCCATTCTGGACCGGACGGCGTGCGCTGGGCGGAATTGTCCTAGCGATCGTTCTGATCGCGCTCGGATGGGCGGCGGTGGTGGTCGCGGTGGCCGTCCACGCCGCCCGCGATGAAGCCACCGGCGCCGATGCCATCGCGGTCCTCGGCGCCGCCCAGTACAACGGCCGCCCCTCTCCCGTGTTTCGCGCTCGACTCAATCACGCCGCCGCCCTGTACCAACGGGGACTGGCACCCGTCGTCCTGGTCACCGGAGGCGTCGGCGCGCGCGATACGCTCAACGAAGCCAACGTCGGCCGCGATTATCTGGTGCGACTCGGCCTGGCCGGCGATGCGGTCGTGCCCCTCGCCAGCGGAGCCGACACCTACGCGTCGATCGATCAGGTACGGCACTGGTTCGATGGAAAAGAGAGCCGCCGCGTCCTGCTCGTGAGCGACGGCTTTCATATGCTGCGATTGCAGATCATCGCGAGACGCCTCGGCCTGGTGCCCTACACCTCGCCCGCCACCGGCTCGCCCATTCACGCCAACGTGCGCCGCAACACCGGGTATCTGTTCGCCGAAGGGTTCAAAGTCCCGTTTACGTGGCTGTTCCAGCACTAAACAACGGAGTGCGTCATGCAGCTCGCGAGTAAACGAATTCACAGCGGGCGGGTCATAAATCTTGACGTGGATGCGGTGCGCTTTCCGGACGGCTCGACGGGAGAGCTGGAGATCGTGCGGCACCCGGGCGCCGCCGCGGTCGTTCCATTCGCCTCAGATCCGCATGGCGACGATCCGACGGTGCTGCTCATCCAGCAGTACCGGTACGCCACGAATGGATCGTTGCTCGAGATCCCGGCAGGGCGCCTCGATCCGGGCGAGGACCCGGAAGTGTGCGGCCGACGGGAGCTGCTCGAGGAGGTCGGTGTCACAGCGGGGCGCCTGGAGCGTCTTACTACTATATGGACAACACCTGGCTTCACCGACGAGCGGATTCACCTGTTTTGGGCATCCGAGCTCAGCGCCGGCAAACACGCGCGCGAGCCGGACGAATTCATCGAAGTCATCCCAAAACCACTCTCCGAGGCGCTACAGCTGGTGCGCAGCGGGGTGATAACTGATGCAAAGACTGCCCTTAGCCTGCTGTTCGTGGCTGGTTTCATCCTGGAGCATTAGTCCACGCCATTCTTCGGATCTAGATCGAATGTGGAATTGCGTCGTCCCCAGGCTGGGACAATTATTACCAACTCGCACGCCGCTGCGAATCGCAATCACTTGTGTGGTAACGAGTTAGTCCACCAGCTTGGGGGGCACGATTTGTGCTAAGTCCTCATAAGGTGAATCAGGGCAGGCGTTTCCCTGTTCCCGTTCGAAACACAAGGGTACTCATGCCGACCACACTGAAGCATCCAAGTCCCGCCGTCGATTCGCAGCGAGCGTTGCAGCGCGAAGCGCTGCACGACCTGGATGATGGGCAGGTTGTAATGAGTCACCTGGCCGGCGAGCCGCAGGCCTTCGGCACCCTGGTGGACCGTTACCAGACCCGCCTCCTCAATTTCGTCAATCGCACCATCGGTGACCGCGAGCGGGCTGAAGACCTCGTCCAGGAGGTTTTCATCCGGGTCTTTCGCCATCTGCATCGTTTCGATCAGACCAAGAAATTCTCGACCTGGATCTACACCATCGCGTCCAACCTCGCGAAGAACGAGCTGCGCAACCGCAGCCGCAATCCGTTGGTGCTGTTCCAGACCATCAAGAAGAATTGGGAAGCGGATCATCGGCCGCTGCAATTCGAGGACACGACCGCGCGTCCCGACGATCTGTACCGCAAACGGTTCTTGAAGGATGCGGTGGATCAATGCGTCCAGCGGCTCCCGGAACACCACCGGGAGGTGTTCGTGCTCCGCGAGCTCGAGGGAAAGAGCTACCAGGAGATCGCTGAAATTACCGGGTGCAACCTGGGGACGGTGAAAAGCCGCTTGAATCGGGCACGAAACAGCTTCGCCCAGCTCATCGGCCCCGCCCTCGTTTAGACACGGCCCCGCCGCAACAGCCCCGGCGACGGAACACACCGTGGCCGGCGGTGGTACATTTGCACCATGCAGTGCGCCGAGTTCTTGGAGCGACATAGCGAATTCCGGGACGGGTTAATCGCGGCCCCCCGGGAATTGAAGCGCTTCGCGCGACATATGGCCCACTGTACCAGCTGTCGCCGCTACGACGCGACAGTTCGCCAGGCCGTACAGGTCCTTCACTCCGCCTCCCCGATTGCTCTCTCCGCAGACTTCCGTCAACGTCTCGATGCGCGAATCGCCGTAGAGCGCCGGCGCAAACCGCGACCTCCGGCGCGCTCGGGAGTGTCGGCGGCGATGTTGGTGTTGGCTGCATTGGTGCTGCTGATCTTCGAAATCGGGCAACGCCCCCGCATCATGCGCGCACCGCTGCTGCCACCTGCCGCCTTCCCCAAGCCCGTGGCAAATGCGGGACTTCCTTTCGTCTCGTTCCAGGATCCGCGAGCGAGCATCGTGGGTGGCAACCCGTATCCGTACGGCACGGCACTGGTGCAGCCGCCGGCGTTCAGCTTCCAGCCCGCATCCGCGGGCCGCTAGCAGCCTTTCGGCCTTTCTCGGGGCACAGGGCGGCGGTAACTTCGCCTGTATGCCGGCGATTACCCTCGACGCGCTCCTGCGAACCCTCAACAAACCCGTCGCGCCCCGCGCGCCCCCCGCGCCCCCCGCCGCCGAACCCGTCTATCTGCTCCACGGTGACGAAGATGTCCTCAAGGACGAGGCCATTCGGGCGCTGCTCGACGCGTCCGTGGGACCGAATCGCGACTTCAATCTGGATGTCCGTTTTGCGCCTGATCTGACGCCGGAATCGTTCAACGCGCTGGTGAACACTCCCCCGATGCTCGCCGAGCGGCGCGCGGTCGTGATCCGGGCCGTCGAGCAGCTCGGCAAGCGCAAGACGAAGCTGCGCGACGAGGTGGTTCGCTATCTCGCCCAACCGAATCCGACCACGGTCCTTGTGCTGGTCGTCGCAGCGGGCGAGGAGCCCGACGCCGACCTTGTGAAGGCATCCACCTCCGTGCTGCTCGAGCCCCTCTCCGCGGAGCGCGTGCCCCGTTGGCTGCGGCACCATGCCACGACCCTGAAGGTGACGCTCGCGCCGGATGCCGTGGACTTGCTCATCGCCGCGGTCGGGAACGACTTGAGCACGCTCGCCCGCGAGCTCGAAAAGCTCGCCGCGTTGACGGGCGGCGCGACGCGCGAAGTAACCGCGCAGGATGTGACCAGCCTCGTGGGCGTGCGGCGCGGCGAGACGGTGTATGACCTCGTGCACGCCGCGCTGGAGCGCCGCGCGGCGCGGGCCGTTCAGCTCGTCGAGCCCGTACTCGAGCAGGCGGGCATGAGCGGGGTGAAGATCGTCTCGTTGCTCGGCACCCACCTGGTGGGCACGTCCCTGGCGCGTGTCGAACGCGATCGCAGCACGAACGTTGCGCGGCTGCCGGAAATCGTATTCCGCCAGCTGCTGGCGGCGCGGCCCTACGGGCTGCGCGGCTATAAAGATGAAGCGGCACACTGGAGCGACTGGAGCGCGCATTGGACGGCGGGCGAGCTGAGCCGGGCACTGCGCGCGGCGCTCGCCGCCGACAATGCGCTGAAAACGGCGACCGTGTCCGATGATCGGGGGATCGTGACGCAACTGGTGCTGGGGTTTGCGAAGCTGGATAGGGAGGCTGCGTGATCGGCGGATTGGCGGATCGGCGGATCGGCGGATGGGTCTTGGCTCTCGTGATCGCGTTATCCGCCCATCCGGCAATCCGCCTATCCGCTCAGACAGACGCCCGCCTCGTCGAGGCGCTGCGCCTCGCCCAATCGGGCCAGGTCGACTCCGGGCGTGCAATCGTGCGCCGGCTGCTGGCCTCGTTGTCACCCGCCGATTCCGCGTATCCCCAGGCGCTGCTCGCGGCCGCGAAAATTGCGCCCGATGCGAAGTCCGTCGCATCGAACCTCAACCGGATCGTCGTCGAGTATGGCGCCGGCCCGTGGGCGGACGACGCGCTGCTGCTGCTCACGCAGCTGTATTTCGCGCAGCGCGACCCGGTGCAGACGACGCAGGCGGCGGAGCGGCTGAATCGCGACTACCCCGACTCGCCGCTGCGCGCGCGCGCGAATTTCTCCGCGGCACGCGCCTACTTCGAGCTCAAGAACGAAGCGCGCGGCTGCGAGCTGATCCAGCAATCGCTGGACGGCGCCGGCGACGACGTCGAATTCAGGAATCAGGTGAGCTTCTACGCCTCGCGCTGCAGCCCGGCGTCCACGACCACCGCGACGACGACGCCACCGGCAGATAGCGGGAATCGCCCCCCCCCTCCCGCCGCCCCTCCCACGCCGGCGTCTCACGCGTACGCCGTACAGGTGCTGGCGGTGAAGAGCGCCGCCCAGGTCGACGACATGCTCACCCGGCTCAAGGTGATGGGCTTCGAGGCGCGTGTCGTGCGCGACTCGACCGGCTTCTTCAAGGTGCGCGTCGGCCGCTACGCGACCCGCGAGGAGGCGGTGCGCACGCAGCAGCGGCTGCGCACCCGCGTGGGCGGCCAGCCGTTCGTGGTGGAGGAGCCGTGACCACGGCGGGGGCGGGGGGAGCCACCGAAACGCCACTGATGCAGCAGTACCGCGACATCAAGGCCCGCTATCCCCAAACCATCCTGTTTTTCCGGATGGGCGACTTCTACGAAATGTTCGAGGACGACGCCAAGCTCGCCGCTCGTGAGCTGGGGCTGACGCTCACGTCGCGCAACAACGGCGGAGCGGCCGAGGTCCCGCTCGCCGGTGTGCCCGTCAAGGCGGCCACCGAATACTTGCGCCGCCTCATCGGCAAGGGGCACCGCGTCGCGATTTGCGAGCAGGTCGAAGATCCGAAGCTGGCCAAGGGGATCGTGCGGCGCGAGGTCGTCGAGACCGTCACGCCCGGCACGGTGCTCAGCGATGATTGGCTGGTCCGGAATCGCAATAACTACATCGTCGCGCTCGATCCGCGCGGCGCGGCCGCAGGGCTCGCCACGCTCGATGTCACCACGGGCGAGCTCATCCTCGAAGTCGTGCCCGAGAGCGACATCGCAGCGGCCCTCGCTCGCTACGAAGCGCGCGAGTTGGTGTTGCCCAGCGACGTCGTCGTTGCGACGGCCGTGGGAACGGTCACGGTGCGCGAGGCGTGGGAGTTCGACCCCGAACTTGCCCGCGAAGACCTGTTGCGGACCTATGGCATCGCATCACTTGATGGGCTGGGGATCGGTGCGGACGACCGGCCCGCCGTCGGGGCGGCGGGGGCGCTGCTGCGTTACGCACGCGAGCTCAAGCCGGGCGGGCTGCCCCACCTGGCCCATCCCACCATCGTGCGGCGCGGGGACGTGCTGCCGCTGGACGAGATGACGCGCCGCAACCTCGAGCTGGTCGAGCCGCTCCGCACCGGGGGGGGGACTGACGGCGCCACACTGCTCGACGTGATCGACCGGACGCTGACCCCGATGGGCGGCCGCCTGCTGCGCCGCTGGCTGCTGGCGCCGCTCGTCGACCCCGGCGCGATCAATGCGCGGCTCGACGCGGTGCAGGTGCTCGTCGGCGACGGCCGGGGCCGCGAGCGGCTGCGCGAGGCGCTCGACGGCGTGCGCGACGTGGAACGTCTCGCGGGCCGCGCGGCGTTGGGTCGCGCGACCCCCCGGGAAATGGGCGCGTTGCGGGACTCGATCCTGCGGCTTCCGGATGTCGCGGGCGCGCTGAGCGCCGTCGAGGGCGACCTGGTCTTCCCGGCCCTCGATTTGCTCACCGACATCGGCGAAGAGCTCGGCCGCGCGCTCGTCGAACGCCCCCCGGCGCAGCTCGACGATGGCGACACGATCAAAGCCGGTTACGATCGCGATCTGGATGACCTGAAGGCGGCGCGCGACGGCGGCAAACAGTACATCGCCGCGCTGCAGGCGCGCGAGCGCGAGCGCACGGGCATCTCGTCCCTCAAGGTCGGATTCAACAAGGTCTTCGGCTACTACATCGAAGTCACGCACGCGCACCGCGAGCGGATTCCGGCCGACTACGAGCGACGCCAGACCCTCACCGGCGCGGAACGATACGTGACGCCGGACTTGAAGGAGTACGAAGCGAAGGTCCTCGGCGCCGAGGAGCGCATCGCCGCCCGCGAGCGGGAAGTGCTCGACCAGCTGCGCCGCCGCGTCGGCGAGGCCATCGCCCGAGTGCAGGCGAGCGCGGCGCGGCTGGCTCAGCTCGACGCGTGGGCCGCGCTGGCCGACGTGGCGGAGCGCGAGCGCTACGTGCGCCCGGAGGTGACCGACGAGTTCACGCTGCAGCTCGAGGGCAGCCGCCATCCGGTCGTCGAGCGGATGATGCCGCGCGAGGCGTTCATTCCTAACGACGTGATGCTGGACGACGCCGGCCGGGTGGTGCTGCTGACCGGCCCCAACATGGCGGGCAAATCGACGTTGCTGCGGCAGGTCGGGCTCTGCGTCGTGCTCGCGCAGATCGGCTCGTTTGTCCCCTGCCGCCGCGCACGCATCGGCGTCGTGGACCGCCTGTTCACGCGCGTCGGCGCCTCGGACAATCTGGTACGCGGCCAGTCGACGTTCATGGTCGAGATGAGCGAGACGAGCGCGATCCTGCACGCCGCCACCGGCCGCAGCCTCGTGCTGCTCGACGAGATTGGGCGCGGCACGTCGACCTACGACGGTGTGGCCATCGCGTGGGCGGTCACCGAGTGCCTGCACAACACCATCGGCTGCAAGACGATTTTCGCGACGCATTACCATGAGCTGACGCAGCTCACGGAGGAGCTCGAGCACATACGCAACTTCAACGTCGCGGTGCGGGAAGTGGGCGAGGAGATCGTGTTCCTGCACCGGCTGGAGCCGGGTGGCGCGGACCGTTCGTACGGGATCCACGTCGGCCGGCTCGCCGGGCTGCCCGAACCCGTCGTCACGCGCGCCTGGCAGGTCCTCAAACTCCTCGAAGCTGGTCATCACGTGGCGACGCAGCGCCCCCCCCCACCCTCGCCGCTCGATGCCACGCAGCTCGGTTTGTTTGCCGCACCGGATCCGTTGCTGCTCGAGTTGGACGGGTTGGACGTCAATTCGTTGTCGCCACTCGACGCGCTGAATCGCTTGGCAGCCTGGCAAAAGCGCCGCAAGGATAAAAGCTCGTGAGGGCGCTCATCGGGGCGGGATTGATTGCGCTCGTCGGATGCCGCGGTAATGCGCCGCAGTCCGACGCGCAGGCGAGCCAGGCGGCGGCGCCGCCCGAGTCGGAAGCACCGGTGGCGCTCAATCCCGACGTGCCGATCGCCTATCCGCCGGCGCTCTTCGAGCAAAAGGTCGAAGGGGACGTGACGCTGCGACTGTTCGTGGATTCGACGGGCAAACTGCTTCCCGAATCGACTCGGGTCGCCGAGCCCAGCGGCTATCCGGCGCTCGACTCGGCGGCGCTCGCCGGTGCGACGGGCCTGCGCTTCGCCCCCGCCAAACGACACGGCGTCCCCGTCGCGACGGCCTGACGCGCACGGGGGGCGGGGGGGGTGGGGGTGGGACCGTGACGCTGCCACCCCCTCCCGCTCCGACTCCGGTGGCGCCGCCAGCGCCGCCCCCGGCACGGCCCAGACCTCGGCCGCCGGTCGTTCGTCCCGCCCCGGATACCACGCGCGCAGACACGACGAAAGCGCGGCCGGATACCACGCGCCCACCGCCGGACACGACGAAGGCTCGTACGGATACGAGTGCCTCCGCACACTAAGCCCTACGCCAACGTCCTCGAGACGATCGGCTGGACCCCACTGATCCGCATCAACAAGGTCACGCGCGGGATCCGGACGCCGGTGTACGCCAAAGCCGAGTTCTTCAATCCCGGCGGCTCCGTGAAGGACCGTATCGGACTGGCGATGATCGAGGCGGCAGAGCGCGACGGGAAGCTCAAGCCCGGCGGCTTGATCGTGGAAGCGACGTCGGGAAACACGGGCGTCGGTCTGGCGATCGCGGCGGCGGTCAAGGGGTATCGCTGCATTTTCACGATGCCGGACAAGATGTCGCAGGAGAAGGCGCGACTGCTGCGCGCGCTCGGCGCCGAGGTCATCATCACCCCAACCGCCGTCCCACCCGACCATCCCGACAATTACATCATGAAAGGCCGGGCGATCGCGGCCGCACACGAGAATGCGATCTTCGCTGACCAACACTACAACCCGGTGAATCCCGACGTGCACTATCGAACCACCGGGCCGGAGATCTGGGAGCAAACCGCAGGCAAAGTGACGCACTTCGTCTGCGCGCCGGGCACGGGCGGGACGGTCAGCGGCGCCGGCAAGTATCTGAAAGAGAAGAACCCAAAGATCCGCGTGGTCGCCGGCGACCCGGTGGGCTCGATCTACACCGACTACGCCAAGACGCGTCGCAAGAGCGACGGCGCGCCGTACAAGGTCGAAGGCATCGGCGGCGACAAGATTCCCACCGCGCTACACTGGGACGTCATCGATGAGTGGGTCGTCGTCAGCGACAAGGACGCGATGCAGATGGCACGGCGGCTGTCGAAAGAAGAGGGGCTGTTCGTGGGCGGCTCGACCGGCGTGAACGTCGTGGCCGCGCTCGAAGTCGCGCGCCTGCTGGACGATCCGCAGGCGCTGGTGGTGACCGTCCTGGCCGACACCGGCGAGCGCTACCTGAGCAAGGTCTACAACGAGGAGTGGCTGCGGGAGAATCAGCTCATCGAAGATGAGCGGCCCACGGTGGGCCGGCTGGTGGCCGCCAAGAACAGCGACGCCCCGCCGCTGATCCATGTGGCGCCGGAGACGTCCGTCAGGCAGGCGCTCAATCTGATGTCGACCTACAACGTGTCGCAGCTCCCCGTCCTCGACGGCGATGACGGGGTGGGCGCCATCTCCGAGCAGGCGCTGATGGCGCGCGCCATCGGGCAGCCCAGGATCCTCGACAGCGCCGTCCGCGATGTGATGGACCCGCCCTTCCCGGTCGTCGACGGCGAATCACCGGTTGCGCTGCTCACCACGCTGCTGTCGCGCACGACCCCGGCTGCTCTGGTCCGCCGCGACGGCAAAGTCGCCGGCATCGTCACGCGGTACGATCTGCTGCACCAGCTGGCGGGAATCCGCTGATGCGGGTCACGGTGCTCACGGGCGGCGCGACGGCGGAGCGCGCCGTCGCCTTCGCGAGCGCATCCCAGGTCGTCACTGCGCTGCGCGGCCGCAACCATGCCGTCCAGGTCGTCGATCTCGCGGGCGGCGTCCTCGATGAGCGCGCCGAACGGGAGTTGCTGGGCGGGGCGGTCGGCCTCACGCCGCCCGCGGTCGATGCCCTGGCGGAGCGCGAGCGGCGGATGCTGTCCGAGGGGCTGGCCGAGCTTGCTGCGGTGCGGGATGCCGACGTCCTGTTTCTTGCGGTGCATGGCGGTGCCCTGGAGGGCGGCACGCTGCAGGCGGTCCTCGACGTGATCGGCGTCCCGTACACGGGCAGCGGCCCGCTGGCGAGCGCGCTGGCGATGGATAAAGACCTCTCCAAGCGGCTGTTTCGCGCCGCCGGGGTGCCGGTGCCGGCGTGGTTCATGGCGCCGGTCGAGCCGGACGACGTCACCACCGCCCTGGGATGGCCGGTGATCGTCAAACCGTCCAAGCAGGGTTCGTCGGTGGGGATGACGCTGGTCAAGAAAGCCCAGGATTTGGGCAACGCGGTGAAGCTGGCCGCCCGCTACGACGACGAGGTGATGGCGGAGCAATTCATCCCGGGGCGAGAGCTCACGGTGGGCGTGCTGGGGGAAGTCCCGCTTCCGGTGGGCGAGATCGTTCCGAAGCACGAGTTGTTCGACTATGAGACCAAGTACACGCCGGGGATGTCGGAAGAGACGTTCCCGGCGCGGATCGATACCCTGCTCGCCCGACAATTGCAGGAGTATGCGCTGATGGCGCACCGCGCCGTGAAGCTCAGCGGCTACTCGCGGATCGACTTTCGGGTGACCTCCGACGGAGACATCTTCTGCCTGGAAGCCAACTCCCTGCCGGGCATGACCCGCACCAGTCTGTATCCTCAGGCCGCGCAGGCGGCGGGCATCCCCTTTCCCGAGCTGTGTGAGCGCATCGCCGGCCTCGCTCGGAACAACCGGGCGGGACAAGGGGGATAAAAAACTAGGAGACCCAAGACGCCGAGATGACCTGGAAACCTGAGGAAGAGATGGGCCCGCAGCGGATGTACAGTTTGACGCTCTGGGTGCGACGCCTGCTCGTCGCCAACCTGCTCGTCTTCCTGATTCAGAAGACGCTGTTGGTGGACCCGAGCTTTCTGTCCGCGTTCGGGTTCGACCCGCTGCACGCCTGGGAACGCCCCTGGACGTTCGTCACCTACATGTTCCTGCACGTCAACATCCCGCACCTGGTCTTCAACATGGCGATGTTGTTCATGTTCGGCGCGTCGGTCGAAGACCGGATGGGCGGGCGCGTGTTCATCCTCTTCTATCTGCTCTGCGGGCTTGGGGGCGCGACACTGTCGTTCCTGCTCATGCAGTGGGCACGCGTCGGTCTCATTCTCGGCGCGTCAGGCGCAATCCTCGGCGTCACATTCGCGTTCGCCTGGTATTGGCCCAAGTATCCGGTGTTCCTGTTCCCGCTGCCCGAGCCCATCCCGGCGCGGTGGCTGGTGACGGGCCTGCTGGCCTTCGATCTCGTGCTGGCCTGGGCGGGTGCGCTGACGCGCGCCGGTGTCAGCGATCCCATCGCGCATCTGGCCCATCTGGGCGGCGTCGGAACGGCGCTGCTGTTCCTCAAGGGCCAGCAGTGGTGGGGCAGCCGCGGGGAGCGGCGCGGCCGTCAGCGGTCGGAGTCGAGTGTCCTCGTCTCGCAGCCGCCGCGCGCCCGTCGTGGCGGCGGCGTGCCGCCGTCGGCGCGCAGCAAGCGCGGCGAGACCGACGCCCGGGCGAACGCCGAGATCGATCGCGTGCTCGATAAGATCAATGCGAGCGGCGTCGAGAGCCTCACACCCGCCGAGCGCAAGTTTCTCACCGAAATCAGCCGCAGGATGCGCACGCCTCCCAAGGCCTAGATCGTGATCACGCTCGCGCTGGCGCTGGTCGTGCAGCTGAGCGGATCCTCCCAGGACACCTCGATGGCGCGCGTCGAGTCGCTGCTTGCCGCAGGCGACGTGCGCCAGGCGCTGAAGCTCGCCACGAAAACTGTTGAGCGACGGCCGAAGGATGCGGCTGCCCATCTGTTACTAGGACGAGTCAACTATGCGCGGCCGATCGTTGGCCGGTTCCCCGCGCTGGAGGAATTCCGCACCGCAGCCCGGCTCGCGCCGGCCGATCCGGAGCCATTGTACTGGCAGATGAAGGTCGGGTTCTATCTGCGCGGCGACGATGGCGACCTGGTCGCGCGTGACGCGCTGCTGGGATTGTTCGCCATCACGCCGAATTATCTGGACTCCTGGGAGCGCTTCCGCGACATCTACCGCAGCCCGGATATCTGGCGGCGCGCGGAACGCACGCTGGCGCGGCACGGGGAGCAGCCGATCGCGCTCGAGCACCGCGCCGAGCTGCTGATCGCGCTGGAGCAGGGCCGACGGGCCGATTCGCTGCTGGCCATCGTTATCGCCCATGACGCCGCGACGGTGACCACCTACCTGCTGCGCGCCGAAGCGAGCTTCCTCGCGGGCAACAAAAGCGTCGGGTTCGCCTGGCACGACTCGGCGCTGGCCCACGCCGACGACGATCCGACGGATGCGCTCTGGGACGAAGCGTGGCTCATCGCCTCACCTGACGAGGTGTCACGACATGCGGCGATGCAGGCCGGTGAGCGGCGGGCCTTCTTCGAACGTTTCTGGGGCCAGCGCGATCCCGATCTGCTCACGCCGCAGAACGAGCGGCTCGAGGAGCATTACGCGCGGCGTGCGGAGGTACGCCGGACATACCGCTTGCTGCATCCGCAGCGATTGACGTATCACTCGACGTTCGCACGTGCGCTCCAGGCATTCGACGACCGCCGGCAAGAGGGCGACTTCACTACGAACGTGCCGACCGCGTCTCCCGATCGGATGATTCCTGGTCCGTCCTGGGAATTGCGCATGCTCGATCAGCAGGTCGCCGCGTTGAGCTCGCAAGCACTTCAAGACACCGCGATGCCCCTCGCGTTTCGAGCGGGGCTGACGGCCCAAGGCTTGGTCTTTCTCCGTCATGGGAAGCCCGACGCGCGGGCCAATTGCGTCTCCGATCTGCTGGGAGCCGGTTTCTACAGTTGGACATGCACTAGCGCCCTCGATGAAGAGGCGTGGCTGTATTGGACACCGGATGGGCCGCTCAGCGTTCACTTCAGGAGGAATGAGGTTTTCGCCCCGACGTCGCGTCGCCAGCTGCGCAACTCGTACCTCCTGCTCAACACCGATCGCGCGACGCTGCCCGCCCCGCTCGTCGCCCGTGCATGGACGGCGACGTTCATGAGCAGCGATCTGGGCCTCACCGACGTCTACTTCAAGGCGCGCGGCGACTCCGCCGCGGTCGTGTTGTGGAACATGAGCGGCGCGCCGCTGCGCGCCGCGGGGCACGCGCTGTTGCAAATGACGGTGCCGCCTGGTCCCTACGATCTGGGCCTCGACATCGACTCCGCCGGCGTGCTGGGGCGTATACGCTGGGCGCTCACCGTGCCGATGTTCTCCCTCGTCGACCTCGACTTGTCCTCGCTCGTGCTCGCGCCGATCGAGCGTAGCGCGCCGCTGCCCGACCGCGAGACGGCGCTGCGCGGCATGCCGGCGGATCTCTCGTTCCGCGCCGGCACTCCGCTCGCCGCCTATGTCGAGATTTACGGCCTGGGCTTGGACGGCGGGAATCGGTCCCGCTATCAGGTGCGCTACAGCTTCGCGCCGCTGCGGTCGACGTTGGCGCGGCTGTTCGGGGGATCGGCCCGGCCCGTCGTCTTTGAATTCGAGCGCGGCGCGCAATTCAGCACGGCGCAGGAACGGCTCGTCATCGAGCCCGACAAACTTCCTCCGGGACGCTATCGCGTCACAGTGGCGGTGACCGACCTGACGCGAAATGTCAAGTCGGAGTCCGTCGCCCTCGACATCACCATCCGATAGCGGCGCTTGTCACCGGGCGGCTGCGTTCCCAAATTGGGTCCGCAACCGGGCAATGCTCGTCAATCTCGTTCCTGAGTTCCTCGCGACGCTCTCCGCGCCCGATCCTGCCGCGGCGTACCACGAGTATCTCGATCGCCACCGTCCCGTGCTCAGCGCGTACTGGCAGAACTACGTGCTCGACCCCGCATCGCCGCATGCCGAGCCGATCATCGCCACGGCGCTGCACGCCGACCGCGCCGATCTCAGGCGCACGCTCGCGGACGTCGACGTGGTCGCCGTGGCCGAAGAGGCGCTGCGGCGCGCGACGGAAATGCTCGAGGCCGATTGTCCGGTCGATCTGTACCTGATGGTCGGCGTGGGCGCCGCGAACGCCGGCGAGCTCGTCATCGCTGGGCGCGGCATCGCGTTCGTATGCCTGGAGCACTTCACCGGCCGGGCGAACGCGCAGACCTACGGCATGGGACTCGCGCCCGAGCTGCTGCCGCTGTGGATCGCGCACGAGGTGGCGCATGCGCTGCGCTATACCTCGCCGTCGAGTCGCGCGGCGATGCGCCGTCTGGTCGGCGAATTGGGAGGGACGGGCGGAGGCTACTACGACGCGTGGGAAATCGGGTCGCGCGCGAGCCTGCGCGAACTGGTCGTCAATGAAGGAACGGCGATTGCGGCGTCACAAGCGGTCGCGCCGGGATTCGAGCCGTGGGAGTATTTCGGCTACAACCGGCGCCAGTATCGCCGGCTGCGTGAGCTGGACGCCTTCCTGCGCCGCGCCTCGGCAAGCGACCTCGACTCCTCGGGCCTCGGCCTCCGGCTCCGGTACCTGTCGGGCGGGATGAGCCCCGCCGCGCGGCTGCTGGCCGGCAAGGTGCTCCCCGAGCGATCGGGCTATTACCTCGGTCTGCGGCTGGTGGAGAACTACTGCGCCGAGCACGGCGCCGCGTCCACGGTGCGGGCGGCGGTGGAAGAGCTGCGGCAGGCGGACGACCGGGCCTCAGGGATCCAAACGGCGTGAATCCGCGCGGCAAAAGGCCTCCCCCCCCGCCTCACCAGCCCTCCGCGCCCGGTCGGTCGCCCTCGCGCCCGGCCGTTCCCGAGCGCCGGCAGAATCGGCCCCTCCGGGAGGTGCTGGACGAGCTCCTCAGCCACGCGCGGGAGATCGCCCGTCGGGCCAAGAGCATGACCCCGGCGGAGCTCGATTATGCCCAGCAGCGGCTGGAATGGTTGGCTGACGAGGTGTGGCGGGCGGCGACGGGCGAGGCTACTCCCCCCGAGTAGATTACGCGCAGTATGGGAACCCGCGGGGAATTCAAGGTAGCGATAACGAAGGAAGACCTGGTCTTCGCGGCCGCGCATTTCATCACGTTCGCCGGTCATCGCTGCGAAAAACTCCACGGCCACAACTATCGGGCCAGCCTGGTGATCGAAGGCGGCCTCGAGGACAGCAGCTGGTTCGTCGTTGACTTCTCCGCGGTGAAGAAGGTGATGCGGGGGCTTACGGCGCAGCTCGATCACCGCGTCCTGCTGCCGCGCGACAACCCCAAGCTCGCCATCTCCGAAGCGAACGGCAGTGTCCGTGTGGCGTTCGCCGGCGAGCCCCGTTACGTCTTTCCCGCAGGTGACTGCGTGATCCTGCCGATCCCCAATACGACCGTCGAGATGCTGGCGCAGTATCTCGCGGGCCGCGTACGCGCCGAGCTCGGCTCCCTCCGTCTCAAGACCATCGAGGTCGAGGTGGAGGAAAACTTCGGCCAATCAGCGAGCTACCGTGAAACCCTCGACTAAACTCTCGCCCGCCGGCGCGAGTTCGCTGCGCGGCACGACCAAGAAATTCGTGGGACCGTGACGCTCGCGTTGCCCCTCGTCCCCGCTCCGGACCCGTTCGGCACCTGCGTCCGCTTCAGCGGGCTTCCCCACCTCCTCTTCCTCGACAGCTCGGCTCAGGGAACGCTGAGCCGGTTTTCGTTTCTGGCGGCCGATCCGGTCGCGCTCGCGCGGACGCCGGAAGCCGCGCGCGAGCTGCTACGGGGGGAGCGGCGTGCGCCCCTGCCGGACTTGCCGCCATTCCAGGGCGGGATTGCGGGCTACCTGGGCTACGATTGGGGCGCGGAGCTGGAGCGAGTCGCGCGCCCGCCCGCCGACCGGTTTACGCCGCGCATCCCGGACGTGGCACTCGCCCTGTATGACTGGGTGATCGCGTGGGATCACCTCGAGGACAAGGCGTGGCTGATCTCGACGGGGATGGGGGCGG
>WNGE01000405.1_pt1 | contig 56510 bp, 52 predicted proteins | sample 5400651 | NCBI WGS metagenome assembly WNGE01 (sample SAMN13153370, study PRJNA577476) | soil metagenome | isolation source: 60 cm soil or saprolite under grassland replicate 2 | place: USA:California | collected 2016-06-15 | reverse complement strand
GGCCTGGGTCGCGGCGCTCAGCTGGGTGGCATCGGCGGCGGCCAGGTAACCCAGCCCGGCGCGGACCATGTCCAGCGCCTCACGGGCCGAAGCCGGGGCAGTACCCACCCAGGTCACCTCCTCCACCGGGACTGGTCGCCGCTGCTGGCGCTACTCGTCGTCCCCGGAGGGCAGGCTTCTAGGATCTGAATTCGATTCTACTGCCCGGCTACGACATTTCCCGGGATAACCACGCCAATCCCCGAAATAGGTACGCCCGGTTCAAATGGGGTTTGTGTGAATTGAGGAAACCGGTGAATGTGATGTGGTAACCCATTCCAGTGCGGTGTGGCGCGCACCTGACGGATTCCCGCTGCGGGTTCTCGCCCGCAGGGCCCGGCCCGGCGCGGGATCAGTATTCGTTCTTAAACGCGAAGTAGGAGCCGCGAATGGTTCCGGCCAGCTTCGACTTCTGCCTCGCGAACTTGAACCGCGAGGCGAGCTCCGCGGGGACTTCCATCCCTTCGGAGAGCTTGAACCCGACCGCCCGCTTCCCGGGGGCGTCGACGGTGTACATCACGTTGACCGACAGGCCGCTCTGGTAGAAGACGTAGGCGATCCGGATGTTCTCGACCTGGAAGGCAGTGGCCTCCAGCGGGCGAGACGAGATGACGATGCCGCGTTCTTCCCTGAGGATCCGGTGCACCCAGTCGATGGCCGTCCCGGCGTCGCCGGCAGGGTCCACCGTGAAGACCTGGTCGTACTTGTTCTTGAAGTAGCGGGCCTCGTTCGCCCGCAGGCCAGCGAGCGCCTCCGCGACCGGCGACGACTCCAGGCCGACGGTCGAGACGGTGCTGAAATCCACGGCATAGGGCATGACGCACTCCCGAACGCATACGGCGGTTTACGCCGGCCCGAGGATACCCGGCCGTGCAGCCTGCTGAGCAGGACCTGGGCACCGCCGGGCCCTGGCAGGAGCGGAGACCGGGGCTAGCCAGCGCGGCCTTGTCGTCGCGATGGTGAGAAAATCGGCTGGTGCAGATCGGGATACTGGGATCTTTCGAGGTTCGCACGGACGACGGCGCCGTGGCCGACGTGCCGGGTGCCCGGTTGCGTGCACTGTTGATCGCCCTCGCCCTCGAACCGGGGCGCGTCGTGTCGAAGACGACGCTCATCGATTGGATCTGGGGTGAGCAGCTGCCTGCCGACACGGCGAATGCCTTGCAGCGCTTGGTGTCCCGGCTGCGCAAGGCGCTGCCGGAGTGGTCGATCGAGGGTCAGCCGGGCGGCTACCGGTTGACGGTGGAACCCGACGCCGTCGATGCCGTCCGGTTCGAACGCCTCGTCGCTCAGGCTCGCGACGCGGAGGGTTCACGGCGGGTACGGCTGTTGCGCGAAGCCCTCGCCTTGTGGCGTGGTGCGGCCATGGCCGATGTCGGCCACCAGGACAGCGAAGCGCTGGACGCCGCGGTCACCCGGCTCGAACGGCTGCGATTGGCCGCGCTGGAGGATCGGTTCGATGCCGAGATAGGTCTCGGCCAGGCGGGCGAGCTGATCGCGGAGCTGACCGATCTGGTGGCCGCCCATCCGGTGCGGGAACGGCTGGTCGCCGCTCTGATGCGCGCCCTCGCCGCGGCCGGACGCGACACCGAGGCGCTGCTCGCGTACGAGCGCACCAGGGAAACCGTGGCCGACCTGCTGGGCGCCGACCCCTCGCCGGAGTTGTCCGCCTTGCACGTCGCGCTGCTGCGGGGCGAGCTGGGACGGCGGGGGGAGATCCGGAAGACCAACGTACGGGCCGAGCTGACGAGTTTCGTCGGCCGGGAAGCCGATGTGGCAGCGGTCCGCGAGCTGATCGCAGAGCGCCGGCTGACCACCTTGATCGGGCCGGGCGGCTCGGGTAAGACCAGGCTGGCCACGGAGACCGCGCGCACGCTGCTCGGCGACCTGCCGGACGGGGTCTGGCTGGTGGAGCTCGCCCCCATCGGCGCCGATGGTGACGTGGTCCAGGCGACGCTGGCCGGGCTCGGGCTCCGGGATGCCCTGCTCGGCGCGGCACCGAGCGCGGATCCGGTGGACGGGCTGATCGCTGCGATCCGCGAGCGAGAAGCGCTGCTGATCCTGGACAACTGTGAGCACGTGATCGAGTCGGCGGCGGCGTTCGCCGATCGGGTGCTCGGGGAGTGTCGGCGGCTGCGGATCCTGGCGACCAGCCGGGAACCGCTCGGCATCACCGGTGAGGCGCTCTGGCAGACCGAACCGCTGGCCCTGCCCGACGCCAGCCCCGACGCCAGCCCCGGCGAGATCGCATCCTCGCCCGCCATCCGGCTGCTGCGTGACCGGGCCGGCGCCGTACGCAAGGATCTCGGCGGCGATGCCCGTACCTTGTCGGCGATGGCGCGCATCTGCCGGGCGCTGGATGGGATGCCGCTGGCGATCGAACTGGCCGCGGCCCGGTTGCGCACCATGACCGTCGAGCAGCTCGCCAACCGGCTCGATGACCGGTTCCGCCTGCTGACCAGCGGCAGCCGTACCGCACTGCCGCGGCACAAGACACTGCGCGCGGTGGTCGACTGGAGCTGGGATTTGCTCACCGAGGCCGAACGGATGGTGCTGCGCAGGCTGTCGGTGTTCTCGGGCGGGGCGAGCCTGGAGGCGGCCGAACGGGTCTGCGTTGCCCGTACCGGCGAGCCCTGTACCGGCGAGCAGAGCGCGGTCGAGCAGGACGAGGTGCTCGAGTTGCTCACCTCGCTGGCCGAGAAGTCGCTGCTTCGCACCGAGGGCGACGGTGCACAAGACGGGGCGCAAGACGGTGCACAAGACGGTGCGCAAGACGGTGCGCAAGACGGGGCGCTGCGGTACCGGATGCTCGGCACGATCAAGGAGTACGCCGCCGACCGGCTCACCGAAGCGGGGGAATCGGACCTGGCCCGGCAGGCGCATCTCGGCTACTTCACCGAGCTCACCGAGTCCGCGGAGCCGCACCTGCGCCGCGCCGAGCAGCTGGCCTGGCTGGCCAGGCTCGAGGCGGATCACGACAACATCAGTGCCGCGATGCGTGGCGCGATCGCGGCCGGACAGGCGCAGGCGGCGATGCGGCTCGCGGCGGCCGCCGGCTGGTACTGGTGGCTCGGCGGGCGCCGGTCCGAAGGCTTCGAGTTGATGGTCGCGGCCACCAATACCCCCGGCGAGGTGACCGATGAGGTCCGGGCCATGGTGTACGCGCTGGTGGTGAACTTCGTGACCTCCGGGCGGGGCGATGGCCACGAGGCCGCGGAGTGGATCCACCAGGCGTACCGGTTCAGCCAGCGCAGCCGGCCCGGCAACCCGCTGCTGGGATTGGTTGTCCCGCTGGAACGCATGCTGCAGGCGCCGGGCGCGTCGGTATCCGCGTGGGAGTCGGTCCTGGACAACGAGGACCCCTGGGTACGCGCCTTGGCCCGGCTGCAACTCGGCAAGCTGCAGAGCATGCTCGGCCAGGGCGGCCGGGCTGCGGAGGCCAATCTGGAGCTGGCGCTCGCCGAGTTCCGGGCGCTCGGCGAACGGTTCGGGATTTCGTTCGCGCTGTCCGAGCTGGCGGAGCAGATCGCCAAGCGCGGCGACTTCGCCGGTGCGTGCGAACTCTACGAACAGGCGGTCGCGGTCGTCACCGAGGTCGGTGCCACCGAGGATGTCATCCGTATGCGGACCCGCCTGGCGGTGATGTACTGGCTGATGGGCGACCAGGACGCCAGCGCGGCCGCCATGGCCGAGGCCGAACGGAGCGCCGACGGTGTCACCTGGCCGTATGCGCTGGTCGAGCTGGCGCTGGCCAAGGCGGAGCTCGCTCGCTGGGGCGGCAACGCCGAGGAGGCCCGCCATCAACTCGGCGTCGCGACCACCCTCATGGGCGACGACGCGGAGCAGGCGAACATCCGTGCTGGAGTCCACGACGTGCTAGGCTACCTGGCCGACGATCTCAAACAGGCCCGTACCCACCGCGTCGCGGCCTGGCAGGCGGCGTCCGAGGCGGGGCTCGCACCCGTGATCGCCCAGATACTCGTCGGGTTCGCGGACCTGGCCCTTCGCTACGACCAGTACGAGCAGGCGGCGCGGCTGCTCGCGGCCAGCGTCGGCGTACGCGGACGGCCGGATTGCTCCCTCCCGGATGCGGCCAGGATCGAGGAGGCGGCGCGGCGTCACCTCGGCGAAGCACGGTTCGCCGAGGTGACGCGGGAGGGCACGCAGGCGAGCTGGTCTGAGCTGGTCGAGGTCACGCTCGCTTCGTGAAGGTGGCGAGCGACCACAGGTAGCCGACCAGGGCGATCCCGGCGCACCAGGCGACGGCGGTGATCGCCTTGCTCGCGGACGGTTCCCCGGTCAGCAGTCCGCGCAGGGTTTCGATGATCGGGGTGAAGGGCTGATACTCCGCGAACTGCCGTACCCCGGCCACCATCGTCTGGGCCGGCACGATCGCGCTGCTCAGGAACGGCAGCAAGATCAGCGGCACGGCGGCCATACCTGCCGATTCCGCGGTCTTCGCCGCCAATCCCAGGGCGACGGTGATCCAGCTGGTCGCGAAGGAGACCAGCGCGATGAGGCCGATCGCGCCAAGCCATTCGGGGAAACTCGCGTGCGGGCGGAATCCCATCGCGAACGCCACGCCGATGATGGCCGCGATGGCGACCAGGCTGCGGAGTACGGTGGCGACGACTTGGGCGTTCAGCACGGCACTGCGGGAGATATCCATCACCTTGAACCGGTTGATGATCCCCTTGGCCATATCGGAGTTCACGGCCACCGCGGTCGCGCTCAACCCGTAGCAGATCGTCAGGATGATGATGCCGGGCGTCACGTATTCGACGTATTTGACACCGACGTCGAAAGCGCCGCCGATCACGTAGACGAACATCAGCAGGAGCACGATCGGGAACAGGATCGCGTTGAACACGGTGACCGGGTTCCGGACGGTGTGCTTGAAGTTCCGACGCAGCATGATCGTCGAATCGGTACTCATCGTGCGTTCTCCTTCGTGCTTGCGTGGCCGGTCAGGGCCAGGAAGACGTCATCGAGATCCGGGGTGTGCACGGAGAACTCTTCGACCTCGATCGACTCTGCATCGAGTTCGTTGAGCAGGGCCCGTACGGATTTCGCCCCGCCATCGCTGGGGACCCGCAGGATCAGGTCGTCCTCGTCGTCGCGGGTGGCGTCGGGCAGGAGCCGCATCGCGGTCTCGATTTCGAAGTCGCCGGCGAACCGGAGCCGGACGTGACTTCCCGGGATCTGGCGCTTGAGCTCGCTGGGAGTCCCCTGGGCGACCAGATGACCCTGGTCGAGCACTGCGATCCGGTCCGCGAGCCGGTCGGCCTCATCGAGGTACTGGGTGGTCAGGAAGATGGTCACGCCGCCGGCCACCAGTTGCCGGATGATCTCCCACATCGTGCGGCGGCTGCGCGGATCCAGTCCGGCCGTCGGCTCGTCCAGGAAGATGATCTCGGGCCTGTCGACCAATGTCATGGCCAGATCGAGCTTCCGGCGCATGCCGCCGGAATAGGTCGATGCCAGCTTCCGGGCCGATTCGGTCAGGTCGAATCGCTCCAGCAGGTCCGTGACCACTCGCTTGGCTTCGCCGGAGCCCAGCCGCTTGAGATCCGCCATTAGCTGGAGGTTCTCCTGGCCGGTCAGCAGTTCGTCCACCGCGGCGAACTGGCCGGTGACCCCGATGGCCGCGCGCACGGCCTTGGTCTCGGTCGCCACGTCGTGCCCGGCGACGCGCGCCGTCCCGCCGTCGGCCTTTATCAACGTGGTCAGCACGTTGACCGTTGTCGTCTTGCCCGCCCCGTTCGGGCCGAGCAGGGAAAAGACCGTGCCCTTTTCGACATCGAGATCGATGCCGTCGAGAACGATCTTGTCCTTATACGCCTTTCGCAGCCCTGAAGCCGCTATCGCTGAATTGCTCATGGGTCCAGATTCAGGGCCCGGACCGCCACCCGCCTGACACGCCCCTGACACGAGCGCTGTCATGGCCGGCCCGCGGTAGGCGGGCCAGCTCCCCTAGGGCACCCGCACCACGGGGGGCGGGCCGCCCCGCGGGCCGAACGTCTCCACCACCGCCGACACCCCGGCGTTGCCCGCCCCCGCCACCACCACCAGCACGGCCTCCGGCGAGGTGAGCACGTGCACCGACCCCGAACCGGAGACAGGCAGCGCGTCCGGGTGATCGGCCGGCAGCCGCCACCGGGTCCGGCTCGACACCGCCTCTTTGCCGGCCGCCACGAGCTCCGGCCAGGACAGGACGGCGCGCTCGTACACGGCCTGCCGCACGTCCGCCTTGGACCACCCGGCCGCGCCGAACAGCCGCGCGTGCTCGGGGCTCAGCACCAGGGCGGCGCTGATCGTTTCGTGGATGAGCGCCCCGGTCCGCGCGATCGTGCCGGCCAGGTCGGCGGCCAGTTGCTCGGGCACCCTGGTGTGCCGCGCCTCGATGTGCACGCACGACCTGATCACCATCGCGGTCACCGCGCTGTCCGCCGCATCCAGGCCGGACTCGGTGTGCAAGGCCGGCCACGGGCTCTGTTCCTCGTTCTCCGCGATGCACGCGGTGTACTTGGCGGGAGTGCCCTGGGTAGCCTGGTCGAGCTCGTGCGGGCGCAGGCCGAACGCGTTGATGGCGCCGAGCCTGATGGCCCGGCCGATCGTCGCGTTGGCCCGGAAGCCCGAGCCGAACACGTTTCCCGTGCTGTTCAGCCCGAGCCGCTCGCGCACCGGCCCGTTCACGATCAGGAATGGCGCGGTCCCGGTGGTGGACTGCCAGATGGCCCGGCCGACGTACCCCTCGGCGAGGAGCGACTCCCACGCGGCCAGGACCACCGGGAAGTACTCGGGCCGGCAGCCGGCCAGCGCCGCGTTGATGGCGGCCAGCCGCACGGTGAGCGCCCGGTTCAGGTGCGGCATGTCCAGCAGCACGTCGTCCGGATCCCGGCCGGCCTGAGCCAGGAACGAGGCCAGGTAGGACTCGGTGACCGGGACGACCGGCAGCCCGTCGGTCCAGCCCTGACCGTCGTAGTACTCCATGGCCTGGCGCAGCCCGGCCGCATCCTCCACGAACGACGGATCCACTACTCCACCCCCAGGATCCGCACCAGGTCGGGCAGCAGGCCGCGGGCCCGCTCCCGGACCTGCCCGGCGCCGAGGCTGGCCACCGGGTGCGGGATGCTCACGTACTCGAAGCCGGGGAAGCCGTAGGACCGCGCCATCGCCCCCGCCGTCAGCACGAACGGGTCAGTGCAGATACTGGCCGCGGGCACCCCGGCCCGCTCCAGCAGGATCCCGTCGGCCAGACTGGCCGCGCTGCACGAGCCTCAATCGCCGATCGCGGCCACCGCGAAGTCGCAGCTGTGCAGGATCCGCTGGATCAGGCTCTCCTCGACCGGGTGGCCGAAGTAGCTCTTCCGGAACAGCTTGAAGTCGCTGATGCCGAACCGGTCTCGCAGCTCGCGGCCGGTCTCGGTCAGCAGCGCCGCCGCGTTCGGCTTGCCGTTCTCCAGCAGCCCCGCGGTCAGCCCGCGCAGGCTCCGCAGCCGGGGAGCGAGGGTGGTATCCACGGCCCGGTCACTGGTACCGGTCGGGTCGAGCAGCTTCTCTCGCATGTCATCTCACCTTTTGGTCCCGAACGGGCGCCGTCCCCGCCCCGGCTTACTTACGAGCCTGGGCCAGCAGCCCGGCCTCGTCAAGGCAGGGTGCCGAGCGGGAAGTCACGGCCGCCCTGGACGGCGCCGTCGGCCGGGAGGCAGGGTCTGCGCAGTGTATTCGGTACGCTCACTCGATGATGAAGGCCGCGGCGGACGCGTCGGAGCGCTTTCTGCTCGTGCTCGTGCTCGTGGTCGCGGCCGCCGGCGTGGCCGCCCCCGCGCCCGGCCGCGCCCTGGCCGCGGGAAACGGCATCGACGCCGCGCTGGCCGTCCTGGTCTTCGCGACCGGGCTGTCCCTGCGCCTCGCCGACCTGGCCGCCGTCCGCCTGGCCTGGCGGCGCATCGTGGTCGTGCTGGGCGTCAGCACCGCGGCCCTGCCCGCCCTGGCCTGGGCGGCCAGTCAGCTGATCGGCGATGAGGTGCTGCGCTCAGGTATGCAGGCCGCCGGGGTCGCTCCCGCCGAGGTGGCCACGGTGGCGCTGTGCGTCATCGCGGGCGGCGACGCGGCGGTGTGCGCCACCCTGCTGGCCGCGTCCACGATCATCACCGTGGTGGCGGCGGGCCCGATCTTGTCGCTGCTGGGGGCGTCGGTCACCGTGTCCTCGGCCGGGCTGCTCGGCAACCTCGCGCTCGTCATCGCGCTGCCGCTGGCCGCGGGCGTGGCGCTGCGCACGGCCTGGCCGCCCGGGCCCGCGGTCGACGACGGCGTCCGCCTCGTCACGGTGCTGGCCCTGCTCCTGCTGCTGTGGCAGGTCGCCAGCCAGATCAGGCTGGACTCCGCCTATATCACGGTGATCATCGCGCTCGTCGTCTACGTGGCCGGCTCCGCGGCACTCGGCTGGGTTCTCGCCCTGCGGGCCCCGGCCGGGCAGGCGACCGCCGTGCTGCTCCCGGTGGCCATGCGCGACTTCGCGGTCGCGGCCGGGATCGCGGCGGCCGCGTTCGGGCCCGCCGCCGCCGCGCCCCTAGGCGCCTACGGCGTCCTCGTCCTCCTAGCCGGCTCCCTAGCCGCCATAATCGCCCGCCGCCGCCGCGTCGGCGGCGTCGGCGGCGGCCTGCGCGGCCCGCCGTGACAGCCCGGGATCCAGCCCGCCCAGCCCGACGTTGATGTCCACCAGGCAGGCCGCGCTGCGCGCCGAGGCCGCCGCCAGCACCGCCCCGGTCACGGCGTCGCCGCGCAGGTTCGGATTGCCCGCCTCGGCCAGCCGGGCGGCCATCAAAGCCACCTCCACGCCGATCCCGGCGATCTCCAGCGGTACCAGGGCCGCGCCCAGCAGCGCCTCCCGCATCCGCTCCCGGCGCTGCCCGTCGTCGCCGAGTTGGCGACCGGCGTCGAGCACGGCCGCGTAGGCCCGGGCGTCCATGTCGGCCAGCTGATCCAAGCGACGGCGTAGCTCGTCGGCCTGGTCCGCGAGGTCGCTGGCCCCGGGCATCCGGGTCGCGGAGAACCGCGCGGCCATGGCGACGAGCCCGGCCGCCATCGCGCCGGTTACCGCCGCCGCGACGCCGCCGCCCGGGGCCGGCGTCCGGGCCGCGACCTGATCGAGGAAGCCTCGTACCGGCTGATCGAGGAGCGACGTCAAGAGAGGCCGACCACCTGGCCGTCGTCGTCGAGGTCGATGCGGGCCGCGGCCGGGTTCTTGCTGAGCCCCGGCATCGTCCGCATGTCGCCGCAGATCGGGTACACGAAGCCGGCGCCGACCGAGGCCCGGACCTCGCGGACGGGCAGGGTCCAGCCGGTCGGCGCGCCCTTGAGCGCGGGGTCGGACGAGATCGACAGGTGCGTCTTGGCGATGCACACCGGCAGGCGGCCGAAGCCGGCCCGCTCGTAGGTGTCGAGCTGCTTGGCGGCCTGGGTGGAATAGCTGACCCCGTCCGCGCCGTAGACCTGCGTGGCCACGGCCGCGATCTTATCCCGCAGGCTGGCCGTGTCGGGGTAGAGGAAGCGGAAGTCCGACGGTTCCTCGGCCGCCTCGCTCACCGCCTCGGCCAGCTCGATGGCGCCCCGGCCGCCGTCGGCGAAGTGCGTGCACACCGCCGCCCGCGCTCCCATGTCCGCGGCGATGTCCCTGATCACCTGGTGCTCGCTGGGATGGTCGGTGGGGAAGGCGTTGATCGCCACCACCGGGGAGACCCCGTGCAGGCGGATGTTCTCGATCTGCTTGCGCAGGTTCGCGGCTCCGGCCAGAACGTCATCCGGGTTCTCCAGGAGCAGGTCCTCGGGCAGCGGCCGGCCGGCCACGATCTTGTACTTGCCGGAGTGCGCCTTGAGCGCGCGGACGGTGACGACGATGACCGCGGCGTCGGGGCGCAGCCCGGAGGTGCGGCACTTGATGTTGAAGAAACGTTCGGCGCCCATGTCCGCGCCGAAGCCGGCCTCGGTGACGAGGTAGTCGCCCGCACCGATGCCGATCAGGTCGGCGATCACCGAGGAGTTCCCGGTGGCGATGTTCCCGAACGGCCCGGCGTGCACGAGCACCGGCGTGTTCTCCAGCGTCTGGAGCAGGTTCGGCTTGATCGCGTCGCGCAGCAGGACCGCCATCGAGCCGGCCCCTTCCAGTTGCTCGGCGGTGACCGGGGTCCCGTCGCCGGTGTAGCCGATCACGATCCGGCCGAGCCGGGCGCGCAGGTCGGCCAGGGATCCCGCCAGCGCCAGGGTCGCCATGACCTCGGAGGCGGCGGTGATGTCGAAGCCGGTCTGCCGCGGCACCCCGTCGGCCCGGCCGCCCAGACCGATGACGATGTTGCGCAGCGCGCGGTCGTTGACGTCGAGCACCCGCCGCCAGGTGATGTTGTGCGGGTCGATGCCGAGCGTGTTGCCCTGGTAGATGTGGTTGTCGAGCATCGCGGCCAGCAGGTTGTGGGCCGCCGTGACCGCGTGCATGTCGCCGGTCAGGTGCAGGTTGAGCGCCTCCATGGGGACGACCTGGCTGTACCCGCCCCCGGCCGCGCCGCCCTTGATGCCGAACGTGGGCCCCATGGACGGCTGCCGGATCGCGACCGTGGCCCGCTTCCCGATGTGCTTGAACCCCTGCCCGAGGCCGACCGTCGTGGTGGTCTTGCCCTCGCCGAGCGGCGTGGGGGTGATCGCGCTCACCACCACGTACCTGGCCGCGGGCTGGCCGGCCAGCTCCGCGATGGCCTCGAGCTTGATCTTCATCACCTCATCGCCGTGCGGCTCGAGCAGGTGCGAGGCGATGCCCATCGCGTCCGCGATGTCCTCGAGCGGCTTCAGCGCCGCGCCGCGGGCGATCTCCAGGTCGCTCGGGAAGACCATGGTGCTCCTTTTCTCGAAACTCAGATTCCAGGCAGGCGGAAGCCGTCGACGCCGATGCCGAGCGACTCGCCCGCGCTGACCAGCGCGCCGAACAGGTACTGGCCCGACGACCGCTCGCAGTGCAGCAGGTACGAGGGCACCCCGCCGCGGTCGTCCCTGACGATGTCGGTGGCCACGCCGGCCACCGCCGACCGCAGCGCCGCCCCGTCGGGGGCCATGTCGTCGTGCAGGTCGGCTCCGCACAGCCGGGCCAGCAGGTCGGCCGTTTCGGGGCCGGTGACCCGGACCAGCGCCCGGCCATGGGTCAGGTCGGTCACGCTGACGAACTCGTCGCCCGCCGCGTCGGCCGCCACCGTGGCCAGCCAGTCGGTCACCGCCGCGGCCGCGCCCGGCGGGGCCAGCACGAGCCACTCACCGGGGCCGGATCCGACGACCAGCCAGCCCTGCTCTCGGTCGGCCCGGCCGAACGGCACCCCCAGCGCCTTGGCCATCGCGCCGTTCCACGGCGCCCGCAGGTGGACCTTTGCCAGCGGAGTGCAGTCGGTAATGGTGAGCGGGGCGTCACTGCAAGACCCGCTCACCTCCCAGCCCGCCTCCACCCGCACCGGGGGAGCCGGGGCGATCGGGCTCCTCGACAGAGGTTCAGACACGCATCCGGCTCCCCTCGGGATCCACGTGAGCGAGGTGCTCGGTCACCCGGGCGCCGATCAGCCGGCCGCCGGGCAGCCGGACCGTGACCAGGGTTCCCGGGGCCGCGAGCGCAGCTGAGACCTGCCCCAGGCAGATCGCGCGGCCGAGGGTGGGCGACATCCGGCTCGACGTGATCCGGCCGGCGATGCGCGCCCCGTCGACGATCTGGCTCGCCTCGGGCGGCACCACCGAGCCGTCCTCCGGCTGCAGCCCGACCAGCTGCATGCCCGGGGCCGCATCGTGCTGCCAGGCCAGCTCGGGCTGGCCGAGGAAGTCGTCCTTGTCGAGCTTGATCGCCCAGTCAAGACCCGCGCTGAAGCCGCGGGTCAGGCCGTCGGTGTCCTGCCCCACGATGAGGTGGCCCTTCTCCAGCCGCAAGATGCGCTGCGCCTCCACCCCGAACGGCTCGATCCCGAGGTCGGCGCCGCGGTCCATCAGCGTCTCCCAGACGTGCAGCCCGTAGCCCGCCGGGACGTGCAGTTCGTACGACAGCTCGCCGGTGAACCCGATCCGCCACAGCACGCACCCGTCCACCCCGGCGATCCGCCCGGTCCGTACCTCCATGTAGCCGAACGCCTCGTTGGCCAGGTCGACACCCTCGGTCACCCGCAGCAGCAGGTCGCGGCACGCAGGCCCGGCCACGTTCATGCTGGCGTAGGCGGTCGTCACCGGGGTGACGTGCACCGCCCAGTCCGGGTGCATGGTCTGCAGCACGTTCTCCAGCCACTCCCACACCGCCGCGGCCCCCGAGGACGTGGTGCTCATCAGGTAGTGGTCCGGGCCCAGGTGGCCGGTGACGCCGTCGTCGAAGACCACGCCGTCCTCGGCGCACATCACGCCGTACCTGACCCGGCCGAGACCGAGCTTGGACCACTTGTTCACGTACACCAGGTTGAGCAGCCGCGGCACGTCGGGACCGCGCAGGTCGAGCTTGCCGATCGGGGTGACGTCGATGATGCCGACCTTGCTCCGCACGTTCCTGACCTCGGCGGCCGGGTAGCCGTAGTGATCGGGCCTGATCCAGGCCCCGGCGATCAGCGGGCGGGCGTGGTGCGCCTCGTGCCACGGCTGCATCGGTGAGTACCGAACGGGCTCAAGGGGCCGCCCGGCCAGCGCCCCGAGCGTCACCGGGGCATAGGGCGGCCGCCACGTGGTCGTGCCGGTGTCCGCAATGCTCCGGCCGGTGGCCTCGGCCGCGGCCGCGATGGCGTTGACCAGCTCGATCTTGCCCTGGGTGGGGCCCATCGTGGCCGTGGTGTAGCGCTTGGCCAGCTCGATCGAGTCGTAGCCTTCCCGCACCGCCGAGAAGATGTCCTTGGACGACACGTCCTCGCAGAAGTCCACGATCCCGTGGGTGCCGGCGCGGAACAGCTCCGGATGGGCGTCGACCGGGAGCTCCGGGATGGCCGTCGGGCCGGCGTCATCCCCGGCCCGTTCGGCCCCATTGAGCCGGGTCGGCACGGCCGCCTGGCGCTCCCGGCGGATCCTGGCCGCCCGGCGGGCCGCCTCCCGGCCCACCGCGGTGGCGTGCGCGATCAGCTCCTCGTGGCTTCCGTCCCCGGCGATGCCGCCCGTGGCCAGCACGTCGTCCGGCAGCCGGCCGGGGAAGAACCTGGCCGCCCGCGGGTCGTAGCCGGGCTGGTCGCCGGCCATGCTGAGCAGGGCGGCCGGCGCGGTCCAGCCGGTCGCGGTCACCAGCAGGTCGCACTCGGTCGTGGTACCGTCCGCGGCCTCCACCGCCCGGACGCCCCAGTGCTGGCCAACACCGTGACCGCGGACCCGGACGATGTCCTGGCCGGCCCGTGCGTCGAGGACCCGGCCGACCTCGACCCCGGCCTGGCGCAGGTCCGCGATGGCCGCGTCGCCGTCGGCGTTGGCGGTCAGCACGACCGCCCGCTCGCCCGGCTTGACCGCGTGCAGCCTGATGAGCCGGCGCACCGCGGTCGACAGCATCACCCCGGGCACGTCGTTGCCCGCGAAGACGTAGGGCCGCTCGATCAGCCCGGGCGCGACGACCAGGACCTTCGCGCGCGCCTTGATGAGCTGCTCGGCTCCGCCCTCCAGATCCCCGGGAAGACTACGGAGCACCACCGCGGTCCAGTTGCCGTCGTAACGGCCCGCCACCACCGCGTTGGTGTGCACCTCGATCCCCGGCGTGGCCGCGACCAGGTCCCGCAGCTCCGCCAGCGCGGCCAGGGCGGCGCCGTCTCCCCAGCGCAGGTGGCCGCCGAGCCGGTGCTCCTCCTCGACCAGCATGACCCGCGCGCCGTCCTGCGCGGCCGCCACGGCGGCGGCCATCCCGGCCGGGCCGCCGCCGGCCACCAGCACGTCGGGGTGGGCAAAGCGCTTGTCGACGGCGGTCCGCGGCGTGTCCGGGGACACCTGCCCGGCGTGCACGAACCGCTGCAGCACGCGCTCGTACAGCGGCCACAGCCGCTGCGGCCTGATGAAGGTCTTGTAGTAGAAGCCGGGGCCGAGGAACCGGCCGGCCAGCTGGTTGACCGCCTTGACGTCGAAGCCCAGGGACGGCCAGGTGTTCTGGGAACGCACGTCCATGGCCGGTTCGGCCAGCCGGTGCGCGCCGCGCACGTTCGGTTCGCCGCCGACCTGGAAGAAGCACCCGGGGTCGTGGAAGTTCGCGGTGAGCAGGCCGCGCGGCCGGTGGTACTTGTAGCTGCGCGAGAACACCCGGAGCCCGGACGCCGCCAGCGCCGACGCGATCGTGTCCCCGTCGAAGGCCGGCACGGTGCCGCCGTTCCAGCGGAAGGTGAAGGGCCGCTTCCGGTCGATCTCCTCGCCCGGCTGCGGGCCCAGCCTCATCGGGCTGGGCCTCATAGAGCCACTCACTGTGCCGCTCATTGGGGCCTGCCCGGCGGGGTCGACTCGTTGGTGTCCGTGTCGCGCTGGAGGACGAAGAACTGGCGGCAGCCCATCCGGTGGTACCAGGTCTCGGTCACCTCGCCGCGCGGGTTGGCCGGGAAGTACAGGTAGTCGCGCCACTGCGGCGGGGTGGCCGACGCCGGGTCAGGCCGTGGCCGCCTCTCGCCGGAATAGTGGAACTCGCCCGCGTCTCTCGGGCCGCACCAGGGGCACGGGATGAGGATCACGGCGTGCCGCCTCCAAAGCTAGTGGCCAACGGCGGCCGCCCCCTTCTCGCCCACCAGCGTCCCCGCGCCGAACCGGCCCAGCCCGAACGCCTCGATGATCTCCGGGGCGCGGCCGTCGGCGATGCACCGCGCCATCGCCTCCCCGGAGACCGGGCCCGCCTTGAAGCCGTAGGTGCCCCAGCCGACGTCGACGTAGAAGCCCTCCACCGGCGTGCCGCCCATGATGGGGGAGAAGTCGGGCGTCATGTCGCACAGCCCGCTCCACTGGCGCAGCAGCCGTACCTTCGACAGCGCCGGCATGAGCTCGATGACGTGCGTCGCGAGCCCCTCGGCGAACTCCAGCGTGCCGCGGGTGGAGTAGGAGGCGAACGGGTCGACGCTCGCCCCGAACACGAGCTCACCGCGGTCGGTCTGGCTGACGTAGACATGCAAGGTGCCGGACACGACCACGGCATGAAGGAACGGCCGAACGGGCTCGGTGACGGCGGCCTGCAGCGGGAACGTCTGGATCGGCAGCCGAACCCCCGCCATCGCCGCCACCAGCGTGGACCAGCCGGCGGTCGCGTTGAGCACGACCGGCGTGGCGATGTCCCCCTTGCTCGTGCGCACCCCGCGCACCGTGCCGCCATCGGTGTCGATGCCGGTGACCTCGGTGCCGGAGTGGATGTGCACGCCCTGGGCGGCGGCGGCCCGGGCATAGCCCCAGACGACCGCGTCGTGCCGGATGATCCCGCCGGGCGGGTGGTACAGCGCGCCCAGGATCGGGTACCGGGTCTCCGCCGAGGTGTCCAGGTACGGCACCAGGCGCTTGATCTCGGCCGGGTCGATGACCTCGGAGTCGATGCCCTGCATCTGGTTGACCTCGGCCCGCCAGCGCATGGTGCGCAGGGACGAGTCGTTGTGGGCCAGCGTGAGGTGCCCGCGCCGGGAGAACATCACGTTGTAGTCCAGGTCGGCGGCGAGCGTCCGGTAGAGCTGCATGGACCGGTCGTAGAAGCGGACGCCCTCGGGGGTCAGGTAGTTCGACCGGAGGATGGCCGTGTTCCGCCCCGAGCCGCCGCTGCCGATGTACCCCTTGTCGAGCACGGCGACGTCGGTGATCCCGTGGTTGACGGCGAGGTAGTAGGCGGCCGCGAGGCCGTGCACGCCGCCGCCGATGATGACCACGTCGTAGGTGTCCCGCAGCGGCTGGTCCGGCCAGGCCCGCGGCCACGGGCGGCCGGACAGGCCGTGGCGGAGCAGGGCGAGCGCACCGTATTTGGGGGGTCGGCGGCGCCTGGGGTGGCTCGGGGCGCGGACTGCTGCCACGGCGTTCCTCCCGGGGACCAGCCGGACAAACTCGTGCACGGCCAGCATAGGCTTTCCATGAAACAGAGTCCACTGGCAGTGGACACAAAGATGATCTCCGCGATTAGTGCCCTTGCGGCGGTTCCCAGCCCGTCAGGGTGGCCGGCTCCCAGTGCTCGCCCACCGTGGGCGAGTCGTCACGCCAGGGGCCGAGCTCCGGCTGCGGGAATTTAGCGTGCTTGCGTTTCAGCCAGATGCCGTAGGAGTTGCCCTCGCGCAGGTGGGTGATGAGGACCTTGCGCGCGTAGGTGTCCTCCTCGCCCTCCGGGATCTCGAAGTGGATCTTGAGGAAGGCGTTGGTGTAGCGGTCGAAGACGGCCGGCACGCCGTCCTCGTGCATCAGGTGCACGTCTTCCAGCCAGTTGATGTCGGCGCCGGGGGTGGCCGCGACCAGGTCGACGTCCTCCACCAGCGCGCGGTCGAACTGGTAGGGGAAGGTCCGCCCGGTCAGCTCTTCGGTGTCGATGCCGATCTTCGTGGTCAGCCGCCGCTCCGGAAGTTCCTCAGCCACGGCCGGCTCCGTTCCCGCCCGGGAGGTTCTTCTCCAGCAGGGCCTTGATCTCGGCGAGCGCGCGCTCCTCGGTCTGGCCGGGAATGTAGTTCGTGCCGGCCAGCGGCACCCGGGCCATCGCGGCGGCCTCGACGGTCAGCGCGCACAGGTCCTCGGGCTCCAGGCTGTGCACGTTGGTCTTCCCGCAGGCCCGGGCCAGCATCTGGGCTTCGAGCGTGAGCGTGTGCAGGAAGTTGTACACCCGCTCGGCGGCCTCGTCGACCCTGAGCCGCTTGCGCAGCTCCGGGTCCTGCGTGGTGATGCCGACCGGGCACCGGCCGGTATGGCAGTGGTAGCACCGGCCGGCCGGGACGCCCACCGTGCCCTCGTAGTCGGTGACGCCGGGGATCTCCTTGTTGCAGTTCAGCGCCATCAGCGCGGAGTGGCCGATCGCCACCGCCTTGGCCCCGAGGGCCAGGCACTTGGCGACGTCCGCGCCGTTCCTGATCCCGCCGGCCACCACCAGGTCGATCTCGTCGACCAGGCCGACGTCCTCCAGCGCGCGCCTGGCCTCGGGGATCGCGGCCATCAGCGGGATGCCGGTCTCCTCGGCGGCCACGTGCGGCCCGGCCCCGGTGCCGCCCTCGGCCCCGTCCAGGTAGATGACGTCCGGGCCGCACTTGGCCGCCATCCGGACGTCGTCGTAGACGCGGGCCGCGCCCAGCTTCAGCTGGATCGGGACCTGGTAATCGGTGGCCTCGCGGATCTCCTGGACCTTCAGCGACAGGTCGTCGGGGCCCAGCCAGTCCGGATGGCGGGCCGGGCTGCGCTGGTCGATGCCGGCGGGGAGCGAGCGCATCTCGGCCACCTGCTCGGTCACCTTCTGGCCCATCAGGTGGCCGCCGAGCCCGACCTTGCAGCCCTGCCCGATGAAGAACTCGACGCCGTCGGCGAGCATGAGGTGATGCGGGTTGAACCCGTACCGGCTCTGGATCACCTGGTAGTACCACTTGGTGGACAGGTCGCGCTCCGGCGGGATCATGCCGCCCTCGCCGGAGCAGGTGGCCGTGCCCGCCATCGAGGCGCCCTTGGCCAGCGCCATCTTGGCTTCCAGCGACAGCGCGCCGAAGCTCATCCCGGTGATGTACACGGGAATGTCGAGCTCGAGCGGATGGCTGGCGAAGCGCGCGCCGAGCACCGTCTTGGTCTCGCACTTCTCCCGGTAGCCCTCGATGACGAACCTGGTCAGCGTGCCGGGCAGGAACATCAGCTCGTCCCAGTGCGGGATCCGCTTGAACATCGAGAAGCCGCGCATCCGGTAGCGGCCGAGTTCGGCCTTCACGTGGATGTCGTTGATGACCTCGGGCGTGAAGATGCTGCTGTGCCCGAGCGCGGCCCTGCCGCCGTCTTCGATTGCGCTCACGTGGATTTCGCCCCCTACAGGACAAGCTTGCGTTCGGCCGGCTCGAGGTTGTCGTAGTTCCAGAGCTTGCGCCCACACACGAACTTGCGCCAGCTCGCGGGCGCCTCGATGCCGTAGATGCCCAGCTTCCTGGCCAGGAACTCGTCGTCAGACGCGTCCAGCGCCGCCTCGACGCAGTCCACGCCGAGCGAGGTGACCGTGCCGCCGACGTAGATCGCGCCGTCGTACATCGAGTCGCCCAGGCCGCCGCCCACGTTGCCGCAGATGACCTGGCGGCCGCGCTGGAGCATGAAGCCGGTCATCATGCCGGCGTTCCCGCCCACGATGATCGTGCCGCCCTTCTGGTCGATGCCGGACCTGGCGCCCACGTCGCCGCGCACCACCACGTCGCCGCCGCGCAGCGCGGCGCCGGTCAGCGAGCCGGAGTTCTTGTCGATGACGACGACGCCGGACATCATGTTCTCGGCCACCGACCAGCCGACCCGCCCGGTGATGTGGATCTCGGGCCCGTCGATGAGGCCGCAGCCGAAGTAGCCGAGGCTGCCCTCGATGGTGATCCGGCAGCGGGCCAGGATGCCCACCGCGAGGGAGTGCTTGGCGCCCGGGTTGCGGATGGTTACCTCGGCGACGCCCTCGTCGTAGACGAGGCAGCGCAGTTCGAGGTTGATCTGCCGGGTGGTCAGCTCGGCCGCGTCGAACACCGCGACCAGGCCGTTCTCGCCTGGCTCGACCGTGGCCACCCTGGGGGCCTGCGCGACGGGCTCGGCCAGCCCGCGGGCGTCGTAGCTGATCTTCACAGTTGCCACACCAGCACTTCGCGCTCGTAGGGGTCGTAGGTGTCGATCTCGTGGCCGATCACGGCGCGGATGGCGACCTCCTCGGAGGCGAGCGCGACCAGTTCCGGCGATTCGTACAGGACCAGCGGCTTGGCCGCCATCTCGTCCTTGGCCACGCCGAGCGAGTCGGACGTCACGACCAGGTAGGTGAAGACGCCGTCGAGCTCGTCCAGGCTCTGCTTCATCGCGGTCTCCAGCGAGAGCCCGCCGTCCATCTTCTGAGCCAGGTAGACCGCGATGATCTCGGAGTCACATTCGGACTGGAACCGGTGACCGAGGCGTTCCAGCCTGCGGCGCCACATGTGGTAGTTGGTGAGCTGCCCGTTGTGCACCACGGCGATGTCGGAGAACGGGTACGCCCAGTACGGGTGGGCGCCGGAGATGTCCACGTCGGACTCGGTGGCCATCCGGACGTGACCGATCGCGTGCGTCCCGGTGAACCCGGACAGCCGGTACCGTTCGGCCACGCTCTCCGCGTCGTTGAGGTCCTTGACGATTTCCAGCGAGTGGCCCAGCGACAGCACCTCGCATCCGGGCACGTCCTCCATGTAGTCGGCCAGCGGCTTGAGCTCGCCGCTGTACCGGAACGTGACCCGGTAGGCGTACTCCTGGTCGCCGTGCATCACGTCGACCATGGCCCCGATCTTGGCCAGCCGGTGCTCGACCTCGTTGCGGTGGCGTTCCAGCCGTTCGCTCCAGCCGAACCCCCCGGCCTCGTTCGGGTCGGCCAGCTTGATCCGCATGACGAGCAGGTCGCTGGGCGGGCCGTAGAGCGCGAAGCCGCTGGAGTCGGGCCCGCGGTGCTTCATGGACTGAAGCATCCGGGTCATCTCGGCGCCGATGTCGCCCGGGCCGTCCCGGTGGATGATGCCCGCGATACCGCACATACTGCTAAACCTCCTGCTACGGCATGATGTCCAGGTACTCCGCGATGTCCCAGTCGGAGACCGCCGCGCAGAACCGTTCCCACTCGTCCGTCTTGTAGTGGTGGAAGACCCGGTACATGTCGCCCGGCATCGCGTCCTGGATCAGGGTGTCCTTCTCCAGCGCCGCCAGCGCCTCGCCCAGCGTCATCGGGACCTTCTTGACGTCCTTGCCGCCCGCGATGGCCTCGTAGATGTTCCGGTCCTCGGGCGGCCCCGGGTCGAGGTTGCGCTTGATGCCGTCGTCCATCGCCTTGATGATCGCGGCGAAGGACAGGTACGGGTTGACCGCGGAGTCCACCGACCGGTACTCGAACCGTCCCGGGGCGCTGACCCGCAGCGCGGTGGTCCGGTTCTGGTATCCCCAGTCGGCGAACAGCGGGGCCCAGAAGCCGGTGTCCCAGAACCGCCGGTAGGAGTTCACCGTGGGCGCGGTGATGCAGGTCAGCGCGTCGAGGTGGGCCAGCATCCCGCCGATGGCCTGCAGCCCGAGCTTGCTCGGGATCCGGGGGTTGTCGCCGTCCGGCAGGAACATGTTCTCGTCGCCCTGCCAGAGCGAGATGTTGTGATGGCAGCCGTTGGCGCTTACTCCCATGAACGGCTTGGGCATGAAGCACGGGAAGACGCCGAGCTCCCGGCCCACCTGCCGGCAGATCTGCCGGTAGGTGGTGAGCCGGTCGGCGGTGGCCTCGGCCCGGTCGAACATCCAGTTGAGCTCGAGCTGGCCGGGCGCGTCCTCGTGGTCACCCTGGATCATGTCCAGGCCCATCGCCTTGCTGTACTCCATGACCTTGTGGATGACCGGCTGGAGCTCGGAGAACTGGTCGATGTGGTAGCAGTACGGCTTGGTCATGCCGTCCACCGACGGCGTGCCGTCCGGCTTGGTCTTGAGCCACATCATCTCCGGCTCGGTGCCGACCCGCATGTGCAGCCCGGTCTCCCGCTCGAACTCGGCATGAATCCGCCGCAGGTTGCCGCGGCAGTCCGAGGTCAGGAAGCCGCCCGGGTCCGTCTCTTCTTCCCGGTTGCGGAACAGGGTGCAGAACACGCGCGCGGTCTTGGGATCCCACGGCAGCTGGCAGAAGGTCTCCACGTCGGGCAGCCCGACGAGCTCGGAGGCCTCGGGTCCGTAGCCGATGTAGTTGCCGTGCCGGTCGACGAACAGGTTGGCCGTCGAGCCGTAGACCAGCTGGAAGCCGTTCTGCGCCATCCGCTCCCAGTGGTCGGCCGGGGCACCCTTGCCCATGATCCGGCCGGTGACCGAGGCGAACTGGTAGTAGATGTAGGTGATCCCCTTGGCGTCGATCTCCGCCCGGACGCGCTGCACCGCTTCGGCGCGGCCGTCGGTAGCGAGAAACCGCTCGAGATCGGTGGACACGGCGCCTCCTTACGGTTAGTCCTCCGGCGGATGACGGGGCCAGTCAGGGAGCGGCGCGATCGGCAGCCGGAGCACGCTGGCGATTCACGGAAAGTAAACCTCGATTCATCACACGACACAAGCCTTCTGGCCAGCGCCGGCCGGCGCCGGCCCGCCGGTCCCCTTCCGCCGGGCAGGTGCCGGGCGTAATCTCGGCAGGGTGTAGAGCCATTTTGGGGCCTGGGTTACGACTGGGATCCGATCGGCCGGTGATATCGAAATGACGGTGATCTCGCGGTGACGGTGTCCGCGGAACGGCCGCGCTTGCTGGTGCCGGGGCTGCTGCCCGCGGACCCGGCCCTGGAACGGTACCGAGTGCACCCCGGTGCCGTCACCGCGGTGGAACTCGACCCGGGCGACGTGCTCACCGTGATCGACGCCGACGGCCGCCAGCGCGGCGAGCTCACCGTGCTGGCCGGCGGGGCCGAGGACTACCGCGCGCTCGGAACCGAAGCCGACACCGCCGCCACCGTCCTCCGCGCCATGGCCACCCCGGGCAGCACCGCCCCGCCCGGCAGCACCGCCCCGCCCGGCAGCACCGCCACGCCCGGCAGCTCTGGTCTGGTCAGCTCTGGTCTGGTCGGCCGAGGGCTCGATCCGGCCCAGGCGCGGGCCGTGGCCCTGTTCGGCGAGTGGTCGCCGGCCGGGACGCGGGCGGAGTTCGCCGCCCGGCGGAGCCTGACCGCCGTGGTGGCGGCGCCCGGCGGGCCGATGTCCGTGGCCGCGGACAACCCGCCCTCGGACCTGGTGCTGGAGGTCCGGCGGGTCAGCCCGCGGCGGCCGGAGCAGCGGCCGCTGCCGCCGCCGCTGGCCGATCCGCTGCTCGACCTGCGGGTGGACACCGCCACGGCACGGTCCTATGAGGTCAAGGCCGGCCAGTACATCCAGGTGATCGACGTCGAGGGCCGCCAGTGCTCTGACTTCCTCGCGTTCTGCGCCCGGCAGCTGGCCGGCGGAACCGAGCGTGGCCTGGACGCCACCACGACCCGCAACCTGACCGGGAACGCCTATCCGCAGCCGGGACTGTTCGGCAAGTTCTTCGACCAGGACATGCGCCCGCTGGTGGAGGTGGTGCGGGACACCGTCGGCCGGCACGACACGTTCGCGCTGGCCTGCAACGCCAAGTACTACGAGGACATGGGCTACCCGGGCCACCTGAACTGCACCGACAACTTCAACGCGCAGCTCGCGCCGTACGGGATCGCGGCCCGGCGCGGCTGGCCGGCCCTGAACTTCTTCTACAACACCTCCTTCGGCGAGGCGAACCAGCTGCTGTTCGACGAGCCCTGGTCCCAGCCGGGGGACTATGTCCTGCTGCGGGCCATGACCGACCTGGTGTGCGCCTCCTCGGCCTGCCCCGATGACATCGATCCGGCCAACGCCTGGAATCCGACCGACATCCACGTCCGCGTGTACCCGGCCGAGCGGAGGTTCTCGATGGCGATCGCGCATCGCGTCACCCCGGACAGCGAGCCCAAGCTCACGATCCAAACGGCGTTCCAGCCGCGCTGGTCCAAGCTGACCAGGCAGCTGACCGAGTACCGCGGCTACTGGCTGCCCACCAGCTTCGACGGCCACGGCGCGATCGACGAGTACTGGGCGTGCCGCGAAGGCGCGGTGGTGATGGACCTCTCCCCGCTGCGCAAGTTCGAGGTGGTGGGCCCCGACGCCGAGGCGCTGCTGCAGGCGGCCGTCACCCGTAACATTCGCAAGCTCGCCACCGGCCAGGTCGTGTACACCGCGGTCTGCAACGAGACCGGCGGGATGCTCGACGACGCGACGGTGTTCCGGCTCGGCCCCGATACGTTCCGCTTCGTCGGCGGCGACGAGTACGACGGGACCTGGCTGCGCCAGCTCGCCGGGCGGCTGAACCTCGACCGGGTCTGGATCAAGCACTCCACCGACCACCTGCACAACATCGCCGTCCAGGGCCCGAAGTCGCGTGACCTGCTGCGGGAGCTGGTGTGGACGCCGCCGACCCAGCCGGAGTTCGGCAGCCTCGGCTGGTTCAGGTTCGCGATCGGGCGGATCGGGGGACCCGAGGGCCTGCCGCTGATCATCTCCAGGACCGGCTACACCGGCGAGCTCGGCTACGAGCTCTGGTGCCACCCCGGCGACGCCCCGGCGCTCTGGGACCTGGTCTGGGAGGCGGGCACGCCGCACGGGCTGACCCCCCTCGGCCTCGATGCCCTGGACATCCTGCGGATCGAAGCCGGCCTGATCTTCGCCGGCTACGAGTTCTGTGACCAGGTCGACCCGTTCGAGGCCGGCATCGGGTTCACCGTCCCGCTGAAGACCAAGGAGGACGACTTCACCGGCAAGGCCGCGCTGCAGCGGCGCAAGGCCGCCCCGCAGCGGGTCCTGGTCGGACTCGAGCTCGAGGGAAACGAGCCCGCCGCGCACGGCGACTGCGTGCACGCCGACCGGTCGCAGGTCGGCGTGATCACCAGCGGGACGAGATCGCCGATCCTGCGCACCAACATCGCGCTGTGCCGGATGGCCGTGGAGTACTCCGAGCTCGGTACCGCCGTCGACGTCGGCAAGCTGGACGGCCACCTCAAGCGCATCCCCGCCACCGTCGTACGCTTCCCGTTCTACGACCCCGACAAGACCCGCCCCCGCTCCTGACCCCGGCGCGGCGGCCCCGTGGAACCACGGCGATGTCACATCGCTGTTGTCCTGACCACGGCACTGTCACATCGCCGTGGTTGCGGGCGCAGATCCCAGGCGGCCGGGCGCGGGGCTGACGGGGCGTGTGGGATCCGCGGGCCAGATGGTGCGTGGTGCCCTCGCGGACCAACCCGATGGGGTCGCCAGCCGCCCCGTTTTACGGCGTGGATGCCGCGTTCATGCCGCTCCGGGGTGTGTTGCACAACTTCCGGAAGCGTTGCGGCTGGCAGGGACAGGATGCCGGGACGCCAGCCGGCCTCCCGGGCGGTGTTCGTGATGCTGGCGATGCGCAGGTCCCCTCACGAGGCTCGTGCTGCGCTCGCCCCCGGCGACAGAGCGCGGTGAAACCCCGGATCCAGTACGTCCTGACGCAGTGAAAGCCCAGTTCCATCGCGTTCCGGGCCTTACAAGGTGGCCGAGATCAGCGCGTTCCGTTCCAGCAGAAGCTCGGCGGCGCTGCGCATGGCCCGCGGGTTGAACCGCACCGCCGGGCCCTGCACGCCGAGGATCGCGACCAGCGTGCCCGCCGGGCTCAGCACCGGCGCGGCGATCGCGTTGAGGTCCTCCTCCCGCTCGCCGGCCGCTTCGGCCCAGCCCCTGTCCCTGGCCCGGGCCACCTCGACCTCGAGTACGGCCGGGTCCACGATCGTGCGCTCGGTATAAGCGGCCAGGCTCCCGGTCGGCGGCGTTCCGCCGTGGGCGAGGAAGACCTTGCCCACCGCGGTCGCGTGCGCGGCGCTGGTCCGGCCCACTTCGGCCACGCTGCGCACGGACAGCGGGCTCTGCACGAAATCCAGGGTGGTCGCCTCGTGCTCGCCCGGGACCGACAGCGTGGCTGTCTCCCTGGTCCGGCTGGCCAGTTCCGCCAGGTGCGGGCGGACCAGGATGCGGATATCGAGACGCTCGTGCACCGCGCTCGCCAGCCGGACGATCCCGAGGCCGAGCCGGTAGCGCCCGGTGGCGGCCACGTGCTCGACCAGCCCGCCGCTGACGAGCGTGGCCAGGATGCGGGAAATCGTGCTCACGTTGATGCCGGTGCGCCGGGCGATCTCGGTCGTGCCCAGTTCGGTCCGGGCGTCCGCGAGCTCGCCCAGGATGGTCACCGCTCGCTGCACCACGGCGACCTGGCGGGTGGCTGGCTGACCGGTTCTGGCCACGTTATGATTTCTCCAGGAGGGAAATGGTATTTCCTATACGGCAATAATACCGGAGGAGGCCCCGACGATGGACCCGATGACGGACACAGGCGTGACGGTCCCGGCACACAGCAAATACGTGATCATCGGCGCGGGCATCCACGGGCTCTCGACCGGATGGCACCTCGCCACCAAACTCCGCCGGCGCGGCCTCGGCGGCGGCGAAGACATCCTCATCCTGGACAAGACCGGCATCGGCGCGGGCGCATCCGGCATCGCGTGCGGCGTCATCCGCAACAACTACTTCCAGCCCGCCATGCGCGAGCTGATGGCGCACTCGGTCGCGGTCTGGGAGTCGGACCCCGAGGCGTTCGCCTATCGCCCCGTCGGCTACATGCAGATCGCGCCCGAGGCGATGGGTGAGGACGTCGCGAAGATCTTCGCCGAGCAGCAGGCGATCGGCTATCCGTCCACGCTCATCGAGGGGGAGCGCGACTGCCGCGCCTACCTGCTCGACATGTTCGGCGACTGGCAGGCCCGCGACATCTCCGTGATCCTGCACGAGGAGAAGGGCGGCTACGCCAGCAACGTCAGGTCACTGAAGGGCCTGGCCGCGAAGGCAGTGGCCGAGGGCGTTCGGATCATGCCGAACGTCCGGGTCGCCGGCCTGGATACCAGCGGCGGCGCGGTCACCGCGGTGGACACCGACCGGGGCCGGGTGCGGTGCGACCAGCTCATCATCGCGGCCGGGCCGTGGATCCGTGACCTGTGGGCGATGCTGGACCTGCCCGCGCAGATCCCGGTCACCCGCCCCGGCCGCCCGGCCACCGAGCCCGAAGTGATCCAAGGGTCAAAGCCGATGTGGACCTACTGGGCCCTGCAAGAGGGGACGCTGGCCGTGGACCCCAGCGAGTTCACCGACAACCGGGGCGGCTTCCCGCCGGTCCTGCACGTCGATTCCAGCGCGCCGCTCTACGACGACGTCACGGGCGACCTCATCACCGACCGGATGTGGGGGATCTACTACAAGCCCGACTTCGACTTCGGCGGGGTCCAGGGCGGGACCTCGCCCTATGTCCTCGACCGTCCGGCCGGCGAGGTGGCCGTGGACCCGTACGGCCCGGCCAGCCCCGAGTACACGGTGACCGAGGAGTTCGTCCGGATGTGGACCTCCGCCCTCGCGCACTGCCACAAGCGGTTCGAGGGCAAGCGCGACCTGTACCGGCACGAGCCCACCGGCGGGATCGGCGCCTTCACCCCGGACAGCTTCCCGGTCTTCGACACGTTCCGGCAGAACGCCTACGTCATCGCCGACTCCAACCACGGGTACAAGATGATCGGCGTCGGCGCGCTGGTCGCCAGGGAACTGCTCGGCGAGGAGCAGCCGCTGCTGATGCCGTTCCGGTTCAGCCGGTACCGCACCGGCCACCTGCACCCGACCAGCAACTCGCCCTTCCCCTGGAGCTAACCGGGCCGGGCCGGGCTGGGCCGACCCCGGCGCAGCCCAGCCCAGCTAGCAGAGCCCAGCTAGCAGAGCCCAGCCGGCGCGTCAGTCGGCTACGACCGCCTCCTCCTCGCGCAGCAGCCTCATCTGCTCCGCCGACGGCATCTGCGGCACGTCCTCGCGGAACGTCACCTTGCTCTTGTCCTGCACGATCCGCCGGTAGAAGAACAGCAGCACGGAGGCGATTAGCACGCCCACGCCGATGAACATGTCGGTCCACGTCCCGTAGCCGGTCAGGGTCGGGTTGAGGATGCCGAAGATGACCAGCGCCGTGTTGAACACCACCAGGACCCCGGCGATCCAGAGCCAGGCCGGCCCCACCTTGATCGGCCGCGGCCAGTTGGGCCGGTCCCGGCGCAGCAGCAGGAAGCCGCTCAGCGCGAACACGTGAGACAGCACGTACCCGATGTTGCTCAGGTACAAGATGGCCAGGTTGCTGGAGATGAACAGCACCAGCAGCACGTTCACGGCCAGGTCGACGGTCATCGCCCGGGCCGGCACGTGCCAGCGGTTCAGGTGGTAGAGCTGCTTGATCGTCATGTCGTCCCGGGCGATCCCGTACAGGGCCCGCGACCCGTCCGCCGTCGAGGAGATCATCGACAGGAACAGGCTGCCGATGAGCAGCACGAGGACGACCCCGGCCGCGCCGCTGCCCACAATCTTGGCCAGCGCCGGGACGTAGAACTCGCCGGCCGCCGTGGCGGTGCTCGGCGCGCCGGAGACCCCGCCGACGCCCAGCGGGAACAGCAGGAACACCAGCAGGGTGAACACGGCGGCCGAACGCAGCGCCATCGTGGTATCCCGCCTGGTGTCGTGGTATTCCGGGGCGAAGGTCGCGCACACTTCGGCCGCGTACGAGGACCAGGCGAACAAGAACAGGTAGACCATGGCCAGCTTGAAGCCGCTGAACCCGCCGGGGATCGCCCAGGTCATGTTGGAGCTGTGCCAGTCGCCGGTGAGGTACGGCACCACGATGAAGATCACCAGCGGCACCATGAGCCCGGCCCCGGCCGCATACGAGAACCACACGGCCGGGCGGATCCCGAAGACGTTCAGCGCCCAGACCGCGACGATGCAGGCGAGCGCGATGAACTGGGGCAGGCCCAGGTGCACCGCGCCGTCGTACACCGACCAGGTGCTCTGCGAGAACCACTGCGCCTGGATGAGCGTGCCGATCAGCACGCCGAAGATCGACAGGACCACCGACCAGCCGATCCAGTAGCCGTACGCCCCGATGGGGCCGACCAGCGAGAACCGCCCGCGCCAGCCCTCGTGCGCGTACAGCGAGATGCCGCCTGGCTTGTCCGGGAACATGGACGCGGTCTCGGCGTAGATCCAGGCCTGGAGCATGCCGACCGCGGCCGAGATGGCCCACAGCGTCACCGCGCCCCAGGTGCCGAGCGCGCCCATCGAGAAGCCGAGGGACGCGATCAGGAAGCCCGGGTTGCACAGGGCTATGACGAACCCGTCCCACCAGCGCAGCGATTTGAGCAGGTGCCGTTCTTCAACGAGAGCCTCAGCCATCAGGGGCACCTCCGTCCACCACAGGTAAACTCTGTGTAGCACCGAACGGCCGGCCGTGTCTATATCGATCGTGCCTGCGTATCTGTCCGGCTACCGCGCGCTGTCCGGCCGCGCCCCTGGGGCACGCCCCAGGACCGGCTGGCTTTCCGCCCTCGCCGGGACCTGTCCCGGCCGTCCGGGAAGATCTACAATGCGAGCGTGCGCGGTGCCCTGATCACCGTCCGCTGTGACTGCGGTGGGATCGGATACGTTCCGTACGGTGAGCGGTGGGAATGCCCCACCTGCCATCGTCGCTGGAACACGGGCCAGATCCCGGCCGAGGAGTACTGGGGGATCATGCGCGACATGCGCCGGATGCGCATCAACGTGCTGGCCACCGCGCTGGGCCTGATCATCCCGATCCTGATCCTGACGGCCGTGGCCGGCATCAGGATCCTGATCCTCCTGCCGGTCGTGATGAGCTTCTGGTTCCTGTTCTATATGCCCAGGTGGCGGCGGCGGGTCAGGCTGCAGGCCAGGAACCTGCAAAAGTGGCAGCTGCACCCCGAGTAACCCCGAACCTCAAACCCGTTCATCTCCGTGAAACCCCCCGCCGCGCCCGCCCGCCGCGGACTAGGCTGGCCGGCGGGTGAAAGAGATGGGCAGCCGAACGGGCCCGGTATTTCCGCTATCAGGAAGCCAGACTGCCTCTCCCGCGGGACGCGGGTCAGCGAGCCGCCCGGCCAGCACGGTCAGGGCCGTGGCCATGTCGGCTCGCGCCACGTAATGCCCGAGGCAGTAGTGAATTCCGCCGCCGAAGCCGAAATGGGGCGGCCGCCCGGTCGCGGTGATGTCGAATTCCCCGCTGCCTGCCTGCGCGGTGTCGGTTCCCGCTGATTCGCAGAACAGGTGGATGGTGGTCCCGGCCTTGATGTCCAGACCGTCGAAGGTGAAGTCGGCCAGAGCTTCCCGGGTGACCCAGGTCGTGGTGGGCCGAACCCGCATGACCTCTTCGACCGCGGCGGCCCCGAGTTCGGGATGCTCACCGAGCAGCCGCCACTGGGCGGTGTGCTCCAGGAAGACCTGCATGGCCAGGCCGAGCTGGTTCCTGGTGGTGTCGAAACCGCCGAAGATCAGCAACACGAGCGCGTCACGCAGCTCGGCCCCGGTCAGGCCGTCCGCGGTCGGGCCGTCCGCGTCTGCCTGGGGCTTCACCAGGTTAGTCACCAGGTCGTCGCGCGGACTGAAGGGTTCGCGCCGCCGCGCAGCGATCACCGTGTCGGCGTAGTCGTAGAGCGCGGCGAGCGCCGCCTCGATCCGGGGCAGGTGCTCGCGGATCCGCACCCCCATGGCCAGCCCTATCGTCGCTGACTCGGCCGCGATCGTGGGCCACTCCTCCTCGGCGATGCCGAGCATGATCGCGATGACCCGGGCCGCGTAGGGCTCGGCGAAATCGGCCATGAACTCGCACCGGCCCGTGGCCGCGAACGAGTCCGCCAACTCCCCGGCCAGATCGCCAAAGCGGGGGCGCAGACCCTCGACGATCCGGCGGGAGAAGGCCGGACTGAGCAGGCGGCGCATCCTGTGATGCGCCTCGCCCTCGAGGTTGAGAACCCAGCTGGCCCACCAGTCCGCGAACGGCCCGGAGGCGATGCCGTGGTGGGCGGGCCACAACCTGCTGCCCTGGCGCAGAGCCGGGTGCCTGATCAGCCGGGACACCTGGTCGTACCGCAGTACCGCCAGGCCGTAGCTGGTCCGCGCGTACCAGCCGGCCTCCCGTGCCCGCCGGACCTCGGCCGAGGTGACGCAGAAGGCCGGATCGGCGACGTCGAAGAACGGCACCGCGGGATCCGGTGTCCGGGTGATCATGGCTCCTCGGCCCTTACCAGGGCTAATTCACTGAAACTCAGTTCACTATCAGGAAACAAAAGTGACGGCCCCAGGTGGCCGCCCGGGGTCACGTAGAGGGCGTTATCGATTTGATCGAGAGGAACTGGATCGGCAGCTCCACCAGGGCCGCGGGTCCATGCGGGACGCCGCCGATGAACTGCAGGACGTCGCCCGATTCCAGCAGGTATCGGGAGCTGCCGTAGCCGTACTCGATCCGGCCCGACAGCATGTAGATCAGCTCGGTGCCGGCGTGCTGGTAGAGCGGGAAGGTGTTGCTCCGTTCGGTCAGGGTGACCCGCAGCGGCTCGAGGGTGTTGCTGGGCGCGCGCATGATGCCGAGCGATTCGTAGCGGTGGCCGACCCCCGAGCCCTTGTGCTCGATGTCGAGGCCCCGGCCCGCCTTGACGAACATGACGTCCTGCTCTTCGTTCAGGCCGCGGAAAAACGCGGTCACCGGGACCTGGAGCGCCTCGGAAAGCCGGGCGAGCGTGGCCAGGCTGGGCGACGCCTGGGCGTTCTCGATCTTCGAGAGCATGCCCTTGGACAAACCGCTCTGGGCGGCGAGCTGTCCCACCGTCCATCCGAGCTGCAGACGGAACTCCCTGACCCGGGCGGCGATCGCGGTCCCCAGCGCCTCTTCCAGGCCCTGACCGCCTCCGGGCCCGCTTCCGGCGTCGCGGTTACCCAGATCAGGAACCGGCCGGGTCCGGGAGTGCTCGGCCAGGTCTGCGATGCGCGCCACCACGCTGCTCCTCTTGTCGGGCGTCCGGGTCCTGTCGCGGGCCCGGGCGCGCCCGGCATTTGACACATGTCTCCCGCGGGACGCACCTACGGGCAGTTCCCAGATTAATACCCGGCCGTGCGCGGGCTATCCGCGCCGGTGCCGGCGCTGCGGCGGCCTGGCTGTGACGGGCTGTTGACCGGGAGCGGCGTCGCGGCCGACAATACCCATGTAGTGAAACGATGTCTCTTGTGCATAAACTCTGATCGTCAATGCGGAGGAGCGTGGGCGACGGATGTGCGGAATCGTCGGTCTCCATCTCAAGAACCCTGGTCTCCAGCCGCGCCTGGGTGAGCTGCTGACCCAGATGCTCGAGGCGATGACGACCAGGGGTCCGGACTCGGCCGGCATCGCCGTCTACGCCGACCGCGACCCAGCACCCGCCGGCGCCGAGCCCGGCCCCGGCCCCGGACCCGGCCAGGAACTGCGCTACTCGTTGCGCTCGGACGAGACCATCGACTGGGATCTGCTGGCCAAGCGGATCGCCGCCGAGACGGGCCGGGATCTCCGGGTCGAGCCGCTCGGGTCCGACTCCGCCGTATTCGTCTCGCCCGCGGCGGAGACGTCCTTCCTGGCCGCCGTCCGCCGGGCCGCGCCCCGGGTGACCGTGCCGGGTTTCGGCCGGTCCATGGTGGTGGTCAAGGACGTTGGCGCGCCCGCCGCCATCTGCGCCCGGTACGGGATCGGTGGCTGGGCCGGTTATCAGGGCATCGGCCACACCCGGATGGCCACGGAATCGGCCGTGACCACCGCCCACTCCCATCCCTTCGCCCCCGCGGCCGATCTGGCCCTGGTGCACAACGGGTCGTTCTCGAACTACGCGACCGTCCGCGGCCGGCTGGCCCGGCAGGGGATCCGCTGTGACACCGACAACGACTCCGAGGTGGCCGCGCGGCTCGTGGCCGCCCGGATGGCGGAAGGGGCGGACCTGGCCGACGGCCTGCGCACGGTGCTCAAGGAGATGGACGGGTTCTTCACCCTCCTGGTGACGACCAGGACGCAGTTCGCGGTGATCCGCGACTCCTTCGCCTGCAAGCCGGCCGTGATCGCGGAGACCCCCGACTACGTCGCCATGGCGTCGGAGTACCACGCCCTCGCCGGGCTGCCCGGGATCACCGGCGCCCGGGTCTTCGAGCCGATGCCCGAGGAGATCCACGTATGGACCCGGTGATCCTGAGCTGCGCGGAGTTGTCCACCCGCGAGATCAACGCCGCGCTGGCCGCGCTGCCCGACGGTGCGACCGCCCGGGTGCTCGACCCCCGGGGGCGCCATAACCTCGCCGTCGGCCTGAGCAACCGGGTGCGGATCGACATCGAGGGCAACGCCGGGTACTTCACCGGCGGCCTCGGCGACGGGCCCGACGTGGTGGTGCACGGCTTCACCGGCTGGTCGGTCGGCGAGAACCTGCAGGCCGGGTCGGTCCGGGTGCAGGGCAACGCCTCGGAATGCGCGGGCGCGTCCGGTCGCGGCGGGACGATCGTCATCGAAGGCGACGCGTCGTCCCGGGCCGGGATCTCGCTGAAGGGCGGGACGATCCTGGTCGGCGGGAACGTCGGCCACATGAGCGGGTTCATGGCCCAGGCCGGGGTCATGCTGATCGGCGGCGACGCCGGCGACGCGCTCGGCGACTCGCTCTACGAGGCCGTCATCTACGTGGCCGGGAAGATCGCCTCGCTCGGCTCGGACGCCAGGATCGAGGAGCTCACCGAGTCGGACGTGCGAGCCGTCAAGGCGCTGGCCGAGCTGGGCGGCAGCGCCTTCGGCCACGTCCAGCCCGAGAACGTCACCCGGGTGGCCTCGGCCCGCGGCCTCTACAACTTCGACGCCCTCAAAGACCAGAAATACTGAAGGGCCTAACGCGCACATGGACCTGCCCCAGCCAATGAATCTGCCGATGGACGCACACCGCCGCAGCGGCGCCTTCCCGCCCGAGGTGATCGCGCAGATCCAGCGCACCGCGACCGAGGGTCACTACGAGATCAGGGGCTGGGGCGCCAAGCGCGACCTGCCCAGCTTCGACGACCTGCTGTTCCTGACCGCCTCGCTGACCAGGTACCCGCTCGAGGGCTACCGGGAGAAGTGCGACACCAGCACCGTCCTGGGCACCAGGTACGCCGGCAAGCCGCTGCAGCTCGCCATCCCGGTCACGATCGCGGGCATGAGCTTCGGCGCCCTGTCGGCCACCGCCAAGGTGGCGCTGGGCCGGGCGGCGAGCGCGGTGGGGACGTCCACCACCACCGGCGACGGCGGCATGATCGCAGAGGAGCGGGCCGCCTCCCGCCTGCTGGTGTACCAGTGCCTGCCGTCGCGCTACGGGTTCAACGTCGACGACCTGCGCCAGGCTGACGCCATCGAGATCGTCATCGGCCAGGGCGCCAAGCCGGGCGGCGGCGGGCTGCTGCTCGGGCAGAAGGTGACCGACCGGGTGGCCGGCATGCGGACCCTGCCGGCCGGCGTCGACCAGCGCTCCGCCTCCCGCCACCCCGACTGGGTGGGGCCCGACGACCTGCGGATCAAGATCGAGGAGCTGCGCGAGGCAACGCGGTGGGAGAAGCCCGTCTACGTGAAGTTCGGCGCCACCCGCGTCGTCAACGACGTCAAGCTCGCGGTCGAGGCGGGCGCGGACGTCGTGGTGGTCGACGGCATGCAGGGCGGGACCGCGGCCACCCAGGACTTCTTCATCGAGCACACCGGCATCCCCACCCTGGCCGCGGTCCGGCTGGCCGCGGAGGCGCTGCGCGACATCGGCATGGAAGACACCGTGCAGCTGATCGCCTCCGGCGGCATCCGGACCGGCGCCGACGTGGCGAAGGCGCTCGCGCTCGGCGCGGACGCGGTCTCGGTCGGGGTGGCCCCGCTCATCGCCCTCGGCTGCAACAGCCCCACCTACTGGCAGGACGGGAGCGACCACGACGCCTCCGACGGCTACCGGGCGCTGGGCACCGAGGCCGGTTACTGTCACCACTGCCACACCGGCCGCTGCCCGGTCGGCGTCACCACCCAGGACGCCGGGCTCGAGGCCCGGCTCGACCCGGACCGGGGCGCGCGCCAGGTCACGAACTACCTCAAGGCGATGGCCATGGAGACCGCGGCGCTCGCCCGCGCCTGCGGCAAGTCCGACGTGCACAACCTGGAGCCGAACGACCTCGTGGCGCTCACCGTGGAGGCGGCCGCCATGGCCCAGGTCCCCCTGGCGGGCACCGAATGGATTCCAGGCCGGCCGGACAAGATCTGAGCCCGCGGCGGCAGTAACCCAGGCGGCACCAGGCCCACAGCACCGCCGTCTTTTAACCGGGCCGAAACACCCGGCGGAAACGGCAACAAACCGTGTCTTCCCAACTCCGCAGGTCCGTCGTACTCCGTCCTAACGTGTCGTGTTAGTAAACATCGTCCACTCTGCTTAAAGCCGTCCCCAGACGACCAGCACCGCCGGCCGCATTGCTGGCGCCGCACCAGGCGCGCGGCCACCTGATCCCCACGGAGCGATCGGAAACGACGTAACGGAGCGTGCACATGTCAGACGCGGAGGCCCAGCTGCGGGCGCGCGCGGAATCCGACGGGGTACGGTTCTTCTTCGCCATGTTCGTGGACATGCATGGCAAGCCGTGCGCCAAGATGATCCCGGTCGAGGCGGTCGACGTGCTGACCGGCGGGGGCGCGGGCTTCGCGGGGTTCGCGGCCGGGCCGATGGGGCAGAGCCCCGCCGATCCGGACATGATCGCCGTCCCGGACCTGGCCTCGTACACGCTCACGCCGTGGCAGCCGGGGCTGGCCGTGCTGCAGTGCGACATCCACGTCGAGGGCCAGCCCTGGCCCTATACTCCCCGGCTGATCCTGAAGCGGATGCTGGACAAGGTCCGCGACCGCGGCCTGGTCTACAACGTCGGCTGCGAGGCGGAGTACTTCCTCGTCCGCCGCCGCGATGACAACAAGATCGAACTCGCCGACCCGCTCGACACGGCCGAGGCGCCCTGCTACGACGCCAAGGGCCTGACCAGGATGTTCGGCCACCTGTCCACGGTGTCGACGTACATGAACCAGCTCGGCTGGGCCAACTACGCCAACGACCACGAGGACGCCAACGGCCAGTTCGAGCAGAACTTCGCCTACGCCGACGCGCTGACCAGCGCCGACCGGCTCATCTTCTACCGCTACATGATCCACACGCTGGCGCACAACGCGGGCCTGGCCGCCACCTTCATGCCGAAGCCGTTCGGCAACCTGACCGGTTCCGGACTGCACCTGCACTCCAGCCTGTGGGACGCGCAGACCGGCGCCGAACTGTTCACGGACCCCGCCGACCCCCGCGGGCTCGGCCTCTCCGAACTCGCCTACCACTACATCGGCGGCCTGATCGAGCACGGGCCGGCCATGGCCGCCGTGACCTGCCCGACCGTCAACTCCTACAAGCGGTTCGGGGTCGGCGCGCCGAACTCCGGCGCCACCTGGGCTCCGGCCTACGCCACCTACGGCGGGAACAACCGGACCCAGATGCTCCGCGTCCCGGACGGCGGCCGGGTGGAGAACCGGGCGTGTGACGGTTCGGCCAACCCTTACCTGGCCATGGCGGTCCAGCTGGCCGCCGGGCTGGACGGCATCGACCGCGACCTGGACCCGGGCGAGCCCAACCGCGACAACCTGCACGTGCTGCCGGCCGAGGCCGTCACCGCCCGCGGCATCCGGGCCCTGCCGCCGACGCTGCTGCACGCCGCCGACGAACTGGTCACCGACGACGTGCTCCGCGAGGCGCTGGGCAAGACACCCGACGGCGATTACATCGACTACTACGCCCAGGTCAAGCGGGACGAGTTCCGCGCCTGGCACTCCGGGGTGAGCGACTGGGAAGTCGAGCGCTACCTCACGCTCTTCTGACCGGCCGCACCGGCGACAGGAACTGTCCCGCAACAGACGTAAGGAGGGATCGTGGCCTCGACCGACGGCACGCTTCCCGAGACCGGCCTGCACAAGGGCACCAACTGGTGGGGCGCCTTCGTGATCGGCCTGGCCGGGACGATCCTGGTGACCGGCATCGCGCCGTACGTGGTCCAGGGCACCGGCGCATTGGGCATCATCCTCATCGGCGTGATGACGATCGCCGGCTGCTTCCTGTGCCTGTGCCTGGCCGAGCTCGCCACGATGTGGCCGGACCGCACCGGCGGCATCCCCGGGTATGCCACCGAGTCGTTCCGGCCGCTGGTCGGCAACACCGCGTCCCGGCACATCGGCGGCGTCTCCGGCTGGGCCTACTGGCTCGGCTGGTTCCCGGTCGCGCCGATCAACGTGATCCTGACCGCGTCCTACCTGGCGGTGCTGTTCAACTTCAGCCCGGGCCATCTGATCTCGCCGGTCGGGTCCACCTGGGGTACCCCGATCGGGATAACGATCGTCCTCGTCTGCTTCGCCCTGCTGCTGGCCATCTTCATCCCGGCCTGGTTCGGGATCAGGCTCGGCGCGGCCTTCGCCACGGTGCTCGGCATCTTGTCCATGCTGCCGCTCACCGCGATGATCTTCCTGCCGTTCTTCAAGCCGGGCTCGATCCACTGGAGCAATGTGGCCGGCTTCCACGCCCCGCCACACGTGGCGGTGACCGTGACGTTCATCTTCGCCTGGTTCTTCCCGATCCTGTGGAACGTCATCGCGATGGAGGCGGCGGCCTGCTACATCGGGGAGTGCCGCGGCGGCGCCAGGGACGCCAAGATCGCGCTGACGGCCGAGGGCCTGTTCGGGGTGTTCATCTACATCGCGACGCCGCTGTTGTTCGTCGCCGTCCTCGGCGTGGCGCTGGCCACCGCCGACCCGCTGACGCTCTACCTCACCTACACCAACCACATCTTCGGACCCGGATCGTGGGAGAAGTGGTTCGTCGGGCTGCCGCTGATCGCCGCGCTGGCCCTGTCGGTGCTGAACGCCATCATGGGCTGCGGCCGGTCGCTGTACCAGGCCTCCGAGGACGGCCAGTTGCCGCGCTGGTTCCAGAAGAAGAACCGGCACGGCGTGCCCGGCAACGCGATGATCTTCAACGTGGTGTGCTCCGCGATCCTGGTGCTGCTCGGCTCGCCGCTGCGGATCTACATCATCTCCAACGGCGGCTACCTGCTGTCCTGCTCGCTCGCCCTGGCCGGGTACTTCGTGTACCGGCAGCTGCGCCCGGACACGCCGCGGCCGTTCCGGCTGCCGACCTTCGCCAAGTGGATCGCGCTGCTGGTCTTCGTGGCCTGGACGGCCATCTACTTCTTCGGCGGCTGGAACTCGCCGAAGATCGTCCTGGCCGACCCGCACCAGGGCCCCGGGCTGTACCTGCTCGGTCTGCTGATCGTCGCCCTCTACGCACCGCTGTACTGGTGGCGCGCCTGGCAGGACCGCAGGCTGGCGGCGGCCGGCCGGCTCGCGACCGCTCCGGCGGCCGCGGTCACCGGAGACGGGATTCTCGGGACTCCCGGCAATACCGTGACGGAGGCCGAACCCTCGGCGGGCGAGCCGCCGGCCGTCCGGTAGGGTCGCGGCGTGCTGTTCGGACGGCGTGGCTGGGACAAGGCGCCGGCGGAGCCGGCCGGCGTGCTGCTGGCCTCCGCGGGCACGCCGTTCAGCGGCGCGGCCGTCCGCCGAGCGTGCGAGCTGGCCGCCGGCCAGCCGGTCGCGGTGCTGACGATCCTGAAGGTCTACGGGTCGTCGTTCGGGCTGCCGAACCCGGGCTTGCTGCCGACCCGGCGCGAGCGTGACGAGCAGTACGCGATCGTCCGGCGGGCCATCGCCGCGGTGGAACGGCGGGGCGGGACGGCGGACGGCCAGATCGCCGCCACCCGCAGCGCGGGCCGGACGATCGCGAAGGTGGCCCGGCGGCGCCGGGTCCGCTACGTGGTGATGGACGACTCCGCCCCGAGCGGGGTGCGGCGCGTCACCGAGGGCGCCGTGACCGCCACCGTGCGCCGCAGGCTGGGTGACGCAGCAACGCTCGAGCTGGTCGGGCCAGGCGCGCGCATTTCCTAACATGACCCTAACGGGCCGACCCGTTAGATCCGGGTCGCCGCGGGAACAGGAGTGAGGGCGCCGTGCCCGGCGTCCCGACTATAAGGCCGCGTGAGGTTATGTTCCGCAGGATCGTGGTGGCGGTCCAGGCACCCGACCAGGGCGCCCTGGATCTCGTCCAGCAGCTTGCCGCCGAGGGGGTGACCGAGGTCCAGGTGCTGCACCTGCGCGAGCGGGAGCTCTCCGGCCCGATCTGGTACAGCCGGGAAAGCGGCCGCGAGGCCGGCTACCTCATCGAGGCGGCGGTCTTCGAACTGCGCATGGCCGGCATCGCGGCGGCCGGGAACGTCCGGCCCGCGATCGTCGACCGGGTCGCCGAGGCCATACTGGCGGAGGCCGAGGCCTTCGGCGCCGACCTCATCGTCCTAGGCAGCTCGCGCCGCGGTGAGGTGGCCACCCGCCTGTTCGGCAGCGTGACCCTCCGGGTCCTGCGCCGGTCGGGCTGCCCGGTGATCGTCGCGCCCCGCCGCGGCTCCCGGCGCCAGCCGGTCACCAGCACCGCCGCCTCCGATCACCGTCCCTGACCAGTGGCGGGGAACGGGCCGGTCGGGATGGTGGGTACCGGCAACATGGGCGGCCGGATGACCCGCCGGATGGTCGAGGCGGGGCACGCCGTGCTGGCCGTCGACGCCGACCCGGCCGGGATCCCCGCCTGCGGCGCCACCCAAGCGAACAGCCTGGCCGAGCTGGCCGAACGCTGCGACGTGATCATGCTCTCGCTACCGGACAGCCCGGTGATCGAGTCGGTGATCAGGAACCCCGGCGGCCTGCTCGAGCACGCCCGCGACGGCCAGGTCATCGTGGACCTCAGCACCGCGAACCCCGCCTCCACCCGGGCCCTGCACGACGAGCTCGCCGGACGCGGTGTGCGCTACCTGGACGCCGGGATCTCCGGCGGCGCCGCGGGCGCGGAACGGGGAACGCTGACCCTGATGGTCGGCGGCGACGCAGCCGCCCTGGCCCAGGTAAAACCGCTGCTCGACACGTTCAGCGCCCACGTGCACCACATGGGCGGCAGCGGCGCGGGCCACGTGACCAAGGTGCTCAACAACTTCCTCAACGGCGTCACGCTGGCCGCGACGGCCGAGGTCATGGTGGCGGGCAAGAAGGCCGGGCTCGACCTGGCCCAGCTGCTGGAGGTCATCAACACCTCCACCGGTGTCAGCTTCGCCTCCCTCAACCGGTTCCCGCACATCATCAAGGGCGACTACCTCGAGGGCGGGCTGACCGGGCGGCTGATGGCTAAAGACGTGCGGCTCTACCTCGACCTGGCCGAGGGCCTCGGCATGGTCACGCTGGTCGGCCCGGGCACGCTGGCCGCCTTCCAGGTGTCCAACGCGCTCGGCTACGGCACCATGATCAGCAACCGCGTCGTCGACGCCGTCGGCGACCTGGCCGGCGGCATCCGCGTCCCCGAGCAGGGGCAAAAGCAGGAGCAGGAGCAGGAGGACTGAAGCCCATGCAGGTCAGCCACGGCAGGTCCGGCCAGCCGTCCGAACAGCGCACCGCCACGTTCACCGGGACGGTGCACATGGATCCCGTGATGACCGCCCCCGGAGTCATGATCAACACGGTGATCTTCACCCCGGGCGCCCGCACCCACTGGCACCGTCACCCCGGCGGCCAGCTGCTCGTCGTCACCGCGGGCCGCGGCATCGTGGCCACCCGGGCCGCCGACATACAGGTCGTGACCAGCGGCGACGTCGTCTGGGCCGAACCGCGGGAGGAGCACTGGCACGGCGCCTACGGTGACTCGCTGCTGACCCACCTGGCCGTCTCGCACGGCACCACCGAATGGGGCGGCGAAGTCGCCGAAAGCGACTACACCGCCGCGCAACCGTAGCTCCGCCGTCACGACATGAGCGAACAGTACGAGGTGCTGGCGGTCCGCTACGGGACCCGGCAGGCCAGCGCGGCCGAGGTCTTCCTCAACTACCACGTCTACCACGAGCCAGACCGCCCGCTCGGGATGGACTACTTCTTCTGGGTGGCGCGCAACCCAGCCCGTTCGGTCGTCATCGACACGGGCTTCTCGCCGGCCGGCGGCACCGCCCGCGGCCGGACCATGCTCATGGACACGGTGCCCGCGCTGCACGCGGCCGGCCTGACCCCGGACGGCGTGGCCCAGGTCGTCCTCACCCACGCGCACTACGACCACATCGGCGGGCTGCCTGCCTTCGCCGAAACCGGCGCCGAGGTCATCATGACCAGGGACGAGTACGACTTCTGGACCGGGCCGATGGGCCGCCGCGGCCAGTTCGCCCACTCCACCGAGGCCAGCGAGCTGGACCAGCTGCGCGAGCTGCGCGAGGCCGGCCGGCTGACCCTGGCCGACCGGACCCGCCAGGTCGCGCCCGGCATCGAGCTGATCCAGGTCGGCGGGCACACCCCGGGCCAGGCCATCCTCGCCGTGGCCACGGCCGGCGGGCCGGTCGTCCTGGCTTCCGACGCGGTGCACTACTTCGAGGAGCTGGAGCGGGACCGGCCGTTCTCCATCGTGGCCAGCCTCGCGGATATGTACGCCGCCTTCGACCAGATCCGCGAGCTCGCCGACGACGGCGCCCGCGTCGTCGCCGGGCACGACCCGCTGGTCGCCGAGCGGTTCGGCCACCCCGCGGACCCGCCCGGCATAATCACGATTTCCTCAGGTCCGAGCACGGGCCTAACCACGACGATGTGATTCTGTAGTGGTCCTGACCACGACGATGTGACATTGCCGTGGTTCGAGACGCGGCGCTCCGGCGGACTTGCTGTCCCTTCCGTCCCAGCGGACACTCCCGCCACGGCCCCGGGGCGCAGCGGACTCAGCCGGTGGCGGCCTGGGCTAGCGCGCCGGCCAGTTCGGCCGGGCGGGTGAACATGGACTCGTGGCTGCCGGGCACCCGGACCGGGGAGACCTTGATCCGCTCGGCAAAGCGGTCCCAGCCGAACTCACCCGGCGGCAAGGCCACATCCTCCGAGGACAGCACGTAGTTCAGCGGGATGCCCAGGTTGCGGTACGCCTCGTCGGCGGCCGGGTCGGTGAAGGTGCGGAACGGCTGCGGGCGCAGCACCGAGTGCACGGCCGCGGCCGCGGCCGGGTCGGCGTCGCCCATGAAGGCGTCCTGGAACACCTCCAGCGGCAGCGCCACGGTGTTGTCCCCTGACGATCCGGCCAGCGAGCTGAACAGCTCCTGGTAGCTCGGCGGGATCTCGTCGTACAGCGAAACACCCGACTCCGGCACGAAGGCGCTCCAGAAAACCAGGGCCTTCAGCCGGGAGGCCAGCCGCGGCGCCGCGCCCGCGATGACGTAGCCGCCCCAGCTGTGCCCGACCAGGGTGACGTCGACGGCAAAGGACGCCTCGACCTGGCTCACCACGCTGTCGATGCAGCCGGCCAGCGTGACGCCCCGCGGGTCGTCGTCGATGCCGAGCCCGGGGCATGTCGGCGCCCACACCCGGTGCCCGGCGGCGCGCAGGCTGTTCGCCACCGGCTGCCACGCCCATCCGCCGTGCCACGCCCCGTGCACCAGCACGAAGTTCTCTGTCATGGTGACCTCCTCGTCAGGAGTTGACGATATCCCGGATGAACTCCTCAGCCGGGCCGCGCAGGGCATCGTGGGCCGCGGTGAACAACTCGTGCGCGCGCCGCCCCGGCCAGCCCTCGGGCAGCAGCGCGGCGGGCAAGTCGGGATCGCGGAACGGCAGCGCCCGGTAGGAGGCCACCAGTTCCACCTGCCGCCGCAGCGCCTCAGGACCGGGCAGCGCGGCCAGCTCGACCGCCCCGGGTAGCTGCTCATACCCGCTGATCAGCTCGACGTAGTCCCGGCCGAGGCCGTCCAGGTCCCAGCAGCGGAACGCCATCTCGCGGTCCGCGGCCCGGCTCAGCGCCCGGCTTTCGAGCAGGTCGATCCGGGTGGCCGACAGCCCGGCCAGGGCGTCCCGGACGATCTCGAGCCGGGGGTGCGGGCTGATCCAGGTGGCCGCGGCCAGCGGGCCGAACCCGTGCCAGGCCAGCGTCCGGCGGACCCGGTCCCGCTCGCCGCGGCTCTCCTCGGGCACGGCGTAGATCACCGTGCGCCAGATGCCGTCCCACGCGTCGCGGCCGCGGTCGAAGATCCGGGCCTGGCCCTCGTCGAGCATCCTGACGCTCCGCCCGGTGAGCGCGTAGCTGGTCTGGCGCCCGTCGCGGGAGGTGGTGAACCAGCCCTCCCGCCGCATCCGGGACAGCACCACCCGGGTCGTGCTCTCCCCGACCCCGAACACGTCCAGCAGCTGGTTCAGCACCCGCATCGGAACGCGGCCGCCATCGATGTACCGGAGATGGTCGCCGAACAGGTCCCACACGATCGCCCGCGGCTTCATCAGGGGGTTGCCAATCCGCGCATGAGGACTATTGTGTGTCATAGAAACAGCGCTCGTCAATAACATGAAACTTTTTCGGGAGGAGCCCGGGTGCGGATAGCGGTCCTCGGCGGCGGCCTCGGCGGCCCCGGCGGCCTGCTCGCGGCGCTGCTTGCCAAGCGCGGCGACCCGGCCCGTGAAGTCACCGTATTCAAGCGCAACCGGGCTGGCGACACGTTCGGCTTCGGCGGGCTGATCGTGTGCGGACCGAGTTCCACCGGCTGGCCGCGGGCGCGGCCACCCGCCGGTCGCGCACTTCGGCCTCCTCGGTGTGGCAGGTCTTCGACGGGACCGGCTCGGTCCGGCTGAACGATCAGGAGCATCCGCTGGAGCGCGGCGACATCATCGCCGTCCCGGCCTGGACCGAGTTCTCGCTGACCGCGGCCGGCCAGCTCGACCTGTTCACCTTCTCCGACGCCCCAGTATTCGAGAAGCTGAACCTGCTCCGCACCGAGATCACCTGACGATCTTGATCGCGCTGGGACCAGCCGCCGCCCCAAACGGGTTGTGTGGCCCCCTACCCCCACGCCGAGCGGACATGACGGGACCCGGCGGACGGAACGGGCGGCGGCTCTGCGGCATTTAAGGGGCCGTGGCCACTGTGATGAGGTTCGCCCAGGCGTTCAGGACACCGGACCTGCGCAAGAAGCTGATCTTCACCTTCGGCATCATCGTCGTGTTCCGGTTCGGCTCGGCGCTGCCCGCGCCGGGCATCTCGGCACCGAACGTCCGGTACTGCTCCGGCCTCGAAACGAGCCGCGGTGCCGCGGCGAACGTCTACGCGGTGCTCAACGTGTTCAGCGGCAACTCGCTGCTGCACGTGACGGTCTTCGCGCTGGGCATCGTGCCCTACATCACCGCCAGCATCATCGTGCAGCTGATGACCCAGGTCATCCCGCGGCTGCAGGCCCTGAAGGATCAGGACCGGGCCGGCCAGGCGAAGATCACTCAGTACACCAGGTACCTCACCGTGATGCTCGCCGTCATCGTGTCGGCCGGGTACGTGGAGCTGGCCCGCTCGGGGAACCTGTTCTCCGGCACGGCCTGCTCGGCGGTGAGCCATCCGCTGATCCCCGACCCCTCGGTGCTGACCATCGCCACCATGATGATCACGATGGTGGCGGGCACGGCGGTGATCATGTGGATGGCCGAGCTCATCACCGACCGCGGCATCGGCAACGGCATGTCCGTCCTGATCTTCACCAGCGTGATCGCCGTGGTTTTCGCCGAGTTCGAGCAGATCTACCTGACCAGGGGCATCCCGCTGACGCTGGCGGCGCTCGTCGTGGTCGTCGCCGTCATCGGGTTCGTGGTCTTCATCGAGCAGGCGCAGCGGCGCATCCCGGTCCAGTACGCGAAGCGGATGACCGGCCGGCGCGTGTACGGCGGGGCCACCACGTACATCCCGGTGAAGGTCAGCCAGGCCGGCGTGGTCCCGGTCATCTTCGCCTCGTCGCTGCTGGCCATCCCCCAGCTCGCCGCGTCCCTGCTCGGCAACCAGAACAGCCCGCAGGGCTGGGTGGCCTGGGTGGACCGGTACCTCGTCCCCGGCGTGCACGTCCTCCCGGTCTACTACCTCGCGTTCTTCGCGCTCATCATCGCCTTCACCTACTTCTACTCCTCGATCACGTTCAACCCGGCCGAGGTCGCGGACAACACCAGGAAGTACGGCGGCTTCGTGCCGGGCCTGCGGCCAGGAGCGCCGACCGCCAGCTACCTGGGCTACGTGGTCACCCGCCTGACCGCGCCCGGGGCGGTGTACCTGGCGGTGATCGCGATGCTCCCGATGGTCGCGCTGGGCATGATCGGTATCGGCAGCCAGGCCCTGTTCAGCGGGGTCAGCCTGCTGATCATGGTCGGGGTCGGGCTGGACACGGTCAAGCAGGTCGAGAGCCAGCTGCAGCAGCACCACTACGAGGGCTTCCTGCGCAGGCCCGGCACGCCCGCCACGCCCGGCACGCCCGCCACGCCCGCCGGGAAAGTGACGGGAACCTCGGAGGCACCCGCGGCATTGACCGTGTCGTGAGACGAGTGCTAGGTGCTCCGCCGAGCCGGGAGGCGGAGTTCACCGAATTCGTCGAGGCGGCGTCGGCCCGGCTCCTGCGGGCGGCCCTGGTGCTGCTCGACACCCGGGAGGAAGCCGAGGACGCCCTGCAGCTGGCGTTGCTGCGGACGTACCGGCGCTGGGACCGCGCGCGACAGGCCCCCGAGGCCTACAGCCGGACGGTCCTGGTCAACGTCTGCCGGGAGCGCTGGCGGTACCGGGCGCGCCATCCGGAGGTGAAAGGCGTGATCGCCGACGCCAGCCCGCAGTCGGTGGTGTTGTCGTTCACCGAGGCGGTCGACCGCCGTCACGTGCTCGTCCGGGTGCTGCGCCGCCTGCCCGCCGTCCAGCGCGAGGTGCTCGTGTTCCGCTACATGCTCGACGCCTCGGTGGCCGACACCGCCGCCGCCCTCGACATCGCCGAGGGCACCGTGAAGTCCGCGGCCAGCCGCGGGCTTGACCAGCTGCGGATACTGCTGTCCGCCGAATACGAAGACAAGAAGGTTCGCCGTGTCCATCCACGCTGATGACGAATTCAACCTCAGGCTGGCCCTCGACGGCGAGCTGGACGACGTGACGCCGCGCGCCGGGCTGGCCGATCTGGTCATCGCGCGCTACCGGAAGGGCCGTCGGCGCCGCTTCGCCGGCGTGGTCGGCCTGTTCGTGGTCTTCGTCGGCATCGGCGTGCCGGCCGGGATCGCGAGTACGTCGGGCGGCGCCCCGGACGGGGCCGCGGGCCAGCCCGGCCCGGTCGCGCTCCGCCTCGGCTCGTACACGCTGACGCTGCCCGGCCGGTACCACCTCAGCGACGCCAGGACTGCCCCGTGCGCCACGGGGGCCGGGGCGGTTCAGGAGGTCGCGGCCAGCTCGTCGGGCGTCTGCGTCCTGATGTTCTTCATGCCGCCGGCCGGGCGGGGGCGGGCCGGGCCGGGGCGGGCCGGCCCGGACGTGCCGCGCGGCGCCACGGAGGTCACCGTCGGCCGCTACCATGCCTGGCTCGCGCCGCCCGGCTACGTGCCCTCCGGTGACGGGCCCGCCCTGGTCCGCACCGCCCTGGTCGGCACCGCCCTGGTCATCGAGGGGGATGGCCGGGATCTCGTGATCGGCGCCTCCGGTTTGCCGCGATCCGCGCTGGTCTCGCTCGTCTCGGCCGGCTTGTCCGCGGCCTGAGACGCATTTGTTACCGTCACAGGTGTGCGCCTCGATCCACATCTACCCGATGAAGGCGGCCCGCGCCGTGGACCTCGACGAGTCCCGCGTCGAGCCGTGGGGCCTGGCCGGGGACCGCCGGTGGCTCCTGGTGGACGGCAACGGCCGGTTCATCAGCCAGCGGGAGGAGCCCTCGCTGGCCCGGGTGGTGGTCACCTGCAGGCCGGGCGGCATCCACGTTTCGGCAGAGGGCCGAACGGCCGTGGCCATCGCCGAACCTCAGGCCGGAGCCGCCATGGCGAAGGTGACCGTCTGGAGTTCCATGCTGCTGGCCGCCGAGGCGGGGCCGGCAGCCGACGCCTGGTTCTCGGCCTATCTCGGCGGCCCGGTGCGGCTGGTCTACCTGGACGACCCGACCCGGCGGCCGGTCGACCCGCAGTACGGGCGGAACGGGGACGTCGTCAGCTTCGCCGACGGCTACCCGCTGCTGCTCACCAGCGCAGGCTCGCTCGGCCAACTCGGCGACTGGCTGGCCGCCGACGGCGAGACCCCGGTGCCGATGACCCGGTTCCGGCCCAGCGTGGTCGTGGCCGGAGCCCCGCCGTGGGCCGAAGACGGCTGGCGCCGCATCCGCATCGGCGCGGTACCGTTCCGCGTGGCCAAGCCGTGCGGGCGGTGCGTCGTCACCACCACCGACCAGATCACCGGCGAACGCGGCAGGCAGCCGCTCAAGATGCTCGGCCAGCGCCGACGCTTCGGAAAAGAGCTCGTCTTCGGCCAGAACCTGATCCCAGACTCCGGCGGCATGATCCGGATCGGCGACCCCGTCGAGATCCTGGACGCCTCCCCAGCGCCTGGCCGGAGGACCGCTACTGGTCCGCCCCCAGCGACACCGGAAGCCGGGCGGGGCCGCGCAGGTTGATCCGCCCGTTCCAGGTGACCTCGCCGTCGAGGGCGAGCCCGGGGAACCGGCCGGCCAGTTGCGCGAGGGCGATCGAGGCCTCCATCCGGGCCAGCGACGCCCCCAGGCAGTGGTGCGGTCCGGCGCCGAACGAGACGTGCTGCCTCGCGTTCTCCCGGTCGAGCCTGAGCCCGGCGGCGTCAGGACCCCAGTAGCTCTCGTCCCGGTTAGCCGAACCCAGCAGGGCCATCACGAAGGACCCGGCCGGTATCTGGACACCGGAGAAGGAGACCGGCTCCAGGGTGACCCGCCTGGTCGCCTGCACCGGGCTGTCGTAGCGGAGCAGTTCCTCCACCGCGTTGGCGGTCAGGCCGGGGTTCGCGCGCAGCAGCGCGAGCTGGTCCGGATGGCGCAGCAGGGCGAGGGTCCCGCCCGCGATGAGGTTGACCGTCGTCTCGTGCCCGGCGATGTACAGCAGCAATGTCTGCGCGATCAGCTCGTCATCGTCGAGCACGTCGCCGTCGTCCTCGGCGTTGATGAGCGCGGTGAGCAGGTCCCCGGCCGGGTTGGCGCGCTTCCACGCGATCATCTCCGCGGCGATCTGGGTCAGTTCGGCGTCGGCGGCCGTGATGGCGGCGGCCGTGTCCGGGTCGTTGACCGGCTCGAGCGAGCGGACCACCATGCCGCTCAGCTGCCTGATCCGCTCGTGGTCGGCCGGCGGCGTGCCGAGCATCTCCGCGATCACGGCGAACGGCAGCGGGAAGGCCAGGGCGTCGACCAGGTCGACCCGGGCCCTTGGACCCTGGCGTTCCGCCGCGTCGAGCATCTCGTCGACCAGCCCGGTGATGCGCGGCCGCAGCGCCTCCACGGCCCGCGGCGTGAACGCCTTCGACACCAGCCGGCGCAGCCGGGTGTGGTCCGGCGGGTCGCGGTCGAGCATGGAGATGCCGCGCGGGCGGGCGGCCTCCTCGCCGTACATCTGCTCGCGCAGCTCGATCAGCTGGCGGTCGGTGATGTTGCCGTCCTCGACCGACATGCCCGCCCGGAGCAGCCCGGATACGTCGTCATAGCGGGTGAGCAGGAAGAACCCGAACGGGTGCCGGCCAGCGGGCGTCCCGCTCCGCAGCGCCGCGTACTGCGGGTACGGGTCGTCGGTGAAGCCGGGCGCGAACGGGTCGAACACCGGCGGGGGCATGGTCTGGGACATGGCGCTGTCTCCTTGCGGGTTCCGACCCGGCCTGTCATCCACATACACCGTGCTTTTCACATACTCTGCGTATGTTACTACACTCAACGCATGCAACACGTCAGGACCCAGAGCCGGCGGGAGCTGTACTCGGAGGCCACCCGGGCGGCGCTGCTCGACGAGGCCACCCGCTTGTTCGCCACGCGCGGGTACGCCGGGACATCCCTGGAGGACGTGGCGGTCGCCAGCCAGGTGACCCGGGGCGCGGTGTACCACCACTTCGACGGCAAGCAGGCGCTGTTCGAGGCCGTCCTCGACGCGCAGGAGACCCGCGCGATCGCCCGCATCACCGCCGCCGCCACCGCCGGCGACCCCCTGGAGGCGGCGCGCCAGGCGCTCGACGCGTTTCTCGGCCAGTGCTGCGATCCGGTCTACGGCCGCCTGGTCTGGCTGGAAGGCCCGACCGCGCTGGGCTGGCACCGCTGGCGGGAGTGCGAGCAGAAGTACGCCTACGGCCTGGTCGACCGCTTCATCACCGCCCTGGTCGACGCCGGCTACCTAACGGTCCGGGCGCGGGGCAGCCTGGTCAGGTTCTCGTTCTGGATGCTCGGCGGCGCCGGGCTCGCGCTCGCCGAGGCGCCCGAAGCCGACCGGCCGCGCCTGCGCGAGGAGTGGCGCTACCTGATCCGCCAGACCATCTCCGGGCTGCGAGCCGGCTAGGCCGGCGGCGGGCTCACCGGCGGGCGCCGCCGTCGCGGCCGGACGCCGTCGACCCGCCACTTCGAGCCGGGGCGCCCGGGCAGCAGCAGGACGATCAGCAGCCCCACCACCGACAGCACCAGGCCAAACGTCAGCCCGACCCGCTCGCCGTAGCCCTTGCGCTCCGACACCCACGCCGCGGCCGCCGCCGAGATCAGCCATGCGAACAGGAAGTACAGCGCATTGGCACCAACCGCGCCGCTCATCTCATCGCTCCGTAACCGGTCATGTGCCCAGGTACGCTTTCTGGACCGCGGGGTTGTCCCGAAGGCTCGCCGAGTCGTTGGTCAGGGCGATCCGTCCGGTCTCGAGCACGTAGCCGCGGGAGGCGGCGTCGAGCGCATAATTGGCGTTCTGCTCGACCAGCAGGATCGCGACCCCGGAGCGGTTGATCTCACCGATGGTTTCGTATATCCGCTGTACCAGGTTCGGTGCGATGCCGAGCGAGGGCTCGTCGAGCAGCAGCAGCTTCGGCCGGGCCATCAGCGCGCGCCCGATCGCGAGCATCTGCTGCTCGCCGCCGGACATCGTGCCGGCCTTCTGCCGCTCGCGCTCCTTGAGCCGGGGGAAAAGGTCGAAGACACGATCGAAGTCCTCGGCGATCCCGGGGCCGCGGCGCCGGTGAGCGCCCAGGTCCAGGTTCTCGCGCACCGTCATCCGCGGGAAGCAGTGGCGGCCCTCGGGCGCGAGCGCGATGCCGCGGATGACGACCTCGTGCGCCGGGACGCGGGTGATGTCCTCTCCTGCGAACGTGATCGTCCCCCTGCTGGCCGGGGTGAGTCCGGAGATGGAACGCAGGGTGGTGGACTTGCCCGCGCCGTTCGAGCCGATCAGCGTGACCACCTCGCCCGCGTCGACGGTCAGCGAGACGCCCTTCAGCGCCTCGATCGCGCCGTAGTGGGTATGCAGGTCCGAGACCTCGAGCAGGGTCATTTACGCCTGCCTTCCGAGATACGCCTCGATCACCGCGGGGTCGGCCCGGACCTCGGCCGGCACGCCCTCGGCGATCTTCTTGCCGTAGTCGAGCACCGTGACGCGCTCGGAGACGCCCATCACGACCTTCATGTCGTGCTCGATCAGCAGGATAGTCAGCTTCAGGTCGTCCCGCATCGCCCGCATGAACTCCGTCAGCGCCTGGGATTCCTGCGGGTTCATGCCGGCGGTCGGCTCGTCGAGCAGCAGCAAGGCCGGCCGGGACGCCAGCGCCCGGGCGATCTCCACCCGCCGCTGGTCCCCGTACGGCAAGTGCGCGGCGAGCCGGTCGAAGACGGGCTCACGCAGGCCGACGTACGCCAGCAGTTCGCGGGCCCGCTCGCGTGTGGCCTGCTCCTCGCGGCGGACCCAGGGCGGGCGGAAGATCGACCCGAAGAGCCCCGCCCGCATCTGCGCATGGTGCCCGACCATCACGTTCTCGACGGCGGTCATCGCGCCGAACAGGCGGATGTTCTGGAAGGTCCGCGCGACACCGTACCTGGTGATCACGTCCGGCCGCGTGCGCGTGATGTCTCGCTCGCCGAGCAGGAGCCGTCCCTCGGTCGGCCGGTACAGCCCGGTCAGCATGTTGAACAGCGTGGTCTTCCCGGCCCCGTTTGGCCCGATCAGCGACACGATCGAATACTGCGGGACGTCGAACGAGACGTCGTTGACGGCCACCAGCCCGCCGAAGGCCTTCGTGACGTGCTCGGCGCGCAGGACGCTGGGGGCGGCGGCGGGCGGCGCAGGCGGGGGAGTCTCGGTCGAGCTCACGTCCCACCCCCTGGGGTGCCCGGAGCCTCCGCGAGCTGGGCGTCCTCCGCGGCGATCTCGGCCGTGAGCTCGAGCCGGCGCCGCCGCTCCGGGATCAGGCCCTGCGGCCGGAGAATCATCATGAGCACCAGCAGGAACCCGAAGATCCCGAACTCCACCTGGGTCAGCTGGAAGTTGAACCCCAGCTTGGCGGGGATGCCGTTCAGCAGGTCGGGGATCAGGTAGTTGTTGATGTAACCCAGCGCCAGGCCGCCGACGACCGCTCCCCAGATCGACCCGAGCCCGCCGATGATCACCATGGCGAGGATGAAGATCGAGAACCCGAACTGGAACTGCGCGGCGTTGACCGTGGTGTAGTACGCGCCGAAGAACGCACCCGACATGCCGCCGAACGCGGCGCCGATCGAATACGCGAGCAGCTTCGTCTTCACCAGCGGAATGCCCATCGACACCGCCGCGACCTCGTCCTCGCGCAGCGCGACCCAGGCCCGGCCGAGCCGGGAGTCGCGCAAGCGCAGGTTGACGAACAGCACGACGAGCAGGATGGCGAAGATCAGCCAGTACCACGGTCTCAGGTTCAGCAGGTTGAATGACCCGATCCCGGGGAAATAGGGCTGGTCGACCGCGCTGATGCCGAGATTGCCCGCGGTCAGCGTCATGCCGCCGCCGATGTGGACGCTCTGGCCGTTCACCGCCACCACGCCGATGATCTCGCCGAACGCCAGCGTGACGATCGCGATGTAGTCACCGCGCAGCCGCAACGTCGGCAGGCCGATCAGCATTCCCGCCGCGGCGCAGATGAGCGCGGCGCCGATCAGGATCAGGATGAAGTTCAGGTGAACGCCCGGCAGCGTGCTCGCGACCGGCGAGACGAGCGCGTGGACCTGCGCCTTGAAGAAGAAACCGGAGCCGAGCCACCCAAGCGAGTACGCGCCCAGCGCGTAGAAGGCGACGTACCCCAGGTCGAGCAGCCCGGCGAACCCCACGACGACATTCAGGCCCAGCGACATCACCGCGTAGGCCACCGCGATGATCGTCGCGTTCATGAACGCGCTGGACGGCGAGAACAGGAACGGCAGGACGATCCCGATCACGATGAGCGATCCCGCCAGCGTCCGGCTCCACCGCTGCGGGAGGCGCTTCCGCACCGCAGTGCGCCACCTGCGCAGCCGCGCGCGCAATTCGCTCATCCCGCCTCCCTCGTCTCCTCGCCGAGCAGACCACGCGGGCGAAGGACCATGATGGCGATCAGGTAGCCGAACACGACCGCCTCGGTCCACTGCGGGCCCAGCCGCGAATCGGCCAGCGACTGGATGACGCCGATGATCAGCCCGCCGAGCACGGCGCCGCGGACGTTGCCGATGCCTCCCATGACCGCCGCCGTGAACGCGATCAGCCCGGCCTTGAAGCCCTGGAAGTACCAGACGTTCGTCTGATAGAGCGCGTACACGAGCCCCGCGGCGCCGGCCAGCATGCCGCCGAGCAGGAAGGTGAGCGAGATCGTGCCGTTGACGTTGATGCCCATCAGGCGGGCCGCCTCGGGGTCCTGGGCGGTGGCGCGCATCGCCCGGCCGGCCCGGGTCCGGCCGATGAACCAGGTCAGCGCGAACACGAGCGGGACCATCACGGCGAAGGCGAGGATGTACCCGCGCAGGATGGGTACCCCGGCGATGGTGAACACCGTTTGCTGCGAGCGGATCAGGTCGGGCACGCTCTGCGGTGAGCCGCCGCGCCAGAGCAGGCCGACGTTCTGCAGGATGAACGAGAAGCCGACCGCGGTGATCAGCGAGGCGAGCTTGGGCGCGCTGCGCAGTGGCCGGTAGGCGACCCGCTCGATCAGGACGTTCAGCGACCCCGTCACGAGCATCGCGACGACCAGCGTCGCGAGCAGGCCGCCGACCAGCCCCAGGGCACTGGTGGTGAGCCCGAGCCCGAGCACGGCCCAGAGGCCGACGGCGGTGAACGAGCCGATCATGAACACGTCGCCGTGGGCGAAGTTGATCAGCTCGATGATCCCGTAGACGAGGGTGTACCCGATCGCGATCAACGCCCAGATGGCCCCGTTGGACAGGCCTTCGGCGAAGTTGAAGCCCAGCTTCGAGAGATCGTGATGGATCACCGCATGACCCGCCACGACGCCGGCCTGGTAGCCCTGGGTCAGATCGGTGATGCCGTAGTAGATCGGCAGCGCCGCGAGCGCCGCGATCAGGCCCCAGCGGCCGCTGAAGCGGCGGACCGCCGCGAGCGGGCGTGTCAGCACCGTAGCTGGCTTTGGCGAAAGCGTTGTGGTGTTCACAGGTTCCCTGCGAAGTACGGGCCCAGGTTGCGGGCCCATGTGACGGGAAGAGTGTCGATGCAGCCTAGTGGACGTGGAGGGGGCGCCGTGCGCCCCCTCCACGATTCCCTAGCCCGAGACGGTCTTGGTCGGCGTGATCGTCTTGAAGAAGACCGGCTCGCCGTCGGACCCGACCTTGTACAGGCCGTAGGACTTCAGCGTCGTGTCGCCGTTCTTGTCGAACCCGTAGGTACCGAGCACCGAGTTACGCGCCTTGATCTTGAACAGGGCCTGCAGCACGGCCGACTTGCTGTTGCCCTGCGCCCCGAGGCTCGCGATCGTTTCCAGCCCGAGCTTCATCACCTCGTAGCCGTAGATCGCGTACGGGTCGGGATTCGCCGTGCCGTACTTGGCCTTGTACGCGGCGATGAAGTCCTTGCCGCCGGGGTACGCGGCCAGGTCCAGTGTCGCGACCGTGCACTGCATCAGCGGGTCGATCGCGGCCGGGACGCCGCCCTTCGCCGCGCTTGTCCAGGTGTCCGAGCAGACACCGTCACCGCCGAAGATCTTGGCCTTGGGCAGCGCCGAGTTGACGTCCTTGACGATCTGGACGCCGCCGTTGGCGGTAATGCCGGCGAAGAAGAAGCAGTCCGCTCCCTGGCCCTGGATTGTCGACGCGTAGGAGCGGAAGTTGGGCGTGGTCGGGTCGATCCCGGTGTTGCTCACGATGTTGACCCCGTAGAAGCCCTTCTCCAGCTCAAGCAGCGTGGCCAGGCCGGAGCCGTACGCCTCCTTGTCGTTGGCCACGGCGACCTTCGTGCAGCCGGCCTGCTTCATCGCGATCAGGTCGGAGGCGGCCTGGATCGAGTCGATCGGCACGATCCGCAGGTAGGTACGGGTCCCGCTCGGGTAGTACTTCTGCGGCTCACCGGGAGCGCTACCGGGAAGGTTCGTCGTCAGGCCGACGTACGTATTCGCCGGGCTGACCTGGGGGATTCCGCCCTGGTTGAGGATCGGGACCGACACCTCGCTGGCGCCCGAGTTGAACTCACCCATGTAGTAGACGGCCTTCGGGTCCGTCGCTACCTTGCGCGCGTTGGCTGCCGTCTGGCCCGGGTCCCACTTGCCGGCCGCCGCAGTCGAGTCGTCGAGCGACTGGTAGTTCACCGTCCACTGCCCGGCCTTGTTGTTCGCCTGAGCGAGCGCGAGCTTGATGCCGTTGACCAGCGGATCGGTCTGGCTGGTCGAGGCTCCCTGCAACGGGAGGCTCGAGTAGAAATCGACCGTGCCGCCGGACGAGCCGCTGGATGAACCGCCGCCGGCGCTGCTGCTGCTTCCGCTGCTGCTACAGCCGGCCGCTGCGATGGCCACCGCGGCCAGCGCGGCAGCGATCGCAGGAGTTCGTTTCAATATCTTCATGATCTTCCTCTCATTTGGTTGGCTCGCCCGCGACCAGGGAGCACACCGACCCACCCGCCCGTACGGATCTGCCAGCACCAGCCGACTCCACCACGCACGCGCGGGAGTCCGGAGTACTGGGTCGGTGGCGGATAGGTCGTTCCCCCTATCGTGCGTTCGTTCCCGCCGTGAGGATCTTCGACGTACTCCACCGTCACCGCCGAATTCGCGGACGATGGGGATCGGATCGTCACCGTCGGCCGCGGTTGGTCTGCGGCACGTTCGTCTCGATCCGGCCGTCCTGGCACGGGAGAGCATGCCAGATTCCTGTATCGCGGAGATAAACCGCAAGATTACGAATCGATCACCACCTGGATGCCGGGGATCTATTCTGAGGCCCGACCTGACTACGGGTACGGGTAATTCACGACATGTCGCCGGCGTTCGCGTGCGTGCGACAATGAGGGCGTGCGATGTCCCGTCGTCGCCGGCCAGGATGATCGGCCGGAATGACACGACCCACGAGCCATGCCACTCTCTGACCAGCGCTATCGGCGTTCTCTCCGTAGCGTGCGGGGCTGGTTTGCGCCGCTGATGCTGGCCGCCGCGCGGGGGCGCCGGCGCCCGGCCCGGTGGTTGTTGCCCGTGCTGGGCATTGCGCTCGCGGCGGCGTTCGCCGCGGGCGTGGCGGCTCAGTCGCAGGTCGCGGGCGACCAGAGCGCCCGATCGGTGCTCGACGGGACATCACGGCTGGGCAGCGAGGTTCGCGTCACCTGGCAGGGGGCGGTCAGCCCCGGCGTGGCGAACCAGGCACGGGACCTGCTGCGCGGGCTCGGCCTGGGATCGCAGACCGAGGTGGTGCTGATGAACCCGGTGCGGCTCGGGGGGGTGGTCGTGCGGCCTGCCGCGATTTCCCCGCTGGACCGGTGGCTCCCCGGCCTTCCGCCGGGACGGCTGGGGCCATGCCGCGCGGAGCGCTGCCCGATGCTGCTCGCCGGGCCCGGCCCGGACCCTTCGGTCCCTTCGACCCTGGCTGCGATCGGCGTCCGCATCCAGGTCGTCGGCTCGGCACCGCTGCGCTCGGCGGTCCCCCTCGGGTTCGTGCCGTCGAGTGCCGGTGTCACCGGGTCTATGCCGGTGCTCGTGACCTGGGATGTCGCCGGACTGGAATCGCTGCCGGGGCTGAGCGGCGTGTACCGCGCGCACAGCTGGCTGGCGCCGCTAACGACTACGGGGCTGCGGGGATGGCAGCTGGGCGGCGCCGAGGACCGGCTGGCTCGCGCGCAGGCCCGCCTGCTCCTGAACGGAAGCCAGTTCAGCCTGAGCGCGCCGTTCACCGCACTCGACGAGGCGCGTGCCCAGGCAAGCGCCGCGCCGCAGCGGCTGCAGCTCGCGGGCGGAGGCGCGGTCGCGGCGCTGGCGCTGTTCATCGTCCTGGCCGGCGGCGGGCTTCGCCGCGATCAGCAGGCCGAGCTTGACCGGCTCCGCCACGCGGGCGCCCGCACGGGCCAATGCGTGATGTTCGTCGCCGTCGAAGCCGGGTGGCTGTGCGCGGTCGCGCTGAGCGTCGGCGCGGCCGCGGGGGCAGGGGCCGCGGCGCTGCTGGCGAGCGGCGAGGGGGAACCACCTGGTGCGATCCTGATGCACAGCCTGATCACCCCGGCGGGGGTGATCGCGCTGGCGGCCGGGTGGCTGGCGGCGACCGTGCTGCTGGGCGCGTTGGTGCTGGTACGCAGCGCCAGGCTGACCGACGTGCTGGCGGTTGCGGCGGCGTCGGCCCTGGTAGCGGCGCTGGCCGAGGGCCCGGGTAGCGATCACGCCCTGGCGCTGCTGCTCGCGCCGCTGTGCTGTGCGGCTGTCGGGGTGCTGACGTTCCGCGCCGCGGGGGTGGTGCTGCGGGGAGCGGAACGCGTAGCCAGGGGCGGCCCGGTGCTCACTGGTCCGCAGCGCGGCAGATCAGGCCGCGGACCGCGTCCCGCTCGAAGCGCTTGTCTCACCGGGGCCGGATTTCAGTACCCCGCTCGAGGTGGCTCCGCTTCAGCGCTGGCAGGAGCTCGCGGCCAGTGCTAACCCGGCCAGTGCTAACCAGGACAGTGCCGTGCTGCCCGTCCGCCGGACGGACGCGAACTACACGAGCGGCGGGGGGACCGTGACGGTTCCCGCGCTCGGCGTTCCGGCGGACGGGCTGACCCGGATCCGCGGCTGGCGGGAGAGCGACGGCTCGGCACCGCTGGCGGCGCTGGCGCGGCGCCTCGAGCCGGCCGGCCCGGTCCGGGTGCCTGGACCGGTGCTTCCGGCCGATACGCGGTGGCTGTCGCTGCGAGCTTCGTCGCCGGGCATCGCGGTCGACGTGACCGCGGACCTGCGCGATCCTCAGGGAGCGATCCGGCAGGTCGCGTTCGGGACGGCCGGCGCCGGCGGCGGCTTCCTGCGTGCCCCGGTGCCGCCAGGACGGTGGGAACTCGAGGCCATGGAACTCGATGAACCCAGTGGCCTGGCCATCACGAACGGCCATCAGAACGGCGAGAACCCAGCCGCCGCGACTCAGTCTCGCACGCGCGTCTCGCTCGGGCCGCTGCTCGCGCTGCGGGCCGGCGGGCGATCGCTGCTGCGCGTGCCGCTCGGGACCTGGCGCGGGGTGGGCGCGGCGGCTACGCCTCCGCCGGCCAGCACCGGCCCAGCCAGCACCGGGCCGGCCAGCACCGCCGTCGCGACCGTCACCTTCACCGCGAGCGGGATGCCCGGCGTGCTTCGGCCGGCGCAGCCAGCCGACACGCACCCCGTCCCGGTGCTCACCGATGCGCAGACTGCCGCCGCGGCGGAACCCGGCGGGCGCATCGCGCTGACGGTGGACGGCCTCCCGGTGGTCGCGCGCGTGGTCGGGGTCCTCAGCCGCTTCCCGACGCTTCCCTCCGACGCGGCCGGCTTCGTCGTCGCCGACGAGGCGACGCTCGCGGCGGCCCTGGACGCGCAGCTCCCCGGTCAGGGGCGAGCCGACGA
>WNGE01000415.1_pt1 | contig 56533 bp, 59 predicted proteins | sample 5400651 | NCBI WGS metagenome assembly WNGE01 (sample SAMN13153370, study PRJNA577476) | soil metagenome | isolation source: 60 cm soil or saprolite under grassland replicate 2 | place: USA:California | collected 2016-06-15 | reverse complement strand
AGGTGTTGGGGGTTCGGGGAGGCGGGAGCTGGAGCGCTCAACCTGCCAGGGCGGTCCCGGAAACGGGACGCAAGTCACCCGACCTCATACCCGTATTATCCCATACCGCTCGCTCTGCTCATCGACGCTTCGAGCGGCCTACGCCGCGGGCCTGCCGACCGGCTCGCCGTCGGCATCCCAGCCGTCGAAGGTGACCGGGCCGAACGCCTCAACAGCGGCCAGCACGTCGGGCGGCCGCTCGCCCTGCCGGTCGTCGGGCAGACCGTCCGGGTAGGTGCGGCGCCCGTCGGGGTCAAGGCGGTAGTGCCACAGCAGGAAGCGGACCTGCTCGTCCGTCAGCCGGTACGGCTGGCCGGCGAGCGGCCCGTCAGGGACGACCAGATGCTTCTCGATCCAGTCGGCCACCACGTGGCCGAGCGTCGGGAACTCGCCAGGATGGGTCGGGCCTCGCCAGCTCGGGCGGGTCGTGGGCTGTGTGGTCACGGGTTGCCTCCTTGCTTCGGCCGGCGCCGGAGGTGGCGGCCGGCGCCTGGCTCCGGGTCGTCGGGATGCACCGGCGTCGGGTCGACGCCCATGCGGTGCGGCTCGCCGCCCGACACGGCCGGGTCGAACGCGCGGATGCGCCGCTGGCCTTCCAGGTCGACGAAGTCACCCGCGGCGTCACGGCGCGCGACGTTGGCCGGCGGCTGGCCGTCGCCCTGGTCCTCGTCGACCTCGGCCGCCGCGGCGGCGGCCCGGGCGCGCTGGTGCAGCTCGGAGCAACCTGTCCGGCCGGACAGGTGCCGGTCGAGCCGCGCGAAGCGGTCGCCGCAGTAGGGGCACTTGCGTTTGGCCATGCCGTTCATCCCCCGTGGGGTGACAACTTGTCATCGTCGATAATGCCACTGTTTTCGCAGGTCAAAGGGCGTTTCGAGGTTCCCGAGAGGGGCATCCCTCGCGCGGCCGAGGATGGTCGATGGTCCTCGCCGCTCGTCGCTGCTTCGCTCGGATGGTCGATGGTCGGATGGTCGGCTGCCGAGGGTGGTCAGCGCGGAGGATGGTCGCACCAGTTTCGACGGTCCAGTCTGGGACCGTCTTCTGGCCATCACCTTGGCCATCACCTTGGCCATCACTCGGCCATGCCTACTGGCCGCTCCTGGCTCATCACGTCCAACGCTTCGACGTCGTGCTCGGCTACGCTCCTCGAGGAGGTGATCGTTGTGAGCAAGGGCAAGGACAGGACCGGACAGACCAGCCTCGACCAGGCGACCACCACGACCGTGAGCGGCACCTTCTTCCGCTCGATGGCTGGCCGTCCGCTCGAGGCGGAAGGGGTGGGCACCGTCGAGCCAGGCCGGCTGTGCTACATCGCGGACGAGGAGACCGCGGCCCGCCTGCGCGGCTACGTGGACGATCGCGACGGTGTTGCGGGCGGCCAAAGCCGGCGAGGAGATCGTCGGGTGGACCGGGACTATCGCCGACCTGGAGACGGCCGCCGCCACGACCGACACGGCCGACACGTTCTGAGCGGTCCCTCCGGGTCGGCGGCCACCGTCCCCGTGGCGGGGATGGCCACGACCCGGAGGTCAACGGGCGCGGCCGCCGATGCCGAGGCGCCGCAGCAGCCGGCGGGCCTGCTTGCGCTCCATCTCGGCCTTGCCGGCCGTGATCGCTCGTTCAAGCCATTCCGGTTGGAGCCGTTCCAGTTCAGCGAGGGTCATCCAAACCGGCGGCAAAACCGAAGCATGCTTCGGATTGGCCAACACCGGATGGTTGGCGATCGCCTCCAGCTTGCGGGCCTGCGCCGGGGTCATGTGAACGTCGCGCAGGAAGGCGGTCCACTGGCCGCGCGGGATGTCCGCCCTGGCTTTGGTGAGATCCCGGCCGGTCTGGATGACGTGGGCGTGGAAGCTGGCGAAGCTCTCCAGGACCCGGCCGGCCTGCTTCTCCTGGTCGTTCATTGGCGGTACCCTCCTCATGCTCCTTCTGGTGGTGCCTCGGCCCGTCGTCCGGCCGGGGCGGTGCTGTCGTTGGGGCTGGCGGGCCACGGGCGAGGGTCACGAGCCGGCCTCGGGCTCGGCATGGTGTTGCTCTTGCCCTTCCGTTCTTGGCCGCTCTTCTACAGCCCGGGGGCCGTCGTCGGGGTGGGCGGCCATGTACGCCTCGAACTCGGCGATCCTCCGCTGCCGGTCGGCCTCCAGCTCGGCCTCGGTTTGGCGGGGTGGGATTGACCGGGCAGGCTTTCCGCGGTCGGCCGCTTGCGGCCGACGAGCTGTCGGCCCGTCGCCGTGGCGCGGATCGACGACGGCGGGCTGAGCTGTTTCTATCTCCCTGGTTCTACTTCTAGATTCGGGGGACATGAGGTCCCTGCTGTTCGGACCGTTCGGTCCCTGCTGTTCGGACCGTTCGGTCCCTGCTGAGGAGGGACGTGAGGTCCCTGCTGTTCCGAGCGTGATCCGGTAGTTCTGACTCGGGTACTCGCGGCCTGGGAGCTGGCCGCCCTTGCGGTTGCCGGAACGCTCGATCTCGCCACGGGTCTCCAGCGCGTCGAGCGCGCGGGTGACAGAGCGACGCCCTCGCTTTGGGTCCAGGCCACAGTCATGCACCTGGCAGTCAAGCGACGGGTTGCATTGCCCTGTCCGGCCGTTCAGGTGGTTGGCCAGGTTCACCAGGATGCGGAACTCCAGGTGTGTGAAGCGGCCCGGCTCGCGGCTGGCCTTGATGACGGCCAACACGGCGTCCCAGCTCACGGCCGGCCTGCCGCCTGTCGTGGCCGGCTGGCACTATTGGGCTGCACCTGTTGCCCTATCGCGCTGGGCAGCAGCGGCGGCAGAACGGCGGCCCGCGGCGGATGGCGGGCCGCCGTTGGCGTCCGCGGGCTCCGTCGCGCTGGTGTCCTGGCTGCCTGACGCCAGCACGAGCCGCGCGACCTTCGCCAGGACCGCCTCGTCCTCCACGTAGCGGGACGGCAGCAGGCCGGCGGCGTGGTCGCGGTCGTTCTGCTCGCGGGCGACCTGGCGGGCCTTCTCGGGGGTCACGCGGTCGGCCCTGTCTGCTCGGCCAGCCACGCCTCGAACTCGGCGCGCGGGTAGAGGATCTTGCTGCCGGGGCCGCTACCCGGGGGCGGCTTGATGAAGCGGGGGCCTCGGCCTTGCCGGCGCCAGCGGCGCAGGGTCGCCTCGTTGCGCCGCAACACCTTGCCGACCTCGGCGGTGGTGAGGTTCTCGGCATCCTCGACCTTGGGCAATGTGGTCACCTCCTCCGGCCCGATTGCGTGCGGGAGGCGGCCTGTCCGCCTGGCCAATTGCCAATAGCCGTGTGTGGGTTGACAATCAGCCGACTGTCAACGACTATTACGGCCGGGCGAGCGATCGCCTGATCCGCGTCTGAGGTCGGTCGGGCCTAGGAACCAAGGCCGACCTCGACGTGCCCGAGGTTAATCACTGTGCGCGGCGTGGTCTACAACCCAGCCAACAATTGGGAGAAGGTCGTTTTTCGGCGACCTAAAGAGCCTGCGAATTAGCGCCCGGTTTGTAATTCGCAGGTCGCCTGCGAGTTCAAACCTTCCAGCCGTCCTTGGGGACCACGATCCGGCCGGGCTCGAACTGGGAGCGTCGCGCGGCCCGCGGGCGGATCTCGACGCGGGCCAGCACGGCGCCGACCACCGCGCGGCGTCGTTCCAGCGTCGTGGCGGGCGACGCCCACCAGCGCCGCAACGCCGCCTCGGTACGCGGCAGGTCCAGCAGCGGCCCGACGTCGGAGCGACCCCGGCTGAGCAGCCGGCGGCCCTCGGCGATGCTCCGCTCCAGCTCGGCCTTGACGGCCAGGTAGCGCTTGTGGTCCAGCTCGCGGGTGACGTAGCGGTGGTGCGTAGCGACGTCCAGCTCCCGCTCGTCGTCGCCGACGCGGCGGGCGATCGCCGCCAGCGCGGCGTCGTCGGCGACTGCGGTCTTGACCGCGTTGGCGAGGCCGTCGCCGGCGAGCCGGTCCAGCACCCGCTCGACGATGAGCAGGTCGGTCTGCCGCCCGTCGATGAACGTGCGGGCGCAGCCGTCCTGCTCGCCGGACTTCTTACACCCGTAGGCCCAGGCGCCGCGGTTGTCGCTCGGCCAGCACGACACGAGGTGGCGGCCGCAGTCAGGTCGGCCGCAGAAGACCAGCCCGACCAGCAGCCGCTTCGGTGGGCGGCCGGGGCGGCGGGGGTTGCGGGCGAACAGGCCGCGGAGCTGGTCCCGCTCGGCGGGGGTGACGATGGCGGGCCATTGGGCCGGGCCGATCACCTCGCCGCGGTGCTGGCGCAGCCCCGCCAGCCGCGGCGAACAGATCATGTCCCGAAACGGAGTGGTGGACCAGGGCTTGCCCTCGGGGTGCTTCTTGGTCCCGGGGCTGCGGACCTCACGGGTGCGCCAGTCGGCCAGCACCGCGTAGACGGTCTCGCCCTTGCGGAGCAGCCGGTCGGTCGCTTCGCGGATCAGCTCGGCCTCGTCGTCGTCCAGCTCCATGCCGCCCTGCTGGAAGCCGAACGGCCGCACGCCGCCGAAGTTGGGCAGGCCCTTACCGGCCCGGTCGGCGAGCATGAGCTGGCGCCGCTCCGCCATGTGCTCGACCTCGTAGCGGGCGAGCACGCCGAGCATGCGGAACTGCATGCGCCCGGCCGGGGTCTCCAGGTCGTGGTCGCCGACCTTCACGGTGCTGAGCTTGACGTGGTAGCGCTCGACGAGGTCGATCAGGCCCTCGTTCTCGATCGGCCGGCGGGTGAGCCGGTCGGTGTGCCAGGCGACGATGGCGGTGATCCGCCCGGCGGCGACGTCGGCGAGTAGGCGCTCGTAGGCGGGCCGGCGCTTGGGGTGGTAGGCGGACACATCGTCGTCAACGTACGGCGGCTCGACGACGGTCCAGCCCTTGCGGCCGCACAGCTCGCGGGAGGGCGGCTCCTGGCGGCCGGTGCCGAGCAGGTCGCCCTTCGGGTCGTAGCTGATGCGCTCGTAGATGCCGGCGAGGACCGGGGTAGGATGCTGTTCGGCCATTGGAGGTGTCCTCTCCGTGGTCCGTGCCCCGGGCGCCTCAATCGCCGCGGGGCCTTCGCTTCGGGCGGACCCTACCATGCCGGGCCACTATCTGACACTCCTCGGCATGACGCTCATGGCGAGCCCGAGCACCAGCAGGTGCCCCCAGGTGCTGCGCTCCGGGAACGGTTGGCCGGTCGATCGCAGGAAGGCGAGTATCACGGCAAGGCCGAGCAGGATGCGCCCCCACGCGAGGAACGTCGGCGGGACGCCCTCGACGACGACCTTGATGAACAGGAACGACCAGCCCCAGATGAAGGCAAGCAGCAGCAGACGACGCAAGGTGAGCACTCCGGATCGAGACGGCGACCCCATGCCGGGCGGCGAGCCCAGCGTGCCGCAGTCGGCGCGCTCCCGTCGACCTCGGGCCGCCCGGCCCGCCGCCAAGCGGGGATCTCCGCCCGCCGCCAAGCGGGGACCTCCGCCCGCCGCCAAGCGGGGACCTCCGCCCGCCGCTAATAAGTCAACATTCGCGTTGACAAAGTCGGTGGGGCGGCGGCACGATGGCCGCGTTCCGCCTCGGAGCAATGGAGCCACGGAGGTCAGCGATGGCACGAGCCACCGGCCGATTGGCCGGCCGAACTGTCCTGATCACCGGTGCCTCACAGGGCCTCGGTCGCGCCATCGCGCTGGCCTGTGCTCTGGAAGGCGCCGACCTGCTGCTGGTCGCACGGCGCGCGGGTCCGCTCGAGGAAGCGAGGGCCGCGGCGGAGTCGCTCGGCGCCAGAGCGATCGCGCTGGCCGCCGACGTGGGCGACCCGTCGGAGGCGGAGCGGGTGGCGGCCGCGGCGCTGGACGCCTTCGACCGCGTGGACGTGCTGGTCAACAACGCCTCCGAGCTCGGCCCGACGCCGATGCCGTACCTCATCGACACCGATCCGGACGCGCTCCGCCGCGTGCTCGAGGTGAACCTGCTCGGCCCGTTCCTGCTGACGCGAGCGCTGCTCGGTCCGATGCTGGCGGCCGGCTCGGGAAGCGTGATCAACCTCTCCAGCGACGCCGGCGTGGTGGGCTACCCGGGATGGGGCGCCTACGGGGTGTCCAAGGCGGCGCTCGACCAGATGACCAGGATCTGGGCCAGCGAGCTGGAGGACACGGGGGTTCGCGTCAACTCCGTGGACCCTGGCGACATGGCGACGGCCTTGCACGCGGCGGCGCTGCCCGAGGACGATCCCGCGGAGCTGGCCCGGCCGGAGGACCGGACCGCCGTGTTCGTGTACCTGGCCTCGCCCGACTCCGCGGGCATCAACGGCCAGCGGTTCGAGGCAGCGGCGTTCCCGGTGCACGGCGCGGAGCCGGCGCGTGCGCAGTGACGTCCGCTTCGAGCTGCCGCCGACGCTGGAGGCGGCGGCGCCTCCGGAGGCGCGCGGGCTGCGCCGCGACGGTGTGCGCCTGCTGGTGATCGACCGGGGCACCGGAGCCGTCCGGCACTCCCGCTTCTCCGACCTCCCGCGACTGCTGGGGCCTGGGGACCTGCTGGTCGCCAACGACTCGCGCACGCTGCCGGCGAGCCTGACCGGTTGGACGGCGACGGGCGCGCGGCTGGAGCTGCGCCTGGCCGGCCGCGACGGCGAGCGCTGGGCCGCGCTGGCGCTGGGCGTGCCCGCGCGGGGCGACCCGGCGCTGGTCCCCACCGACGCCCGCCCGCCGGCTCCGGAACTGGTTCCTGGCGAGCGCCTGACCTTCGCCGGAGGTCTGGAGGCGCGGGTGCTCGGCCGGCACGAGGAGGTGCCGGCGATGGTGTGGGTCTCTTTCGATCGCTGCTGCGCTCGGCTGCTGGAGGCGCTGCACCGGGCCGGGCAGCCGGTGCGCTACGCCTACGTGCCGGAGCGCTGGGCCCTGCACCACTACCAGACGCTGTTCGCGGCCGCCCCGGGATCGGCCGAGATGCCGAGCGCCGGCCGGCCCTTCACGGTCCAGACGCTGCACGAGCTGCGCGCCCGAGGCGTGGGGCTCGCCACCATCAGCCTGCACGCCGGGCTGTCCACCTACGGCGACCCCGAGGTCGACCGGCGCTTCGTGCCGGCCGAGCCGTACCGCGTCCCAGAGGCGACCGCCGCCGCCGTGGCCCAATGCCACGCCGCCGGCGGGCGAGTGATCGCGATCGGCACCACCGTGGTCCGGACGCTGGAGACCGCCGCCGACCCCAGCGGGCAGGTGCGACCGGGCGCCGGCGTCACCCGGCTCCGCATCGACCCCGACCACCAGCTCCGCGCCGTCGACGGCCTGCTGACCGGCCTCCACGAGCCCGAGGCCAGCCACCTCGACCTGCTGCGGGCGTTCCTGTCGTCCGCGACGCTGCGGGCCGCCTACGACGAGGCCTTGCGCGAGGGCTACCTCTGGCACGAGTTCGGCGACGTCTGCCTGATCGCGCCGCTGATCAAGAGTCTGTGACCGTCGCTCACTTGGGCTGCGTCACCGTGGCCGGCTTGGCTTCCAACGCGAAGGCGCGGCGGAGGCGGCGTATGGCTGCTGCCGGTCCCTCGAACCTGAGCAGACCTTGCTCCAGCGCGTCGGCAAGGCTGAGCCGGCCGGTGCGGATGTCGAGAAGCGCGCGAGGATCCGCTTGGAGCGCGGCGGCCGGTGCGTCCGGGGCGCCTGGACGAAACTCGAGGCGGCCGTGCTGGACCATCGCGGTGAGCGCCTCGGGCCCGACCCGGACCGCGTAGCGCTCATCGGTACTGGTGGTGACCTCCGGACGGAAGAACGCCCGGAGTCCCAGCAACACCGCCGTGGTCGAGGGGACCTCCCCCCGCTCGCCATTCAGCAACGGGATCCTCCAACTGCCGAGATCGAGGAGGACGGATTCGAGCTGCCGGCCACGCTCGGTGAGCTCGTAGACGGTTCGGGCAGCCGGCGGCGGGAGCGCAGACTCCACCGTTCCCCGACCACATCCAGGGCTCGGGCGATCGGGATGTGGGGTGCCACCACCGGTGTGGGGATTGCGCTGGGACCGATCGTGGGGGCTGGCTCCTCGAGCGGTTCTGGTGGGGGAGCGTCTTCCTGTTCATGGCCCCAGTCGCGGCGGGGATCGCCATCCTCGTCGCCGGGGTGGTCCCGCCTTCCCGTGACCCCAGAACCCCGCCCGTCGACTGGAGCGGCGACGTCGCCATCCGATGCTCGACGTCGGATTGTTCAGAAACCCCGAGGTTCACCGCCGCCAGCGGCGCGGTCACCGTGGCGTTCTTCGCGCTGTCGGGGTTCATCTTCCTGGTCACCCAGTATTTCCAGTTCCTCAAGGCCTACAGCCCCTTCGCCACCGGCGTCCGGCTGCTGCCCGTGGCCGCCTCGGTCGCCATCTCATCGCTGGTCGGGACAAGGCTCGCGGTTCGAGTTGGAAACAAGCTGGTGGTGACCACTGGGTTGAGCCTGCTGTGCGGGGCGTTCGTGTGGATCTCCACCGCCTCGCAGGCGTCGACCTACCTCGAGATCGCCGCCCAGGTGCTGGTGCTGGGAACCGGGATGGGCCTGACCAGCGCGCCGGCGACGGAGGCCATCATGGGGGTGGTCTCCAAAGAGCAGGCCGGGGTCGGCTCCGCGGTGAACGACGCCACCCGGTTGCTGGGCGGGACCCTTGGCGTCGCCGTGATCGGCAGCGTTGCGGCCTCGCTCTACGCCGGACGCCTGGGGTCCACCCTGCCCGCGGGCCTTCCCGCGGCCGTCCGGGAGGCGGCGACGGGTTCGGTTGGCGGGGCCATCGTCGCCGCCCAGCGCGCCGCGGCCGGCGGACTGGGAGCGGCGGCCGACCAGTTGCGCATTGCCGCGATCCAGGCGTTCGAGCACAGCTTCGCCGCGGGATGCCTGGTCGCCCTTGGGGTCGCGGCCGCCGGTGCGCTGGTCGCCTGGTTCGCACTCCTGCCCGCCCGTCCGCGAAGGGCCATTCCGGCAGCGGGCTCCACGCTACCGGCTGCGCACTCCAGACCGCTATCGCGGCTACGTGCAGCCGGGTAGGCGGACCGAGGCGATCCGGGTCTGCCAGCCCCTCGCCGAGGTCGTCTGGTAGTACTCGTTGACGTACCAGAAGCTGCAGTCGTTGCTGTTCATTTACAGACCCGGCCGTTGGGGCGAAGCGCGGGTTGCTCGCCGAGCAGTCGATGAAACCTGGCGGCGATCCCTGGTCCCGCCGAGGTCAGGCGAGTTGGCGGCGGGGAGCCCGGCCGCACGTCCAGGCGGCGATGACGAACAGGACGCCGCCGAGGACCCACCACGGGTCCCACAGCACCAGGTGCCAGCGGGCGGCGTCCGAGTGCATGGATTCGGGCGTGGCGAGCAGGCCGAGCGCCATGACGGCGCGGACGGCCAGGTTGGCGCCGCCGTAGAGCAGCATCCCGACGCCGGCGACCCAGGTCGCGGTCACTGGGATCCAGCGGGGGAGCAGCCGGCCCCACGGATGGACCAGGGCGAGCACCAAGAGGCCGGCGGCCGTCTTGAGCGCCCCGGTGATCCAGAGCAGGGCGACGAACTGCGGCTCGCGCGCTCTGGCGGGCTCGACGATGGTGTCGCTCATGGTGGAGGAGCCCAGCGACCCACCCGCCGCCCAGTAGAAGCTCATCGCGGCGAAGACGAGCGCCCAGGCGGCGGCCGCGTAGACCGCCCGGTTGGCGCCGTGGGCCGCCGCCGGCCCGGCGGCCCGCACGGCCGCGGAGGGTTCGCTCATGGTTCCTACCCTACCCGGCCGAGGCACATGAGGCCGGGCGGAGGGACCTGGCGGAGGCTCATCAGACCGGGCGCGGCGGGACCCGGCGGAGGCTCACGAAGCCGGGCGGCGGCGGGCGCGGAAGGCGGCCACGCGGCTGCGGTTGGCGCAGGCGGGCGAGCAGTAGCGGCGAGGATGGTTGCGGAGCCCGCCGGCGAAGGCGCGCCGGCAGGACGGGGCGGCGCAGCGGCCGAGGCGGGCCACGCCGTCCTCGGCCAGCAGCCTCGCCAGCCCGAGCCCGGCCACCGCCGCCAGCCAGTCCGCCCACGGGGCCTCGTCCGCGGTGACGTGCAGGTGCCAGGCGGTGCCGTCGTGGTTCGAAAGCCACGGCGGCGTCTGCGCCCGGTCGAGCAGCCGGTTCACCCGCTCCGCGACCCGATCGGCGGCGCCGGCCTGGCCTCCCTCGCCGCCGGCGGCGCCACCCGGAGCGCCCGGAGCGCCCTCCGCGCCCGGAGCCCCGGCGCCGGCGGCGTCGAACAGCTCGGAAAGCTCCGTGCGGACCCGGGCGAGGTCGTCGACGTCGCGGGGGGTGAGGTCGATGGGCTCGGCCTCGCCGTGGTCGATCAGGTAGGCGGCCAGCCCGACCGCGTCGAGGCGGTCGTCGGGCAGGTTCACCAGGTCGACGGCCAGGCGCACGAGCCGGTCCGGCTGTTCCTCGGGATCCATAGTTGTAATGCCTCCTCGAGAAGATACGTTACCATCCGATGATGGTCGGCGATCGGAAAGGGCCGCCGGGCTCGATCTGGAGGCTGCCGGGTTACGGCGGGTTCTTCCTGGCGGCGACGCTCGGGCGCGTGGCGGACGAGATGCTGGCGATCGCGGTGGTGCTGCTGGTGCTGGACCGCACCTCCAGCCCGGCCCTGGCCGGCGCGACGGTCGCCGCGGCCAGCCTGCCGAGCGTGCTGACCGGCCCGGTGCTCGGCGCCTGGCTGGACAGGACCAGGCACCGCCGCGCGGCACTGGCGGCCAACCAGGTGCTGCTGGCGGCGGCCCTGCTCGGCATGCTGCTGGCCGCCGGCCGGGCACCCGCCTGGGTGGTGCCGGCGCTGGCTGTCGTCGGCGGGATCGGCGCCCCGATGCTGACCGGCGGGATCACCAGCATGATCCCGCTGCTGGTGCCGCCGGGGCTGCTGTCGCGCGCCAATGCGCTGGAGGCGGCGAGCTTCAACAGCGCCGCCGTGCTCGGCCCCGCCCTCGCCGCCACGGCCGCCGCCCGCTTCGGCCCTGCGACCGCCGTCGCGCTGGAGGCGGGCATCGCGCTCGTCGGCCTGGCCGCCATCGCCCGTATGCGCCCGCTCCACGCGACCGACCCCACCGGGCAGGCGCCTCCCACCGGCCCCGCGGGGCCCGCGGTCGGGCCGGGCGGCACCACCAACCGGGCCGGGCCAGCCGGTACCACCGCACCAGCCGGAACCTCGCTGGGGGCGGCGCTGCGGGCGGGGCTTGCGCACCTGGCACGCACGCCGGTGCTGCGGGGGGTGACCGTGACCAGCAGCCTGGCGATGGGGGCGCAGGGCCTCTTGCCGATCGCGTTTCCGCTGCTCAGCGAGCGGCTAGGTGCCGGTCGGGGCGCGGCCGGCTACCTCTTCGCGGCGCAGGAGGTGGGCGCGATCGCCGGTGCCCTGCTGGCAGTCCGCGTGACGGCCTCCTGGCGGGCCGAGCGGCTGGTGATGGGCGGCACGGCGCTGGTCGCGGCGGGCACGGCCGGCCTGGCGCTGGCCCCGAGCTTCCCGGTGGCCGTGGCGGTCGCCGCCGTCATCGGACTGGCGGCGGGACCGGCCTTCGCCGCCCTGTTCGCGGTCCGGCAGCAGTGGTCGCCGGGTCCCCTCCGCGGCCAGGTCTTCACCACCGGCGCGAGCCTGAAGATCGGCGCCTACGCCATCGGCGCCGCCGTGGCGGGCCCCACCCTGGCCGGCATCGGCCCCCGCGGCGCCGTCGCGACCACCGCCGGCGCCGAGCTGCTGGCCGTCCTCACCGGCCTGGGCGCCTCCCGGGGGCCCATCGCCGCCCGGTACCCCAGCCCGGGAAGCCAGGCGGCCCTCCAGGCCGAAGACGACTGGCGGCCGACGATCCTATGATGCTGTCCTGGCACCTCCGGGGGATCAGGGGGGACCGTGCGATGCCACACCAGGCGCGGTGGCTCGAGGCGGAGTTCGGCTGGCACGCCGAGCGGGTGACCGAGGCGGGACTCGCGCTCGGCCTTGCGGACCTCGTACCCATCGCCTGTCGCGGCTCCAGCCATCCCGCGCTGCTGGACCACCTGGCGCGCCTGATCGGCGCCCGGCCGGGCCAGACGGTGCTCGATGGCGGCTGCGGGCTCGGCGGCCCGATGGCCTGGCTCACCCGCGAGCACGGCTGCTCCACGGTCGGCGTCGACCTCATGCCGAGCGCCGCCCGCGGCGCGCGCCGGCTGTTCCCGAGCAGCACCGTGGTGGTCGCCAGCCTGACCGCGCTGCCGTTTCGCGCCGGCGCCTTCCAGGCGGCCTGGGCGCTCGGCTCGCTCTCGACCATCCCGGACCTCGGCGAGGCGGCGCGGGAGCTGCGGCGGGTGCTCGCGCCCGGCGGCTGCCTGGCGATCTACGACTTCGTCGCGGCGGGGGCGATTCCCGCGGACGCGCCAGTGGCCAACGCCTTCACGCCGCCGGGCACGCTCGCCGGACAGCTCGCCGCCGCCGGACTCACCGTGCTCGCCAGCGCCCGCGCGCCCGACGTCGGCTCGGCGCCGGCCGCCTGGCGCGAGCCGATCCTTGCGGTCGAGCGCGAGATCGCCCACTGCCACGGCGGCGACCCTCGCTACCAGTTGGAGGCCAGGGAGCGCGCCGCCTTCGGCCGCCTCCAGCTCTCCGGCCGCATCGTCCCCTGGTTGCTGCTGGTCGAGCGGCCGTGCTCGTCGTGACCGGGCTTCTCCGGGCGCAGGCCCTGCTGTTCAGGGCGGGGTTGGACCGGCCGGGTCCGGGGTGCGCTGCTGGCGGATGTACGCCTTGAGGGTCTTCAATGGGGCGCTGCCGGCCGAGGCGGCGAAGTACGACGGGGACCACAAGTGCTCCCGGTGGGTTCGCACCCGGTAGCGCTGCCGCAGCCGGCGGGCGGAGACGCCCTTGAGCGAGTTCACCAGCCGCGCGACGGCAACGGTTGGTGGGTAGGCGATCAGCAGGTGGACGTGGTCGTCGGAGCCATGCATTTCGACCAGCTCGGCGCCGAAGTCGGCGCACACGCTGGCGAAGACCTCCCGGAGCGTGGCAAGGTGCTCGCCGGTCAGCACGCCACGCTGGTACTTGGTCACGAAGACCAAATGCACGTTCAGCGCGGAAACAACTTGTCTGCCTCGACGATAGCCATCGTCCTGTCGCATAGACCAAGTATAGTCAGGGGCATGCAACTCCGGTATCGCTACCGTATCGACCCCACCCCAGGGCAGCGCAGCGCGCTGGCTCGGACGTTCGGGTGCGCCCGGGTGGTCTACAACGACGCGCTGGCCGAGCGGCAGCGCGCCTTGAAGGGCGGGGAGAAGCTCAGCGACACCGAGGTGCAACGCCGGGTGATCACGCTCGCCAAGCAGACCCCGGAGCGGGCCTGGCTGGCTGAGGTCGCCTCCGTCGCGCTCGTGCAGGCGTGCCAGGACGCGCGTCGCGCCTACCGCAACTGGTTCGCCTCCCTGTCGGGCGAGCGCAAGGGCCGCAAGGTGGGGCACCCGAGGTTCCGGACCAAATACGGCCGCCAGTCGATCCGGCTCACCCGCAACGGCTTCGCCCTGCACGGTGGGCGCCTGTACGTGGCCAAGGTCGGTGACATCAAGGTGCGCTGGTCCCGCGAGCTGCCCTCGGTGCCGTCCAGCGTCACCGTGATCCGCGAGCCGGATGGCCGCTACTACGCCTCGTTCGTGGTCGAAGGCGACCCGACCCCGCTGCCTGCGGTGGCACGCACCGCCGGGATCGACCTCGGCCTGACCGTGCTCGCGGCGATCGTGGCAAGCAATGGGACCACCGAGACGGTCGCCAACCCGCGGCACCTGCGCGCGGCCGAACGGCACCTTGCCCGCGCCCAGCGCGCCCTGTCCCGCAAGCAGAAGGGGTCACGCAACCGGCAGAAGGCACGTCACCGGGTCGCGGTCGCCAATCGGAAGGTCCGCGACCGTCGAGCCGACCACCACCACAAGCTCGCCCTGCGGCTGATCCGCGAGAACCAAGCGGTCGCCGTCGAAGACCTGTCGGTGGCGGGTCTTGCACGGACGCGGCTGGCCAAGAGCGTTCATGACGCCGGCTGGGCGACCCTCGTGCGCCTGCTCGAAGAGAAGGCCGCGCAGTACGGCCGGCAGGTCGTCAAGGTCGACCGCTTCCACCCGTCCTCGCAGCTCTGCTCGGCGTGCGGAGTCAAGGATGGACCCAAGGCGCTGGCCGTGCGTGCCTGGATTTGCCAGGCGTGCGGCGCGGTCCACGACCGGGACGTGAACGCCGCCCGCAACATCCTCGTCGCCGCGGGGCTCGCGGAGACGCAAAACGCCTGTGGAGGCAGTATCAGACCAGGGTCACACCTGGCGGTTGCCAGCGAAGCAGGAACCCACCGAGGTGTCGCGTGAGCACATCGCGCGGTACGGCAGGAATCCCCGTCGTTCACGGGCGGGGAGGAGGTCAAAGCCACAGTGGCAGGCTGGTCGTCTGCGCCACCCCGATCGGCAACCTGGGGGATGCCTCGCCTCGGCTGGCCACCGCCCTGGCAGAGGCCGACCTGGTGGCCTGCGAGGACACCCGCCAGACCCGCAAGCTGCTGGCGCACCTGGGCGTGCGGGCGCACCTGCTCAGCTACCACGATGCCAACGAGTCCGCGCGCGCCGCCCGGCTCGTCGACGAGATCGCCGGCGGCGCCCGCGTCGCGCTGGTCTCCGACGCCGGCATGCCGGCGGTCTCCGACCCCGGCCACGACCTGATCGGCGCCTGCCTGGAGCGCGGCCTCGAAGTCGAGGTGGTGCCCGGGCCGAGCGCGGTGCTGGCCGCGCTGGTGGTCAGCGGCCTGCCAGCCGACCGCTTCTGCTTCGAGGGGTTCCCGCCGCGCAAGCCGGCCGCGCGCGCCCGCGTCCTGGCCGAGCTGGCCGGCGAGCGCAGGACCATGGTGTTCTTCGAGGCGCCCCACCGGGTGCTCGCCACCCTGGACGCGATGGCCGCGGCCTTCGGGCCGAAGCGGCGCTGCGCGGTGGCTCGCGAGCTGACCAAGCTCCACGAGCAGGTGCTGCGCGGCACCCTCAGCGAGGTGCGCGAGCGCCTGGCCGAGCAGGGGGAGCGTGGCGAGTTCACCTTGGTGGTGGCCGGCGCGCCCGAGGCTCCCGCCGCCGTCGAGGTCGACGTCGTCGCGGAGGTGGCTGGCCTGATCGAGACCGGGGCATCGACCAGGGACGCCGTCGACCAGGTCGCTCGCGCCACCGGCCGGCCCCGCAGGGCCGTCTACCAGGCCGTCCTGGAGGCTCGCGAGTTTGCTAGCCTCCGGGGCCAGAACACGATCGACGCCCAGCAGCGGCGGTCCGGCGGCCAGGGCCAATCTCAGGAGCGCAACCGGTGAAGGACACCTTCTACGTCACCACACCGATCTATTACATCAACGACGTGCCGCACATCGGGCACGCCTACACCACCGTGGCCGCCGACGTGCTGGCCCGCTGGCGGCGCGCGCACGGCCAGAAGGTGATGTTCCTCACCGGCACCGACGAGCACGGCCAGAAGGTCGCCCGCGCCGCCGAGGCCGCCGGAGTCGACCCGCAGACCTGGGCGGACCGCACGGTGGAGCGCTGGAAGGAGACCTGGGCGCAGCTCGACATCGCCTACGACGACTTCATCCGCACCACCGAGCAGCGCCACGTCACCGCCGTCCAGCACCTCTGGGACCGCCTCCACCAGCAGGGCGACGTCTACCTCGACACCTACGAGGGGCTGTACTGCGTCTCCTGCGAGCAGTTCTACTCGCCGGACGAGCTGGTCGACGGCAAGTGCCCGATCCACGGCCGGCCGGTCGAGCTGGTGCGCGAGGAGAACTACTTCTTCCGGCTTTCCAAGTACGCCGACCGGCTGCTGGAGCTCTACAGGGAGCGGCCCGACTTCGTGCGCCCGCCCGCCCGCCTGCGCGAGGTGGTCTCCTTCGTCGAGCAGGGGCTCCAGGACCTGTCGATCTCGCGCTCGACCTTCGGGTGGGGTGTGCCGATCCCCTGGGACCCCAAGCAGGTCATGTACGTCTGGGTCGACGCGCTCCAGAACTACATCACCGCCGCGGGCTGGGATGCCGACCTGGAGCGCTTCGAGCGGATCTGGCCGGTCGACTACCACTTCGTCGGCAAGGACATCCTGCGCTTCCACGCGGTGATCTGGCCGGCCATCCTGATGGCCGCCGGCCTGGAGCTGCCGATGACGGTCCAGGCACACGGCTGGCTGCTGGTCGGCGGCGAGAAGATGAGCAAGACCAAGCTCACCGGCATCGCCCCGAGCGAGCTGGTGGAGCCGTTCGGCTCGGACGCCTTCCGCTATTTCTTCCAGCGCGAGATCGCCTTCGGCCAGGACGGCAACTTCTCGTGGGAGGGCATGGTCGAGCGCTACAACGCCGACCTGGCGAATGGTCTCGGAAACCTGGCGAGCCGCGTCACGGCGATGGTGGAGCGCTACCGGGACGGCGTGCTGCCGGCCCCCGCCTCTGAGGGCGAGCCAGAGGCCTCTGTGCGCGAGGCGGCCGAGCGCGCCTACGAGGAGGCCAGCGAGGCGCTCCGCGGCGACCTGGCGTTCGAGCGGGCGCTCGCGGCGATCTGGCGCTTCGTCGGCGCCGCCAACGGCTACGTCAGTGAGCGCAAGCCGTGGGACCTGGCCAAGGCCGGCGACGACGACGCGCTCGACACGGTCCTGTACACCGGGGCCGAGGCGCTGCGCGTCGCCGCGCTGCTGGTCGCGCCGTGGCTGACCAAGGCGGCGCCCAAGCTGTGGGCGGCGCTGGGGGTCCCCGGCGACCTCGCCCGCGCCGAGCTGCCCCAAGCGCTGGCGTGGGGCGGGCTGCCGGCCGGCGTCCGCGTGACCAAGGCGCCCTCGCTGTTCCCGAGGCTGGACGCCGAGGGCAGGGTCGCCCACCGTCCCGCCCGCAGGGATGAGGCGACGACCTGAACATGCTGGTGGATACGCACTGCCATCTGTACCTGCTCGAGGACCGGCCCGAGGAGGTGCTCGGTCGCGCCAGGGCGGCGGGGGTTGGCCACCTCGTGGACGTGGGCGTCGACCTGGAGTCGAGCAGGCTGGCGGCGGCCAACGCCAGGCGGCTCGAGGGCGTCTCGGCCACGGCGGGGGTGCACCCGCACGAGGCGCTGACGCTGACCCCGGAGACGCTCGGGGCCCTGCGCGACCTGCTGGCCGACGAGCGGGTGGTGGCGGTCGGCGAGACCGGGCTCGACTACTTCCGCGACCACGCGCCCCGCGAGGTCCAGCGCGAGGCCTTCGCCACGCACGTGCGGCTCGCGCGCGAGCTCGACAAGGCGCTGGTGGTGCACTGCCGCGACGCGTTCGCGGACGTCATGGCCATCCTGGAGGGCGAGGGCGCTCCCGATCGCGTGGTGCTGCACTGCTTCTCCGGCGACGCGCCCATGGCCGAGCGGGTGGTGCGCGCCGGCTACCACGTCTCCTTCGCCGGCACGGTCACCTTCAAGAACGCGCCCAAGCTGCGCGAGGCCTGCGCGGTGGTGCCGCTGGACCGGATGGTGCTGGAGACCGACAGCCCCTACCTCTCGCCGCATCCCTTCCGCGGCCGCCCCAACAGCCCAGAGCGGGTGGCGGTGACCGCCGAGACGGTCGCCGCCGTCCACGGCGTGGACGTCGAGCGGGTGGCCGAGGCCACCACCGCGACCGCCGCCCGCGCGTTCCGCCTGCCGCTCCGCGCGGTGCGAGGTGCGGGCTGAGCGGCGAAGCGGCGCGCCCGTTGCTGACCCCGGTGCGGGTGCGGGAGCTGCTGGCGGGCCACGGGCTGCGCCCGACCAAGGCGCTCGGGCAGAACTACCTGGTCGACCCCAACACCGCCCGCAAGGTCGTGCGGCTGGCCGGGGTCGAGCCGGGCGAGACCGTCCTGGAGATCGGCCCCGGGCTCGGCAGCCTGACCCTGGCGCTGCGCCAGGCGGGCGCGCGGGTGGTCGCGGTCGAGGCGGACGAGCGCCTGCTGCCCGCGCTGGCCGAGGCGCTCGGCGACGACCCCGGCGTTCGCGTGGTCGCCGGGGACGCGCTGCGCCTGGACCTGGCCGGGCTGGCGCCGGAGGCCAGCAAGCTGGTCGCCAACCTGCCGTACAACCTCGCCGCGACCATCGTCCTGGAGGTGCTCACCAGCTTTCCCGGCTACCAGCGGCTGACCGTGATGGTCCAGCGCGAGGTGGGCGAGCGGCTGGCGGCCACGCCGGGCACGAGCGCGTACGGGGCGACCAGCGTTAAGGTGGCCGCGCTCGCCGAGGCGCGGCTGCTCGCGCCGGTCGGTCGCAAGGTGTTCCTGCCCGAGCCGCACGTCGACTCGGTGCTGGTCGGCCTGCGGCGGCGCCGGCATCCGGCAACGGACGGCGTGCCATGGCGGGCGCTGGACCGGGTGATCGAGGCGGCGTTCTCGCAGCGGCGCAAGACCCTGCGGAACTCCCTCCGGACCCTCGGTCTGGACCAGGATGGCGTCGAGGCGCTCGGCCGTGCCGCCCAGATCGACCTCGGCCTGCGGGCCGAGCGGCTGGACGTGGCGGCGTTCGCCGCGCTCGCTGCCGCCCTCCAGGGCGCGCCGCAGCCGCTGGAGCCTTGAGGTGAGGCCCGTTTTGAACCAATCTTCCGATCCAACTACGATGCCCGGGTTCTCAGACCTGCCGCATTAGACCATGGGGGAGCGCTTGCGGAGCCAACACCCGCCCACCGATCCGCCCGGCGTGCTGCGCGCCCGCGCCGCCGCCAAGATCAACCTCGCGTTGCTGGTCGGCGCCCGCCGCGACGACGGGTTCCACGAGGTCGTGTCGGTGATGCAGGCCGTCGGGCTGTGGGACGACCTGGAGGTTGCGGTCGCGGCCCACGGCTTCGGCCTGGAGGTGGACGGCGAGGGCCTGCCACCGGACGAGAGCAACCTGGTGCTGGTGGCCGCCAGGGAGCTGGCGCGGCGCTCGCTCGATCTGCCCGGGGTGCGCTTCCGGCTGCGCAAGGGCATCCCGATCTCGGCGGGCCTGGGCGGCGGCAGCGCGGACGGCGCCGCGGCGCTGCTGGCCCTCGACCGGCTCTGGCAGCTCCACCTGCCCTCGGTGAACCTGCGCGTCATGGCCACCGAGATCGGTTCCGACGTGCCCTTCTGCCTGAGCGGCGGCAGCCAGGTCGGCACCGGCAGGGGAGAGCGGCTCGGCGCGGCGCCGGTCAAGGGCACGCTCTGGTGGGTGGTGGCGATCGACTCCGACGGCCTCGGCACCGCCCCGGTGTACCAGCACTACGACGAGCTGGGGCTGGCGCGCCCGCTGGAGGACCGCTGGCCGTCGGCGCTGCTGGAGGCGCTGGCCGCCGGCGACCTCGAGCGGATCGGTGCGTCGCTGACCAACGACCTGGAGCCGGCCGCGTTCGACCTGCACCCCGCCCTGGAAGCCGGCAAGGACAAGCTGCTGGAGGCCGGGGCGGTGGGCGCGGTGATGAGCGGGAGCGGCCCGACCCTGCTGGCACTGGCCAGGGACGAGGAGCACGCCGGCCAGCTCGCCGGCGCGGTGCGACCGGCCTTCGCCAGGGTCGAGGTCGCCCGCGGCCCCGTGCCCGGCGTGACCTTCGGGTAGCCCTGGTCCAGGGGGGCTGTGGACAGCGGCCCACCGTTGACGGCCCGGCCCGGTACCATTCGGGCTCGGGAACAGACTCCCGATGGCGGGTGGTGTAATGGCAGCACGGCGGCCTTTGGAGCCGTCAGGTCAAGGTTCGAATCCTTGCCCGCCAGCTCAGGTCTCGAGCGACGCCCGGAGGCGGGCGACAGGAACAGACGCCCGGAGGCGGGCGACAGGAACATGGGAGGGCGAAGGCCGATGGCCTTGAGCGTGGTCGTGCTCGCCGCGGGGGAGGGCAAGCGCTTCCGCTCGGCGCTGCCCAAGCCGCTGCACCGGGCGGCCGGGCGGCCGCTGCTGTGGCACGTGCTCGCGGCCACCGCCGGGCTGGGCGCCGAGCGCACGGTGGTGGTCGTCGGCCGCGGCGCCGACGAGGTGCGCACCGCCGTCGACTCCTTCGGGTTCGGGCAGGTCGACTTCGCGGTCCAGCCGGAGCTTCGCGGCACCGGCGACGCGGTCGCCGCGGCGCTGCCGCTGCTGCCGACCGCCGGCGAGGTGCTGGTGCTGTACGGCGACACACCGTTGCTGACCGCCGGCACGCTGGAGCGCCTGCTGGCCGCCCACCGGCGCGGCGGCGCCCAGGCGACCGTGCTGACCGCCCGGCTGCCCGACCCGACCGGCCTCGGCCGCGTGCTGCGCGGGCCCGGCGGCGCGGTCACCGGCGTGGTCGAGCAGCGGGACGCCACCGCCGAGCAGCGCGCCATCACCGAGGTGAACGCCGGCTTCTACGTGTTCGAGCGGCGGGCGCTGGCCGGGCTCGCCCGGCTGCAGCCCGACAACGACCAGGGCGAGTACTACCTGCCCGCCCTGATCCCGCTGCTGCTGGAGGCGGGTGGCCGCGTGGTGACCAGCGAGGCGCCCGCCGACGAGGTGCTCGGCGTCAACGACCGCGCCCAGCTCGCCGAGGCGACGGCGGTGCTGCGCCGGCGCACGCTGCAACGGCTGCTGGGCGCCGGCGTGACCGTGGTCGACCCGGCCACCACCTACGTGGACACCGACGTCGAGGTCGGCCAGGACACCGTGCTCGAGCCGCTCACCTTCCTCGAGGCGGGCACGCGCGTCGGCGCCGGCTGCTCGATCGGGCCCAACACCCGCCTGATCGCCTGCACCGTGGGCGACGAGGCGACCGTGACCCAGGCGGTCGCGGTCCAGTCGCACGTCGGCGCGCGCGCCGTGGTCGGCCCCTTCGCCTACCTGCGGCCGGGGGTCGAGCTCGGTCCCGGCAGCAAGGTCGGCACCTACGTGGAGGTCAAGAAGTCCAGCATCGGGCGTGGCAGCAAGGTGCCGCACCTCACCTACGTCGGCGACGCCGAGATCGGCGAGGACGTCAACGTCGGCGCCGGCACGGTGTTCGTCAACTACGACGGCCAGCACAAGCACCGCACCGTCGTGGGTGACGGCGCCTTCATCGGATCGGATACCATGCTGGTTGCGCCCCTCACCATCGGTGATGGGGCGCAGACGGCGGCCGGCTCGACCATCACCAAGGACGTTCCGCCCGGTGCGCTGGCCATCGAGCGCGCCGTCCAGCGCATCATCGAGGGTTGGGCGGCCCGGCGCAGGCGGCGCGGCGGCACGGATCACACCAGCGGCCACGATTGAGCCGACAGGAGCGGAGCCGGGGAGGCGGGCAGTGAGCAACGGTGTGACGCCCAAGATGGTGGAGACCCTCGGGCGCAGGCACCTCATGCTGTTCTCCGGGCGGGCGAGCCAGGAACTCTCCGGCGAGGTGGCGCGGCATCTCGGCATCGAGTGCGGTTCGGTCGATCTGCGGGATTTCGCCAATGGCGAGACCTACGCCCGCTTCCAGGAGAGCGTCCGGGGGACCGACGCGTTCGTGATCCAGACCCACTCGGCGCCCGTGAACGAGCGGATCATGGAGCAGCTCATCATGATCGATGCGCTCAAGCGCGGCTCGGCCAAGCGGATCAGCGCGGTCATCCCCTACTACGGCTACTCGCGGCAGGACAAGAAGGGCCGCTCTCGCGAGCCGATCGCGGCCAAGCTGGTGGCCGACCTGCTGGACGTCACCGGGGCGGACCGGATCATCACCATCGACCTGCACTCCGGCCAGATCCAGGGGTTCTTCGACGGACCGGTCGACCACCTGACGGCCCTGCCGGTGCTGGCCGACTACATCCGCGAGAACGAGCAGGGCGAGCTGGTGGTGGTCGCGCCCGACGCCGGCCGGGTCAAGAGCGCCGAGAAGCTGGCGGGCATGCTCGGCCAGCCGCTGGCCTTCCTGCACAAGCGCCGCAGCCGCGAGGTCGCCAACCAGGTCGAGGTCCACGAGGTGGTCGGCGAGGTCGCGGGGCGCCACTGCGTGATGATCGACGACATCATCGACACCGCCGGGACGATCGTGAAGGGCGCCGAGGTGCTGGTGGCCAACGGCGCCGAGCGGGTAACGGCGGTGGCCACGCACGGCATCTTCTCGGGCCCGGCGATCGACCGGCTGAAGAACGCTCCCCTGGCCGAGATCGTCGTCACCAACACGGTGCCGGTCCCCGAGGAGAAGCGCATCGACAAGATCGTCGTGCTGTCGATCGCCAGGATCGTCGCCGACGCGATCCGCGCGGTCTTCGAGGACGCCAGCGTGTCCGAGATCTTCAACGACCAGAACCAGGTCTAGGCTCGGGCCGTCGAGCGGGAGCCACCCGGCCGTCAACGTACAAGGCCACCCGGCGAAACCTGCTCGCCGGGTGGCCGTTGGCTGGCTTCCGCCAGTGGTTGCGGCTGCCGGCGTCAGCCCCGCCGGTACCGCGCGACGGCCAGGGGGGCGAAGACCGCCACGATGCCCGCGGCCCACAGCAGTGACCGGACCACGTAGTAGCCGGCGCTGTGGCCGAGCAGCGCTTCCGCGGCCGGGCCCTGGCTGAGCGCGCGCACCGCGTCCACCATCACCGTGATCGGCTGGTGCATGGCGACTGCCTGCAGCCACCCTGGCATCGACTCGACCGGGACGTACGCGCTCGACACGAACGTCAGCGGGAAGAACATCAGCGCCATCCCCTGCGCCGCCTGGGCGTTGCCTGCGAACAGCCCCAGGGTGATGAACAGCCACTCGAACGCGAACCCCAGCACCAGCAGCAGCGCGAAGGCGGCGAGCGCGTCCAGCGGGGAGCCATGGATGCGGAAGCCGACGGCGAAGCCGATGGCCGTTGTGATCGCCAGGCCCCAGACCTGCATGGCGGTGTCGGCCAGCGCTCGTCCGGCCAGCACGGAGCTTCTTGGGATGGGCAGGGAGCGGAGCCGGTCGACGAATCCCTGCTCGAGGTCCTCGGCCACGCCGGCGGCGGCGCCCATGCCGGAGAACAGGATGCCGGTGGTGATGAACCCGGGCACCAGGAAGTCGACGTAGTTCAGGCCGCCCGCCCCGATCGCTCCGCCGAACACGTAGCGGAAGATCAGCAGGAACATGGCGCCCTGAATGGTGCCGAGAACCACCAGTTGGGGCGTGCGCAGGAACTTCAGCAGGGTCCGCTTGGCGATGCCGAGCGTGCTGACCGGCAGCTTGGCCGAGGGTTGGACGGGTCGGACGATGGTTGCCATGTCGGTCTCCTCTCACTCTGTCTTCGAGAGCCTTTCGGCTGGCTGATCTCGGCGCGGTTCCCCGTTCCATGCGGGGGGGAGCTCGCTCCCCCCCACGGCCCCCCCAAGAGCGCCTGTGCCATGGGAACCGATCGGCTGGCCGGTCAGCGCCAGGAAGACCTCGTCGAGCGTGGGTGGGCGCAGGGAGATGTCGTCGACGGCGGCGCCGGCCGAGTCCAGCGATTGCAGCGCGTCCCGCAGCCGGTCCGTACCGGACTCGACCGCGACGCTGACCCTGCGGGTGGCCTCGTCGACCTGCGCCTCGCCATGGTCGAGGGCGCCCAGCGCGGCGGCCGCCGTGGAGAGGTCCGTCCGCTCGCGGACGTGGACCTCGATCACGTTGCGGCCCGCGCGCTGCTTGAGCTCGGTGGGGGTGCCGGCGGCGACGGCCCGGCCGTGGTCGATGATCACGATCCGGCTGGCCAGGTGGTCGGCCTCGTCCAGGTACTGGGTGGTGAGCAGGACGTCGGTCCCCTGCTCGACCAGCGCGCGGATGGCGTCCCAGAGCTCGATGCGGCTGCGCGGGTCCAGCCCGGTGGTGGGCTCGTCCAGCAGCAGCAGCCGCGGGGCGCCGACCAGGCTCGCCCCCAGGTCCAGCTTGCGGCGCATCCCGCCCGAATAGGTGCGCGCCAGCCGGCCCGCCGCCTCGGCCAACCCCAGTTGCTCCAGCACCCTGGCGCTGCTGGTGCGGGCGGACCGGGCGTCCTGTCCGAACAGGCGGGCCACCAGCTCCAGGTTCTCCCGTCCGGTCATGGCCGGCTCCACCGCGGCGGACTGGCCGGCCAGCCCGATGCTGCGCCGGACCGCCTGGGCCTCGCGGCGGACGTCGTGGCCGGCGACGCGCAGCTCGCCCGCGTCGGGACGCAGCAGGGTGGCCACGGTGCGGACGAAGGTCGTCTTCCCGGCACCGTTGGGGCCGAGGACCGCCAGGACCTGCCCGGGCTCGGCGACCAGGTCCAGCCCGTCGAGGGCAACGGTCTTGCCGAACCGCTTGCGGAGGCCCACGGCCTCGATCGTCGGTGTCATGCTGTCGCTCCTTCAGTCGAACGCTCTTCAGGTCTAGAACATCGTTCGAGCATGACGGAACTCCGCTCGTCTGTCAAACATCGTTCGGTTATCAAATGATGTTCGTCTCTGGTACTCTGTTCGCCATGGAGAAGAGCCCGGACCGACCGGTCCCCGACCCGCCCTGGAAGCCGGCCCGGCGTGGGCATCCGACCCGTGCCCCGCTGACCCAGGAGGCGATCGTGGATGCGGCGCTCCGGGTCCTGGAGCACCAGGGGGCCGACGGGCTCAGCATGCGCCGGGTCGCCGAGGAGCTGGGGACCGGCCCGGCCTCGCTCTACTGGCACGTCGCCAACAAGGACGAGCTGATCAACCTGCTGGTGGACCGGGTGGCCAGTGAGATCCAGGTCCCCGCGCCCGACCCGGAACGGTGGCAGGAGCAGCTCAAGGAGTGGATGCTCCAGGCCCGGCGGGTCTTCAAGCGCTACCCGGGCGTGGCGGTGCTCACCCTGGGTCGCATCCCCGTCGGTCCCAACCTCGTCCGCTGGACCGAGTGGCTCCTGGCCCTGCTCCGCGGCGCGGGGATCCCCGACCGCATCGCGGCCTACGCGGGCGACCTCGGAGGCATGTACCTGGGCGCCTCCGCGTACGAGGACGCGCTGCCCCTGCCGTCGCCGACCGGCGAGGAGCTTCCACCCGAAAAGATCGTGGCGATGTTCCGCGGCTACTACGAGTCCCTGCCGGCGGATCAGTTCCCCAACGTGCACGCGGCGCTGGACGAGCTGTTCAGCGGCGGGCCGGACGAGCGGTTCGAGCTGGGGCTCGACGTCATCATCCGCGGCCTGGCCTCGTACATCCAGCGCTGAGCAACTCGGCTCGGCCTGGTGGATTTGGCCGTTTACGGTCCTCCGCGGTGGACCAGGCGGACCCCGGCGACTACGACGGACTGGTCCTGCCCGGCGGTGTGGCCAATCCGGACCAACTTCGCACCAACCCGAAGGCGGTCGCGTTCGCGCGGGCGTTCTTCGAGAGCGGCAAGCCGGTCGGCGCGATCTGCCACGGACCCTGGACGCTGATCGAGGCCGACGTGGTCAAGGGCAGGACAATGACCTCGTGGCCGAGCCTGAAGACCGGTCCAGCGTGTAACCATGAGCGTATGGACCTGCCAGTCATGCCTCCGGTCAAGCCGATGCTCGCCAAAGCGGTGTCGATCCTGCCCCGCGACATGCTCTACGAGCCCAAATGGGACGGTTTCCGCTTGATCGTCTTCCGCGACGGCGACGAGGTGGAATTCGCCAGCCGCAATGAGCTGCCCATGGGGCGCTATTTCCCCGAGCTGATCGCCGCGGCTCGCCAACAGCTCCCACCACGCTGCGTGGTCGACGGCGAGGTCGTGCTGATCCGCGGCAAGGAGCTGGACTTCGAGGCGCTGCAGTTGCGGCTGCACCCGGCGGCCTCCCGGGTGGAGCTGCTGTCGGTGGAGACACCCGCCTCGCTGATCGCCTTCGACCTGCTGGCGCTCGGCGACGAGGCACTGGTCGAGCGGCCCTTCGCCGAGCGGCGCGCCAAGCTGGTCGAGGCGCTCGACGGTCAGCACGGGCGGATCTACGTGACGCCGCTGACCGATTCCTACCGGCTGGCCGAGCGCTGGTTCCGGACCTTCGAGGGCGCCGGCCTCGACGGGGTGGTCGCCAAGCCTCGCGACCTGCCCTATGCCGAGGACCAGCGGGTGATGTTCAAGGTCAAGCACGCCCGCACCGCCGACTGTGTCGTGGCGGGGTTCCGCTGGTACAAGCGCGGGCCGGTGGTCGGCTCGCTGCTGCTCGGCCTCCACGACGAACGGGGCGAGCTGCAGCACGTCGGGGTGACCTCCTCGTTCAGTCTGGCGCGCCGCCAGGAGCTGCTCGACGAGATCGCGCCCTACCGGCTCCACGAGGGCGACCACCACCCGTGGATGGGCACCGTGAGCGCCGAACGCGTCCCCGGCGGGTTGTCCCGCTGGAGCGGTGGCAAGGACCTCTCCTGGGAGCCGCTCCGCCCCGAGCTGGTCTGCGAGGTCGCCTACGACCACATGGAGGGCCGGCGTTTCCGGCATACCGCCCATTTCCAGCGCTGGCGCCCCGACCGCGACCCGGCCTCCTGCAACTACCAGCAGATCGAGCGCCCGGTGGCCTTCGACCTGGCCGAGATCCTCGCCAGCGACGCCACCTGAGCCACTGGTCCCCAGGCCCCAACCGGCCCGCCGGTTTCCCGCCCGGCCCCCAGGGAAGGCGAGCCAAATGGTGACCGAATATCAGCGTGACGCGCTCCGGTTCGAGCGGGGACGGCCGGTGTCCGCCGGCGACCAGGCGCTCGCCGAGCCGACGCACGCGGTGCGGACGGGAACGGGCTTCTGGGGCCTGTTCGCCGCCGGCGAGGACCTGGTCGTTGTGGTCCACCCGGCCGGAGCCATCATCGGGCGCGCCGGTGAGCTCCGGGAGCGCCTGGAGCAGATGGCCACCGAGGGTGGGCTGGACGCCGAGGACCAGGAGGCGGTCAGCTCGTTCCTGCCCTTCCTCGGCAAGGACGACCCCGGCGCCGCGCGGGGCGTGCAGCGCTCGCACGTGCGGGCGGGCGTGCCGCCCACCTACTGGGTGAGCGGCACCATGAACTCCCCGCCCGGCGCCCAGCCCGCGACCAGGATCGAGGAGGCCGAGCCCGGCCCTGGCAGCGGCTGATGCGTGGCGGCCGGCGCGTCGACCGCTCCGGTCCCGGCATCCGGCGGCAGCGCCGGGGGCGCGGCTTGAGCCGGTACGGGCGGCACTGCTACCCTGCGCTGCGCCCCCGCCGGCAGCGGGGCCGTTTCGCGTTGCGGTTCCAGCCTCGCTGCTGAACCGGCGAACCCGACAAGGAGGCTCGTTCCCCATGTCCGAGTACCAGCTTGCCGCGGAGTCGCGCACGGACACGGGGAAGGGAGCAGCCCGCCGCGTCCGCGCCGCCGGCCGCGTCCCAGCGGTCCTGTACGGCCACGGCATCAAGCCGGAGCACCTGTCGATCGATGCCCGCGCGTTCGGCCAGGCGATGCGCAGCGGTGGCGCCAACGCCCTGCTCGAGCTCCAGCTCGGCAAGGTCCGCCACCTCGCGCTGGCGCGCGAGGTCCAGCGGCACCCGGTCCGCGGCACCTTCACCCATGTCGACTTCCTGGTCGTCCGCCGCGGCGAGAAGGTGACCGTGTCGGTGCCGGTCCACCTGGTCGGCGAGGCGCCTGGCGTGGTCCAGGGCGGCATCCTCGACCAGGACCTGCACCAGCTCAGTGTCGAGGCCGAGGTCACCGCCGTGCCCGAGGCGATCGACGGCGACGTGTCCGGCCTGCAGATCGGCGACGTTCTGCGGGTCGGCGACCTCAAGGCGCCGTCGGGCGCGACGATCCTGGACGACCCCGAGTCGTCGGTGGTCTCGGTGGTCGCGCCGACCGTCGAGCCCGTCGAGGCCGAGGAGGAGGGGGCCGCCGAGGCCGCCGAGGGCGAGGCCCCGGCCGAGGCGGAGGGTGCCGCGGAGGCCTCCGAGGGCGGCGAGGAGGCGTAGTCGCACCTGTCCCTGCTGGATCGCTGGCGCCGCTCCGGGACGAACGCCGCTGACCCCGCGACCGGCGGGGAGGAGGCTGGCGCGTCGCGGCGCGACACCGGGCCCTGGCTGATCCTCGGGCTCGGCAACCCGGACGACCTGTACGCCAACTCCCGCCACAACGCCGGCGCGATGGTGGTCGAGCGCCTCGCCGACCGCTTCGGCGAGCGGCTGAAGCGCTCGCGCCAGCGCGCCGCCGTCGCGGAGGCGCGCGACGACGGGACGCGCATCGTGCTGGCGCGGCCGATGGGCTACATGAACGAGTCCGGCGGGCCGGCGTCACTGCTCACCCGCTACTACAAGGTGCCGCTCGAGCGGCTGATCGTGGTCCACGACGACATCGACCTGGCCGCCGGCAAGCTCCAGGTGCGCCGCGGCGGCGGCACGGCCGGGCACAACGGCCTGAAGGACATCGTCAAGGCGCTCGGCGGGCCGGACTTCCTGCGCGTCCGGCTCGGCGTCGGCCGCCCGCCCGGACGGCAGGACGTGGCCGACTACGTGCTGGCGCCGATCCCCAAGCGGCTCGCCGAGGACTTCGGCGTGCTGGTCGAGCGAGGCGCCGACGCGGCGCTGGACCTGACCCGCCTGCCCCTGGAGCGCGCGCAGGACCGTCACAACCATTGAAAGGGCTTCGCGCGAAGCGCGAAGCCCTTTGCCAAGGCCGCGCCAACGACGGCGCGGTCGAGAAGGGAGGCGAGGTGGACGCGGATGCGGTGCGGGTCGCGGCCAAGCGGATCGCCGGGCAGGTGCACGCGACGCCGGTCGAGACCTCGGCGACGCTGGACGCCAAGCTCGGGGCGACGGTCGCGGTCAAGAACGAGGCGCTCCAGAAGACCGGCTCCTTCAAGGTGCGTGGTGCCCTGAACCGGCTGCTCACCCTGCCGAGGGAGGAGATCGACCGCGGGCTGGTGGCGATCTCGGCCGGCAACCACGCCGCCGCGCTGGCATGGGCGGCGGCCGAGGTGGGCGCCAAGGCCACCGTGGTGATGCCCCGGCACGCGCCCGCCGCCAAGGTGGCCGCCTGCCGCGACTACGGCGCCGAGGTGGTGCTGTACGGCGACACCACCGGGGAGGCGCTGGCCGAGAGCGAGCGGCTCCGCGACGAGCGCGGGCTCACCTTCGTCCACCCCTTCGATGACCCCGAGATCGTCGCCGGCCAGGGGACCGTGGCGCTGGAGCTGGTCGAGGCCGCCGGTCCGCTCGACCTCTGGGTGGTCCCAGTGGGCGGCGGCGGGCTGGCCTGCGGCACGGCGCTCGCGGTCCGCGCGGCGAACCCGGACTGCCGGGTGATCGGCGTGGAGCCGCGGGGCGCGCAGACCCTCAGCGCCGCCCTGGAGGCCGGCCGTCCGGTGCCGGTCGTGCCGCGCTCGGTCGCCGACGGGCTCTGCGCGCCGCGCGCGGGCGTGCGGACCTTCCCGCTGTTCCGCGAGCTGGTCGACGAGGTGGTGCTGCTGTCCGAGGAGGAGATCCTCGCCGGCGTCCGCTTCGTGATGGAGCGCATGAAGGTCGTGGTCGAGCCGGCCGGAGCGTGCGGGGTCGCCGCCCTCCTGGCCGGCAGGGCCGGCCAGGTCGCGGGCCTCCGCGTGGGGACGGTGTTCTCCGGCGGCAACCTCGACCTCGCCGCCGTGGTCGCCCGACTGCCCTGACCCCAGGGGGCGTGCGCGGGCAGCGGCTGGTGTGTCCTGGCCGTTCGCGGCTGAGCCGGTAGATATGGATAAATCCCTGCTCCGCGCATAAAGTCCCAGTATGGACATGACCGGGCGCTACCCCGCGCGCCTGCGGCGCTTCTACGGTGGGCGCAAGCTCATCCTCACGGGTGCTCCGCTGGCGATGCTGCGCGGCACCAGCCGGATGGTCCGCTCGCTCGGCGCCGCCCGCCCCTTCCTGCTGGCGGCCGGCGTCGGCACCGGCCCGCTGCCGAGCGAGGAGGAGGGCGACCGGCACGTGCTGCAGCTCACCGCGCCCGACATCGTCAGCGAGACCCGGACGATCATGTCGCTGCTGGCGAACCTTCCGGCGGAGGCCCTGGCCGCGCTGGACCGCTACGATCCCGACCACGAGGCGCTGGTGCTGAGCCCTCCCGCCAACGAGCTGCGCAGCATCGCCGGTCGCCGCGTCTACGCCCCGCGCCGTCCCTCCTGGCGCCGGCTCGAGGACAAGACCCTGATCGACGAGCTGTGGGACGCGCACGGCATCCGGCGCCCGCCCTCGGAGGTGGTGCCGGCGACCGGGGAGGCGATGCTGGCCGCCGCGCGCCGGATGGACCGGGGCCTCGGAACGGTGTGGTCCGGGGACACCCGCGAGGGGGTCAACGGCGGCGCGGTCTACGTCCGCTGGGTGCGTGACGAGTGGGATGCGGCCGAGGCGGTCGCCTTCTTCACCATCCATTGCGACCGGGCCCGGGTGGTGCCGTTCATCGAGGGGGTGCCGTGCAGCATCCACGGTCTGGTGCTGGCCGACGGGGTGGCCGTGCTGCGCCCGGTCGAGATGATCACGCTGCGGCCTTCCGGCTCCAACCGCCTGGTGTTCGCCGGCGCCGCCACCTTCTGGGACCCGCCGGAGGGCGACCGGGAGGCGATGCGCCGGGTCGCCGGCGTGGTCGGCGTTGCCCTGCGCGACCAGGTGGGCTATCTCGGGGCGTTCACCGTCGACGGCGTGCTCAGTGAGGACGGCTTCCTGCCCACCGAGCTGAACACCCGCTACGGCGCCGGGCTGATGGTGATGGCCGAGGGGCGCGAGGACCTGCCGCTGTGGCTGCTCAATCTGGCGGTGGTCGAGGGCGAGCGGCTCGGCATCAGGTCGGCGGTGCTCGAGGCCGACGTGCTGGATCGCGCGGACCAGCACCGCTCCGGCGCCGTCTGGACGGTCACCCACCAGGCGCCCGCCACCAGCCGGCAGCGGCCGGTCGCGTTCAGCCCCGGCGGCTGCCGCTTCACCGACCCTGGCGAGCAGCCTGCCGGGACGCTGTGGTTCGGGCCGTCGAACGTCGGCGGCTACCTGCGGCTGGCGCTGGACCCCGCCCGCATCCCGGTGGGGCCGCCGGTCGCCCCGCTGGCCGTCGACGCCTTCGCGCTCGCCGACGAGCGCCTGGCCACCTCGATCGGCCCCATGTCACCGGCCCGCCCCGTGCGCTGACCCGGCGCTCAGCCGGATTCGAGCTGGCAGCTGTCGACCACCCGGAGGTAGTCGGCGAGCGCGTCGTTGAACCTGGAGACGGCCGCCATGCCCTCGGCGCTGGGGGCCTGGTCGTCCCGCACCGCTGCGGCCACCGTGGTCTGGCCGCGGGCGAGCTGGTTGACCACCTGGGTCTGCTGGACGAACGCCCTGCCCATCTTCACGGCCCACGCGATGGTGGTGTTGGCGCGCGCCACCGCGCTGGTGCACTCCGGGGTGGCGTGCACGCCGCCTGCCTCCGTCGTCACCGCCGGTGAGCGCGCGTGCGACCCGAACGAGTAGCCGCCGATGGCCCCAACCGCCACCCCGAGGGCCAGCAGCGTGGCCAGCCGGCGCCGTGGCAGCCGCGTCAGGTGCCGATCGGAGCGGCGCTCCTGGCGCTGCGGCAGACCCTGGCGGGTCTCCGGTTCGTGCCGCCCCTCCTGCGGCTCGTGGCGCCCGGCCTGCTCGCGCCGGTCCCGGCGCCCCGGGCGCAGCTCGAACCGCCGGCGAGGCTCCTGGCGCGCCTCGGGCTGGCGCCCCTCCGGCGCCTGGCGCACTTCGAGCAATCTCATCAGATCCCCCCGAACTCCCCATCCGAACAACCGTCGCACACTACGCTCAGGGTCCCAAAGAAGTCCATCGGACCGGGAAGGTTCCTGTCGGGTGGCTGCGTTACCCTCTACAGAGCGCAGCACCCCCCGGTCGTCCCGATCGGGGGGTCCTCATGCGTGCCCGGAAGGAAGGCAAACACACATTGCGGCTTGAACCACTGCTGGAGCGCCTGCCGGCTGATCCGGCGTTCACCAACCTCCTCCAAGCGATCGAGGCCCCCGCGGGGGGTCGGGCCGGCGGGGGCCAGGCCCCGGCCAAGCGCGGCAACGGCGTCCACGTCGTGGTCGCCGACGTCGCCCGGGCGTTCCTGCTCGCCGGGCTCGCCCGCTGGAGCGGGCGCCTGGTGGTCGCCGTGACCGCGACCACCGCTGACGCCGAGGCCCTGGTCCACGACGTCGGCGCCTTCCTCGGCCGCGACCTGGTCGACTGCTTTCCCGCCTGGGAGACGCTGCCGCACGAGCGCCTGTCGCCACGCTCCGAGACGGTCGCCAAGCGGCTGTCGCTGTTGCACCGGCTGCAGCCCGAACGCGACGGCAAGGGCACCGAGCGGACCGGCCTGGCCGTGCTCGCCGTGCCGGCCAAGGCGATGATGCAGCCGCTGGCGCCCGGCCTGGACCTGATCGAGCCGGTGCGGGTCGCCAAGGGCGACCAGCTCGACCTCGAGGAGCTGCTCGCCCGGCTGGTCGACGCCGGCTACCAGCGCACCGACATGGTCGAGCGGCGCGGCGAGGTGGCCGTGCGCGGCGGCCTGGTGGACCTCTTCCCGCCCGGTGAGGACCACCCGGTGCGGGTGGAGTTCTGGGGCGACGAGGTCGAGGGCATCCGCTCGTTCGCGGTCGCCAGCCAGCGCTCGCTCACCGAGCTGCCGTCCGTCGAGGCCTACCCCTGCCGCGAGGTCCGCCTCAGCGCGACCGAGCGCAACCGCGCCCGCCAGCTCGCCGGCGAGGTGCCCGTGGCGGGCGACCTGCTCGCCCGGGTCGCCGAGGGGCTGGACGTCGAGGGTGTCGAGTCGCTGCTGCCGCTGCTCTACGACGAGCTGCCGACCCTGCCGGACTACCTGCCGGCCGGCTCGGTGCTGGTGGTGGTCGACCCCAAGCGCACCGTCGACCGCGCCGAGGAGGTCCGCAAGCAGGCTGAGGAGGCCATGCAGGCGTCCTGGGGGACCGCCGCCGAGGGTGGCACCGCGCCCCTGGAGGGCGCCGCCTACCGGCCGCTCGACCAGGTCCTCGAGCGCTCCGGCCGCGCACGGGTGCGGCTCGGCGCACTCGACGCCGGCAGGCCGGACGCCGTACGCATCGAGGCCCGCCCGATCGAGCCCTACCGCGCGAACGTGACCAGGATCGCCGCGGACGCGCGCGAGCTGGCCGGCGAGGGCTACACCGTGCTGCTCACCACCGAGGGGTCGGGTCCGGCCGAGCGGCTGGTCGACGTGCTCGGTGACGAGGGCCTGACGGTGCCGCTGACCGCCGAGCTGCCCGCCAGCCAGGCCCCTGACGGCGAGCTGCTCGCCGGCACCGCGCCGCTGCTCAACGGGTTCCGCCTGCCCGCGCTGCGGCTCGCCCTGCTGGCCGAGGGCGACCTGTACGGCACGCGCCGCCAGACCCGCGAGCAGGCCCGCATGCCCGCCAGCCGCCGCCGCGCCAGCCACGACGGCGGTGCGCAGTTCCACGACGTCGCCGAGCTCCAGCCCGGCGACATCGTGGTCCACGCCGTGCACGGGATCGGCCGCTACGTCGGCATGGAGCACCGCACCGTCGGCGGCGCCGAGCGCGACTACCTGCTGCTCGCCTACGACCAGGGCGACCGCCTCTACCTGCCGACCGACCAGGTCGAGATGATCAGCCGCTACGTCGGCGGCGAGTCGCCCAAGCTGTCGCGGCTCGGCACCAAGGAGTGGGACCGCCAGAAGGCCAGGGTGCGGCGCAAGGTCCGCGAGATCGCGGCCGAGCTGATCCGCCTGTACGCCGCCCGGATGGCCTCGCCCGGCCACGCCTTCGCCCCGGACAGCCCCTGGCAGCGCGAGCTGGAGGACGCCTTCCCCTACGCCGAGACGCCCGACCAGCTCACCGCCATCGAGGAGATCAAGGCCGACATGGAGACGCCGGTCCCGATGGACCGCCTGCTGTGCGGCGACGTCGGCTACGGCAAGACCGAGGTCGCGGTGCGCGCCGCCTTCAAGGCGATCATCGACGGCAAGCAGGTGGCGGTGCTGGTCCCCACCACCCTGCTGGCGCAGCAGCACATGGCGACCTTCTCGGAGCGGTTCGCGCCGTTCCCGGTCAAGGTCGCCGTGCTGTCGCGCTTCGCCACGCGCAAGGAGCAGGAGGAGACCCTCACGGCCATGGCCAACGGCACCGTGGACCTGGTCATCGGCACCCACCGCCTGCTGTCGGCCGACGCCAAGTGGTCCGACCTCGGCCTGGCCGTCATCGACGAGGAGCACCGCTTCGGCGTCGCCCACAAGGAGCACCTCAAGCAGCTCCGCACCGAGGTGGACGTGCTCACGCTGACCGCCACGCCGATCCCGCGGTCGATGGAGATGAGCCTGTCCGGCATCCGCGACCTGTCGGTCATGGAGACGCCGCCGGAGCAGCGCCACCCGGTGCTGACCTTCGTCGGCCCCTACGACGCCACCACGGTCGCCAACGCCATCCGCCGCGAGATGCTGCGCGAGGGCCAGACCTTCTACGTCCACAACCGGGTCGAGTCGATCCAGCGGGCGGTGGTCCAGCTCCGCCAGCTCGTCCCCGAGGCGCGGATCGGCGTCGCCCATGGGCAGATGAGCGAGGACCAGCTCGAGCGGGTCATGCTGGATTTCTGGGACAAGGCCTACGACGTGCTGGTCTGCACCACCATCATCGAGTCGGGCCTGGACATCCCCAACGCCAACACCCTGCTGGTGGAACGGTCCGACACCCTCGGGCTCGCCCAGCTCTACCAGCTCCGCGGCCGGGTCGGCCGTTCGCGCGAGCGTGCCTACGCCTACCTGTTCTACCCGAGCGAGCACTCGCTGACCGAGACCTCGCACCAGCGGCTGACCACCATCGCCACCCACACCGATCTGGGGTCCGGCATGGCGATCGCCCTCAAGGACCTCGAGATCCGCGGCGCCGGCAACCTGCTCGGCACCGACCAGTCGGGCCACGTCGCCCTGGTCGGCTACGACCTCTACATGCGGATGCTGGCGGAGGAGGTCGGCGAGCTGCGGGGCCGTCCGATCGAGCCGCCGAAGGAGCTGAAGCTGGAGGTGCCGGTCGACGCCCACCTGCCGAGCGACTACGTGCCGCGCGAGCGCCTGCGGCTGGAGGCCTACCGCCGGCTCGGCGGCACCAGGACGGTCGAGGAGGTGGAGGCGCTGGGGCTGGAGCTGGCCGACCGCTACGGACCGCCGCCGCTGCCGGTCCGCAACCTGCTCGCGCTGGCGGGCGTCCGCGCCCAGGCGAGCGCGGTCGGGCTCTCCGAGGTGGTCTGCTTCGCCGGGCGGGTCCGGCTGGCGCCGGTCTCCAAGCTGCCGGAGTCCAAGCAGGTCCGGCTCGACCGGCTGTACCCGGGCGCCATCTGGAAGCAGGCCGAGGACAGCCTGCTGGTGCCGCTGCCGACCGAGCGCCGGGCACGCCTGACGCCTGGACCGTCGCCCGCCCAGCCGGAGGTCGACCTGCCCGCCTGGCTCTCCGAGTTGCTCACCAGCATCCTCGACGCGCCTCCGGCGCCCGCCCTGCCCTCCTCCGACCGCCCCGAAGCCCGCCGCGCCTCCTGACCGGGGGCTGTGGAGCGCTGTCGCCGTCGCCGGTCCTGCTCGAGCTCGCGGGGCCTTGGACGGCTGTGCAGATCTCTCAATTCGGGGGGAACCTGCCCGGCAGGCACCGAGTATCCTGTTGGCTAGCCCGTTTGCCGAGATTCGAGCTGAGGTTCATGTGCGCCGACTGCTTCCCGCCGTAGGCCTGGTCATCGCCCTGCTCGCAGCCGGCTGCGCGGGCAGCAGCGACAACAGCCGGGCGGCGACCGTCAACGGAGCCTCGGTTCCGGTCAGCCGCCTGACCGACATGGTCAAGGCGCAGCTCGCGGCCTCGCAGAGCCAGCAGCAGGACCAGCAACAGCAGCAGCAGGCCACCGACATCGACGCCCTGACGCGCCAGTCGCTCGAGGGCCTGATCCAGTTCCAGATCATCCTCGACGGCGCCAAGCAGGAGGGCGTGACCGTCGACGAGGGACAGGTCGACGCCCGCATCCAGCAGGTCAAGGACCAGGCGGCGTCCCAGGGCATGAAGTACGAGGACCTGCTGTCCCAGAACAACGTCACCGAGTCGCTGCTGCGCGAGCAGTTCCGCGCCCAGATCGCCCTCACGCTGGTCGGCACCAAGCTGGTGCCGCAGCCGAGCGACGCCGACCTGCTCAAGGCCAACCTGGCCAAGCACCGGACCGACGTGATCCAGATCCACGTCCGCCACGTCCTGGTGAAGGACCAGGCGACCGCCGAGAAGGCGCGCCAGCAACTGGTCTCCGGCGGCGACTGGACGACCGTCGCCGGGCAGTTCTCGACCGATCGCGGGAGCAAGGACCGCGGCGGCGACCTCGGCTACGAGTCCAAGGGGCAGACGGACGCCGACTTCGAGAAGGCCGCGTTCAGCCTTGCCGACCAGGGCGACTGCAAGGGCAAGACGGCGGGCGCCTGCACCTCGCCGATCTCCGCCCCGGTCCACACGCAGTTCGGCTACCACGTCATCCAGGTGATCGGGGTGCGGGTCCCGCCGCTCACCGACGACCTGCGCAACGCCCTCGACCCCACGCTCAAGCAGCGCCGGGACGCAGCCACCGAGCAGTGGTTCAGCGACCACCTGAAGCAGGCCAACGTGTCGGTCAACCCGCGCTTCGGCCGCTGGGACTCCGCCTCCGGAAAGGTCGTTGAGCGAACGACGGCCCCGGCCAGCCCGACCTCCGAGGCGCCGGCGCGCCCGCTGACGACCGGTCCATAACGGGGTGCCATGACGAGGGTCGTGCTGGTCGCTTCGAGCCCGCGGTTCCCGCTGCTCTTCCCACCACAGACCTGGCGTGCGCTGGATGCCGCCCGGCCTGTCTACGTGCTCGCCGTCGACCATCCCTCGCTGCCGGCGCTGGACGTCGGGGAGATCCCCTTCGAGGTCCTCCCGGTCGCAGAGGACACCGGCCCGGTAGGGCGTGACCTGCTGCTGCTCGGCCAGGGCATCGACGCCGACCAGGTGGCGACGGCCCGCCGGCAGGCGGACGCGCTGCTCGGCCTGGCGAAGGAGCGCGGCTCGGCGACCCTGCTGCTGCCGCCGATCAACGACGGCCCGCTGGTGCAGATGGTCTCGGACCGGGCGGCCCGCCAGCACATCGAGGTCGAGGCGGTCTACCCGCTGGGTGAGCCGAAGGGCTCCGCCCTGCTCGACCTGGTCGCGACCGAGACCCGCCTGCGCGGCCCCGGCGGCTGCCCCTGGGACGCCGAGCAGACCCACGCGAGCCTCGCCCGCCACCTGGTGGAGGAGGTCTACGAGGTCCTCGACGCGATCGAGGAGGAGGGCGCGGGCCCGGCCGGTCCCGACCACCTGCGCGAGGAGCTGGGCGACCTGCTCCTGCAGGTGGTGTTCCACTCCCAGATCGCCGAGGACGCCGGGCAGTTCGACGTCGACGGGGTCGCGCGCGCCATCACCGAGAAGCTGGTCCGCCGGCACCCGCACGTGTTCGGCGACGTCCAGGTCGGCTCCGCCGGCGAGGTGCTGCGCAATTGGGAGGCGATCAAGCGGGAGCAGGAGGGCCGCACCGATCCGCTGGCCGGCATCCCCTCGGCCCTGCCGGCGCTGCAGCTCGCCGCCAAGCTCCAGAAGCGCGTGGCCGACGCCGGCTTCGCCTGGCCGGACCGGGACCGTCCGGCCGCCAAGGTCGGCGAGGCGCTCGAGGAGGTCATAGAGGCCGAGGGCGCGGAGCGGCTCGAGCGCGGGATGGGGGACCTGCTGTTCGCGGTGGTCGCGCTCGCCCGCGAGCGCGGTGTCGAGCCGGAGGCGGCCCTTCGCCGCGCCGCCAGGCGGTTCCGGGCAGGTTACGAGGCCGCCCAGGACCCGGACGACGACGCCGAGCCCACCTGATCGCCACGCCTCGCGCATTTCCCTGTGGAAATCCTCAAATGAATGCGGCGCCGATGATATGCTCGCGGCTGCCCGTTTCCGTCCCCCGCGACCCCACGACCATCTGGAGACCTTCCCCATGGCAGCGATCGAGCTCGTCCTTGCACGTGAAGTCCTCGATTCCCGGGGGAATCCCACCCTCGAGTGCGAGGTGGGCCTCGAGGACGGCTCCAGCGGTCGGGCGATCGTCCCCTCGGGTGCCAGCACCGGTAAGTTCGAAGCCATCGAGCTGCGCGACGGCGGCGACCGCTACGGCGGCAAGGGCGTCCTGCGCGCCGTCCGCAACGTGAACGAGGTCATCGCTCCGCTGCTGCTCGACGAGGACGGCTACGACCAGCGGGCGATCGATCGGGTCATGCTCGACCTCGACGGCACCGACAACAAGGCGAACCTCGGCGCGAATGCCGTGCTCGGAGTTTCGATGGCGCTGGCGCGCGCCGCCGCCGATTCGCTCGGTCTGTCGCTGTTCCGGTACCTCGGCGGCGCGTCGGCCCACGTGGTCCCGGTCCCGTTCATGAACGTGCTGAACGGTGGCGTGCACGCCGACAACGACGTCGATTTCCAGGAATTCATGATCGCCCCGATCGGCGCGCCGTCGTTCGCCGAGGCGGTTCGCATGGGCGCCGAGGTCTACCACGCCCTCAAGGCGGTCCTGCACGAGCGCGGCCTGGCCACGGCCGTCGGCGACGAGGGCGGCTTCGCGCCCGACCTGCCCGGCAACGAGGCCGCGCTGGAGCTGCTGGTGGCCGCCATCGGGCGCGCGGGCTACGAGCCCGGCGCCGAGGTGGCCCTGGCGCTCGACCCGGCCGCCACCGAGCTGTGGCGGGACGGCCGCTACGAGCTCGCCGGCGAGGGCCGCACGCTCGAGTCCGCCGCCATGGTCGAGCTGTTCGCCGACCTGTGCGACCGCTATCCGATCGTCTCGATCGAGGACGGCCTCGCCGAGGAGGACTGGGACGGCTGGAAGGCGCTCAACGAGGCCCTGGGGCACCGGGTGCAGCTCGTTGGCGACGACCTGTTCGTCACCAACGTCGAGCGCATCCAGCGCGGCCTCGACCGCGGGGTCGCCAACGCCGTGCTGCTCAAGGTCAACCAGATCGGCTCGCTGAGCGAGACCTTCGACGCCGCCGACCTGGCCCACCGCAACGGCTGGACCACCATGATCAGCCACCGCTCCGGCGAGACCGAGGACACCATCATCGCCGACCTGGTGGTCGCGCTCGGCAGTGGCCAGATCAAGAGCGGGGCGCCCTGCCGTAGCGAGCGGGTCGCCAAGTACAACCAGCTCCTGCGCATCGAGGAGGAGCTCGGCGAGAGCGCGACCTACCCTGGACGCCAGGCCTTCGGCCGGTCCTTCCAGGAGCGGGCGACGTGATCTGGCGGCGGCCGCGGGCGACCGCCCAGCGGGTCCTGGCCCTGGTGCCTGGCCGTGGCCGCCGTCGCAACGGGTCCAAGGCCCGATCGCAGCCAGGGCTCACCTCGCGCGGGATCCTGCTGTTCCTCGTGCTGTTCGTGCTGGCGGCCACCGCCGTGTACCCGCTGCGCCAGTACGTGTCGCAGCAGGGGCGCATCGAACGGCTCCAGGCCAAGCAGGCGGCGCTCCAGGCCGCCAACACACAGCTGGAGCAGGAGCGCGCCCGGCTGAACGACCCCGCCTACGTCGAGCAGCTCGCCAAGCGGGATTTCCACATGGTCAAGCCCGGGGAGCAGGCCTGGCTGCTCACCGGCACACCGCCGGCCGACGCGGCGGCGGCGCCGGCCGCCGAGCCGACCCATAAGGCGCCCTGGTACCAGCGCTTCTGGCACTGGCTCACGGACCGTTCCCACTGAACGGCCAGGACCACCCAGGACCGCCCAAGACCGCGCTACACCGGCGACTCGGACGATCGGCCGGATCGTGCCGGCAAGTGCGATTGTTGACGGTCTGCCCGGCCGTCCCTACGATGGGCTGGCGGCCGCCTTGTGCGGCCCTCGCCGATTCCTCTCGACCGCCTCGCGGACAGTGGTGTACTAGGCGACACCGTTGAAAGTGGGCAAAGGAGCGTTAGTCATTAGTATGAGTGCCGAGATCGGGGCCATCGTCCCGGGCACGGTTGTCCGTATAGCGCCCTACGGAGCGTTCATTCGGCTCGAAACAGGTGAGACCGGGCTAGTCCACATCTCCGAGATCGACCGCAACTACGTGCGCTCGGTCGAGGAGCACCTCCGCATCGACGATCAGGTGACCGTGAAGGTCCTGGGCGTCAAGGAGGACGGCAAGATCGACCTGTCCATCAAGCAGGCCGCGGCCGATTGGCAGCCCGAGGCGCCGAGGCGGCGCGCCGCCAAGGACCCCGAGTTCGAGCAGAAGCTCAAGCGGTTCATGCGTTCCAGTGAGGAACGCCTGGTCGACGTCAAGCGTCAGCGCGAAGCTCGCCGCGGCTGAGTCGTGCCACGAACCCCATCCCGGTCGCCGCGCCGGCCAGACCCGGCCGCCCTGCCTGACCCGGCGACGCTGCCGTGGGCCCGGAACCGGGAGGGTGACGCGCCCGACCCTCGGGCCGAACCCGGCTGGGCTGCCACACTGCCCGAGGCGAGCCAGGTCGAACGGCGCCTGATCCAGGGGCAGATCGGCCGGGAGGTGCGAGGAGCCGTCGCGGTCGCGGCACGCTGCCGCTACGGGCTCCCCACCGTGGTCCGAACCTCTCCCTTCCTGCCTGACGGCACGCCCTTCCCGACGCTGTACTGGCTGTCGTGCCCGGCCGCCGGCGTGGCGGTGGGCCGGGTGGAGGCCGCAGGATGGAATGCCAGCCTGTCCGAGCGGGTCGCCGCGGAACCGGAGCTGGCCGCGGCGCATCGGGCCGCCCACGAGCAGTACCTGGCCCAGCGCGACGCGCTGGGCCATCTGCCAGGCGACCCCGGGGTGGGGGGCCTGCCGGGCCGGGTCAAATGCCTGCACGCGTTGTACGCGCACGAGGTCGCCACGGGCGCCAACCCCGTCGGCCGGATCGTCCGGCAGGTGGTCGAGCCGATCGATTGCCCCGGCCCCTGCGTCGACCTCGCCGATGATCGCCCGAACGGGGATCCCGGCGGCGGAGCGGGGTAGCCGCCCGTGAACCCCGAGGAGGACGCCGTGCGACTCGCCGCCGTCGACGTGGGAACCAACTCGACCCGCCTGGTCGTCGCCAACGTGGCCGGGGACCGGGTCGTCGAGCAGCACGCTCGCGAGATGGTGATCACCAGGCTCGGCAAGGGCGTGGACCGCACCAGGCGCTTCGACCCCGCCACCCTGGAGCGGACGCTGGACGTGCTGGCCGGCTACGCCGAGCTGTGCGCCCGCCTGGGCGTCGAGGCGACCAGGGTGGTGGCGACCAGCGCCACCAGGGACGCCGCCAACCGCGACGAGTTCCTCGACGGGGTGCGACGCCTCTTCGGCGTCGAGGCCGAGGTGCTCACCGGCGACCAGGAGGCGGCGACCACCTACGCCGGCGCCACCCACGACATGCCGGGCGGCGAGCGCACGCTGGTGGTCGACATCGGCGGCGGCTCGACCGAGTTCATCATCGGCAACCACGAGCCGTCGGCGATGCTGTCGATCGACATCGGCTGCGTGCGGCTGTTCGAGCGCCACCTGGCCAGCGACCCACCCGCTCCGGAGGAGGTGGCCGCGCTGCGCCGCGACGTGCGGGAGCACCTCGGGAAGGTCCCGGAGGTGCTCGACCCGAGCTCGGCGCGGCGGGTGGTCGGCGTGGCGGGGACCGTGACCACGGTCACCGCGATCGCCCTCGACCTGGAGGTCTACGACCCCGAGCGGATCCACCACGCCACCATCGACGCGGGGCGCATCGGCCAGACCGCCGAGCGGCTGGCGGCGATGACCATCGCGGAGCGCGCGGCGTTGCCGGTGATGGCCAAGGGCCGCGAGGACGTGATCGCCGCCGGCGCCCTGGTGCTGGACGAGATCTGCCGAACCTTCGGGTTCGGGCGGATGATCGCCAGCGAGACGGACATCCTGGACGGGGTGCTGCTGGGCCTGGCACGCCGGCGCGCCGCCGGCGGTTGAGCGGCCGGCGGCCGCGCGGGCTCAGTCCCGCGGTGCCGTCTCGACCAGTCTGACCTGCAGCTCGCGGCCGGTCGGGGTGGTGTAGGAGAACTTCTCGCCGGGCTTGCGGCCCACCACCGCCTGCCCCAGCGGCGACTGGAGGCTCAGCACGTCCATGCCGTCGATCGCCTCCTCGCGGCTGCCGAGGAAGTAGGTCTCCTCGTCGCCGGCGATCTCCAGCCGGACGATCATTCCCGGACCAGCCTTGCCGGTGTCCCGTGGCGCCCCGACGACCGCCGAGCGGAGGATCTCCTCGAGCTGGCGGATGCGGGCCTCCATCATGCCCTGCTCGTTCTTGGCGGCGTCGTAGTCGGCGTTCTCTCGGATGTCGCCATGCTCGCGAGCCACGCCGATCGCCTGGGAGACACGCTCGCGACCGGTGGTCTTGAGCTCGTGCAACTCCCCGCTCAGGCGCTCATAGGCCTCGGGCGTCAGGTAGGTGACACGGTCGCCGGTTGGCTGGGACATGGTTCGGGAACCTCCTTGGCCGCGAAGCAGAGAGCGTGACGGGGTGCCCTTCGCGCCGGCTACCAGCCCCGTCCAGTCGATTTGCCATTCAAACGACGATTCGCGCCCGAGGGGCGGACTTGCGCGCGGCCCTGCCGCACCCGGACGCTCAGTGCTTGGATATCAGGACGAAGCGCAACACCTCGCGCCCGGCGATCCGGGGACGCGAGCTGCCCGTGTGGCGTTATCGGCACAGGGCTCGACCTGGTCGATCCCGAGCCGGTCGCACCGGTCGCTCGAAACGGCCGCGGTCATGCTCCACCTCCCGAGAAGACGGCCACGAGGCCCAAAAAACCTAAAGAGCGGTTACCAACCGCGCAGACCAACAAGCTACCCTTCCAGAGCGCCGCATGCCAGGTTGATCCAGTTATTGCCAGCTCAGGCGTCTGGAGCGCCGGCATGCATCGGTGTCACCGCCGTCGCGCCGAGCCGACCGGGCCGCCGGCCAGTGCCCGAGGCGACCGGTCGCCATCGGGCTCGTGCTCGGAGACCCGCGCCGGCCGCTCGTCGGCCAGCGGCAGGCGCAGCTCGAAGCGGGTGCCCGGCGTGCTGGGCGACGGCTCGCAGAGCACCAGGTCGCCACCGAGCGAGCGGGCCAGCTTCCGCGCGATGTAGAGGCCGAGCCCGGCGCCCTCCCCGCGCCGGCCGTCGCTGGATTCGAGCTGGGTGAAGCGCTCGAAGATCCGCTCCCGCTGCCCGGGCGGGATCCCGGGCCCGGCGTCGATGACCGCGATCACCGCCTGGCCGCCCCGCCGCCGGGCCTGGAGCCTGATGGGCGTCCCGGCGGGCGAGTACTTGGCGGCGTTGTCGAGCAGGTTGGTGAGCACCTGCAGCAACGTCTCGGGCGCCGCCCGCACCGGCAGGGTCCTGCCGGCGTCCAGCCGCACCTTGCGGCCGGGGTGGCCCAGCTCCGTGGCCCGCTCGGCCTCCCGTGCCACCTTCACCGCGTCGATCACCGAGACACTGGCCGGTCCCAGCTCGGCCTGCTCCAGCCGTGCGGCCTCCAGCAACTGCTCGACCAGCCGCTTCAGCCGCTCGCCCTGGCGTGCGGCCATGGCGACCAGCTCGCGCCGCTGCTCCGCGTCCAGCGCGCCGTCGCGGGTCGTCAGGGTGTCGAGCGAGCCCAGCACCACCGTCAGGGGCGCGCGCAGCTCATGCGAGACGGTCGCCAGCATCGCCTCCGCGGCCGCCTGGGCGCGCGCGCGCTCGCGCTCGGCCAGCTCGTGCGCACGCTCCGCCTGGAGCGTCGCGCGGGCCGCCAGGTGGACCGCGGCGACCGGTAGCAGGAGCAGCGGGGTGAGCGGCAGGCGGCGCTCGGCGACCACCACGATCGCCGGGGCGAGCCCGAGCAGCAGCGCGGAGGTCCAGGTGCCGAGCCCGAGGCGGCGGCGCAGCTCAGCGGCGGGCGAGCCGCCACCCAGCCCGGGCTCCGCCGCGGCCAGCGCGTTCGCGGCGATCAGGAAGGCGAGCACCGCCAGGACCAGCGCCGGCAGCTCGGTCAGGCTGGCGCCGCGCGGCGCACCGAGCAGGCGCCAGGCCAGGCCGGCGACCGCCGTCGCCAGGACGAGCCGCGCCGCCTCGAACAGGCACCGCCGCGGCGGCAGGCGCCAGGCCAGCGTGGCCAGCAGGGTGACGACGCCGGCGACCAGCACAGCGGCGGCGATCCCCCAGCCGAGCAGGACGGCGAACCCGAACGGCTGCGCCAGCGCCCCAGGCTCCAGGTCGGTGGGGGAGGGCCGCGCTCCACGGGCGTGCGCGGCCAGGCTCGGCACCAGCGCCGCCACCAGCGTCAGCGCGCCGAGCACGGCGATCGGCCGGGGAGCGGCCAGCAGCGCCCGAACCCCCGATGGGACCATGGCCAGCAGCAGCCCGCCGCCTGCCAGTGAGACCGCGAGCGGGTAGGCGAGACGCCAGCGGCCGGACGGCGAGACCGCCGTCCGAACCGGCTCCAGGCGCCGGTCCGCCCCTCCCCGCCCGAGGCGCCGGTCCGTCCCCACCAGCCCCACCTCCTGAGGTCCTGCCGCCCCCCACGCCGGTCGCTGGCCCGCCCCGCCGCCTCCGGAGACCGCAGGCGGGACGGGTACGGCACGATCGCTGCTCCAGATCCTGGCTACCGGGACCTAGATATCAGGCACCTCGAACATGACAGACAGTCTAATGATAGTGAACTAAGCCCATTTCGGTAGAGGGTTGAGTGAGTCGGTAAGCTGTACGGGTTTGTGTGGCTGAACGGCTTCGATGTTTCTCGTCGCGATCGTCCTGATGAGCGCGCTAGCCGTCCCGCTGTTCGGCGGCCGCCTCTCGGCGCTGGCCGACGTCCGCGCGAGGCTCGCGTGGATCCTCATGCTCGCGCTCGGGCTCCAGGTGGTCGCGCTGACCGTCCCCGGGGTGCCGGAGTCGCTGCGGCCGTTGATCCAGCTCGCCTCCTACCCGATCGCGGGCGTGTTCGTGATCGCCAACCGCCACCTGCCGGGGATGCTGCTGATCGGCTTGGGCGCGCTCCTCAACCTGATCGCCATGAGCGCCAACGGCGGGGTCATGCCGGCCTCGGCCGCGGCGCTCGACAAGGCCGGCTTGCCCCTACAACGGGACACCTACGCCAATTCGGCCCTGGTGCGGGACCCGCGGCTGGGCTTCCTCGGCGACGTCTTCGCGATCCCCGAGCCGGTCCCGCTCCACAACGTCTTCAGCGTGGGTGACGTCACCATCGGGGTGGGCGTGATCATCGCCGTGCACGGCCTGTCCGGGTCGCGCCTGCGGGTCTTCCGCCAGCCCGGCCGGCACCTGCGCCGGCGCCGCTACCGGGGTCGTCACGAGCGCGCCCCGCGTGGCCGCGACCCCGCCCACTGACGGCGCTACGGCGTGACGCCCCGCAGGCGCAGGCGACGTTCGGTCCTCGCCAGGGACAGCGAGAGGTAGGGCATCGACCAGGCAAGCGAGCGGGTGGCGGCGTGGTCGTCGCCGTAGCGCTGCGCGATGTCGACGGTCCGCTCGTGCAGGGTCATCAGCTCGCCGGCCGAGCCGACGGTCATGTCGCAGTAGGTGAGCGCGTCGGCGACCGCCGACGGCTCCCGCGGAAAGCCTTCCAGCTCACGGTCCAGGCCGCGCAGCCGCACCTCGAAGCGGGCCTCGGCGTGGTGGGCGACCAGTCGCGCCAGCCGTTCGTGCCCGAGCGAGCGCAGGTAGCGTGCGCCGTCCAGGGCATGGCAGCCGGTCTGCTGGAGGGCGGGCGCGTAGCCGACGTCGTGGAGGTAGGCGGCGGCGACGAGCTGGACCCGGTCCTGCTGGGAGAACGCGCCGGCCATCCAGAGGGCCCGCTCCCCGACGGCCCTGGAATGCGTCCAGTGATCTCCGAGCGGGGCCAGCAGCTCGGCCGCGTGCTCGGCCGCCCATTCGACCAGTGCGTCACCGGTAGCCGTGGCCGAACCCTCCCCGAGATCGCTCCCAGCTCAGCATAGCGGCTGGGGACGACGTCGCCGCGGGCCGGCGCGGACTGTCGGGTGACTTCGCTACCCTTTGTCGAACGCATCGCCATTCATCAAGTCAAGGAGCGGTCGGATCGTGCCCCGTACTCTGCTCGCCGTGCACGCGCACCCTGATGACGAATCCTCCAAGGGCGCCGGAACGTTCGCCCGCTACGCCGACGAGGGCGTCCGAACGGTCATCGTGACCTGCACGGGCGGCGAAGCCGGGGACATCCTCAACCCGGCCATGGACAATCCCGGCAACCTCGAGCGCATGCCCGAGCTGCGCCGCCAGGAACTGGCCAAGGCGTTGGAGATCCTCGACGTCAGCCAGCACTACTTCCTCGGCTACCGGGACTCGGGCATGCCCGATACCGAGACCAACAAGCATCCCGACGCCTTCGCCAACGCCGATCTGGACGAGGCGGTTGGCCGCCTGGTCAGGATCATCCGCGAGGAGCGGCCACAGGTCGTGCTCACCTACGACGAGAACGGCGGCTACCCGCATCCCGACCACGTCCGCACCCACGAGGTCTCGGTGGCCGCCTTCGACGCGGCCGGCGACCCGGCCCGCTACCCGCGGGCGGGCGAGCCCTTCCAGCCGTCGAAGCTCTACTACTTCGCCTCGCCCTCACGCCGGCGCCTGCGGCTGCTGCACGAGGGCGTGGTCGAGCGCGGATTGGACAGCCCCTACGCCGACTGGCTGAAGCGCTGGGACGAGGAGTCCGAGGAGACCGGCGAGGGGGTCCACGAGCCGGAGATCACCACCCAGGTGGACGTCGGCAAGTGGCTGCCCCAGGCGCGCGACGCGCTGATCGCGCACGCCACCCAGATCGACCCCAACGGCTCCTGGTTCGCGGTCCCCGAGGAGGTGGTGGCTGACATCTACCCCTGGGAGGACTACACCCTGGCGCGATCGCTGGTGCCGACGCCCCGGCCGGAGCGCGACCTGTTCGCCGCGATCGACGAGGACGGCCGCCCGCTCCGCTGAGCGGGAGGGCGCACCTGGGCCCCCGCCGCGCGGTGACGTCACGCCCCCCGGAGCTCGGCGGCCTACAATTCCGAACCGAGTGCGGTGCAGGCCAATGGGGGTCACGAGATGCGGGTGTACGACTCGATCCTGGACGCCGTCGGCAACACGCCGATGGTGCGGTTGTCACGGCTGGGGCGAGGTCTGGAACCCACGATCCTCGCCAAGGTGGAGTACCTGAACCCGGGTGGATCGGTGAAGGACCGGATCGGCCTGGCGATGGTCGAGCGCGCCGAGGCCGGCGGCCAGCTCCGGGCCGGCGGCACCATCATCGAGCCGACCAGCGGCAACACCGGCGTCGGCCTTGCCATCGTCGCGGCGCTCAAAGGCTACCGCTGCGTCTTCGTGATGCCGGACAAGGTCAGCCACGAGAAGATCGCGCTGCTGCGCGGCTACGGCGCCGAGGTGGTGGTGACGCCGACCTCGGTGCCGCCGGAAAGCCCCGAGTCCTACTACTCGGTGGCCGACCGCCTGACGCACGAGATCGCCGGGGCGTTCCAGCCCAACCAGTACGCCAACCAGGCCAACCCGGAGGCGCACTACGCGAGCACCGGCCCGGAGATCTGGGAGCAGACCGACGGCACGGTCGACGTGCTGGTCGTCGGCGTCGGCACCGGCGGGACCGTCACCGGTGCCGGCCGCTACCTCAAGGAGCGCAAGCCGGCCCTGCGGGTGGTGGGCGCCGATCCGGAGGGCTCGATCTACTCGCGGCCGGACGACGTGCACCCCTATCTCGTCGAGGGCGTCGGCGAGGACTTCTACCCTGCGACGCTGGACCCCTCGGTGGTCGACCGCTACGTGACCGTCTCGGACCGCGACGCGTTCGTGATGACCCGCCGCCTGGCGCGCGAAGAGGGGCTGCTGGCCGGCGGCTCCGGGGGGCTGGCCGTGGCCGCCGCCGTCGAGGTCGCCAGGGAGCACGGGCCCGACAGCACCATCGTCGTGCTGATCCCCGACTCCGGGCGGGGCTACCTGTCCAAGGTGTTCAACGACGACTGGATGCGCGAGCACGGCTTCCTGCCGCGCAGCCGGCAGGGCATGGTGGGCGACGTGCTGGCCGGCAAGGCCCACCACGACACCCCGCCGCTGGTCACGGTCGCCTCGCACCAGCGCGTCAGGGAGGCGATCGACCTGCTGCACACCTGGTCGGTGAGCCAGGTCGCGGTGGTCTCCGGCGACGACCCCACGGACGTGTCCAGGGTGGTCGGCTCGGTCCAGGAGGGCTCGCTGCTCGAGCGCCTGTTCCGCAAGCCCGAGATCCTCGAGGCCCAGGTGGTCGACGTGATGGACCCGCCGTTCCCGACCGTGGAGCAGGGCGAGCTGCTGGAAGAGGCCTTCGAGCTGCTGTCCAAGGGGCGCTCCACCGCCGTCCTGGTCACCGAGCACGGCCGCCCGGTCGGCGTCATGACCCGCTCCGACATCCTCGACTTCCTCGCCACCGCCCGCCGGAACGGCTAGTGTCCTGCCCCTATTGGGGCATAGCGGCAGCTAGTTACCCCGGCGACATGCTGTCGATATACGTGGGTTCGTGTAGCGTGGCAGTATTGGTCCTGGAGTGGACATCTGCCGAATGGGGGGCACAGCCGTGCCGAACGGGTACCTACCGATCGGTGAGCGTATCCGGCACCGCCGCCGCGCACGGGGACTCTCGCAGCTCCGGCTCGCCGGTCTCGTCGATCGGACCGAGGATTGGGTCAGCAAGGTCGAGCGCGGGGAGATCCCCGTCGACCGCATCTCCGTGCTGGTGCGCGTCGCCGACGCGCTCAAGGTGCCGCTGAGCGATCTGCTCGGCGAGCAGAACTGGTCCGAGGAGCAGACCGCCTCCCCGCAGGAGACCGCCGGCCTGCGCAGGGTCCTGTCGACCCTGCCGGGCACCGCCAGGGCGGTGCCGCGGGCCGTCTCCGAACTGGAGGCCGACCTGCTGTCGGCGACACGGCTGCGGGCCCAGGCCCGCTACGCGGCCGCCGCGGCCGCGCTGCCGGGGCTGATCACCGACCTGGAGGTGGCCGCCGAGGCCAACGAGGGCGACGACCGCAACAAGGCACTCGGCCTGCTCGCGCGCGCCTACGGCCTGGCCGTGGCGACGCTGGTCCGCTACAACGAGCACGACCTGGCCTGGGTCGCCGCCGACAGGGGCATCTACGCGGCCGAGCCGACCGGCGACCCGATCGAGCGGGCGCTCAGCGCCTACCGGCTGGCCCACGCCTTCGTCGGGGCCGGGCGCCTGATCGAGGCCGTCTACCTGGTCGAGTCCGCGCTGGAGCGCGCCGCCGTGTCGCGGCGGGACTCGGCCGACCTGCGCGCGCTGTGCGGCGCGCTGCACCTGCCGCTGGCGGTGGCCCAGGCGCGCAAGGGCGACCAGGCGCGAGCGCAGGAGGCCCTGCGCGAGGCCGAGGGGCTCAGCCGCGGTCCCGACGGCCGCTTCCAGATGGCGCCCGACCTCCAGCTCGCCACCCAGTTCGGTCCCGCCAACGTGGCCGCGCACCAGGTGTCGGTCGCCGTCGACCTCGGCGACGCCGGCCAGGCGCTGGTGGTGGCGCCACGGGTCGACCAGGCCGAGCTGTCGATCAGCCGCTACTCGCGACACCTGATCGACGTGGCGCTCGCCCACAACTACCGTCGCGACACCCCAGGCATGGTGACCACGCTGCTGGACGTCGAGCAGTTGGCGCCAGAGCAGCTCAGCCACTTCCCCCTGGTCCGCGAGATGCTCCACGCCGCGCTGCGCCGCGAGCGGGGCCCCATGAACCGACACCTCCACAGGCTCGCGGAACGCATCGGCGCATTTTGACCCGGAATAATCTTCCGGGGCCGGAAGAATTCTCCGCAACTGCTCCGTACCGCGCGAATAGGTTACCGACCGACCGGCCGGACGCGTGGGTACCGGGGGGGTCACGGGGGGGCCTGGACCAAGACCCACGCGCCCGGCCGGGATTCAAGTCGATTCCCGGAGGTGCGCATGCGACAGACGCAGGCCGACGATCGGCGCGACGACCCAAAGGCGGCGCGACCGCTGAATCCGGCGGACCCGTTCATCGTGCGGCACGGGGCCGGGCAGCGGTCGATCACCGTCACCACCGAGCAGCGGCAGGCGCTGCGGCTGGTCCGCAACGCCTACGGTCGGCTGCCACGCCGCGAGTTGCGCACCGACGTGCTCGCCAGCCTGCTGCGCGCCAGAATGGTCACGGTCTACGCCGACTTCGTCGAGCTGACCGTGCTCGGCGCGTTGGCGGTTTCCACATCGATCTGACCTGAGAGGGCTCCGACCGGCGAGCCCGCAAGGGACCGGGCTCGTGCGGGGCGCCAATCCACCCTCCGGCCGCGTGGTGTTGAATGGCGGCGACGTCGAGTCCCACGCGAGCTTGGAGCAGCGCATGTCGTTCGAGGAATCGCACTTCGAGACCAGGGCGGTGCACGTCGGCTCGGCCCCGGACCCCGAGACCGGCGCGGTCATCCCGCCGATCTACCAGACTTCGACCTTCGCCCAGGAGGGCGTGGGCCGCCACCATGGCTACGAGTACGCCCGCACCGGCAACCCGACCCGCGCCAATCTCGAGGAGTGCCTGGGGGCGCTGGAGGGGCTGCGGCCGGACGACCACGGCGGCGCGCTGTGCTTCGGGTCCGGCATGGCGGCCACCGCCACGGTCCTGCAGACGCTCGGCCCCGGCGATCACCTGATCCTCTCCGCGGACGTCTACGGCGGCACCTACCGGGTGGTCGCCAGGGTGTTCGCGCAGTGGGGGCTCGACTTCACCGTGGTCGACATGACCAACCTCGACCAGGTGAAGCAGGCGACGGGCGCCCGCACCCGGATGGTGTGGGTCGAGACGCCGACCAACCCGCTGCTCGGCGTGGTCGACATCGCCACGGTCGCCGAGATCGCGCACGCCGCCGGGGCCATCTGCGTGGTCGACAACACCTTCGCCACGCCCTTCCTCCAGCGCCCGCTGGAGCTGGGCGCCGACACGGTGGTCCACTCCACCACCAAGTACCTGGGCGGCCACTCCGACGTGATCGGCGGCGCCCTGGTCACCCGACTGCCGGAGCTGCACGAGCGGGCCAAGTTCCTGCAGAACGCCGTCGGCGCCGTGCCCGGCCCGTTCGACTGCTGGCTCACGCTCCGCGGGCTCAAGACGCTGGCGTTGCGGATGCACGCCCACTGCCACAACGCCCTGCGGGTCGCCACCTTCCTGGCGGGCCACCAGGACGTGGCCGAGGTCCGCTACCCGGGCCTGCCGAGCCATCCAGGGCACGAGCTGGCGGCCCGGCAGATGCTCGGCTTCGGCGGGATGGTCTCGTTCCGCCCGGCGGGCGGGGTCGCCGCCGCCCAGCGGGTGGTCGAGGGCACGCGCGTGTTCACCCTGGCCGAGAGCCTCGGCGGCGTCGAGAGCCTGATCGAGCTCCCCGGGGTCATGACCCACGCCAGCGTGGCCGGCACCCAGGCCGAGGTCCCCGCGGACCTGATCCGCCTGTCGGTGGGCATCGAGCACGCCGACGACCTGGTCGCCGACCTCGACCAGGCGCTCGGCGCCTGAGCGTCACTCCCCAGGGTCGGGGGGTGGCCGCCGGCGCAGCCGCTTGGTGGTGGAGCGGCGGCGCTTGGACTCCACCCGGCGGGCGGTGGAGGCCACGCTCGGCCGCGTGGGCCTGCGGGTGCGGGGGACCGCCATGGCGGCGGCGAGCATCGCTGCGAAGCGCTCGGTCGCGTCGCGCCGGTTGGCGAGCTGGCTGCGCTGGTTCTGGGCCACCAGCCGCAGGCGCCCGGCCGCGTCCACCCGCGAGGCCAGCCGGCGCAGCGCCCGCTGCTTGGCCTCCGGCGGGATCGACGGCGAGCCGGCCAGGTCGAAGCGCAGCTCCACCCGGGAATCGGTGGTGTTGACGCCCTGCCCGCCAGGTCCCGACGAGCGGCTGGCCCGGAATTCCAGCTCCTCGATCGGGATCGCCACCTCCGGCGTGATCCGCACGACCTCTGCCATGGTCCCGCGCTCTCAGACCATCGCCCGCCGGCCGGGACCGCCCTCGTCGGACAGATGCAGGGCGGTGTTGACCAGCGGCACGTGCGAGAAGGCCTGTGGGAAGTTGCCGAGCTGGCGGCCGAGGGCAGCGTCGTACTCCTCGGCGAGCAGCCCGAGGTCGTTGCGCAGCGACAGCAACCGCTCGAACAGCTCCCGGGCCTGGTCGTGGTGGCCCATCAGCGCCAGGTTGTCCGCCAGCCAGAAGCTGCACGCCAGGAACGCGCCCTCGCCCGGCGGCAGGCCGTCGACGTTGGAGGAGCCGTCGGCGTCGTAGCGCAGCACCAACCCGTCGGGGCACAGGTCTCTCTGGATGGCCCTGACCGTGCCGCGCATCCGCTGGTCGGTCGCGGGCAGGAAGCCGACCAGCGGGATCATCAGCAGGCTGGCGTCCAGCAGCTTGCTGCCGTAGGACTGCACGAAGGTGTTGCGGTCGGCGTCGTAGCCGCGCTCGCAGACCTCGTCGTGGAGCTTGCGCCGCAGCGCCCGCCAGCGGTCGACGGGACCGTGCAGGTGGTAGAGGTCGACCGCCTTGACCGCCCGGTCGACGCCCACCCAGGCCATCACCTTGGAGTGGGTGAAGTGGCGCCGCGGCCCTCGGATCTCCCACAGGCCCTCGTCCGGCTCCTGCCAGTTGGACTCCAGGAAATCCATCAGCGCGAGCTGGAAGTCCCAGGCCATCTCGTCGCTGGAGATGCCGGCCCGCCGCGCCAGGTGCAGCGCGTCCATGACCTCGCCGTAGACGTCGAGCTGGAACTGGTTCACCGCCGCGTTGCCGGTGCGCACCGGGCTGGAGGCTTCGTAGCCCGGGAGCCAGGGCAGCTCCTGCTCGGTGATGCGCCGCTCGCCCGCCACGCCGTAGAGGATCTGCATCTGCCTGGGCTGGCCGGCCACCGCCCGCAGGAGCCACTCGCGCCAGGCCCTGGCCTCGTCCACGGCGCCCGCCAGCAGCAGCGCGTCCAGGGTGAAGGTGGCGTCGCGCAGCCAGCAGTAGCGGTAGTCCCAATTGCGGATCCCGCCGATCGCCTCGGGAAGCGAGGTGGTGGGCGCCGCCACGATGCCCCCGGTCGGCCGGTAGGTGAGCGCCTTCAAGACGATCAGGGACCGGATCACCGCGTCCTTCCAGCCGCCCTGGTAGGTGAGGTGGCTGGCCCACTCGCCCCACCAGGCCTCGGTCTCGTCGATCGCGCGGATCGGGTCGATGGTGCGCGGCGAGGGCATGTGCGAGGCGTGCCAGGTCAGCATGAAGGGCACCCGGTCGCCCTCGGACACGGTGAACTCGGCTACGCTGCTGAAGTTCTCGCCGCGGACCTCGACGGGCGTGCGCAGCCACACCGAGTCCGGTCCGGCGATCGCATGCAGCGCGCCGCCGACCTGCCGCACCCACGGCACGATCGAGCCGTAGTCGAAGCGGATCACCAGCTCCATGCGCATCGGCACCCGGCCCCTGATGCCCTCCACCACCCTGGCCACGTCCGGGTCGCGCTGGCGCGGCGGCATGCAGTCGACCAGCCGGACCACGCCGTCGGGGGTCTGGAATTCCGTCTCGAGGATCAGCGAGTCGCCCTGGTAGCTGCGCCGGACCGCGGTGACCGGGCCGGCCGGGGTGATCTGCCAGTGGCCGAGGCGCTCGTCGCCGAGCAGCGCGGCGAAGCACGCCGGCGAGTCGAAGCGTGGCAGGCACAGCCAGTCGATCGAGCCCTGCTTGCTGACCAGCGCGGCAGTGTGGGTGTCCCCGATAATCCCGTAGTCCTCGATCAGCGGCATCGCGCGACCCGTCTCAGCTCGCCGGAGGATCCAGCGGTTCGCCGTCGACCAGGCGCCTGGAGACGTCGATGACGCGCTCCCGATGCGAGCGGGCGCGGCGGCGGATGCGCTCGAACGCGGCGCCCGGCGCGAGCCCCTCTCGCTCCATCAGGATGCCCTTGGCCTGCTCGATGACGACCCGGCGGTCGAGCGCGTAGCGGAGCTGCTCGGTGACCTTGCCCTGCAGGTGCGCCTCGATCGAGCTGCGCAGCACCGAGGCGATGATCCGCGCGTACGCTTGGATCGCCTCGACCTCGTCGTCGTCCCAGTCGTGGCGCTTTGAGGCGTAGACGTTGAGGGTCCCGACCGCGCCTTCGAGCTGCACCGGCACCCCCAGGAGCGCGTGGACGTCGTGCTGGCCGGCGAGCGGGCCGAACGACGGCCACCGCGGGTCGTTGGCGACGTCGGCCGCCGCCACCGGCTCGCCCTGCTCGAACGCGTCCACGCAGGGACCCTCGTCCACCTGCTCCTGGAGGGTCTCGACGATCCGGCCGCGCTCGCTCGAGGCGGCGACGTAGCGGAGCACGTCGCCCTCGGCGAGCAGCAGCAGGCCGGCGCCGTCGACCGCGAAAATCCTGCTGGTCTCGTCGACGACGTGCTCCAGGGCGGACTCGAGCCCGCCGCCGTCGTCGGCCGTGAGCTGAGCCAGGCCACTGATGCTTGACGCGAGAGCGTCGGGATTGATCGGCACCGCTTCCTCATCCGACGTGTTGGCACCATCAGTGTGACAGACGACGAGCCCCCTGCCGGCAGGAGGCCGCAAACGCCGCGGTTCAGGCTTCGACCAGCTCCATCCGCATGCGCTCCAGCGCGCGACGGAGAAGGCGCGAGACGTGCATCTGCGAGATTCCCAGGCGCTCGGCGATCTGGTCCTGGGTGAGCTCGTCGACGTAGCGCAGCACCACGATGTGCCGCTCCCGCTCGGGGAGGCGGCCCACCAGCTCGGGGAGGATCAAGAGGTTCTCGGTCTCCTCGCGCGCGCTGGTGTCCATCACGAAGTCGCCGAGCACCGCGTCGCCCTCCTCGCCGGCCGGCTGGTCCAGCGAAGGTGCCGAGCGGGTCTGGGCCACCTCGATGGCCTCCAGCACCTCGTCCTCGCTCGCGCCCAGGTGCTCGGCGAGCTCGGCAACCGTCGGCGAGTGACCGAGCTGCTGGGGCAGCTCGTCGATAGCACGGCACAGACGCAGCGCCAGATCCTTGGTGCCCCGGGGTACGCGCAGTCGCCAGCTGGTGTCGCGCAGGTAGCGCTTGATCTCGCCGATCACGGTTGCGACCGCGTAGGGGATGAACGGGTTCGCCCGCTCCGGCTCGTAGCGGTCGACGGCCTTGACGAGCCCGAGCCGCGCCACCTGGCGGAGATCCTCCAGCGAGGAGGCCCGGTTGCCCCGGTAGCGCTCGGCGAGCCGGTCGGACAGTCCCATGTAGGCGAGGATGATCCGTTCCCGGATGGCCGGGTCGCGACGCTCGGCGTATTCGCGGAACCAGCCCTCGACGCGCTGTACCGCCACCTCGTCGTCCGGACGGACCTCGTCGACCATGCCGGAGAGGTCCGGCGGGAGCGGGGGATGTGGACGATCCGTCGCATTCGACCTCACTGCGGTCGTCATCGAAACCTCCGAGAGGTATTGATCGATCGACCCGCAGGGTCAGGGCAGGTCTCGGCCCTTTCAGTCGAGAATCGTTCCCTGGCCCTCACGGCACTAAACGCTTCCCGGTGGCGTGCCGGGTCAGCTCGCCGACCACCAGGTCCAGCGGTCCGGCTGGATGGCGATCACCGGTCCGGGCGGCCGGGCCTGCCGATAGGCGGGGTAGCGGGCGGCCAGCGCGTCCAGGGCCGCCTCGGCGGCCCGGCCCTCCAGGGTCGAGGCGGTGCCGCGCAACTCCACCCACCACAGCGCCGACCAGTCGTCCTGGTAGTGGTCGACCAGCAGCGCCACGCGCGGATCGGCGCGCAGGTCGCGGATCCGCCGCAGCTCGGGCCCACGCTTGGGCTTCACGTCGTCCACCGCCCAGACCGCCGTGCCCGCGTGCCAGGCGAAGGTCACCGGAACGATCCGCGGGCCATCGGATGACAGTCGCGCCAGGCGCGCCACCGGCGCGGCGGCGAACCGGTCCAGGATCTCCGCCGGCGGGCCCTCTCGCCCGGCGCTCCCACCAGGCATCAGGGCCGCTCCTCGGGTTCTCGGGTCGCGCTGCGCCGGCTCACCCGCGGAACCGTAGCGCCCGTGGGTGCCGCTCGCCATCCCAGTCGGCTGCAACCGCCGTATCCCAGCTACGCAGTGCGGGTGAACGTCACAGACATCCCAGGAGCCGAGAATCAGCCTGTAGCATCCCGACCCGGGCATCGCACCGAAGGAGCACACGATGACCAATCAGACTCCGCAGGGCTGGGGACCGCCACAGCCGCCATCTCGCAAGCCGAGGCGCCGTCCCGGCGTGCGCGGCTGGATCGGCATCATCGTCGGTGGCCTGGTCCTGGTCCTCGTCGTCATCGGGGCGATTGCCGGGGGCAGCCAGACCAGCACCTCGGCGCGGCGGACCGATCTGCCCGCCACGACCGCGGCGACCACCGTCACCACCTCACCCCCGACCACCGAGCTGGCGACCACCACGACCGAGGCCCCGACCACCAGCCCGCCGACCACGCGGCGCCCGACCCCGACCACCCGGAAGCCGACGCCCACCACGCACCGGTCCGCGAGCACCCAGAAGCCGCCACAGACCACCAGCGCCCCCGCTCGCAACTGCGACCCCGCCTACCCCGACGCGTGCCTCCACGACGGCATCGGCGACTACGACTGCGCCGGAGGCTCGGGCAACGGCCCCAACTACGTCGAGGGCCCCATCACGGTGCGCGCTCCCGACCCCTTCGGGCTGGACAGCGACCACGACGGCGTCGGCTGCGAAAGCTGACCGCTCCGAGAAACCGCAGCTCAACAAGGTGCCGGAGGAGGGGCTCGAACCCTCC
>WNGE01001488.1_pt1 | contig 56549 bp, 48 predicted proteins | sample 5400651 | NCBI WGS metagenome assembly WNGE01 (sample SAMN13153370, study PRJNA577476) | soil metagenome | isolation source: 60 cm soil or saprolite under grassland replicate 2 | place: USA:California | collected 2016-06-15 | reverse complement strand
GCACCCGGTGATCAGCAGGCAGGCCAGCGCCGGCCCGGAGTCCCGGCGCCGCCGGAAGGTGAAGATCCCGCCGATCCCGGCCAGCAGCCCGAACAGGAAGACCGGCCCCGGCGTGTACCCGCCGTGCAGCTGGTAGTACCGCAGCGCGATGTCGGGCTTCCAGTGCACCCGCGCGTGCCCGCCGCCGCCCGCCTTGGCGAAGACCTTGTTAGCGCTGTTCCAGCCGTGCTTGGTGAGGCCGGGCGGGTAGTAGGGATAGCCGAACTGGAACTGCCAGCGCGAGATCGGGGTGTCGCCCTGCTCGGTGTTCCTGGTCAGCGCGAAGATCTTCACCGAGTCACGCGCGATGTCGCCGGCCACCCGCATGGGCTGCTGCCGGAACACGTGGTAGGCCAGGTCCTTCTGCCAGGGGTTGGTGTCGACGACCTGGCCCAGGTAGACGTTGACCGGCTCGTACTGCACCCGCGGCGACTCGGGCGCGTTGACCAGGCCGTCCACGCCCAGGCTGGCCGAGACCGAGGCGCTCGGGCACAGCGGACGCTCGACGGCGGGGATCTTCAGCGTGGCGCAGTCGGCCGCGTGCGCCGCCCGCCCGTACAGGTACGCGTTGCCCATGTTGGACAGCTCGAACCCGTACTGCATGATCACCGCGGAGTAGCTCATGTAGCCCACGATCGGCAGCGCGAAGCAGGCCGTCAGGACGGCGCCGTGCAGCAGCCGCCGCCGCCAGTTCGGCGCGGCGAACACCACGTAGATCAGCGCGGGCGCGATCAGCGCCTCGCCCACCTGGCGCACCGGGGCGGACGCGCCGAGCGCCAGCCCGCCCAGGATGACCAGGAAGAGCCCGGGCCGCCGCTGCCACAGCAGCAGCACGATCCCGGCCACCAGCAGGGTCTCGAACAGCACGTCCGGCATGATCGTCTGCTCGGCGTTCAGCTGGTAGGCGTCGAACAGCACCGGCGCCACGGCCAGCGCCGCCAGCCACCGGTACACGCCGCGGCGCAGCATCAGCGCGTACAGCGCGCTCGCCATGGCCATCCCCAGGACGTGCTGGGCCAGCGCGGCGTAGGCCAGGCTCCGGCCAAGAATCGAGATCGGCCGCAGGATCAGCAGCGAGTAGCCGAGCGGGTCGAACGAGCCCCAGATCGTGTTGGTGAAGTCGGTGCCGAAGATGTACTTCTTCGAGTCGATGAACAGCAGGGCGGGCTCGTAGGCGACCTGGGCGATGCCCCGCAGCACCAGCCCGCCCGCCAGCAGCAGCCAGAACATCCAGTGCCTGCGGGCGAGGTTCACGGTGGCCCACATGATCCGGTCCGCGCGGGACCCCGGCTGGCTTGCAGCAGGCAATGCGGTGTCCCTCCTGTCGGTCACGCAGAATCCTCGCCAAGGGTCACATCAGGTCGCGGGGATACGCCGCGCCAATGCCCGGCCGCCTTCCTGGCTGGCCTCATTCTGCCGTATCAGGAGATGACAGGCGGCCCGATGGACAAGTTTCGCCTAGTGTCGTCACCGTTTGCGACCAGGCCTTAGCCTGCTTGTCGGTGCTCATCTTTACCATCGCCGCATGCCCGGATCAACGACTGCCGCCGGCGCCTGGTTCACCCTGCGCCGCCGGACCACCATCTACCCGCCCGAACCGGCCGGCCGCCCGGGCATCTGCGCGGTCTGCCGCGGCCCGGCCCGGATCGGGTACGCCCGTTGCTACCAGTGCGCCCAGCACGACCTGCTCGGCCCGGGGCTGCTCGCCGACGCCGTCGTGCCCATCTCCTACGCGGTCAAGGGCACCGCCTTCGCCGTCAGCCTGTGGCGCTACAAGTCCTGGCGCTCGCCGGACCCCACGGCGCGTACCGCGCTGCTGACCCTGCTGCTCACCTTCCTGCACGACCACGGCCGCTGCGTGTGGCGGCACGCGGGCATGCCCGCTCCCGGCCGCCTGGCCGTGGTGCCGACCGGCTCCGGCAGGCCGGGACCGCACCCGCTGCTCGACATGGCCGGCCCGTACCTGCGGCTGCCCAGGACCGGGCTGGTCATCAGGCCGGGCGAGCAGGGCCGTGACCCCAATCCGGACCGGTTTATAGCCGAACGGTCGGGGCCGGGAGCTGTCCTGCTCCTCGACGACTCCTGGGTATCGGGCGCCAGCGCCCAGTCCGCGGCCGCCGCCCTCAAGCGCGCGGGCGCCCGCCACGTCGCGGTCGTGGTCCTCGGCCGCCATGTGGACCCGGCCGACCCGCTGACCGCCCCGCTGGCCGCCCGGCTCGCTCCCAGCGGTTACGACCCGGACAGATGCGCCGTACACCCCGTACCCGCGCACTAAGGAAATAGGAGGGCTTTGAACACGCGTTGCGAGGATTAGGTAGCTGAGAGTAGTTGTCATGCTCTACCTTCTTGGCCATGAATTACCCCAAGATCGCAGCGGCTGAACTGCTCGAGACCCACGGTGACCGGCTCTTCCTTTACTGCTGGAGCATGCTCAGGAGCCGCGAAACCGCACAGACTGCCCTGCGCGACACCCTGCTCGCGGCGCCGGCGGGTGCCACCCGCTCACGGCTCTACTCGCTCGCGCGGGCCGCGTGCGGCCGGCACCGGGCCGTTCCGGCGGCCGACGCCGACGAGGCGCCGGTGTGCCTTGGCCGCAATGATGCCGACAACCGCCTGGTGGCGTGGAACGCGGCGATGAGCCTGGAACCGGCCGAGTTCGAGGCGCTCGAGCTCGGCACCCGGCACGAGGTGGATCTCGGTCAGGTCCTCGGCCTGCCGGCCGGGGAGGCGCAGGCGCTGCTGACCCGGGCGACGCTGAACCTGGAGCGCGCGCTCGGCGCCGAGGTGCTGGCCCGTCGCGGCCACCCCTGCCCGGACCGTGCCGAGGTGCTGGCCGGCTGGTCCGGCACGATGACCCCCCGGCTCCGCGACCGCGTGCTCGAGCACGCGTTCGGCTGCGAGGCCTGCACCGAAGCCCGTCCCCGCAACGTCTCCGCCGCGCGGGTCTTCTCCCTGCTCCCGGCCCCGGCCCTGTCCCCCCAGGCCCGCGCCGAGCTGCTCGGCTCCCGCACCGCCCCGCCCCCCGAGCCGGCCGCGCCCGCCGAGCCGGCCGCGCCCCCCGTCGACCTTCCGCTGGCCGCGCTGGTCCAGCCCCCGCCCTCGGTCACCCCGCTGGCCTCCCGCGTCCAGCCCGTCCCGGCGCCCCGGCCGGTCGTCCCGGGACCCCGCCCGGTCGCCCGCGACTCAGGGCCCCTCCCGACCTTCACCCCTGCGCCCGTACCAGCCGCCCGGGCTCCCCGTGGCCGCCGGACCAGCCTGGTGATCGCCGGGGTCGGCGCGGTCGCCTCGGCCGTGGTCATCACCTCGGCCTTCGCCCTGGCCGGGTCGTCGCGCCCGCCCGTCGCGGTCCGCGAGGTCACGCCCGTGGCGGCGGGCACGTCGACCGGGACGGCGCCGCAGACGTCCGGCCTGGGCACCGCGAACCCGGGCAGGGTCTCGTCGGGTAACGAGGCCGCCGGGCTGTCGCGGACCCAGCTCGCCACCCCGCCCCCGCTGGTCAGCACCGCGGGCGGCCGGAACCGGGTGCTGTTCACCGCCGTCACCCAGCCGCTGTCGCCCGCCCGGGCTCCGGCCACCACCCGGAACAGCGCCGCGGGCCACCCGGCCGGCCCCGCCACGAGCGCGTCGCCGGGCACCCTGCAGCTGTCCGCGGGCAGCGTCAACGTCGGCACCGGCTCGGCCGGGAGGATCACCCTGACCGCGCTGGACGGGCCGGTCCGCTGGTCGGCCAGCAGTTCCGCGCCGAACCAGGTCAGCCTCGGCAGCACCGGCGGCACGCTGGCGGCCGGGCAGAGCATCACGCTGGCCGTGACCGTCACCCGGGGCACCCCGGCGGGGAGCGCGACCCTGACCTTCGACTCGGCCGCCTCAGCGTCCCAGCTGGTCCAGATCACCTGGTCGGCGCCGCCGGGCAGTGGTCCCGTGACGCGGCCGGTGCGGCACCCGCGCCCGTACCCGCACCCGACGCCGTCCGCCTCGTCGCCGGCGCCGTCACCCTCGCCGACGTCGGCGTCCCCGTCGGACACCACGGTCCCGGATCCGTCGGGGTCGTAGCGGTTCTAAGCTGGAACGGTGACCGCCGAGCCCCCTTCGCGTACCGCGCTGGTCAGGCGCGCCCGCCGGATTGCCCGGGAACTGGCCGTGCTCTATCCGGACGTGTACACCGAGCTGAACTTCACGACCCCGCTCGAGTTGCTCGTCGCGACGATCCTGTCCGCGCAGACCACGGACAAGCGGGTCAACCTGGTGACCCCGACGTTGTTCGGTCGCTACCCCACGGCCGCGGACTACGCGGGCGCCGACCGCGAGGAGCTCGAGAAGATCATCCAGTCGACCGGCTTCTACCACGCCAAGGCCACCAGCCTGATGGGCCTGGGGCAGGCGCTCTGCGAGCAGTTCGGCGGGGAGGTCCCGGGACGGCTGAAGGACCTGGTCACCCTGCCCGGCGTGGGCCGCAAGACGGCGAACGTGGTGCTCGGCAACGCCTTCGGCATCCCCGGCATCACCGTGGACACGCACTTCGGGCGGCTGGCCCGCAGGTTCGGCTGGACCACGGACCTGGACCCGGTGAAGATCGAGGAGCAGGTGGCCACGCTCATCCCGCGCAAGGACTGGACCGACCTGTCGCAGCGGATGATCTGGCACGGCCGGCGGGTCTGCCATTCGCGCCGCCCCGCCTGCGGCGCCTGCGGGCTGGCCCACCTGTGCCCCTCCTACGGCGAGGGGCCCACCGACCCGAAGGTGGCCGCGAAGCTCGTCAAGCCCGGCCCGTTCTCGTGACCCCGGGCCGCGAGCCGGCCCAGCCCGAGCCAGCCGTGCCCGAGCCGGCCCCGTCCTGGCTGCTCCGGCTGGCCCACGCGGCCGGGACGATGGAGGTCCCGGCGCCGCTCGCGCCGCCCGCCACCGGCGGCAGGCCGTCGGCCGTGCTGGTCCTGTTCGGCGACGGGCCGAACGGGCCCGACTTGCTGTTCATCCAGCGCAGCGACGGCCTCCGGCTGCACGCGGGCCAGCCGGCCTTCCCCGGCGGCGTCATCGACGACGGTGACGGCGGCCCGGTCGGCGCCGCGCTGCGCGAAGCGGCCGAGGAGGTCGGCCTGGATCCCGGCGGCGTCGACGTGGTGGGGACCCTCCCGGAGGTCTTCATCGAGCGGACCGGGTTCCGGGTCGTCCCGGTGCTGGCCTGGTGGCGCACCCCGTCCGCGGTGGGCCCCGTCGACGCGGGGGAGGTGGCCGCGGTGGAACGCGTCAGCGTGGCCGAACTGGCCGATCCCGCCACCCGCCTGATGCTGCGGCTGCCCGGCGGGCGCAGCAGCCCCGCGTTCCGGGTACGCGGGCTGCTCATCTGGGGTTTCACTGCCGCGCTTGTGGACCGGCTGCTCGCGCTGGGCGGCTGGGAGAAGCCGTGGGATCCCGGCGTCGTCGCCGACAGGTGAAATTCGCTCAGGGCCTTGACAACGGCGAAAACGCTATACCGTTAGCTCGTGCGCGGTGATGTGCTCGACCTCATCTTGATCGTGATCGTGGCCGCGTTCGCCGTGTCCGGATACCGGCAGGGCTTCATCGTCGGTGTGCTCAGCTTCGTCGGCTTCGTCGGCGGCGCCCTGCTCGGCGCCGAGTTCGGCCCGGCCATCTCCCGCGCCCTGGTCGGCGGCCAGACCCAGCAGGACATCATCGCGGTCGTCCTGCTGGTGAGCTTCGCGGTGATCGGGCAGTTCATCGCCTCCTCCATCGGCGCCGCCATGCGGTCCACGGTGACCTGGCGCTCGGCGACCGCCCTCGACTCGGTGGGCGGCTCGGTGGTCAGCATGATCTCGGTGCTGCTGATCGCGTGGGTGGTCGGCTCGGTGCTGAACGGGTCCCCGTTCCCCGTGGTCGACCAGCAGGTGAACAACTCCCTGGCGCTGCAGACGCTGGACAAGTTCATGCCCACGCCCGCCAAGACGATGTTCAGCGATTTCCGCAGGCTGCTGGCCAACAACAGCACCTACGCCCAGGTGTTCAGCGGCATCGGCGCGGAACGCATCCTGGCTATCCCGGCCCCCGACCCGAACGTGGTGGGCAGCGCGGGCTTCCGCGCCGCCGCGAACCGGGTGGTCCGGATACAGGGGATCGCGCCGAGCTGCCAGCGTTCCATCGAGGGCTCGGGCTTCGTCATCTCGCGGAACCACGTCATGACCAACGCGCACGTGGTGGCCGGGGTGACGCAGCAGCAGACCGTCACCACCCCGGCCGGCCAGCGGCTGGACGCCACCGTGGTGTTCTACGACCCGCAGGTGGACGTGGCCGTGCTGTACGTGCCGGGGCTCAACCTGAGCCCGCTCCATTTCGCCGGCCAGGCCAACCCCGGCGCCAGCGCCGTGGTCGCGGGCTACCCGCTGGACGCGACGCGACTGCACGCCGTGCCCGCCAGGATCGGCGGCATCCAGAACGCCCAGGGCCCGAACATCTACCAGACCGCCACGGTCACCCGGCAGATCTACGAGATCCGGGCCGTGGTCGAGTCGGGCAACTCCGGCGGGCCGCTGCTGGCCTCCGACGGCAGCGTCTACGGCGTGGTGTTCGCCGCCGCGGTCGGTGTCAACGACACCGGCTTCGCCCTCACCGCCGCCCAGGTGCACGCCGACGCCCAGGCCGGCGAGCGCTCCACCACCGCCGTCTCCACCATGTACTGCGACTAACCCGCCCCTTCCCCGATCAACCACCTAACTCAGCCAGCAGCCCGGGGGACAGGTCGGCGAGCGGGATCGCGTCCAGGCCGTCCCGTTCGATACGCGCGGCCAGGTCGTCGGCTGCCGTCAGGAAGAAAGCAACATTCATACCGAACGGGCTGGCCGGCCGCCCCGCCGCCCGCTGGGAGCCCGCCCCGCGCGGGGAGGCCGCCCCGTCCTGGTAGCCGCGGACGCGATCGGCGCCGCGGCTGAGCAGGGCGACCGCGCCGCGGGCGTTGCCGCGCCTGGCGTGGGTCAGCCCGACCGCGATCTGGGCCAGGCCCTGCCACAGGTCACGTTCGGCGGCCGGACCGGATTTCCAGGCCGCCTCGAGGACCTCGTGCGCGTGGAACGGGCGCCCGTCGCGGAGCAGCCGGTCGGCCAGCGCGGCCGCCTCGCCCCCGGTGATCACCAGGTCGTCGGGGATCCGGTCCGCCCCGGAACCAGGGCCGCCGGCGCGGTCCAGCGGCCGCCCCAGGCCGTCGCGCGGGCGCGCGTTGCGCGGGCGCCCGGCCGGGTCGCGATCCCGCGTCACCGCTCCGGTTCCGGGTCGGCCAGCCAGCCGAGCAGCTCGGTGTCCAGCACCTCCGGGCGTTCCTCGTGCGGGAAGTGCCCGGCGCCGTCGATCACCCGCCAGCGGTACGGGCCGTCGACGTAGCGCCCGGCGCCGCGCGCGGTCTGCGGCAGCACGCAGGTGTCCACGGCGCCGTGCAGGTGCAGGACGGGGGCCGCGATGGGAGTCCGCATGTGCCGGGCGTAGCGCAGCCCGTCGGGCCGCACGCCGCTGCGCGCCAGCCAGCGGTGGTACTCCAGGGCGGAGTGCGCGGCGGACGGGATCCGCATGGCCCGCTCGTAGATCTGCTCGGTCTCCGGGTCGGGCCAGCCCGGGGCGGACCACTTCTCCAGCAGCCTCCCCACCCGGTAGGCGCCGCCCTTCAGCAGCTGGCGCTCGGGCCAGATCGGCAGCTGGGACGCGAGCGCGTAACCGCTGCGGCGGCCCTGGCCGAACAGGTCGGTGACCACCGAGGCGCGCATCCGCACCGGGTGCGCCATCGAGATCACGGCCAGCCGCCTGATTACCTTGGGGTAGTACGCGGCCAGCGTCCAGGCGACCAGCCCGCCCAGGCCGTGGCCGACCACGATCGCGTTGGCCTCGCCGAGCGCCCGGACCAGCCCGGCCGCGTCCGAGGCCGCCGTGACCAGGTCGTAGCCGCGGGGTGGCTTGTCGCTGCCGCCGTAGCCGCGCAGGTCCACCGCGACCGCGCGGAAACCCGCCTCGGGCAGCACCGCCAGCTGGTGGCGCCAGGTCCACCAGAACTCGGGGAACCCGTGCAGGAGCAGCACCAGCGGCCCGTCGCCGGCCTCGGCGGCATGGAAGCGGGTGCCGTTAGCAGAGATCGACCTGTGCGCCCAGGGGCCGCCGATCTGGACCACGGCGTCGGCGCCGCCGGCCATCACGGTCACCTCACCCGGTCTTGCGCGCGGCGATCTCGGGCTGCTGGCCACCGGGGAGCTGGCCATCGGGCAGCTGATCGTCGTGCCGGAGTATCCCGAGACCCTCGGTCACGGTCTCGCGCGTCTTCTTCAGCCCGGACAGCCGCTGCAGCTTCACGTAGGCGATCCCGAGTACGAGGACCGTGAACAGCACGTAGGCGCCGGACACGATGAGGAAGGCCGCCCATGGCCAGATGCCGAGTGCGATCAGGCCGAACGCCAGCGCGATGGACAGCAGGACGAGCACCAGGCAGGCCACGAAGGCAGCGACGCCGCCCAGGGCCCCGGCCAGCCCGATCCGCCGCACGTCGCCCTTCAGCTCGGTCTTGGCCAGGTCGATCTCGTACCTGATCAGCTGGGACACGTCCTTGGCCGCCAGGGCGACGAGATCCCCAAGTGACTGGCCATCGCCGGTGGGTTCCGGCACTTCGCTGCGGACCATCCGTCCCATCTCCCTCGTGTGCGGACCACTACCCGCGCTCCCGCACGGCTCTAGGGCACCCGCGTCCGATTGCTCCTCGGGGCTCGCTCATGTTCGGCAAAGTCCAAGGCTATCGTTGGTGCTCGTGAACGGTCAGCACCGAGGACCGGTACGGCGTTTCAGGCCCCGTGTTACAGGCCCCGGTAGCACCGTGCCGCGGCGGCGAGCATACCGGCCGGGCCGCCGGTCCGGGAGGCCTGGCCCAATTGGCGGTACGCGAATGTTGTGACATTTACACCGATGTGTAGCGCTTCGCCGGATTGTAACGTCACAACCGCACACAGATGCACGTCCAGAAACCGAGCCGACTGGAACCGGCCGCAAACCCGGCCGCGGATGCGGTGCCCGGAAATGCGAGCGGCGCCCCTGGCCGGGGCGCCGCTGCGAAAACCACGTCAGGCCTGGCTACCAAGCGTGCACCTTCTCTGTCAGCCAGCCAGGCCGCTACCGGTCCTGCCTGGCTTGACACGCCTCCCGCGGCTGGTCGCGCGTGGGTACCTGGCTGCCGTGCCCGGACGAGTGAACGTCCGTAGCACCTTTCTACGACGAAATCACCGACCTGGATAGCCCTGGCGTGTGATCAATTCGTGATCTCAATCAGTTTCCGCGATCACATAACGTAAACGAGTGACTCGGCGCTCCGGCCCGGCGAAGTCGGTAGCCGGCTTTCGGCGGCTTTTACGGCTGGACAGGAGGGCCGAGGCGATATTCGGCGTTGTTTGCGGACAGTGTCCGGTGTTGGGGGCGGGATGGCTGCCGTGGGCGTCGAAGATACGCCGGCAACGGGGCGGAGCTACCTTCCGGTAGGAATCTGAGCCAGAACCCTAGCAGCGGTGCTCCGGGTTATGTTGTAATCGTCCTGGGTTACGCTGCAACGAGTACCTGTTGCGGATTCACAACTAGTCGTCGCGAAACCGACACTGGTGGTCGCATACGGGGGCACTTTGCAGCTATCCTAAATAGGACGGAGTCGGCCTCCCCCCCCAGGGCCGAACCGTGCGCGCGGGCGCCGCTCTCCCCCCCGGCGGCGCCCGCCTCCTATTCTGGGGCCGCCTTCTGCTGCCACTCTCCGGAAGGTGCCGAGGGGCGAGCCTCAGCTCGCGTCGGCTAACCCCGTATCGGCTAGCCCAGTATCGGCCAGCCCCGCCCCGGCGAGCAGCGTGTCCAGCAGGGCGACGGCTCCGCGCTTGGACAGCGGATGGTTGCCGTTCCCGCACTTCGGCGACTGCACGCAGGAGGGGCAGCCGGACTCGCAATCGCAGCCGGCGATGGCCTGCCTGGTGGCGCGGAGCCAGTCCGCGGCGGCGCCGAAGCCGCGCTCGGCGAACCCGGCGCCGCCGTCGTGCCCGTCGTAGACGAAGACGGTGAGCTTTCCGGTGGCCGGGTGCCTGGCCGCCGAGACCCCGCCGATGTCCCAGCGGTCGCACGTGGCGAACAAGGGCAGCAGGCCGATCGAGGCGTGCTCGGCCGCGTGCGCCGCGCCGCCCAGGTCGACGCCCGCGCCGGCCAGCGAGCCGGCCGCCTCCTCCGATAGCGTCCACCACACCGCCCGGGTCACCAGGTGCCGCGGCGGCAGGTCGAGCGGGACCTCGCCGATCAGCGCGCCGGTGTCGGCGCACCTGCGGGTGAAGCTGACCACCTGCCGGGTCACCTGCACGTCGCCGAACCTGACCTCGGCGGGGCCCCAGGCCGCCGCGCGCAGCTCGCCGCGGATCTCCACCTCGGTCGCGGTCTTGGCGGTGGTGGTGTAGCCGGGCTCGCCCGCCTCGACCAGGGCGACCCGGTCGGCCAGGTCCAGCGTCTGGACCAGGTAGCTGTCGCCCTGGTGCACGTAGACGGCGCCCTCGTGCACGATCAGGTGGGCCGAGGCCTCGTCTACCGTGCCGACCAGGCGGCCGGTGGCCCGCTCTACCACCCGGATCGGCGCCAGCCCGGCGCCGCGCAGCCCCAGCGCCGCGGCCGCGTCCCGGCGCATGCTGAACCAGCCGGCCGGCCGGCGGCGCAGCCGCCCGGCCCGGGTCAGCTCGTCGACCGCCGTCCGCGCCGCCGGGCCGAAGATGTCCAGGTCCTGCTCGGTCAGGGCTAGTTCGGTGGCGGCCGCGCACAGGTGCGGGCGGAGCACGTACGGGTTGTCCGGGTCCATGACGGTGGCCTCGACCGGGTGCCGCAGCAGCATCTCCGGGTGCCTGACCAGGTAGGTGTCCAGCGGGTCGTCCCGGGCGATCAGCACCGCGGCCGCGGCCTGCCCGCCGCGCCCGGCCCGGCCCGCCTGCTGCCACAGCGCGCTGAACGTGCCGGGCCAGCCCGCGATCAGCACCGCGTCCAGGCCCGTGATGTTGACCCCGAGCTCGAGCGCCGTGGTCGTGGCCAGCCCGATCAGGCTCCCGTCGGACAGCGCCGCTTCGAGCCGCCGCCGGTCCTCGGGCAGGTACCCCGAGCGGTAGGCCGCCACCTTGGCCTCCCCCGGCGTTTCCAGGGACCGGCGCGCGGCCAGCGCGACCGCCTCGGCGCCGCGCCGGGACCTGATGAAGGCGAGCGTCTGGACGTTCTGCCTGACCAGCCGCCCGAGCAGGTCGGCCGCCTGCGCGGTGGCGGTGCGGCGCAGCCGGACGCCCGCCTCGCCGCGGAACTCGGTCAGCGGCGGTTCCCACAGCGCGAAGGCCAGCGGCCCGCGCGGCGAGCCGTCCTCGGTAATCTCCTCGGCGTCCAGGCCGGTCAGCAGCCGGGCGCAGTCACCCGGCGCCCCGACCGTGGCCGAGGCGAGCACGAACACCGGCCGCGGCCGGCCGTCGCCGTCAGCCGGAGCGTGATGCGCCACCACCCGGCGCAGCCGCCGCAGCACGTGCGCCACGTGCGAGCCGAACACTCCCCGGTACCCGTGGCACTCGTCCACCACCACGTAGCTCAGCCGGCCGAAAAATCCGGACCAGCGGTTGTGCCGTGGCAGCAGCGCCCGGTGCAGCATGTCGGGCGTGGTGAGCAGGTACCGTGCGTGGCTGCGCGCCCAGTCCCGTTCGGCCCGGGTCGAATCGCCGTCGAAGACGGCCGCCTGCACCCCCGGCAGGCCGAGCGCGCGGATCGAGCGGAGCTGATCGGCGGCCAGCGCCTTGGTCGGCGTGACGTAGAGCACGGTGTCGCCCGCCAGCACCGCGGTGAGCGCGGGCAGCAAGTACCCGAGGGATTTGCCGGACGCCGCCGCGGTGGAGATGATCACGTTCCGGCCGGCCCGCGCGTGGTCGGCGGCCAGCGCCTGGTGACTCCATGGCGCGCGGATGCCGCGGCCCGCGAAGGCATCGGCCACCGGCGCGGGCACCCACGACGGCCACGGCACCTCCTGGCCGGCCCGCGCCGGGATGTGCTCGACGTGCACGGGGCGGCCCGCCCCGGGGTCGTCGAGCAGGATGCCCAGGGCGCGGTTCCCGGCCCCGTCCGCGGGGTCACCCGCCGGAACGGTCGCAGGCATAACCGGGCCGGCTGGGGGAAGAGCCGGGGGAAGGGGAGTCAGGGTCGACACAGCCTTATCAGTGTGACATCCCGGTCGCCGATCATCGGAGATTTTCCGTGTGTCGCCCCGTCAAGGGGTGCCGGGAGGCATGATTTCGTATAGACATGACACCGGAGCGTGGTTGAATGCCGCAGGCGATCACGCCCTAGGCTCTGCTAGTGAGCCCCCGCGCCTGGTGCGGGACGCTGAGATGACGCCGTGCATGGCGCTGGAGGACTTTGTGGATCTGAAGCTGGGTCACTACAACAAGGACGGCATCGAGGTCGTCGATGTCGAGGGTGAGATCGATGTCTACACGGCCCCGCGGCTCCGTGAGCTGCTGATCGATCTCGTCAACAAGAACAACTACCAACTCGTCGTCAACATGGAGAAGGTCGAGTTCCTCGACTCCACCGGGCTTGGCGTGCTGGTCGGCGGGCTGAAGCGGGTGCGGGCGCACGACGGCTCGCTCGATCTTGTGTGTACGCAGGAGCGCATCCTCAAGATCTTCAGGATCACCGGCCTGACGAAGGTGTTCGGCATCCACACCACGGTGGACGAGGCCATCGCGGCCAAGAAGCTCGAGAAGTAGCGCAGCCGGAGCCCGGCCGAGCCGATGGCCACCGTAGAAGTCACCTTCACCCCGCTGCCCGCGCACGTGCGCACCGCGCGGCTGGTTGCCACCGCGGTAGCACGGCGGAGCGGGGTGGACGAAGCGCTGCTCGACGAGGTGCGGCTGGCCGTGGGCGAGGCGTGCTCGCGCGCGGTCGAGGCACACCGGCGGCATTGCCCGGCCGAGCCGGTCAAGATCGAGATGACCGACCAGGGGGAGCGGTTCGTCGTCGTGGTGAGCGACCATGCCCCGGCGGGCAACGCCACCCTGCACGGCGCCACTACCGGCGCCAACGGGCATGGCAACGCCACCCTGGTCCAGGGCGCGGACGACCCCGGGATCCCGGTCGGCTTCGGCCTGGCCGTGATCTCGGGCCTAGCCGAAGACGTGCACGTCTCGTCCACCAGTTCAGGCGTGAGCGTCCGGATGAGCTGGCCGTCGGCCGCCGCGGCCTGCTGAGCCAGCAGCGCGCCGCCCGTTCATCAAGCATGCGTGCCGTGCTCGTCATGGGCACGGCACGCACTGCGTTTCAGCCCGCCGCCAACCGTTACACTGTCATGTCGTGGCGATAACGAGAAGGTCACGAATTTGTTAGGGAGCGTCCGATGTTAGTGGTTCGGCCCGCGCGTGCGTAGACTCCCGGCCACTCGTCTAATCCCGATCGGCAACGTCTTCCGTTCGGTTTTCCAGGAGGTCGAATGTTCAGGCATGTCTCTGCGCTGCCGGCGGAACCCGTCAGCGTGAGCGGCTCCAACCTGACCTGGGTCATCATCGTCGCCGTCATCGCGCTGCTCGCCCTGGGCGTGGCCGGCGTGCTGGTGCGGGAGGTACTGGCGGCCAGCCAGGGGACCCAGCGGATGCAAGAAATCGCCAAGGCGGTGCAGGAAGGCGCCGCGGCTTACCTGCGCCGGCAGTTCAGGACCCTCGGCGTTTTCGTTGTCATCATCTTCTTCGTGCTGCTCCTGCTCCCCGCGGATGGTACCGGGGTGCGCTGGGGCCGCAGCATCTTCTTCCTGGTCGGCGCGCTGTTCTCGGCGCTGACCGGGTTTGTCGGCATGACGCTGACCACCCGTGGCAACGTCCGGGTGGCGGCGGCGGCGCGTGATGGCGGCGAGCGGAGGGCGTTCCGGATCGCGTTCCGCACCGGCGGCGTGGCCGGCATGTTCACCGTCGGCCTGGGCCTGCTCGGCGCCGCCATCGTGGTGCTGATCTACAAGAGCAACGCGCCGAGCGTCCTGGAGGGCTTCGGCTTCGGCGCCGCCCTGCTGGCGCTGTTCATGCGTGTCGGCGGCGGCATCTACACCAAGGCGGCGGATGTCGGCGCGGACCTGGTCGGCAAGGTCGAGCAGGGCATCCCCGAGGACGACCCGCGGAACGCCGCGACGATCGCCGACAACGTGGGCGACAACGTGGGCGACTGCGCGGGCATGGCGGCGGACCTGTTCGAGTCGTACGCGGTCATGCTGGTGGCCTCGCTGATCCTGGGCAAGGTGGCGTTCGGTAACGACGGCCTGGTCTTCCCGCTCATCGTGCCGGCCATCGGGATCCTCACCGCGATCATCGGCATCTTCGCGGTCTCGCCGCGCCGGGGCGACCGCAGCGGCATGACCGCCATCAACCGCGGCTTCTTCATCTCCGCGATCATCTCGGCGATCGGCGTGGCCATCGCCTGCTTCACCTTCCTGCCGTCGCACTTTGCCAGCTTCAAGGGCGTGACCGACCCGGCCATCCGGTTCTACAATGGCGACCCGCGCTGGATCGCGCTCGGCGCGATCCTGATCGGCATCGTGCTGGCCAGCGCCATCCAGTTGCTCACCGGGTACTTCACCGAGACCAACCGGCGCCCGGTCAAGGACATCGGCGAGAGCAGCGAGACCGGCGCGGCCACCGTCATCTTGTCCGGCGTGTCCACCGGCATGGAGTCCGCGGTGTACTCCGCGCTGCTGATCGCGGGCGCGGTGTTCGGCTCCTACCTGCTGGCCACCGGCAACGCCACCATCGCGCTGTTCGCGGTGGCCATGGCCGGCCTCGGCCTGCTGACCACGGTCGGCGTGATCGTGTCGATGGACTCGTTCGGCCCGGTCACCGACAACGCCCAGGGCATCGCGGAGATGTCCGGCGACGTGGAAGGCGACGCCGCGCAGGCGCTGACCACGCTGGACGCGATCGGCAACACCACCAAGGCGATCACCAAGGGCATCGCGATCGCCACCGCGGTGCTCGCCGCGACCGCGCTGTTCGGCGCGTTCCGCACCTCGGTGGAATCGGCGCTGACCGGCAAGGCGGCCGGCGCCTTCAACCTGGACGTGGCCAAGCCGAACGTCCTGGTCGGCGTCATCATCGGCGCCTCGATCGTGTTCTTGTTCGCCAGCCTGCTGATCTCGGCGGTGGGCCGGGCCGCGCAGCGGGTGGTGCTCGAGGTGCGGAACCAGTTCCGTAACCACCCGGGCATCATGGACTACACCGAGAAGCCCGACTACAGCCGGGTGGTCGACATCGTCACCAAGGACTCGCTGCGTGAGCTGATCACTCCCGGCCTGCTCGCGGTGCTGGCCCCGATCGCCGTCGGGTTCGCGCTCGGCTACCAGCCGCTCGGCTCCTACCTGGCGGGCGCGATCGCGGTCGGCGTGCTGATGGCGGTGTTCCTGGCCAACTCCGGCGGTGCCTGGGACAACGCCAAGAAGCTGGTCGAGGACGGCAACCACGGCGGCAAGGGCTCCGAGGCGCACGCCGCCACCGTCGTCGGGGACACCGTGGGCGACCCGTTCAAGGACACCGCGGGCCCGGCCATCAACCCGCTGATCAAGGTGATGAACCTGGTCTCCCTGCTCATCGCCACCAGCGTGGTCAAGTACAGCGGCAACACCGGCCTGCGGGTCGGCGTCGCCGTCGGCGCCGTAATCGTCATCGTCGCCGCGATCGTGATCTCCAAGCGCCGCTCGCACGGCATGGGCGAGGAGACTCCGGCCGGCACCGAGGTGACCGGCGCCGTCTCACCCGCCGTGGAAGGTGCCACCACCCCGGCCCCCGATGCCCCCGAGACCATCGCCGCCGAGGGAACCGCGGACCGCGAACCCGCCGCCAAGCACACCGAGTAGCGCGCCCTCCGGGCCCCGCCCCCCTCAAGCTCCCCGCTCCTCGCCTTCAGCCTCCACTCCCACCCCGCTCCCGTCGCTATGGCCACGCTAGTCACTCCAGCACCGCTACCACTATGCTGTTACTGTCACAGTCGGCCGCCGTGCTCCGCAGAGGTTGATTCCATGATCACGAAGGGTTTACTACTCCCTGCAGTAGCAAAGTCTTCGCGATCATGAAGACGTCGCACCCCTGCCGCACGCGGCGCTATGCGCCGGTGGCTACGTCGTCGCTGGAGATGCCGAGCAGGTACAAGATCGCGTCCAGGTACGGCACGCTGAGCGAGGTGTCGGCCGCGTCCCGGACCACCGGCTTGGCATTGAACGCCACGCCGAGCCCGGCCGCGGCGATCATGTCCAGGTCGTTCGCGCCGTCGCCCACCGCGACCGCCTGGGACAGCGGGACCCCGGCCTCGGCGGCGAACCGGCGCAGCGCGTCGGCCTTCCCCGACCGGTCGACGACCGGGCCAGCCAGCCGCCCGGTCAGCTTGCCCGCGGCGATCTCGAGTTCGTTGGCGGCCACGTAGTCGATGCCGAGCTCGGCCGCCAGCGGCGCGATCACCTGGATGAAGCCGCCGCTGACGATGCCGGACTTGTAGCCCAGGCCGCTCAGCGTCCCGATCAGCGTGCGCGCGCCCGCGGTCAGCCGCAGCCCGGCCCGGACCTCGTCCAAGACCGATTCAGGCAGCCCGGCCAGCAGCGACACCCGCTCCCGCAGTGACGCGGTGAAATCCAGCTCGCCCGCCATGGCGGTCGCGGTGACCTTGGCCACCTCCGCGGCGCAGCCGGCCCGCTCGGCCAGCAGGTCGATCACCTCGTCCTGGATGAGTGTGGAGTCCACGTCCATGACGATCAGCCGCAGCGCCCGCCGGTGCAGCCCGCCGCGCTGGACGGCCACGTCGATGCCCTGCTCCACCGCGGCGCGGGCCAGGTCTTCCCGGAGCAACCCCGGATCGCCCCCGGAAACCTCCAGCTCGATGCAGGTCACCGGCTGCCGCGCCAGCCTGCCGATGCGGTCGATGTTAGCCCCGCTGGCCGCGATCCGGCCGGCGATGGCGGTGATGGCGGCGGGCGCCAGCGGGCTGCCCAGCAGGGTGACGTGCAGCTGCCCGCTCCGCGGGGCCGGATCGCCCGAACCCATCGTGAACTCGGCCTCCAGGCCGAGGTCGGCGGCCAGCGCCTGGACCGCCCCGAAGATGGCGTTCAGGTCGGGCTGCTGGTCGCAGCCGAGCAGCACGCCGAGCACCAGCCGGCCCCGGATCACCACCTGCTCGACGTCCAGCACGGACAGCGGGTGCCCGGCCAGCGCGCCGAACAGCCTGGAGGTCACCCCCGGCCGGTCCCGGCCGGTCAGCGTGATGAGCAGCGAGGTCCGCGGAGTTTTCATCGCGGCGTCAGGCTACCCGAACCGCCCCGCCATCAGGGCAGCAGCAGGTGAACGTCGCCGAACTCGTGCCACAGGTACCCGGCGTCGACCGCGGCCTGGTAGCAGCGGCTCAGCAACGACGGCCCGGCGAACGCGGCCAGCATCCGCAGGTGCGAGGAGCGCGGCTCGTGCAGCCCGGTGAGCAGCCCGTCCACCGCCCTGACCCCGGTCTGCGGGGTGACCACGTGCGACGTCCAGCCCGCCCCGGCGGTCACCCGCCCGCCGGAACCGCCGGAGCCGCCGGAGCCATTCGAACCACCTAGCGCCACCGTCTCCAGCGCGCGGACCACGGTGGTCCCCCCGGCGATGACCCGGTTGCCGCGCGCCCGCACGTGGTTGACCAGTTCGGCCGTTGCGGGCGGCACGTCGTACGGTTCCGGGTACGGGTCCTCGTCGCCCTCCAGCGAGGACACCCCGCAGTGCAGCGTGAGCGGGGCGATCAGCACCCCGGCGGACGCCAGCCGGGTGACCACGGACGGCGAGAACGGGCGGCTGGCGCTGGGCATCTCCGCGCTGCCCGGCTCGCGCGCGAACACCGTCTGGTAGTGCGACAGCGGCCAGTCCCGCGGCACGTAGGAGTACCGGATCGGGCGGCCGAACTTCAGTAGGTACGGTATTACTGCAACCGACAAACGCGCCCGCCACAGCCGGTTCGTGGCCCGTCCCTCCAGGAACAGGACCGCCCCGCCGGGCAGGATCAGTCGCTGACCGGGATAGCCACGACCGTTCGGCACCGTGGTCTTGCCCGTGACCTGCCGGAGTTCGGTCAGCCACGATCCGTCCGGCCGCGGCCCGGAGAAGTGCACCGCCAGCTCGGCCGACACCCGGACCTGGGCCGGCAAGGTGGCCGTGGTGTTGATCACCAGCAGGTCACCCGGGAGCAGCAGGCCGGGCAGCTCGGCGAAGCCGTGGTGGCTGACCTCGCCGGACGCCCGCCGGCTGACCAGCATCCGCACCCCGTCCCTGGGCAGGCCGCGCGCCTCGGGCGGTTCGTGCGCCTCCAGCGAAGCCGGCAGCGTGAACTCGTCCAGCCTGAACTCGTCCAGCGCGGTCATGAGCTCGCCGGCTCGCGGGGCATCAGGTGCGCCGCGCGGTACCGGCCGCTCGGCAGCCGCTCGCTGACCAGCCGGACGAACGCGGGCACGACCGAGGAGGGTTCGGGCCGGTCCGAGATGTCCTCGCCGGGGAAGGCCAGCTGGTGCATGTCGGTGCGCAGGTCGCCGGGGTCGGCCCACCACACGCGGACCCCGAGCTCCTCGGCGGCCAGCACGTTCGAGGCCTGCTCCAGGGCGGCCTTGGCCGCGCCGTAGCCACCCCAGCCCGCGTAGGCCTCCACGGCCGCGTCCGAGGTGATGTTCAGCACCGCGCCGCCGCTGGCGCGCAGCAGCGGCAGCGCCAGCTGGGTCAGTGCGATCGGCGCGATCACGTTCGCCTCGAACGCGGCGCGCAGCTCGTCCGCCGGGTAGTCGGCCAGCGCGGGCAGCGGGCTGGCGCCCAGCGTGCCCGCGTTGTTCACCAGCAGGTCGAGCCGGCCCGCGCAGGCCGCGAGCAGCGCGGCCCGGTGCGCCGGGTCGGTGACGTCGCCCGGCACGGCGGTGACGCTACTGCCTGGCCGCGGCGCGCCGGGGCCACCGCTAGCACGCAGCGCCCCCGCGGCTGCGTCCAGCGCGGCGGCGTCCCGCGCGTCGATGACGAGGTCGAAGCCGGCGCGCGCCAGGCCGGCCGCCAGGGCCCGGCCGAGCCCGCGGGAGGCTCCCGTTATCAAAGCTGTGCTCATACCAACAGACGCTAGGCAGCGCCGCGCCCGGGCACATCGGCCACCAGCCCCGCCCGTCCTCCGCCGATAGTCCTAAGACCCCGGCCCGATGCGAGCCCCGGCCCGGCCGGGCTAACGTCAGAGCCATATGAGTGAAGGACTCGACGAGCTGTACCAGGTGAGCCAGGCGGTGCTGTCCGTCACCCGGCACATGTCCGTGCGCGACGTGCTGCAGGTGATCGTGCGCTCGGCCCGCTCCCTGGTCGGCGCGCGCTACGCCGCGCTGGGCGTGCCAGATGCGGGCGACTCGTTCGCCGAGTTCGTGGTGGACGGGATCAGCGACGCCGAGTGGGCGGCGATCGGCCCGCTGCCGCGGCGGCACGGGATGCTCGCCGTGCTGCTCAACCAGGGCAAGCCGGAACGGCTCCCGGATATCCAGAAGGACCCCAGGTTCGAGGGCTGGCCGGCCGCGCACCCGAAGATGTCGCACTTCCTCGGCGTCCCGGTCCGGGACGGGGACCAGATCCTCGGCATCATCTTCGCGGCCAACAAGGTCTCCGCGGCGGCCGAGAAGCACGGGTTCACCGACCGCGACGAGGAGATCCTCTCGCTGTTCGCCGCGCACGCCGCGATCGCGCTGACCAACGCGCGGCTGTACGAGCGCAGCCGCGAGCTGTCCGTCGTGCAGGAACGGTCCCGGCTGGCCCGTGACCTGCACGACGCGGTCACGCAGAAGCTGTTCAGCATCCGGGCGCACGCCCGGGCCGCCGCGGTGCTGGCCGCCCGCGAGCCGCCCGACTCCAAACGGATCAGGGCCGAGATCGAGGTGGTCGGCGAGCTCGGCGCCGAAGCCCACGCCGAGCTCCGCGCGGTCATCGACGGCCTGACCCCGCCGGACCTGGAAGCCGCCGGGCTGGCCGAATCGCTGCGCCGGTACGCGGTGCTGGCCGGCCGGGCGCACGGCGTCCCGGTCGCGTTCACCGCCGCCTGCCTGCCGCCGCTGCGCCAGAACGCGGAAGCGGCGCTGTACCGGGTGGCGCAGGAGGCGCTGCACAACGCGCTGCGCCACGCGGGCGCGTCCTGCGTCACGGTCGCCCTGTCCAAGACCCCGCGCCTGGTCGTGCTGGAGGTGTCCGACGACGGCCACGGGTTCGCCCCGGACGCGCCGTCCAGCGGCCCCGGGCTCGGGCTCGAATCGATGCGCGAGCGCGCCGCGGCGGCGGGCGGGCGGCTGGCCATCAGGTCCGGCCCGAAGGGAACCACGGTGCGGATGACCGTCCCGGGGAAGGCGGCCCGATGACCACACCCATCTCGGTGCTGATCGTGGACGACCATCCGGTGGTCCGGCGCGGCCTGCGGGTGCTGCTCGAGGTGCAGGACGGGATCGAGGTGGCCGGCGAGGCCGGCGACGGCGCCACCGCGCTCGCCCTGGCCGCCGAACTCTCCCCGGACGTCGTCCTCCTCGACCTCAAGCTGCCCGGCATGGACGGCATCGCCGTGCTGACCCAGCTCAAAGCCAACGGCAGCACGGCCCGGGTGCTCGTGCTCACCAGCGCGACCGAACCCGCCTCGGCCAGCCGGGCGCTGCGCTCGGGCGCGGCCGGGGTGGTGTACAAGGACGTGGACCCGGACGCGCTGGTCCGGGCGATCCGCTCGGTGCACGACGGGCACCTGCTGCTCGCGCCGGAGGCGGCCGGCTCCCTGGTCCGCAACGGCGGCGGCTGGAACCCGGTGGCCGGCCTGGACGCGCTCACCGGCCGGGAGCGCGAGGTGCTGGCCGAGATCGCCAAGGGCCGGTCCAACCGGGAGATCGCCCGGGCGCTGACCGTCTCGGAGAAGACGGTGAAGGCGCACGTGAGTTCGGTGCTGGCCAAGCTCGGCGTGCAGGACCGCACCCAGGCCGCCGTGATCGCGGTCAGGCACGAGCGCGGCTAGCTCCCCGCTGACACGAGGTGCGCGTAGGGAGCTTAGCTCTGTTCCACCCGGTGTGTCATGAATCCCGGTGATACCTACCTGTCGCAGCGCTCATAAACCCCCACGTGCTACACAATCCAGCAAATATGCCTCTCATCAGGTGAGATTTCCGGGCGGCCCATCAGGTTGGCCGGCCTAACCGTCGATCCGGCTGGGCTGAGGGGGGTGCCGTGGCATAGGTTCGGTCTCGGCGGGGTGCGGAGAAAGGGAGCCTGATGTCCGACGAGGTGCTGCGGCTGCGAAGCGTCGAGGTCCGGCGGGACGCGGCGGTCCTGCTGCGCAACGTGGACTGGACGGCGCACGGGGACGAACGCTGGATCCTGATCGGGCCGAACGGGGCGGGCAAGACCACCCTGCTCCAGGTGGCCGCCACCCTGATGTTCCCCACCGAGGGCACCGTGGAGGTGCTCGGCGAGCGCCTCGGCGAGGTCGACATCTTCGACCTGCGGCCGCGGATCGGGCTGACCAGCGCCGCGATCGCCGAGCAGGTCCCGCCGGGGGAGAAGGTCATCGACCTGGTGCTGACCGCGTCCTACGCCATCCTCGGCCGGTGGAAGGAGGAATACGACTCCGCCGACGTCACCCGCGCGGTCGAGATCCTCGACGCGCTCGGCTGCGCCCACCTGATCCGGCGCCGGTTCGCCACCTTGTCCGAGGGCGAGCGCAAGCGGGTGCAGATCGCCCGGGCGCTGATGCCCGACCCCGAGCTGCTGCTGCTCGACGAGCCGGCCGCCGGGCTCGACCTCGGCGGTCGCGAGGACCTGCTGCGGCGGCTCACCACCCTGGCCCGCGACCCCAAGGCGCCGATGATGGTGCTGGTCACCCACCACGTGGAAGAGGTGCCGGACGGCTTCACCCACGCCATGCTGCTGCGCCGCGGCTCGGTGCTCGCGGCCGGGCCGATCGAGAACGTCTTCACCGCGCGGAACCTGTCCCGCTGCTTCGGCGTCCAGCTGGAGATCGAGCACCGCCAGTCAAGATGGACAGCGCGTGCACGCTAAGTTGCTGTCCGGTAGCCGAACTCGCTCGCGGTCGGTAACGTAGCAGACAAGCCCGGAAACTCCGGCAAAGCACCGGAACCCCCGCTCCGGGCCGGGAGTGAGGCAGCCATGAGCCCTCTGGTCGGTACCATCCTGCTGCTCGTGTTCATCGCGCTCGTCGTCCTGGTGATCAGCCGGTCGATCCGGATCGTGCCGCAGGCCACGGCGGGCATCGTGGAGAGGTTCGGCCGGTATCACCGCACGCTGAACGCGGGGCTGAACATGGTCACGCCGTTCGTCGACCGGCTCCGCCCGCTCATCGACCTGCGCGAGCAGGTGGTCAGCTTCCCGCCGCAGCCGGTCATCACCCGGGACAACCTCGTGGTCGGCATCGACACCGTCATCTACTTCCAGGTGACCGACGCCCGGGCCGCCACCTACGAGGTCGCCAACTACATCACCGCGGTGGAGCAGCTGACCGTGACCACGCTGCGCAACGTGGTCGGCGGCATGGAGCTCGAGCACGCGCTCACGTCGCGTGACCAGATCAACAGCGAGCTGCGCAAGGAACTCGACGAGGCGACCGGCAAGTGGGGGATCCGGGTCGGCCGGGTCGAGCTCAAGGCGATCGAGCCGCCCGGCTCCATCCAGGACTCGATGGAGAAGCAGATGCGCGCCGACCGGGACAAGCGCGCCGCGATCTTGTCCGCCGAGGGGTCCAAGCAGTCGGCCATCCTGACCGCCGAGGGCGAGCGCCAGGCGGCGGTGCTCAAGGCGCGCGGCGAGTCCGAGGCGACCGTGCTCCGGGCCGAGGCCGAGGCCACGGCGCAGGCCGCCCGGGCGCGCGGCCAGGCCGAGGCGATCAGCACCGTGTTCAAGGCCATCCACGAGGGCAACCCGGACCAGCGCCTGCTGGCCTACCAGTACATGCAGATGCTGCCGCAGATCGCCCAGGGCGACGCGAACAAGGTCTGGATCGTACCCAGCGAGATCGGCAAGGCGCTGGAGGGTATCGGCGGCTTTTTCAGCAACGCCACCGCAGCTAGGACCCAGGGACCCGAGAGCCCGCCCGCGTCCTCAGGGCCGGGGCCGCAGCTCGACGCGCCCGCTGGCCGTCACGCGGGTCTCGAGGGATGGCTGGCGGGCGGTAGCGGGCCCGTGCACGACGGTGCCGTCGCCGATCACGAAGGTGGATCCGTGCCAGGGACAGGTGACGCAGACGGCGCCGCGCTCCGTCGCGATCCGGCCCTGATGGAGGGGTCCTCCGAGATGGGAGCATCGGTCTGACAGCACGCTGACCTCGCCCGCCTGCCGGTACACCAGCAGGGACAGGTAGCCGAGCTGGCGCCGCACCGGCCGCCGGTCCGGCAGCTCGGCCAGCTCGCACAGGTCGTGCCAGCCCAGCCCGGACAGGTGACTGACCTGCTCGGCGTGGCTGGTGCCCGCGCCGAGACGCAAGGCCAGGTGCCCGCCGAGATAGGTGCCGACGGTGCCCGCGAAGAGCCCGGCCGCGGACAGCGCCCGGCCGTAGCCGGGCCGCCCGCCGGCCCGGGCGGCCAGCGAGCCGAGGAACAGGGTCGCGGCCCCCGCCTGGCAGATGGCGTGCACCAGGCCGACCCGCTGCTGGTCCTGGTGCAGCGCCGACCAGTCGGCCAGGCCGGTGGCAGCCGCGGGCACGGTGCCCGCGACGCCCGCCGCGATCAGGACGGCCGCCGCGCGCTCGGTGCCGCGGAACAGGTCGAGGAGCACCGCCGAGGTCCAGCAGCCGAGCGGCAGCCGGACCAGCGCGGGATGCGCAGGCTGGCCGAACGGCACGCCGTGCAGCGCGTCCGTCCGCGGGCCGGCCGGCAGCGCGCGGACCACGGAATCGGACAGGCCGTGGACGACGGGGTCGAGAGCGTGGGCGCGCTCGATGCGCTCGGCCAGCGCGGCCGGCCGGGACAGCAGGGCGCCCTTGCGGGCCTTACCGGCGCGCCGGGTCGTATGGAGGAGGGATTGCCGCACATATGGGTCCGTACCCGTCCCCCGCGCCGCCTACCCGCCGCCGCTCACTTCTCCGCGCAGCCGCGCCAGCTGGTCACGGACGATTTGCTCCAGCTTTAGCTGGAAGTCGAGCAGCAGCCGCAAATCCTCGTCCGAGTAGCCGGCCGCGGCCTCGCGCCACGCCCGGACCAGCGGCCCGAACGTGGGCCCGATCTCCCGCAGCCCGGGCCCCGGGTTCAGCGTGACGATCACCCGGCGCCGGTCCTTCGGGTCGCGCTCCCGCCGGACGAAGCCCCCCTCCTCCAGCCGGTCCAGCACCCCGGTGATCGACGCCGTGGTCAGCCCGGTCGCCCGGGCCAGCTCGCCCGCCGTCATCGGCCCGGTCAGCGCCACGATATTGAGGCAGTTCAGGTCCGTCACGTTGATCCCGATCCGCTCCGCGGAAACCTGTCCCAGCAGCTGCATGATCGACCCGTTCCGCCGCATGGCCAGCAAGAACTCCCCCTCCATCCCCTGCCGCTCCGCCCCTGCGCCCACCTCCGGCATGGCTGCCTCCGGCATGCCCCGCAAGCCGTCGTCCGGCATTGCCCGCCTCCTGCCTTGCCCCTAACCCGCCTCAGCTCCTGCCAAGCCGCGCTCCAGCATGGTACGCCCGCCGCCACCCAGTCCGTTAGGCATCCTGATATCTAGTTATTCTAGACAATAACAAGGCAAGATGATAGCTTTCCTAGATGTAATCCGGCTCGACACGGTCACAGCGCCGACGCGAATTCCGTCTCAGAGTCCGGTAACAACGACGAGGGGATCATCATCATGACCACTACGGGGGAAGACACCCGCCCGCTGCCGCTGATAGGGCAGGCGGTGGGGCAGGCCCAGGCCTCGCTGACCAGGCTGCTGGCCGGCATCCTGGCCGGGACGGGGACCAGCTACCCGGTCTGGCTCGGCCTGCAGCGGCTCAACGCACTCGGCGGCCAGCCGAGCTGGGAAGCCTACGAGGCCGACCTGTCCTACTGGCTGCAACTCGACGGCCCGGCCGCCGCCCGGCTGGCCCGCGACGTGGCCGCGGCCGGCCTGGCCGCCAGCGGCGACGACGGTTCTATCGCACTCAGCGCCCGGGGCCGGGCGCTGCGCGAGGAGGTCCTCGCGGCGTCCGCCAAGGTCACCGGGCCGATGCTGGCCACCATCGACCGCGCCGACCTGGACACCACCATCCGGACCCTGGAGAAGATCACCAGGCTGGCGAGCATTACGGAGGGAAACCGATGACCACGCAGAACCTGCCCGGTACCGACGCCGCCCGGCACGGCACCGGCGACGCCGACCTGACCATCATGCTGGCCGCGCACGACGCGTTCCGCCGCGACCTGACCCGCCTGGTCCGCGCGGCGGCCGCGGCCGACCTGTCGGACCCGGCCAGGCGCCGGTCGGTCACGGCCGGCTGGGAGCTGTTCAAACACGAGCTGCACCTGCACCACACCGCCGAGGACGAGGTCATCTGGCCGGTGCTCCGGCCGCGGCTGGCGCACAGCGAGCACGCCCTGTCGGTGCTGGATGCGATGGAGGAGGAGCACGAGCGGATCGACCCGCTGCTGGCCGCGGTCGACGCCGCGTTCGCGCCGCACCGCGAGGACGCCCTGGCCGACGTCATCGACGCCCTGGTCACCACGCTGACCGGGCACCTCGGACACGAGGAGCGGGAAGGCCTGCCGCTCATCGGCGTGGCCCTGACCGCCGCCGAATGGCGCGGCGTCGGCTTCAAGATCGCGCGCCGGAACGGCCTGTCCGAGGGAGGCGAGATGTTCGCCTGGATGCTGGACGGAGGCGGCGGCGGCGGCGACGCCGCCGCTACCCTGCGCACCCTGCCCCCGCCGCTACGCCTCCTTTACCGCGCCGTCTGGAAGCCCCGCTACGACAAAACCCCGCGCTGGTAAAGCGGGAACCCTGGCCGAGGGCCTGCGCGAGCATGTAAGCAGACCGTCAGGTCTGCGTCACGTATGGTGCTCGCGGGCCGGGAGTGGCTAGGGGTGCGTGCTGGCGGCGACCTGGACCAGGTGGGCGGCTGCGCCGTCGGGGTCGGCGGCGGGCCAGGTGCCCGGCTGGCCGCGCACGGTCCATCACAGCACCGCCCTGTTGGTCCAGATGGTCAGCCCGGCCACGGAGATGACCGCGAACAGCGGGCAGGCGGCGACATAGATGCGGGTCAGGCCGATGGCACGGCTAGCGGGACATCGAGGCCTCGGCGCGTCCGGTGCCAGCGCCGCGGAATCCGCACATCGTCGAGGTGACCCGGGGTGGCCAGGTGGCCCATGCCGGGGAGGATCCGCAGGTCGAGGCCCATGGTCCGGCGCAGTGCCGGTGCCAGTCGCCGGGGCGGGAGGAACCGGTCATGCTCTCCCACCCCGACCACGCAGGGCCGGGCGGCGCGGCGGGCCAGCAGTCCGGCTGGCAGGGGCGGCGGGGCCAGGGTGGTGCGGCAGCTGGCGGCCATCAGGGTCATCCATTCCACGTCGGTCCCGGGCGGGTCCTCACCGGGGGCGACGAACAACCGGAGCATGCGGCGGGTGTGCCCGGTTGTGGGACGCAGCAGCCACCGGGCCGAAGCCAGCGCCAGTGCCGGGTCCACCGTGAGACGGATCAGGCCGGCGGGAGAGACAAGCGCCCGCGCCGCGATCCGGGGTGAGCCGGCAGCCAGGGCCACCGCCGCTCCCAGCGAATTGCCCACCAGCACAACCCGGTCCAGGTCCGCGACCGTCAGGACCTCGTCCAGTACCCGGCCGTACCAGGCCAGCCTGCCCCGCCGGGGCCGGTGCGGGTCGCTGAGTCCCGGCTGACCGGGCAGATCCACCACCGTGGTCGCCCAGCGCGCCGACAGCGCCCGCAGCCACGGCAGGGCCACCGCGGCGTTGAAGCCGGTGCCAGGCACCATGACCACCCGCGGTCCCCGGCGTCCGGCCGGGAAGCCGGCCCGCGCCAGAGCATCCGAACACCACCGCCGCACCGCGAGCCGGCCGCGCGAGCTCTTGTACACGGTGGGCACTGCGCCAGTGTGCCCGACGGCACCGGGTCCGTCCAGCCCTCCTGACCCGCCAGCGATACCACGGCATCACAGCTCGACCGGATTCGCCGGACCGACTACCTACCCAACCTTCCCGGACGAGCCTCGAGCCGGATGTGGTACCGCGAGTACGTTTCCGCGGTTTCCAGTGTTGGAACAGCAATGTCCCGAACTCACCATCGCCTGGGTGTGGTTTCTCGTTCCAGCTGCCTGGACTAGCCGGCTGCTGACCCAGCTCATCACGGCGGCGATGTCAAGTGTTCTTGGCTGCCGGCCCAGCCCGGGCTAGGATCGTGTCAGGTGTGTCGGGAAGCCTGGTCGACGATGTTCGTGATTTCCGGACTCATGGACCGCTGATTCTGATGATTAGCTACGGCGCACCGGCAGATAGCTCGCCTGAGGCGAGCCTAGTCGCTCCCGTGATTTCCCCCACCCCGCATCGGCCGTGGCGGCTGGCGGCGCTACTCCTTGCCGGTGCCGCGCAGCTGATCACGATCTCGGCGCCGGTGAGCGCTGATTCCGTTTGCGGTGTCCTCGGTCTCGGTCTCGGTCTCGGCCGTCGGCGCCGTCGAGGCTTTGGCCGAATAAGAAGGTGAGCAGATGAGCCGCTATCCAGAGTGCAGCAAGAAAACGGCCGAACGGTGTCGGTCGTAGGCCGACTGGTCGTCGGGACGAGCGGGTCGCCGGGCAGCCTGCAGGCCCTGCGCTACGGGGAGAACCTGGCCCGCGCGCATAATGCCGTGCTGATCCCGGTCATCGCGTGGGAACTGCCGGGCGGTGACCGGGCCCAGCGGATCGGCTCGTCGCACGAACTGGGAAAGGCGTGCCGGGAGATCGCCTGCCGGCAGCTGCGGGATGCGCTGATCGCCGTGTGGGGCGAGGTTCCCGGCGACCCGCTGGTGCAGCCGCGGGTAGAGCGGGGGCCGGCGGGCTGGGTGCTGGTGAACCTAGCCTGCCAACCTGACGATGTGCTGGTCGTGGGGGCGGGCCGCCGGGGTGCGCTGGCCCGGCTGGCCTTTTCTAAGGTCAGCCGCTACTGCGTGGCCCGGGCCGGGTGCCCGGTCGTGGCCGTCCCGCCGCCCGCCCTGGCCCGCGAGCTGTCACACAGCCGGCTCGCGTGGGCGTTCCGGCGCCGGTCAATGACCCCAGAGCAGGTCCTCGGCGACCAGGGCAGGCCAGCTGCCTGAGGAAACCGGGGCCCTGCACGATGAGCGAGATCACGATCACCGCGGTGGCGAGCACCAGGACCAGGTCCCGCTGCGGCAGCGGGACTCCGCTCGCCGAGGTCAGCGGGATGGACAACGCCGCGGCCCGGCGCGCCACCACCAGCCTACCCGCCACAACCCTGGCCAGCTTCCCCGGAGCCTTCGCGGAGGGACGGCTGGGCATCCGTGCGGTACGGGAGTTCTCCATTCGCTTGGCGCCCAAGGGCGGTGACATCGTCGCGCCGCCACAGGTGCGAGGCTGGCATGGGTGTGCTGGCCATGCCTGGCGAGACAGGTGAGGTTGGCGGCGGAGCGTAGTCGGAGGCGCGGCGATACGAGCGGGCGCCTAAGCCTCGGCGGCCGAGTCGATGGCGGCGCCGACTTCGGCCTTGCGGGCCGCGAACTCGGCCGCGTGCTCCTGCTCCACCCGTTCGGCGATGTCCTCGTCGTCCCGCATCAGCGCTTCGAGGTCGGACGAAGCGGCGTCGAGCACGCCCAGATCCGCGTAGGCCCGCTGCACCTTCTCGCCCCACAGCCCGATGTCCTTCACGCACGGCACGATCCGGCTGAACAGCAGGGTGCGGAAGGCCTGCTGAACGGGGGAGTGCTCGGTGAACTCCAGGCACTCCTCGACGTCGAAGCCCATCCGCTCCCAGACCTCCTGGGCGCGGAACCGGTTCCGCATCAGGTAGCAGCCCTCGACCACGAACTCCTCGCGGTCGGCCCGTTCGGCCGCGGTCAGCGAGGCGTAGTAATCCCGCAGTGCCAGCCGGCCGAAAGCCACATGCCGGGCCTCGTCCTGCATCACGTACGCCAGGACCTGCTTCACCAGCGGGTTGGCGGTGATGTCGCGGTGGACGCCGAACGCCGCCAGCGCCAGCCCTTCGATCAGCACCTGCATGCCCAGGTAGGGCATGTCCCAGCGGGAGTCGCTCAGCGCGTCCGCGAGCAACCGGGCCAGGTCCTCGTTGACCGGGTAGTACAGGCCGATCTTGTCGCGGATGAACCGCTGGTACAGCTCGACGTGCCGGGCCTCGTCCATGGCCTGGGTGGCGGCGTAGAACTTGGAGTCCATGTCGGGCACCGACTCCACGATCCGCGCGGCCACGGTGAGCGCACCCTGCTCGCCGTGCAGGAACTGGCTGAACAGCCAGGATCCGAGGTGCTGGCCGAGCTCGTCACGTTCGGCCTGGGACAGCTTCTCCCACTGCCGGGACCCGTAGATCGGATTGAACTCGTCCGAGGTCGCCATCACGTTGCAGGGGTCGACCGGGAGTGACCAGTCGATCCGCTTGGTGGCGTCCCACTGCTTGTCCTTGCCCCGCTGGTACAGGTCGAGCAGCCGCTGCCGCCCGTCGTCGTACTCCCAGGAGAACCGCGCCGCCCCAGTCGTGGGGACGTCCCAGGTGCCCTTGTCTACCGGCGTCGTGTACAGGTCATGGGTACTCACGACGGCCTCCTCGGCGGTGCGAATCAGCTAGAAACCCCACTGCTCTTTATTACTATCGAGTAACCAAAGCGAGCGCAATACCCGTAAAGCTAAATTTACGGCGTGAACCGGTGGCCCATGCCCGACTCCGTGCGGAGGTAGCGCGGCCGTGACGGCTCGGGCTCGAGCTTGCGGCGCAGCTGGGCCAGGTACACCCGCAGGTAGTTGCTCTCCGTCTCGTACGCGGGCCCCCAGACCTCCCGCAAGAGCTGCTTCTGGGTGACCAAGCGCCCGCTGTTGCGCACCAGGATCTCCAGCACCTGCCACTCGGTCGGGGTCAGCCGGACCGCGGACCCGTCCGACCGCACCACCTGCTTGGCCGCCAGGTCCACGGTGAAGTCCGCCGTCGCGACCACCGGCTCGTCCGGCGCGGGCGCCGCCCGGCGGACCGCGGCCCGCAGCCGGGCCAGCAGCTCGTCCATGCCGAACGGCTTGGTCACGTAGTCATCGGCGCCCGCGTCGAGCGCGGCCACCTTCTGGCTCTCCTGGCCCCACGCGGACAGCACGATGATGGGGATCGACGTCCAGCCGCGGACCCCGTGGATCACCTCGGTGCCGTCCATGTCCGGCAGCCCCAGGTCCAGGATGATCACGTCGGGCCGGTCGCGGGCCACGGCAGCCAGCCCGGTGGTGCCGTCCACGGCCGTGCTGACGTCGTACTCGCGCGCGCTGAGGTTGATCCGCAGCGCGCGCAGGATGGACGGCTCGTCGTCGACGACGAGGACCCGCGTCATGACCCTGGAGACCGCGAAGACCGCGGAGACCGCGGAGCGTCGAGCGCGGACCGGTTCTCGCTCGCCGCCGGGAGCGTGACCCGCACCGTCAGCCCGCCGCCCGGGGTGTCGAACGCGCCGATCCGCCCGCCCATCGCCTCGGCGAACCCGCGCGCCACCGCGAGCCCGAGCCCCACGCCGGGGTGGCGGTCGCCGACCCGCTCGAACGGCTCGAAGATGAGTTCCTTCTGCTCGTCCGGCACGCCAGGCCCGTGGTCCACCACCTCGAGCCGCACCGTGCCGCCATCCAGGACAGCGTGCAGCTCGGGGGGCCGCCCGGCGGGGGAGTACCGCAGCGCGTTGGAGAACAAGTTGGCCAGTACGCGCTCGAGCAGGCCGGGGTCGGCCAGCACCAGCGGGAAGCCGTCCGGCACCGCCATCTCCAGCCGCAGCGAATCATCGAGCCCGCCCACCGCCACCGGCGCCACCTCGTCGATCGCCGTCGGACGCAGGAACGGTTGCAGCGACCCGGTGTGCAGCCGGCTCATGTCGAGCAGGTTGCCGATCAGGGCGTCAAGCCGGTCCGCGTTCTGCTCGATGGTGGCCAGCAGATCGGCCTCGTCGGCTTCGGACCACTCCACGTCGGTCTGCCGCAGGCTGCTGACCGAGGCCTTGATCGAGGCCAGCGGGGTGCGCAGGTCGTGGCTGACCGCAGCGAGCAGCGCGGTCCGCATCCGGTTGCCTTCGGCCAGCGCCTCGGCCTGGGCCGCCTGGGTGCGCAGCCGCTCCCGGTCCAGCGCGGCCGCCGCCTGGGCGGCGTACCCGGCCAGCAGGGCCGGCGTGGCCGAGAGGTCCTGCCCGGTGACCATCAGGGTCAGGTCGGACCGGATGTCGATGCGCAACGCCGCGGCCAGCACCCCGTCCACCCGGCTCGAGGCGGCCCGCACCCACCGGCCGGCCACCCGCTCCTGCAGCTCGGCCTGGCCGCCATGGGTCCTGGTGAGGTGCTCGAGCACGGCCGCGGGGGAGTCGGCGCCGCCCAGCACGGTCTGGGCTAGCTCGAGCAGCGAGGCCGCCTCCTCGCGGGCCCGGGCGGCCTGCAGGGCGCGCCGGGCGGCCAGGTGGACCACGCTGCTGACGGCGACCGCGACCGTCACGAACAGCAGCAGGGCCAGCAGCTCGCGCGGCTGCTGGATGGTGAACGTGTGGATCGGCTGGGTGAAGTACCAGTTGAGCAGGAGGCTGGCCGCGACGGCGGCGAGCACGGCGGGCCAGAAGCCGCCGATCACCGTGATTATCACCACCGCGACCAGGTACACCAGGACGACGTCGGCGAGGTTCAGGTGCACGCGCCTAGCCGCCAGGACCGCGGTGAGCAGCGGCAGCAGGACCGCGGCCAGCGCCACGCCGGCCAGCCGCCGCCGGACCCCGATCGCGGCACCGGACGCGGCGTCAGAGGCTCCCTCGGGGGATCCCGGAGAGGCACCGTGCCGCATGCCGGTATTCCTGCCCATGCTTACCAGTGTGAGCCTTCGCCAGTACCAGCGGAACACCAGGCCGAACCCGGCTCCGGCCAGAGCGCTCACCCCGACCACGACCGCGGCGTGCACGGCGGCCGGCCCGGCGGGCCGCAGCTGCGCGTAGGGCGGCCGGGAGAACCCGATCACGGTGAGCCAGCCGATGCCGGCCAGCAGCACCGACGCGACCGGCTCGGCCGCGAACGACACCGCGAAGGCGACCAGGGCGCAGGCGATCAGCACCCCGCCGGCCGGCAGGCGGCCGTGCAGCGCGGCGGCGGCCGTGCCCACGGCCAGGAACATGGCGAAGCCGGCCGGCAGCGCGTAGGGCGCCGGCACGGCACGCGGACCCAGGCGGTAACTCATCTCGATAGCTATTTCAGCCCCGGTTCGAGGCAGCACCAGTCGTCCTAACGGATCCTTAACGCCCCGCTCGCAAAGCTTGACGGCTCGCATACGGAAACCCGCGACCAGCACGAATAGCGTCGTGAGACATGATCAGCAACCGAGCGGCCCGAGCGGAGATTGAAGCCTAGTGGCCGTGCGCAGAGCGGCTGGCCTGCTCGCAGGCCCGGGAAACGAACTCCCGGAGACCTTCTGGTACTCCGTCAAGCGCCGCCTGCTCGGCCCGCCGATGGTGAACGAGCAGCTCAGCACCGAGCGGCTGTCCAAGCCGCTCGCGCTGGGCGTGCTGTCCTGTGACGGGATCTCCTCGGCCAACTACGGTTCGGAGCTGATTCTTCACGAGCTGCTGCCGTTCTTCGGCCTGACCGCGTTCGCTCTCCTGCTCCCGATGACAGGGGTGATCCTGCTCGGCGTCGCGCTGGTCGTGCTGTCCTACCGCGAGGTGGTGAGCGTTTACACCCGGGCGGGCGGCTCGTACGTGGTCGCCAGGGAAAACTTCGGCCCCAGGGTCGCCCAGGTGGCCGCGGTAGCGCTGATGGTCGACTACATCGTGACCGTGGCCGTGCAGACCGCGGCGGGCAGCCAGGCGATCCTCTCCACCTTTCCCGTCCTCGGGCACGCACTGGGCGAAACGACGACCCTGCTGATCATCGCGGTCGCCGCGACCCTGATCATGTGCTATGTCAACCTGCGCGGCGTCCGGGAGAACGGCCGGACGTTCGCGCTGCCGACCTACCTGTTCTCCGCATCGGTCGGCCTGATGATCGTGGTCGGCCTGTACAGGGAGGCGTTCGGCGGCGGGCTGCCGCACGCCACCTGGGGATCGAATATCGTCGCTCCGCAGCACCACCCGAGCGGGATCCTCACCTTCGGCGCCGTGTACGTCATCGCGCGCGCGTTCGCGAACGGCGGCTCCTCGCTGACCGGGATCGAGGCGGTCTCCAACGCGGTCAGCGCGCTGCGTCCGCCGGAAGGCCGCAACGCCCGGCAGTTGCTGGTGATCCAGGGCTGCATCGTGGGGTTCCTGATCGCGGGCATCTCCTGGCTGGCGCACATCACCCACGCGATCCCGTACACATACGGCGTTCCGACGGTGCTGTCCCAGGAGGCCAAGCTCATCTTCGGTCATACCGTGCTCGGCAATGCCCTGTTCTATATCCTGCAGATCGGCGCGGCTGCCATCCTGTTCACCGGCGGCAACACCAGCTTTAGCGGGTTCCCGTTCCTGGCCAGCTTCGTGGCGGAGGATTCGTTCCTGCCCCGCTGGCTGAGCAAGCGGGGGCACCGGCTGGTGTTCTCCAACGGCATCGTGGTGCTCACCATCCTGGCGCTGTCCCTGCTGCTCGCCGTCGGCGCCAATACCAACAACCTGGTCCCGTTCTACGCGATCGGCGTGTTCACCGGGTTCTCCATGGCCGGCTTCGGCATGGTTCGCTACCACCTCCGGCGACGCGAGCAGGGCTGGCGCCGCAGGCTGGTCATCAACCTCACCGGCGGCATCTACACTGCGCTGGTCGTGCTGATCTTCGCGGTGGTCAAGTTCACCGAAGGCGCCTGGCTGGTGATCGTGGTCTTCCCGATCGGGGTATTCGCGTTCATCCGGCTGAACCGGCAGTACCGCACCGAGTCGCGGGTCCTGGAGAACATCGGCGTGCGCCGGGCCTCCGGCGAGCCCCAGCGGCAGTCGAACTACACCCGCCGGGTCGTCATCGTCTTCGTCGACGACTTCGACCTGGCCACCCTGGCCGCCTTGCGGTACGCCAAGAGCCTGCGCCCCACGACGGTGCGCGCCGTGCACTTCGTCATCGACAGCGAGAAGGCCGAGCAACTGCGCGCCGCCTGGATGCCGGACCGCAGCGTGTCGCTGGAGTTCGTGGACTGCCCCGATCGCAGGCTGACGCGGTGCGCCGCCGACCTGGTGGCCCGCGAGGCCGAAGCGCCCGGCACCCAGGTCACCGCGATCCTGCCCCGGCGCAGCTTCTCGCCGCTGCTCGGCCGGCTGCTGCACGACCGCACCGCGGACAAGATCGCGGGCGTGGTGAGCCGGGTGCCGAACGCCGCGGCCACGATCATCCCGTTCGACGTGCAGAACCGGCTGCACGTGCTGCAGGAGCGCCAGGCCATCCGCGAGGGCACCGGGCCGGCCAGCCCGACCCCGGTGCCCGGCCCGCCCGCCGCCAAGGCCGCCGCCAAGGCCGCCGCCAAGACCGGCGCCACGCCCGCCGAGCCGCTGCCCGGCGCCGGCGGTTACGACCGGCCGATCCCGCCGCCCGGCGTCACCCCGATCGGCTCGATCCACCAGCCGGGCAAGGCCACCGTCGAGGGCCGCGTGCGGGTGACCGAGATCCGTTCGGTGGAGCGGAACTCGGTGCTGGCCTGCGAGATCTCCGACTCCACCGGGGATCTGACCGCGCTGTTCTACGGCCGGTCCCGGATCGCCGGCCTGATGTGCGGGTCCCGGGTCAGGTTCCGCGGCCAGGTCGGGATCAAGGGCGGGGCCCCGGTCATGGTCAATCCCGCGTACGAGCTGATCGTCCCGCACGTGGCCGGCGGCTGGGGCCAAGAATGATTGAGCCGAACGGGCCGGGTCACCCGCCCCCCACCGACCAGAAGTCACACCGCGGGGAAGATCAGCTCGTAGGCCGGGTTGATCATCACGGGATGGCCGTCCTTGATGCCGACCGAACCCTTGAACCGCACTCGCGCGCTGCACACGATGCCCGGGATGTGCGAGCGGCCGTAGAACAGAGCCGTCAGCGCGCCCGTTCCGTCTGAGATCTCGCAGGCCAGCACCGAGTTCCGCTCCACCGGCTTGATCTCGACCACCCGGATCCTGCCCTCCACGACGGCCCGCCCCGGACCGGTCAGCGACCCGATCGGGGTGACGCCCGGGGTCTTAGACGGCACCTCGAGCGGCAGGCCGTCGGGCCCGCACGGCTCCGGCTCGCGCCGCTTGAGCAGACCGCGGGCCCTGGCCGGCGACTGGGGCGGCGCCTTGTCCCCGTCCGGCGTGGCGTGCTGGTCCGCCACCTCGGCCTCTTCGGTCCTGGTCTGCTGGTCGGCGAGGTCCGGGGCCGCGGCCGCCATCTTGGCTGCCTGGCGCTCCTGCAGCACCCGGACGCGGCTCTCCACGTCGTAGGGGATGATGGTCGCGGCCGAACGCGGGATCCGGCTCACCACCGCGGCGATCTTGTCCGCGGTCCGGTCGTGCAGCAGCCGGCCGAGCAGCGCGGAGTAGCTGCGCCGGGGGAGCACCACGGTCACGTGCGTGCCCGGGTCGGCGATCTCGCGCTCGACCAGTTCGGCCGCCGCCCGGGTCAGCCTGCGGTCCGAGACGTCGATGAAGTCCAGGGTGATGCCCCGGTCGGCGCGGGTCCACTTCTCCCGCAGCTTGTCGGCCCGGACGCTGTCTATGACGAAGTGAACCGCCCGGATGCTGGTGGGCCGCAGGCTCCGCGCGTACCGCAGCGCGGCCAGGGTGGCCAGGTCGAAGCCGTCCACGAAGACGAACACGGTCCGGCGGGCGTAGTGCGGCGCGGGGGGAGGCTGGTTCTCGCTGATCGTCTCGAGCACCTCGGCCTCGGCGCCGTACTGGCGGTTGAGCCTGATGAGCGCCGGGACCAGCACGGCGAACAGGACGAGGACCAGCCAGGCGCCCTCGGTGAACTTGACGATGGCGAAGATGGCCACCACGATCGCGGTCAGCAGGCCGGCTGAGAAGTTGATGATCTGCCGGCGCCGCCACCCGGGCGTGCGGTGCTTGCTCTGGTACCTGGCCATGCCGAAGCCGGCCATCGAGAAGGCGGTGAACACGCCGATGGCGTACAGCGGGACCAGGTTGTTGACGTCCGCGCCGCGGATGAGCACCAGTGAGAGCGAGGCGATGGCCAGCACGATGATCCCGTTGGAGAACACCAGCCGGTGGCCGCGCTTGAGCAGCCACCGGGGCAGGAACGAGTCGCCGGCCACGTAACTGGTCAGGAACGGGAAGCCGTTGAAGCTGGTGTTGCCGCCGGTGTACAGGATCAGCGCGGTGGCCGCCTGCACCACGAAGAACATGAAGTGGCCGGCCTGCCCGAACACCAGGTCCGCCTCCTGGGCCAGCACAGTCGGGTAGCCGCTCAGATAGGGCGTGGCGTGCGTCACGTGGGCCAGCCAGGAGATGCCGGCCACCAGGGTGCCGAGGATCGCGCCCTCAATCATGAGAACCCGGCGGGCATTGCGGCCTTCGGGCGGACGGAACGCGCCGACCGAGTCCGAGACCGCCTCGATGCCGGTCAGGGACGCGCCGCCGTTGGCGAACGCCCGCAGCAAGATGAAGATCATCGCAAAGCTGATCAGTCCCTCGGCGCTGTGGCCGGACGCGTAGGCGGGGCCGGTGTAGTGGTGCACGTGATGAAGATCGCCGGAGATCTCACGGATCAGCCCGACGACGATCATCAGGATGACCGAGCCCGCGAACAGGTAGGTCGGCACCGCGAAGGCCCGGCCCGCCTCTTTGAGGCCCCGCAGGTTGCCGAAGGCCATGAGCAGGATCACCCCGATGGTGATCTCCAGCTTGTACGGGCCTATCGCGGGGAAGGCGGAGGCCACGGCGGCGGTACCTGCCGCGGTCTGGATTGCCACGGTCACGATGTAGTCGATGAGCAGCGCGACCGCGCACACCTGCGCGATCCGCGGGCCGAAGTTCTCCCGCGCCACCACGTACGAGCCGGCTGGCCTGATGTAGACCATGACGATCTCGCGGTAGGAGAGCAGCACCAGCAGCATGACGAACAGGACGACCAGCGTCATGGGCAGGATCAGGGTGAACGCGGCCAGGCCCACCGCGGGCAGCAGCGCGATGAGGATTTCCTCGGTGCCGTAAGCCGAGGAGGAGATGCCGTCCGGCGACAGCACGCCGAGGGCAAGCGGCTTGGACAGCCGCTGCTCCCCGAGATCCTGGTTGACCAGCGGCGGGCCGAGCAGGCGGCGTTTGGTCGAATACCAGAATGTGTCGGGCAGGCCCGCGCTTCTGTCGAGCAGGCCCACCGCCTTGCGCGTGGCCACTGATCTGCGCCCTTCGTCCGGACTATAGCTTTTTTGGCGCCAGAGACTTCATACCACCACAACCGGAGTGGGCGTAACACGGGACGGCATGGGCCTACCTGGGGAAGGACTACCCCGTTACGGCCTCCCTCATCCGCCTAGGCTGCTAACCATGACCACGCCACCGCCCGCCGGGCCGGGTGCCCAGGCGGGCAGCCGGGCCTCGTTGCGCCTGTCGCGGCTGCTCAAGCGGCCGGTCACCGACCGCGGCGGCGGGTCCCTCGGCCGGCTGGCCGACGTCATCGTCCGGCTCCGCGGCGCGGACTACCCGCTGGTCACCGGCCTGGTGGCCGCGGTCGGCGGGCGCGAGATCTTCGTGCCGATCGACCAGGTGAGCAGCTTTGACGGCGACCCGCTGCGGCTGTCAAGCGCGCGGCTCTCGCTGCGCCACTTCGAGCGCAGGGACGGCGAGGTGCTGCTCCGCGCCGACGTGCTCGGCCACCGGCTCATCGACGTGCCGAACGCCCGCCTGGTCCGCGCCGCCGACCTGGAACTGGTGCGAGACGACCCCGAGTGGATCGTCGCCGGGGTGGACATCCGCCCGCGCCGCATGTTCGGCCTGCGCCCGCCGGAGACCCCCGGTGCCCGCGACTGGCACGACTTCGAGTGGCTGATCGGGCACGAGGGCAGCGCGCTGCTGCGCGGCCCGTTCGCCCGCATCCGCAGGCTCAAGCCGGCCCAGATCGCCGACCTGCTGGAGAGCGCGTCGGCGGAAGAGGAGACCGAGATCCTCGGCCGGGTGCGCGCCGACCCCGAGCTCGAGGCGGACGTCTTCGAGGAGCTCGACGAGGACCTGGCCACCCGGCTGCTCGGCGCCCGCACCGACTTCGAGATCGCCGAGGTGCTGGCCCGGATGCGCGCCGACGACGCCGCGGACGCGATCGCCGAGCTGCCGCAGCAGCGCAGGCAGCCGGTCCTGGACCTGCTGCCGCCGGGCCCGCGGCAGAAGGTGCTGACCCTGATGGGCTTCGCCAGCGCCAGCGCCGGCGGCCTGATGGGGGTGGACTTCATCGCGCTGCCCGGGATGGTCACCGTGCGCGGCGCGCTGGCCCGGGTGCGCGAGTCGCCCCTGCTCCAGCCCGAGGCGCTGACCAGCGTGCACGCCGTCGACGAGGACGGCTGCCTGCGCGGCGTGGCCCGGCTGGTCACCCTGGTCCAGGGCGACCCGGACGCCGCCCTGATCGAGGTCTGCGACACCGACCCGGTCCGGGTCGGCGCGGATACCGACATAACCGACGTCGCCGTGCTGATGACGGACTACAACCTGATCACGATCCCGGTCGTCGACGACCGGCGCCGCCTGCTCGGCGTGATCACCGTCGACGACGTCCTCGAGATCGCCCTGCCGCCCGACTGGCGCCGCCGCGAAGCCGCCCCGCACCAGCCACCCCCATAGCCCCGTATCCAGCAGGTTCGTGCCTGCGCCCGGCCCGGTCGGGATGTTCGGCGAGTTGTTTACTCAAAGCTCCGTATTGATCACCTGCCGTAGGCTAATCTCACGCTTCGAGTCCGGAAAAATTCGTAGCGTAAGAAGGGTTTATCCATGTCCGAACGTCACTGGCAGCGACCCGCGCTGGCCTCCACCGCACTGGCCCTGCTGGCCGCCACCGCCGTAGCCGGCTGCGGTGGCCCTGCCAGCACCAGCCGGGCCAGCGCGACCCACGCCGCTGGGGTGGCCACCGCCACCGGGCAAGCGCAGAGCCTCACTGCCGCCCGGCTGAAGGGCGCACTGCTGACCAAGGTGGGCACGGCGCGCCCGGCCGCACCCGCCGAAGCCGGTGACTACGGGGCGCTGCCGGACGTGCAGACGAGCAAGCAGACCATGCACGGCGTCAAGGTCACCCCGGCCAGGTGCGCCCAGGCCACGGTGACCGGCTTCAACTCGGCGGCGTTCACCCACGCCCCCGCGTCCGTGGTGACCTTCCGGGTCGGTCGCGACGGCGTGTCCGAGGTGCTCGTCTCGGCGACGCCGGACGTGGCCCATTCGGCGCTCGGCAACAAGCTGCCGGCCGGCTGCGAGCACTACACCGCCTCGGTCGGCAGCAAGACCTTCCGCTACTCGGTGAAGCAGTCGCCGATCGCGGGCCTGGGCAACGAGGCCCGGGCGCTGAACGTCAAGGCCGCGGGCTACTCCCAGGTGAACGTCTGGTCGGTGGTCTACCGGGCCGACGGGTTCGTGGGCGCGGTCACCATCGTCGGCCCCGACGCCTCGCAGGCGAGCGCGAAGAAGCTGGCCAGCCAGGCCTACGCGTACGCACGCCAGTCGCTGTCCTAGCCGGCGGCTGGTGCAAACTGGTCACTTGACATCCTCCCCGCCCTGAAGGGCGGGGATTCCAACTACTACGTCGGCAGGAATAGCAGTTGAGGTTCGCGGTTCACGGGCCGGGCAGCCCCGTCGCCTCCCCGCGCAGTCACCGCATGCCCTGCGGCGATATTCCGGGCCGCGTTCACATCAGCGTTGCAGGCGAAACTGCAGGCGACGCAGGCGAAGAGGGCTTGGCTCTTGCGGCTCTCCGCTGCGACATGCCCGCACGCCGAGCAACGCTGACTAGTGAACGCGGCATCAATCTTCTCGACCCGGCCGGGGGCCTTGTCCCGCATGCGACGCACCAGCAGGCCCCAGCCCGACCGCATGATCCCCCGGTTGAGCCCGGACTTGGCGCGGACGTTCCGGCCTGGCTCGGCCGCGGTTCCCCTGGCCGACCGCGTCATGCCCGCGATGTCCAGCTTCTCGACGCGGATCAGGTCGAAGTCGCGGGCCAGCCGGGTGCTGGTCTTCTCGGCCCAGTCCCTGCGCCGGTCGGTCTCGCGGGCTCTGAGCCGGGTGAGGGCCGCCTTCACCCGTTTGCGGCGGCCGGAGCCGCGCCGGGCGCGGGCCAGCTTGCGCTCCAGCCGCCGCAGCCTGGCGCGCTCCGGCGCGGTCAGGCCGGGCACGCGCAGCAACTCGCCGGTCGACAGGGCCGCGCTGACGGCGACACCGCGGTCGACGCCGACCACCTGGCCGTTGCCCGGCGCGGGGACCGGACTGGGAATCGCCGCGAAGGCGACATGCCAGCGCCCGGCTCGGTCCCTGGTCAGCCGGTAGGACTTCACCCCCGGCGGCACTGGACGGGACCAGCGGAACCGCACCCACCCGGCCTTCGGCACCCGCACCTCGCCCACGTGGCGGGACACGCGGCGCACGTCCCACTGCCGCCCGCGTTTCCCGACGATGCGGAAGCCCTCATCCCGTCCCGCCTTCCGCCACGTCGGCCGCCCAGTCGGGTTGCCCGGATCGAAGAACGCGACCATCGCCTGGGCGAAGTCCCGCAGCGCCTGCTGCTGGACCATCTGGCTGCCCGCGGCCAGCCACGTATACTCTGCCCGTGCTTTGGTCAGCTGGCGGCATTGCTCCAAGTAGCCGGGCGCGTTTGCCCGGCCAGGGTGCCAGTGCGTGTGCTGCTCGACGGCCAGGTTCCATACATACCGGGCGTGGGCGCAGTGGTCCCGCAGCACCGCCTCCTGGGCGGGCGTGGGGAGCAGCCGGTACCTGGACATGCGAACATAGTAGCGATTACCACTGACATTCCCGGGGAGGTGAGGTGGCGTTTCCTCCTGGCCTGAAGGCCGGGGCCTGCACGCCGCGATCCTAATGACTGAACCGTCACCACGTTTCCGTTCGATGCTCGAGAGCATGCCCGTGTACAAGCCCGGCCGGGTACCGGTGAGCTCGAGCGGTCAGACGCACAAGCTGTCGTCCAACGAAACTCCCTTCGCGCCGCTGCCCTCGGTGGTGGATGCCATCGCCGAGGCGGCGCGATCGGTCCACCGGTACCCGGACAACGGCGCGCAGGCCCTGATCGCGGCCATCGCGGAGAAGTTCGGCGTCCCGGCGGAGCACGTCGCGGTCGGGTGCGGTTCGGTCGGGGTCGCCCAGCAGCTCGTCGCGGCGGTCGGTGAGCCGGGCGCCGAGGTGATGTACGCGTGGCGCTCCTTCGAGGCGTACCCGATCCTGTGCGACCTGGCCGCCGCGGACTCGGTCCGGGTCCCGCTCCGCGACCAGACCCACGACCTGATCGCGATGGCGGCCGCGATCACCCCGCGGACCAGGCTGATCTTCGTCTGCAACCCGAACAACCCGACCGGCACCGTGGTGCACACCGCCGAGCTCGAGGCGTTCCTCGACCAGGTGCCGGCCGACTGCCTGGTCGTGCTCGACGAGGCGTACCGGGAGTACGTCCGCGACGAGGCGGTGCCCGACGGCCTTGACCTCTACCGCGGCCGGCCGAACGTCGCGGTCCTGCGCACCTTCTCCAAGGCTTACGGCCTGGCCGGCCTGCGCACCGGGTTCATGATCGCGCACGAGCCGGTCGCGGAGGCGGCCCGGACGACCATGCTGCCGTTCAGCGTGAACAGCATCGCGCAGGCCGCCGCGGTGGCCTCGCTGGCCGCGGAGGACGAGCTGTTCGAGCGCGTGGAGCACACCGTCAAGGAGCGGACCCGGGTGCGCGAGGCGCTGATCGCCGACGGCTGGGCGGTTCCCCCGACCGAGGCCAACTTCGTCTGGCTCGCCCTGGGCGAGCACACCCTGGACTTCGCCGCGGCCTGCTTCGACGAGGGCATCGCCATCCGTCCGTTCGCCGGTGACGGCGCCCGGGTCAGCATCGGCGACACCGAGGCCAACGACGCCTTCCTGGCCGTGGCGCACGCCTATCCGCACCGCAACAACGCCTAACCGGACCGCCCGGGGATATCGAGTTCGGCCCAGGCGGCCTCCCACAGCGTGCTGACGGTCACCCGGATCCGCTTCGCCGACGGCGGCACCGGCGGCCAGAACCAGAAGGCATGGCTGCCTTCTGGTCTCCCGCCGCCGTCGCCGGGCATGCCCCGGTGCTCCGCGCCGGCCTCGTCGGTCGCCCGCACCCGGAAGCTCGGCACGATCATCGGCCAGTACTCGCCGCTCAGCCACGGATGCCCGTATAGCTGGATGGACACGAGGTCGCCGTGCGCGGCGATGTTCTCGATCACCGCCGTGGCCCGCCGTAGCGGCATCCAGACGGCCAGCCCGGCCAGCCCGGCCCGTTCGGGCTCGTTGTCGCGCGCCCGCAGGTGCGCCTGCCGGCCCCACAGCTCCGCCAGCTCCTCCTGCCAGCCCGGGGCCGGTGCCTCCCGGGCGGAGAGCATGGCGCTGTCCGGCGGCAGCGCCCCGGTCCACAGCAGCGCGTCCGCCACCGCGGCGACGATCTTCGCGACGTCGAGTTCCACGCTGTCCTCGCCGGTGGCGATCGTCACCGACCGGGCCGAGGCCAGTTCCGCCAGGTAGGCCTCGGCCGGCGTTGGCCAGGCCGGTTCGGCCGGACCCGTCTCGGCCGCCGCGGGAGCAGGCATATCGACCCGAACGGGCTGGCTTCCCGCCCCCGCGAACTCCAGCCAGCGCACCGCGCGGCCGGCCGCGGATCCCGCGGGCTGCGGTTCCGCCAGCACCTCGCCCCGCCACCGCCGGCGTCCCGGCTCCCCGGGAGCATCGCCCCAGGTCACCGGCTGCAGCCGGTACGTCCGGCCCAGGTCGTCGGTCACCGCAAGCCCGGACCTGACCTCCGCCGCGAACCGCTGCCCCGGCAGCTCGCGGAGCGGCTGACTCGGGTCCGGTATGACCGCGCGCAAGCGCAGCTTCACCCCGCCCGGCGTCAGCGTCGCCAAGGTCAGCACCAGCTCCGTGCCGCCGAACCCGATCGGCACCGGGCCCGCGGCCACGGCCAGCGGAATCCCGGTTAGGTCGGCCCGGCTCGCCGCGAGCGCCTCGTGGTACCCGAGTGCACCAGGGACCACGCTCAGCTCGCCGGTCAGCACCCCGAGCCGGAAACCCTCGGCCTCCAGTTCCGGCCGGTACTGGCCCAGGATCTCCTCGGCCCGCGCCCCCGGCAGCAGCCCGAGCATCACGAACGCGTTGGCCACCGCCTCCCGGCTGAACGGCACGCCAGGCAGCGGCCGGCCGCGCCGCGCCCGGCTCAGCGGGGCCACCATCGCACGCAGCAGCGCCTCGGGATCCTCCCGGACCATGGAAGCAAGCTACAACGCGAGATCCCGGCTGGGCATCCCTCCGGCGGACAGTGCCCGGTCGTCGGCGGAAAAGTCCTCGCCCACCTCAGCAGGCGGATTCTCCAGGTGCCACCGCACCGACGCCGGGATGGTCTCGGCCGGGTCGGAAGGACGCCAGCCGAGCACGGTGGCCGCCTTGCGGCTGTCCACCAGGAAGTGCTGGGCGATGCTCCGGGTGTCCTCCAGATCCGGCGGCACGAGGTCCTCGGGCACGGTGATCAGCGAGGCCCCGGAACCGGCCGCCGCCAGGATGGCCAGGGCCCAGTCCCGCACCGTGCCGGTGGTCAGGTCCCCGACGTTGAACACCTGGCCCGAAGCGGCCGACGGGCGGTCCAGCGCAGCCAGCACGGCCGCGGCCACGTCGCCCACGTAGCAGTGGGTATCCAGCGAGGTGCCGGCCCCGAACGGTATCCGCAGCCGCCCGGCCCGAACCCTCCGCAGCACGAACTCCTCCCGCCGCTGCCCGTCGTGCTCGCCGTAGATCAGCGACAGCCGCAGTGCGCACCCGCCCCGCGCAAGGTACAGCGGCTCCACGTCGAGCTTGTCGTAGTGCTCGCCCAGCCCCGGCAGCAGGTCGCGTAGGGGATACCGGCCAGCACGCAAAGCCGATGACTCGCTCAGCGGCACCGGCTCGCCGCCCTGCCCGGCCAGCAGCAACTCGTAGGCCCGGTACACGTCGATGCTGGACAGCAGCACCAGGTGCGCGTCGGGCAGGTGAGGCAGCACCGCCGAAGCATCAGCAGCCGTCATCGCCCGCGTGTCGATCACCGCGTCCGGGCGCCACGCGCGCAGCTGATCGGCCACCTCGGCCAGGGCGGTACGGGAAACATGCGCGTGCGCGCAGCCGGATAGCTCGGCCGGCTCGGTCTGGCCCCAGTGCACGACCATGACGTCGTCGCCCCGGGCCAGCAACTCAAGCGCGATCCGCCGCCCGATGAACCGGGTGCCGCCGAGGATGAGGACCCGCATGCGGCTACCCGGCCCGCGCGGTCAGGATGGCGTCACCGGTCATCGCCGGATTCGGCCGGCTCGAAGGTGAAGACCTGCGGGCCGATCTGCAGGCACCAGCCGGGCGGGAGCGGGCTGGGTTCGGTGCCGATCCGCGTCCACTGCTCGCCGCCGGGCGGGCTGAAGTAGGTCCCGTGCATCGAGTCGGCGTCGCGGACCAGCACGACGCCGTTCTCGACCGAGACGTACGCGTGCACCCGCGAGATCACGTGGTCCGGGTCCTGCAGCTGAACCGGCGCGGCCTCCCCGCTCTCCACCGCGGGATCCTGCCGCGGCTCCCGGCCGAGGACGTAGACGCGGTCCAGGACGATCGGCGGTCCCTCCGGCGAGGTCAGCACGCCCAGCGGCGCTTGCATCGCCGTCGGCCCGAGTTGCATCGCAGGTGCCACGGTCGTGGGCTGAACGGCCGGGGCCGGACCTGACTCCGCCCCGCCCGGGGCCATCTCGTGCTCACCGGTCCGCACGATCATCGTCGGCTGATGGTTCGAGGGCTCGGGCTGGTAGTCCGGGAACTCAGGCTGGCGGTCCGGGAACTCAGGCTGGCGGTCCGGGAACTCAGGCTGGCGGTCCGAGGGCTCGGGCTCGTGGTCCGGGGTTTCGGCCCGGAGCGCCCAGGGCTCCTGCGACCGGTCCTCCGCCTGCCCGGGCGCCTGCTCGGACGCCTGCTCGGACGATGGCCACGCGAAGCCGCTGGAGTCGCCCGCGGTGCCGGGCGCGGCCGGTTCGGCCCGGGACGCGCTCACGGCGCCGGCGAAGCCGGCCGCGGGCTCTGCGAAGGCCGATTCAGATCCTGGCATGCCCGCGACCCGGCTCAGCACGAAGCCCTGCCCGGGCACCACCCCGCCGCGAAGGTCGGACAGCGGATCGGCCTGGACCGGCCGGCCGGCCGCGGCGCCGATCGCCAGCCGCTCGAACGTGCCGGGCACGATCAGGTCGACCCAGGTGAGGGCCTGCTCTCCGGATATCTCCCGGGTCGCGCCGCCCTCGGTGATCGTGCACCACACCGCGCCGCGCAGGAACATGATCACGCCGTCCCGCATCGGGGCCACGATCCCGAACGCGGGGGCGTCCCCCGACATGTGGCCGATGACCCAGGCGGCCAGGCGGCTCGCGATCGCGTTGGCCGACGCCTCGCGGTCGGAGCCGACCTCGGCGGCCAGCCCGAGCAGTTCCTGGATGACCCCGGCCGAGGCCGGGCCGGGACCCGCTGCCTCGGCGCGAGGGATCACGATGACCGTGTCACCGAACCGGCCGACAAGACCAAGGCCTGGCTCGATACCGATGCGCGTCGTCAGCTGCTCCATCGTGCTTCCTCTTCTGCGGCAACGTGGGCATTTTTTGACGTCCTACCCGCCGTGAACGACGGGGATTCCTCCAGCGCGGCTCACGCCGCGCTCCGGCGGGTTCCTGCTTCGGCACCAGCCGCCACGAGGCGTGGTCTTACGCCGGCTCCACAGGCGTTTAGCCTCTCCCTGCGCCCCAGGGCGAGGATGTTCCTGGCCGCGTTCACGTCCCGGTCATGGCCCGTCCCGCACGCCACACACGTCCACTGGCGGACGCCGAGCGGCTTCGGGCCGTCCTTGACACCGCACCCCGAGCAGACCTGGCTGGTGGGCTCGAACCGGCCGATTTTGCTGAATGTGCGGCCGTACCGGGCCGCTTTCTCCTCGACGCACCGCAGCAGCTGGGACCAGCCAGCGTCGGACACGGACCTGGCCAGCCGAGTTCGCATCAGCTCGGACACGGCGAGGTCTTCGGCGTAGACCGCGGCCGCGTATGCCTCATCGCGGACGCGCAGGCAGTCGTTGTACACCACCCGGGCGCAGCCGAACACACGCGCCAGCGCTTGCTGCTGCCCCGGCGACGGGTAGATGCGGTAACGGTACCTGACCTGCACGGCACCAGAGCCTACCGTTAGCCTATGACAATCCCCGTGGATTACTGCCTGGCCGTCCTGGCGGGTGTGCGTCATTTTTGTAGGTGAGCAAGATCGTTTAGGGGGCTGGGCTGGTTAGGCGGCGGGTGTCTGGTTGTGTGGTGCGGGCCAGATGAGGATCAGGCGGTAACAGAAGCGGCCGCGAACCCCTCAGGCGGTAACAGCGGTCACGTCCGCGCCCAGCGCGTTGAACCGCTGCGCGATGTTGGCGTGCCCCCGGTCGATCGGGTAGCACGGCGTGACCAGCGTCTCGCCTTCGGCCGCCAGGCCGGCCAGCACCAGGGCGATGCCGGTCCGCAGGTCGTGCGCCACGACCTCGGCCCCGGTAAAAGCGCACGGCCCGTGCACCACGACCGCGCCGCGGTCGAGCTCGACCGACGCGCCCATCTTGACCAGCTCTCCGACCAGCGTGTACCGCCCGTCGAAGATCGTCTCGCGGATGTAGCTGGCCCCCTCGGCCAGGCAGGCCAGCGCCATGACCGGGGACTGCAGGTCGGTGGCGAACCCGGGGTACGGGCTGGTGATGACGTTGATCGGGCGCACCGGGCCGTCCATCCGGACCGACACCACGGCGCCGTTGGTGCCGAACTTGACTCCCATCTGCTCCAGCTTCCACCGGAACACGCCGAAGTGGTCCAGCGAGGCCCCGACCAGGTTGATCTCCCCGCCGGTGATCGCCGCGGCCATCGCGAACACCCCGGCGTCGATCCGGTCCGCCATCACGGTGTGCTCGACCGCGGTCAGCTCGTCCACGCCGTGCACGGTGATGAAGCCGGTGCCGCCGCCGGTGATCCGCGCGCCCATCTTGGTCAGGAACGCGATGACGTCGAGGACCTCGGGCTCCTGCGCGGTGTTGTCGATCACGGTCCGGCCGGGCGCCAGGCAAGCCGCCATGATCAGGTTCTCGGTGCCGGTGTGCGACGGCGTGTCCAGGTACAGGTGCGCGCCCTGCAGCTTGCTGGCCTTGATCCGGATGGTCGTGTCGCCCTCGTCCACGACCGCGCCGAGCCGGGCGAAGCCGCGGTAGTGGAAGTCCAGGTTCCTGTTGCCCAGGTTGCACCCGCCGACGCCCTCGATCACCGCCTCGCCGAACCGGTGCAGCAGGGCCGGCACGAACAGCACCGAGCTGCGGAACCGGCGGGCGATCTCGGCCGGCAGCACCGGGCTGGTCAGGTTGGACGCGTCGACCACCAGCGTCCGCTCGGTCTCATGGAACTCGACCACAGCGCCAACAGCCTCGGCCAGTTCGACGGCGCGGCGGACGTCCTCGATCGGCGGGACGTTCCGCAGCACCGTGTGGCCGTTGCCGGTGAGCAGAGACGCGGCGATCATCTTCAGCGCCGCGTTCTTCGCGCCCTGCACGAAAACCGTCCCGTGCAGCGGAGCGCCTCCGCGCACGCGGTAACTCGTCTCGGGTCCCAGAGTCATGGGCGTTAGCTTAGCCGGGAGAGCCGCTCGAAGACTGGAGCTAGCGCCGCAACGTACCGTTCCGGCCTGAATGCGGAGTCCAGTGCCCCTTCGGGCAACCGAACCGCGCGTGTCGCGGCCTGTTTGCGCAGCGTGTCGCGGAACGGGGTGCCCGCGTCCCAGGTTTCCATGGCCGCCGCCTGTACCAGCTCATACGCGTCCTCACGCGACAATCCCGCGCTGACCAGCTCAAGCAGGACCGCGGAGGAGTACATCAGCCCGCCGGTCAGGTCCAGGTTGGACCGCATCCGCGCCACGTCCACGGTCAGCCCCGACACCAGCCCGGTGGTCAGGTGCAGCAGGTAGTCGGCGGCGATGGCGGCGTCCGGCAGCGCGACCCGCTCCACCGACGAATGTGAGATATCCCGCTCGTGCCACAGCGGGATCCCCTCGGTGACCGGCGTCACATAGCCGCGCACCACCCGCGCCAGCCCGCAGATCCGCTCCGAACGGATCGGATTCCTCTTGTGCGGCATGGCCGAGGAGCCCTTCTGCCCCGAACGGAACGGCTCGGCCAGCTCCCGCACCTCGGTCCGCTGGCAATGCCTGACCTCCAGCGCGACCGCCTCGCACACGGTGGCCGCGATCGCCAGCGCGCTCACCCACTCGGCGATCCCGTCCCGCATCACGACCTGGGTGGCCACGTCCGCGGGCCGCAGCCCGAGCGCGGGCATGACCTCGGCCTCGATGGCCGGGTCGATGTTGGAGTAGCTGCCGACCGGCCCGGACAGGGTGCCGACCGCCACCGCCTCCCGGGCCCGGACCAGGCGGTCCCGGCTGCGGGCCATGGCGAAGGCGAAGTCGGCGACCCGGTGCCCCCACACGTCGGGTTCGGCGTGGACGCCGTGCGTCCGGCCGGGCCGCAGCGTGTCCCGGTGCGCCAGCGCGTGGTCCCGCAGCACCGCCACCAGCCCGGTGGCCTTGGCGATCAGCAGGTCGCTGGCCTCGGCCAGCTGGACCGCGAGCGCCGTGTCGAGCAGGTCGGAGGAGGTCATGCCAAAGTGCACCCAGGCGGCCGCCGAGCGCGGCTCGGTGTTGTCCGCCCAGGCGGTCAGGAAGGCGATCACGTCGTGGTCGGTGACCGCCTCCACCGCGGCTACCGCCTCGGGGGTTGGCGATGGGGCCGAACGGACGGGTTCCACGCTCTCGGCCGGCACCGTGCCCGCCCGGGCCTGCGCCTCGAGGACCAGCACCTCCACCCGGCACCACAGCTCGTACTTGTGCGCGTCGCTCCAGACCCGCCCCATCTCGGGCAGCGTGTACCGCTCGATCATGCGTCCACCGTATCGACCGTCGCCATCCGCTCAGCCGCCCGCCGCTCGACGACCAGCGCTGCCGCCACGATCACGGTGAGCACGGCCATCTCGGCGGCGACGCTCAGCGTCACGCCGACCCAGGACGCGGCCAGCGCCACGACCGCCGCGGTCAGCCGGTAGCGCCCAGGGCCGATCCGCAGCGCGTGCCGGAACGCCGCGCTGCCGGCCAGGAACAGCGCGACGCCGCAGCCCATCGCCACGCACGGCCCGGCCGGCAGCGTGTTCCCGGTGTTCACGATCGCCTGCTTGACCCCGGAGGCCAGCGCGACGATCCCGAGCAGCATGGGGATGTAGGCGTAAAAGTACGCGGCCAGCGCGAGCGCCGGTCGGAGGGCCGGGTCCGCGGCCGTCATGGCCCGTTCGGCCCTCTCGTCGTCCTCGGCGCCGAAGTAGGCCCACCACAGCGCCGCGGTCAGCGCCAGCCCCAGCACGGCGGACAGGGCCAGCGAGACGGTCACCGGGTGCCCCTCGGCGCCGATCCCGATGTCCACCACCGACTCGCCGAGCACGATGATGACCAGCGCGCCGTGCCGCTCGGTGAAGTGCGAGGGCTGGATGGCGAACCGGCCGCGCACCGGGAGCACGAACGGCGACAGCACCTGCACGGCCAGCGCGGCCGCCCACAGCCCGTAGGCGGCCCCTCCCTCGACGATCCCGGCCGTGATCACCAGCAGCGCCGCGACCAGGTTGAACGGCGTCACCCGCGCGATGTTCCTGTTCACCCGCTGGTACAGCCAGCCGTGGATGAGCACCACGATCAGGTAGCCGATGCCCAGCGCCACGCCGTCCCGGCCGAACGCCTCCGGGATGGCCAGCCCCATGATCAGGAACCCGGCCATGCCAGCCAGCATGAGCAGCCGCTCCGTGGTGCGCGACGGAGTGCGCGCGTTGGCCAGCCAGACGTAGCCGCCGTACATCCACCACAGCACCCCGAAGATGAGCAGCACCCGCAGGCCGGCGGCCACGCTTACGTCGTGCGACAGGATGCTGGTCAGCTGCGTGATGGCGAAGACGAAGACGAGGTCGAAGAACAGCTCGAGGGTGCTGACCCGCAGCGGGGTTTCCCCTTCCCCCGCCAGCACATCATCGGTCATGGTGCTGCTTCAGTCACAAGCGTGCCGCTATGTCACGACGGTACCAGCCGCCCCGCAGCGAGACCGTGGCCGCGAGCTCGTAGGCGCGGGCACGCGCGGCCGCGACGTCCGGCCCGGAGCCGACCGCGTTCAGCACCCGGCCGCCCGCCGTCACCAGGGCGCCCGCGGCGTTCCTCGCGGTGCCCGCGTGCAGCAGGTAGGCGTGGTCGTGCCCGGGCCGTTCGGTGCCTGTGATCTCGTCCCCCCGGACCGGAGCCTCGGGATAGCCGTCCGCGGCGATCACCACCACCACGGCCGCGCCCGGGTGCCATTCCGGGGGAGCCGCGCCGGCCAGGTCCCCGGCCGCGGCGGTGGCCAGCAGCGGCGCGAGCGGGCTGCTCAGCCGGTCCAGCACCACCTGCGTCTCCGGGTCGCCGAACCTGGCGTTGAATTCCACCACCCGCAAGCCCGCCCGGGTCAGGCTGAGCCCGGCGTAGAGCAGGCCCAGGTACGGCGTGCCGCGGCGGCGCATGGTGTCCACGGCGGGCAGGATGACCTGCGCCATCGCCTGGTTCGCCAGGTCAGCGGGAGCCCAGGGGAGCGGGGCGTAGGCGCCCATGCCGCCAGTGTTCGGCCCCTGGTCACCGTCGCGGGCCCGCTTGAAGTCCTGGGCGGGCAGCAGCGGTACCGCGGTCACGCCGTCGGTGACCGCGAACAGCGACACCTCGGGGCCGTCGAGAAACTCCTCGATCACCACCGTGCCGCAGGCGCCGGCGTGCGCCCGGGCCGCCGTCAGGTCGGTGGTGACCAGCACGCCCTTGCCCGCGGCCAGGGCGTCGTCCTTGACCACGTACGGCGGGCCGAACGCGGCCAGCGCCCGGTCCGCCTGGCCTGGCGTAGCGCAGGTGAACGAGGCGGCGGTCGGGATGCCCGCCTCGGCCATCACCTGCTTGGCGAAGGACTTCGAGCCCTCGATCCTGGCCGCGGCGGCGTCCGGGCCGAAACACGGGATGCGGGCCTCGCGCAGGGCGTCGGCGGCGCCCGCGACCAGCGGTGCCTCCGGGCCGATGACGACCAGGTCGGGGCCGAGCTTGCGGGCCAGCGCGAGGATGCCGTCCGGCGTGGGCGGCGTGTCCGGGTGGGTCTGCGCCAGGGCCTCGATGCCCGGGTTGCCCGGGGCGGCGTGGACGTCGTCGCGGCCAGGATCGAGGGCGCGGACCAGGGCGTGCTCGCGCCCGCCCGACCCGATGACGAGGATGCGCACGCCAGGAGCCTACCGGCGCTACCGGAGCAGGTCTCTGATCTGCAGGGTCTGGTCCCGGCGCGGGCCGACCCCGACCGCGCAGACCGGGGCGCCGATCATCTCCTCCACCGCGCTGATGTAGGCGCGCGCGCTGGCCGGCAGGTCGTCGGGCGAACTGGCCTTGGAGATGTCCTCCCACCAGCCGTCGAAGTACTCGTAGACCGGCACCGCGTGGTGGAACTCGGTCTGCGTCATCGGGACCTCGTCGTAGCGCTTGCCGTCCACCTCGTAGCCCACGCAGACCGGCACCTGCTCCAGGCCGGACAGCACGTCCAGCTTGGTCAGGAAGTAGCCGGTGATCCCGTTCACCCGGGTCGCGTACCTGGCGATGACCGCGTCGAACCAGCCGCAGCGGCGCGGCCGGCCGGTGGTCACGCCGTACTCGGCGCCCGCCTTGCGCAGCCATTCACCGGTGTCGTCGCGCAGCTCGGTGGGGAAGGGACCCTCGCCGACCCGGGTCGTGTACGCCTTGACGATCCCGATGACGTCGGAGATCCGGGTCGGGCCGATGCCGGCCCCGGCGCAGGCCCCGCCCGCGGTGGGGGAGGACGAGGTGACGAACGGGTAGGTGCCGTGGTCCACGTCGAGCATGGTGGCCTGGGCTCCCTCGAGCAGCACCACCTTGCCCTGGTCCAGCGCCCGGCCCAGGGCCAGGGCCGTGTCGGCCACGTAGGGGCGGAGCCGCTCGGCGTACCGCTCGTAATCGGCCGCGACCGCCTCGGCTTCGATCCCGCGCCGGTTGTAGACCTTGGTCAGGATCTGGTTCTTCTCCCGCAGCACCAGGTCGAGCTTCTGCCGCAGGATGCCGGGGTCGAACAGGTCCTGGACGCGGATCCCGGTCCGGGCGATCTTGTCGCCGTAGGCGGGGCCGATGCCGCGGCCGGTGGTACCGATCCGCGCGCTGCCCAGGTACCGTTCGGTCACCTTGTCCAGCGCCCGGTGGTACGGCGTGATCAGGTGGGCGTTGGCCGAGACCAGCAGCTTGGCGCAGTCCACGCCGCGGGCGGCCAGGCCGTCGATCTCGTCCAGCAGCACCTGCGGGTCGATCACCACGCCGTTGCCGATCACCGGGACGACGTTCGGCGACAGCACCCCGGAGGGCAGCAGGTGCAGGGCGTAGCTCTCGTCGCCGATGACGACCGTGTGGCCGGCGTTGTTCCCGCCCTGGTACCTGACCACGTAGTCGACGCGGTCCCCGAGCAGGTCGGTGGCCTTGCCCTTGCCCTCATCGCCCCACTGAGCCCCGACAACCACGACGGCGGGCATGCGGTATTCCCCTCGGCCTCACATCACATGCGGAAGCCCCCGCACGGGCGCAAGCGCGGCAGGGGGCTCTTGCGACTTGACATTACCCGGAAAAACGCCAGGTAACCTCGTGCCCGCAACCGCTTCGCCCTGCTTTGCTCCCCGGCTCTTACCGCATCGTCACAGCTGGTCGGCGGCGAGCGCCGCCGCGGCGGTCGCGCTGCTGTCCCGCAGGAACTGCGCGCAGCGTTCCGCCTCGTCGTCCTCGCCGATCGCCGCGGCGGAGGCGCCCAGCATGTACAGCGCGCGGAGGAAGCCGCGGTTCGGCTCGTGCTCCCACGGCACCGGGCCGTGGCCCTTCCAGCCCGCCCGCCGCAGCTGGTCCAGGCCGCGGTGGTAGCCGGTCCGCGCAAACGCGTAGGCGGTGACCGGGTCGCCCTGGGCAAAGGCCCGTTCGGCCAGCGAGGCCCAGGCCGCGGAGTAGGCCGGGAAACGCGCCGCGATCTTCTCCGGCGCCTCGCCCGCGTTGATGGCGGCGTCGGCCTCCTCGTCCGGAAGCAGGTAGGTGGCGGGCGGCTCGCCCAGCAGGTTCCTGTGTTCCATCAGCTGACCGCGTGCCCGGCCGACAGCAGGTCCTCGCAGGCGTGCACGACCCGGGCCGTCATGCCCGCCTCGCCCGCCTTGCCCCAGCTGCGCGGGTCGTAGACCTTCTTGCTGCCCACCTCGCCGTCCACCTTGAGCACGCCGTCGTAGTTCCTGAACATGTGGTCCGCGACCGGCCGGGTGAACGCGTACTGGGTGTCGGTGTCCACGTTCATCTTGACCACGCCGTAGGAGATGGCCTCCCTGATCTCCTCGAGCGCCGACCCGGAGCCGCCGTGGAAGACCAGGTCGAAGGGCTTGTCCTTGCCGTACTTCTGGCCCACGGCCTCCTGGATGTCCTTCAGCACCGACGGCCGGAGCTTGACGTGGCCCGGCTTGTACACGCCGTGCACGTTGCCGAACGTGGCGGCCAGGATGTACCGGCCGCGCTCGCCGAGCCCGACCGCCTCGGCGGTGGCCAGGGCGTCCTCAGGCGTCGTGTACAGCTTCTCGTTGATCTCGCCGACGACGCCGTCCTCCTCGCCGCCGACCACGCCGATCTCCATCTCCATGACGATGCGGGCGGCCGCGCAGTCGGCCAGCAGTTCGGCCGCGATGTCGAGGTTCTCCTTCAGCGGCACCGCCGAGCCGTCCCACATGTGCGACTGGAACAGCGGCTCCTGGCCGCGCGCGACCCGCTCCTTCGAGATCGCGACCAGCGGGCGCATGTAGCCGTCCAGCTTGTTCATGGGGCAGTGGTCGGTGTGCAGCGCGATGTGGACGGGGTACTCGTCCGCGACCACGCGCGCGAACTCGGCCAGCGCGGCCGCGCCGGTCACCATGTTCTTGACCGCCTGGCCGGACAGGTACTCCGCGCCGCCGGTCGAGATCTGGACGATCCCGTCGCTGCCGGCGTCGGCGAAACCCTTCAGCGCGGCGTTCAGCGTCTGGGTGGAGGTGACATTGATCGCCGGGAACGCGAAACCGCGATGTTTCGCCGTGTCCAGCATCTGTGCGTAGATTTCTGGGGTCGCGATAGGCATGGCAGAAACTCCCTCGGTTGAACGTCAACCCACTCTAGGCACCAGGACCCGACCGCTCTAGGGACCTTGGGCCCGACAACTCTAGACATGAAGCACGCATTAAGTTGCGCAGGGCAGTGCCGCGCATGAGGTACAACAGACAGCCATGGAGAGCTTTCTGACCGACTGGGGATACGCGGCGCTCATCCTCTTCGGCTTTCTCGAGGCGGCGTGCATCCCGATCTCCTCCGAGATCACGTTCGGCTTCGCCGGGGTGCTCGCCTACCAGGGCCATCTTAATCTCGCCCTGGTCATCATCGTGGGCACGCTGGCCGAGCTCGCCGGTTCTTACGCCTCCTACGCGGTCGGCCGGATCGGAGGCCGGCCGCTGGTGCACAGGCTGGGCCGGTACGTGCTGGTGACCGAGTCCGACGTGGCGCGGGCCGAGCGTTTCCTTGAGGGCCGCGGCGCCTGGGCGATCCCGGTGGGCCGTATGCTGCCGTTCGTCCGCGCCTTCATCTCGATCGTGGCCGGGCTGGTGCGCGTCCCGGCGGGCCGGTTCGGCATCCTGAGCCTGATCGGCACGGTCATCTACGCGGCCGCGCTCTCCTCGATCGGGTACGCGCTCGGCAGCGCCTGGGAGAGCGTCAACCACGGCCTGACCATCGTGGGCTACATCCTGTTCGCCCTGATCGTCATCGCGATCGTGGGCTTCGTCATCTACCGCCTGCGCGCGTTCCGGCGCGAGGCCCGGCTGAAGCAGGCCGCCGCCGCTTCCCCCGGCGACCCTGCCTCTCCCGGTCGCCCTGCTTCCCCCGGTCGCCCTGCTTCCCCCGGTGACCCTGCTTCCCCCGGTGACCCTGCTTCCCCCGGTGACCCTGTTTCCCCCGGCCACCCCTCTGGGCCCGGCCGCCACGCTGCTCCCAACCGGTTAGACGCCGAGGTCGGCTAGCTCGTACGCGGCCCGGTAGATCAGCCCGCGGCCGATCACGGCCGGCCGGGCGCCCCGGTCGGCCAGCACGGCCACGCCGGCTACCTCCGCGCCCGCCTCGGCCAGCGCGTCGACCGCGGCCAGCACGGACGCGCCGGTCGTGGACGTGTCCTCGACCGCGAGCACCCGCCGCCCGGCCACGTCCGGGCCCTCGATCCGCCGCTGCGTGCCGTGCTCCTTGTCCTGTTTCCGCACCACGAACGCGTCCACCGGCGTGCCCCGGGCGGCCGCGGCGTGCATCATCGCGGTGGCCACCGGGTCCGCGCCCAGGGTGAGCCCCCCGACCGCGTCGTAGGCCAGGTCCGCGGTCAGGTCGAGCATGACCCGCCCGGCCAGCGGCGCCAGCCGCCCGTCCAGCAGCACCCGGCGCAGGTCCACGTAGAAATCGGCGCGCCGTCCCGAGGAGAGCACGAAGTCGCCCCGGATCACCGCCTTGGCCCTGATCCCCGCGAGGAGTTCGGCCCGGTCGTCGCTCACGCCTTCCCCCTTAACCTCACCCTTCACCCGCACCCGCTGTCCGGCCGGTCACCCTTCACCCCCGCCACCCCAAGCTCCGGCCGCTCATCGCGATCCTAGGCGATGGCCCGCCGGCGCCGGTTTTCCAGTCCCCCTCAAATAGGGGAACCCAGGGCTTGGACCTGCGGCGAACCCCTCGCACCTGTTTCTACAGACGTTTTCTACATTCCTCAGAACCCCCGCCATCTTTCGCGGACGCCTGGCATTTGCCGCCGCGCGAAGGTGCGGCGGAAGGGCGGCGCGATCGACGTGATCGTCTGGCAGACCGGCACCGCCCGGCTGCTGCCCCGGCTGCTGAAGGGCCGCAAGACCGGGCCCGTGTTCCTGACCGACCGGCGCGCCCGCGTCGAGCTGCCGCCGTGCGGCATCGACCCGGCCAGCGGCCGGGCCCGGCTGTCCTACCGGCAGGCCGAGGACCTGTTCAAGGCCGTATCCGGCGGCGCGACGCTGCACCAGCTCCGGCACA
>WNGE01001398.1_pt1 | contig 56591 bp, 38 predicted proteins | sample 5400651 | NCBI WGS metagenome assembly WNGE01 (sample SAMN13153370, study PRJNA577476) | soil metagenome | isolation source: 60 cm soil or saprolite under grassland replicate 2 | place: USA:California | collected 2016-06-15 | reverse complement strand
TAAATTTCGCCAGGTAGGGCGTGGAGCCACCACCCAGGAAGGTGGCCAGTACATCGACCAGCACACGTTCATAGGAGGTCAGGTGGGCGATGATATCTTTGACAGACCATACGCCGCACGCGCCACCAGTTTCCCAGGACGATTCGGGGAAGCCGTCGATGGTTTGGAGCACTGTGAGATGCCCATACTTGAGAATGTCAGCTGCGTTCATTGGATGTTCCTTTCTGTTTTTGAGTCCCAGGCCACGAATATTGATGGAAGCATTGAGGTCTCGATCAAGTTGAACATGACAGCAGGGACAGTCGAATATACGGACATCCAAAGGCATCTTCTGGCGATGTCCACACCTGCTGCAGGTCTGACTCGTGTAGGCCGGATTGACTTTGACAAACGCTCTGCCAGCTTCTTCCGCTTTGCTAGAGAGTTGGGCAAAAAATGCCGCCCACGAGGCATCTGCAATGCTTTTGGCAAGACAATGGTTGTGTATCATCCGATTGACAGCGAGGTCTTCCACACAGATGACCCCAAAGCGATCAACGACTTTCCGACTGTGCTGATGGGTGAAGTTCTCCCGTCGCCAGCCGATACGCTCATGCACACGGGCTACCACTTTCCGGTGCTTCCGGCGTTCAGGGGTTCCCAAAGCCTGCTTGGAGTGTTTCCGTTGGACTTTGGCAAGAGCCTTTTCCTCCTGGCGAAAAAAGTGTGGGTTCGCTATCTCTTCCCCGGTAGAAAGCGTGGCAAAGGTCTTGAGTCCCACATCAATCCCGACCTGTTCGGGGCATTCGGGCAAGCGTTCAGGCTCGCATTCTACCGAAAAGGAGACGTACCACTTGCCGGTCGACGAGCGATGAATGGTAGCAGTCTTGATCTTGCCTTGGATGGGGCGATGATAGACCAGCTTGAGAGAGCCGATCTTCGAGAGGCAGACATGGTTCTCATGGGTGAGGGAAAAGCCCGATTGTGGGAATGTGAACGAGTCATAGCGGCCCTTGCCCTTAAAGCGTGGGAACCCTGGCTCTTGGACCTGCTCTTTGCAGTGTCGGAAGAAGGCTTTCATGGCGAGGTCAACCCGCACCGCGACATTCTGCAAAACCTGGGAGTGCACTCTCTCCAGAGAAGGGCGTTCTTGCTTCAGTCTCGGAAAGGTTTCTTGCTGCTGATAAAGCGACAAGCCTTTGCCTGTGTGCTGGTAGGTTTCCTTGCGTTTCTCAAGCAAGTGATTGTAGAGCCAACGACACTCTTCCAGGGTTTCGTTGAGCTTGTGTACTTGTTTCTGGGTGGGGTAGATCCGATACTGAAACATTTTACGCATGCTCAGATCCTAGCATAAAATAGAACAGGTGTCTAGCCTAGTCTGCCTGCGGGCAGCGCGGCTTTCATCCCCATAGCTGAAGCTAGGGGCCTTTCGCCGCGAGTTAGTAAATCGCGGTAATAAAGAGAATTCGAATTGTAAGAAGTACGAATTGGCCCTTTGTGGCATCGCCGCAAAGGGCCAATTCGCTGCAAAATCACTTATCAGGCTGTTACGATGATAACAGCTTTCATCGTGGTGGGATGGATAGTGCAGTGGTAATTATATGTTCCTGGCGTGTTGAAGACAAGCGCGAACGTTTTACCCTGCGTCACATTTGAAGTGGTGTTGAAGGAAGTTGGCGAACCCGGGTCGCTGGTGACAGTATGTGCCCCGTCACTATCATTGAACCACACAACGACAGTTCCGGCCTTGACCGTCACCGAAGCAGGTTTAAAGACATAATGCCCTGGTACTAGCTCTATCATGTGCACAATGACAGCGCCAAGTGGCATGGTCGCCGGGAGCGGGGTCGGGGAAGGGGTCGGCGTAGGAGGCGCAGGCGTAGCGGCTGGCGTTGAAGTCGTAGTGGTTGGGGCGCTGCCACCACATCCCGCAAGGACAAGTGTGGCAATCATTGCCAATATGCAGAACGTCCAGAAGTATTTCCTACTATTAGTAGGCCGTAATACGTCGCTTCTCATCAGAATATCTCCTCTCCTTACTATAGGACAAAATTTTTGGTGAACACATGATTGATGTTCGACCCTGTTGAGAAATACGTTATGGAGTTACACGTAAGAAAAGAGATTAACTCTACTATTGTAACTCTTTTACGTATCAAGATATGGATACAAAAAATAGAGAAGGGCTTGTTGTAATCACAGCTACAGAGGGCCACGTGTTGGACAAAGGACATATTACTTCTACAACTGTGGAGAAAGATAGGGCAGCCGGGGTGGTTCGGTCGAAAAAAGCTGAAAGGCGGCGAGTTGTGATCAAATTGGATCGCTCTCAACGGCGAAAATGGTTGATTGTAGGGGTGTTTCTCATGGGAGTTATGATCATTTTCGCGCTTACGCTAAGTAGTCTGCAGCTCGGGGCACAAATAAAGGGAGCTAGTTCTAGCAGACCCTTTTCGACGGCAAGCACTTCCAAGGCTAGCGTACAGGCGGCACGGGTGCATGTATATCGAGTGTTTCCATCCGACTCCGGTATAATGCTTCCTGTAATCGATGGGCATGGCTATGTCTGGTTTGGCGAGATGGCAACCAACCATCTCGCTCGCCTTGATCCACGCACAGGAGCAGTGCAGACCTGGACGCCGCCAGGGGGTGAGGACGGGATTATGGCAAATATTGTAGATGGGCAGGGGAACGTGTGGTTCACTGAGCAAAACGCAAACTATATCGGTGTCTTTCATCCGGCAAGTCAAACATTTCAAACATACGGGTTTGGCAGAAGCGAAAAAGAGCGCGTGGGATTACAGGACTTGCAGTTTGATGCTTCTGGCAAATTGTGGTTTAGCGAATTGATGGGGAGACGAATAGGACAGCTTGATCCCACAAATGGCAATATACGGACGTGGGCAGTGCCCAACGGTGTCGGGGGAGTGGCAGCTTATCCTTTCGGGCTAGCAATAGCGGGTAATGACCAGGTCTGGTTCGGCACCTTCACAGGCGGTGTAGTGGGACATCTCGATCCAGTTACTGGCCAAATAAAGCTCTACAATCTTGCTAACCCCCACGAACAGGTCTATGCGACGGCAGCAGATGGCAGGGGGCATATCTGGTTTACTGAACTCCAATTCGGGAAATTGGGCATGATCGATACCGGGACTGGTAGAGTAATTGAACTCAGTGTGCCCAGGATATTGGGAGACCCGGAAGACCTGCACTCGATCGTCGTCGCACGAGATGGGAATGTCTGGTTTACCAGCAGTGGTGCGAACGCGCTGGTGCGCTATTCGCCCGAGACTACTAATTTCACGTTTTTCCAACTCCCTTTGCCAAACAGCGGGCTTTTTGGGCTGGCATTGGATGCCGCCGGCAGGCTGTGGTTCACATCCGGCGGCGGCCAGCAGGCTAATTATGTTGGGGTGATGACTCCCTGAGAATCAATGTGCTGTATGAACGGCGTTGTGTGCTGCTTTTGCCTGGCGCATAATCTTGTGGAGCTGCCCTATGTGGGCATCGTCATGGGATAAACCGAAGACAAAGCGTACCACTGCATTGATTGGACCAACGCTTGGATAGGGGGTGTATGTAATATCCAGATGTGGTTCGTCGGGCCAGGCATCAAGCATTGCGCGACGCATGCGGCGGCTTTCTTCGAGCCGGTGACGCAATTGGGCAACAGTGTGGACAGTGCGCCATGGCACTTCATAACGTGAGCGGCCCTCGACCGGGAGGCCACGAGCAAGCGTGAGGGCTAACGCCGCCGACTCTTCCGAAGAAGCCGTGACGTGCACGATAACATGGCCAAGTGTCCAGGCAAGATCCCTTTCCTCGGGTATGCCAAAGGTATCATTGGCCTCGGGGTCTTGCGGTACGAAGTCTACATCCTCGTCCTGCGCATCAGCGATAATCGCCAGCATAGTATCGATCATCTCATCGGTCAGGGTGTACAAGTTGGCTTTGGTAAGATCACGACAAAAATCGGCGAAGGAGAGTGTTTTATTTCTGACCGGCGTGAAATCAAGCATAGTCTATCCTTTCATGAGGGTAAGCAAATACCATGTCCGACCTCTTCAAGCAGGGCTGGACCAATGTGGCTATGTTTTCCATAATTACTAACGAAAATATAACAGAAGTTATTCCTTTGTGTTTTTTATTGGCCGATATGTTCTTGAAGGTTAGCATGTCAAGAGAAGCGTCAATGAACAAGATGAGGGGAGAGGCGCCCACAGGTGCCTCTCCCCTCATCTTGTTCAATCAGAATTTCTCTACCGGCTGCTACTGCTCACAAGCTCTTCAGGTTTGGGAGCAATCTTCACCTCGATATCATCATAGCGCCTCACTTTGTAAATGATCGTCGAGACTACCCAACTGAGAATGAATATGCCAATGATCAATATACCGAGGAGACCAAAGTCCAGATTGCTCAGATAATCCCAAATGCCACCGGTCAGATTGAGCGGGCCGCTGATAATCGAGATGATCTCAATCGTTCCCACCACTAAGGCGACCAGCACCGAGACCAGGGTAATGTTCAGATTATAGTAGAGCTTGCGCACAGGTTTGACAAAGGCCCAGCCATATGCCCCAAGCATTAAGATACCGTCGGTGGTGTCAAGCAGACACATGCCTGCCGTAAACAGGAGGGGGAAGATGAGGATGAAGGGGATAGGAAGTCCCCTGCCAGCCTCTATTGCGGAAATGCCTAGCAATGCCACTTCTGTTGCAGTGTCAAAGCCAAGACCAAAGAGCACGCCAACAGGGTACATTTTCCAGCTCTTATCGACCATCTTGAGCAATGGGCGGAAGAAACGTCCCATCAGCCCGCGCTGGTTCAAGAATTCGTCCAGCGTCTGATCGTTGTACTCCTCACCGCGTTTCACCTTCTGGAAGGCTTGGAAGACTTCCCAGAGCACCAGGATGTTAATAAAAGCAATTAAATACAGGAAGAGAGCGGAGACCGATGTGCCGATCAGGCCGCCTGCACTTTTGAAGCCTGGAATAGCGCTCTGAATGTATGCCGCAGCGAGGGCGATGGCAATGGATAGGACTACCACAATGGTCGAGTGACCGAGTGAGAAGAAGAATCCGACAGCAACGGGGCGCTTATTCTCCTGCATCAATTTGCGCGTCACGTTATCAATCGCTGAAATATGGTCTGCATCGACAGAGTGTCGCAAGCCAAAGGTGTAGGCGAGTAGAGCGGTGCCAAGCAGCGCAGGATATTGCACTGAGAAGCCTAGCAGGGCTACAGCCCAGGCAAAGACGTTGAAGGCAATCAGAAGAATGTAGATGCCGATGATCTTCTTGCGCAGATCGGTTGAACTATCGTTAAACACATGCTTAAGCGGTGTGATACCAAATTGTTTGATCATTACACCTCCTGAGTACGCAAGGCGCGACAGAGAGAGTTGGAAAGACTGAAGTTATAGCACTAAGGAGACTATGTACGAAGACTACTGCCGGGACCATCTCAACGGCGACTGTCTGTTAACAAGGAACCTTTAAGAGCATAACAGATAAAATTCTTAATTGCAATAGTTTATCAATAAGGAAGATTAAGCAAGTGTGAAGATACGCACTTGCTTATTGGGTGAGTACGCGTTTGATGAGAATACGCATACTTCGAGGGGGAAGATCACTGTATCTCTCACGTGTTTTTCTGTAGTATGAGGGGAGCGGGTTGCCGGTTATGTAAGTACTTCAACTTGTTGAGTCTCACGCTTGATGAGTGGCGTTGAGGGAGCTTTCATGCCGCGTTTCATCTCTTTGCGCACACTCATAACGTAAGGTGCAACATCCACCTGCATCGTGTGGCGCGGAGAGTTGCCATAGCGCTTGCGCATCTCTTCCCGTTCGCGCTTGATATTTTGTAGTAACTCGGCTTCTGGTGGGAGCGTGTATGCTCCCAGCAGGTATTTGCTGACCCAGATGCTCTGCAACTCTGCCAGCGGCATGATGGCGCCAAGGGGCTGGAGAAAGCCTATAAAGAAGAGGTCACGGTAACGTGGGTGGAAGACGCGCTTGAAGAGCGGCAGTTCGTTATGCTTTACCTCGATGACCTCCGGCCTGAAAAACGGAAAGGTCACTTTGTAGCCGGTGCAGTAAATGATGCAATCGACGCGCTCGCGAGTTCCATCGATGAAGATCACACCATCCCCATCCAACTGCTGGATATTTGGCTTGACCTTGACGCGGCCATGGGTGATGCGGTTCAAAATTTCGGAACTGACCGTTGGATGCGCCTGCCCCACCTGGTGATCTGGTTCAGGCAGACCATAGTTAGTCATCTTGCCAACATTGAAGCGTACGATGGCTCCGTAGATCTTCAGTTGCCAGGAGAATGGAAGGAAACCGGGTGCGGGCAGCTGGTCAAGAGGTTTGCCCATAAGAAACTTGGGGATAATATGAAAGCCGCGCCGCACTGCTAAATAGGTTATAGCCGAGACGCGAGAGGTTTCCGCCGCAATATCCATGGCCGAGTTGCCAAAACCGAGCACTAACACATACTTATCGGTATAGCCATCGGGCTGTTTGTAGTAGTGGCTGTGGATGATCTCCCCGTCAAAGTGGCCTGGAAAAGGAGGCTCGGGCCAGCGGGGATCCCAGTGATGGCCATTGGCGACGAGTAGGGCGCGATAGCGATGAGTTGAGCCGTCCTGCAGCGTAATCTCCCAGCCGCCACCCCCGCCGCCCTCACCACTGGAGGGCAGCGAGAGTGGTTCCGCCAGCGTGACCCTGGTATTGAAGCGAATGTACTGCTTTACGCCGAAGTGCTCTACATAGTTATTGAAATATTCAGCGATCTGGGTGTGATGCGGGAAGACCGGGTAGTGATCTGGCATGGGATAGTCGGAGAACTGCATGCGCGGTTTTGAAGTGTTGATGAAGAGCGACTTATAGGCGCTTGACATGCCATTGACATTTTCGTAGACCCAGTTACCTCCGACGCGGTCGCCTGCCTCGTAGCAATCAAAGGGGATGCTGTGATCTTGCAAGACTTTGCAGGCGGCAATACCAGAAGAACCTGCGCCAATGATGCATACGCGATTGGGTATATCGTTCATGGTTGTCTCTCCATCTTAGCAGTAGCGGCATCCTGGCGTTCGATCAGGAAGGCTGCTTGAATTGCGGCTTGCGCTTCTCCAGGAATGCGTGCATTCCCTCCTGCGCATCGGGTATTTGAGATGCCGCGGCCATCACTTCCATAGCGTAGGCATAGGCCTGGTGCTGCGGCATGTCTATTTGCGCATAGTACGCCTGCTTGCCGATGCCTTTTGAGATAAAACTGCCGCGCGTTGCCGCCTTAAGCAGACGCTGCGACTCCTCAACGAGCTGCTCGGGGGCTACCACGCGGTTGACCAGTCCCCAATCTGCGGCAGTGTGTGCATCGATAATGTCACTCGTGAACAGCATTTCGAGCGCACGCTTGCGCCCAATATTGCGGCTGACCGCTACCATTGGCGTTGTACAAAACCAGCCAGTTGAATATCCCCCAGGCGTCGCAAAGGACGCTTCTGTGGAGGCAACGGCAAGGTCGCACGATGCCACCAGCTGGCAGCCGGCTGCGGTAGCAATGGCGTGCACGCGGGCGAGCACAGGTTGTGGAATCGCTTGAATCGTCTCCATCAAGGTGGTGCAGACCCTCAGTATGTGGCGCATGGCGACGAGGTCCTGACCCACTATGTCGGCTAAATCGTGGCCGGCGGAAAAGGCAGGTCCGTTCGCGGCTAACGTCACTCCGAGCACTGTGCTCTCACCCACTTCACGAAAGGCGTCGGTCAGTTCAAGCATGTGTTTGAGCGAGAGTGCATTGCGGCGCTTCGGGTTGTTCATAGTGATGGTGGCGAAATCGCCTTCATATTGCAGTTCAATGAGTTCGTAGGACATGGCTTTTTTGCTCCTTATTCTCTTTCTTTAGCTAAAAGATGCTGCACAAAGCACTCACAGGCTGCCGTGCTTGCCATCTTATTTTTCTGTTCGCTTCGCAGCCAATAATGTAACGCATAAAGAGGTTGCTCACTTCGTGTAGATTTTCCCGAATGACATCTGCATGAAATGAGTATACCATCAGTTTGTGCAGGATGTACTTCTTGTCCTGGCTACTCCGGTGTGCATATTTTTCTGGGGCCTCATCGCTACGCTCTTCGCAATAATTATTTGTGCTGTTGCGGGTTTGGCAGACTGCGTCTGCCAAACCCGCAACAGCACAAGAAATGGTGGAGCGCGACCAGCCCACCGGCCTAACAGGCGAGACGATTGCCAAACCCGCAACGGCACAAGAAATGGTGGGGCGCGACCAGCCCACTGGCCTAACAGACGAGACGATTGCCAAACCCGCAATAGCACAGGAAATGGTGGGGCGGCGAATCGCCTTTCTTACGGCAAGGAACGGTCGTATGAGTTAAGGGCCTTCATGTAGTTGGCGCGCTCGAAGGCTGCTGGTTCAGCCACGTAGCGCTGGCTCATGCTGCCCTTCATGTAGTCGATTGACTCGTACTCGTGCACCTCCAACCACTCGTGCAGGTCCGTCAGAATGTGGGTCAGCCTGCCGACGCCGTATTGCAGCAGTGCGGAGGTGGTCATGGCGGCGCTTGCTCCTGCCATCACTGCTTTGATTACATCTGTTGCCTCGTGTACGCCGCTGGTCAGGGCAAAATCAGCCTCAATCCGTCCGTAGAGCAGGGCGATCCAGCGTAAGGGCAGGCGCAGTTCATAGGAGGTGCTCAACTCCAGGTTGGGGATGACTTCCAACTCTTCCAGGTCGAAATCGGGCTGGTAGAAGCGGTTAAAAAGCACCAGGCCATTGGCGCCTGCCTTTACGAAACGTTTTGCTATGTGGGGCAGAGCCGTGAAGAAGGGGCTGAGCTTGAGTGCAATCGGAATCTTTACTGAGGCTCGCACATCCCTCACCAGGCTTACATACTCTTCCTCCAGCTCCGCGCTGCTCACATCCGGGTCGACCGGGAGATAATAGATATTCAGTTCCAGGGCGTCGGCCCCCGCCTGCTCAATCTTGTGGGCGTAATCCACCCATCCGCCCGATGAGATACCGTTCAGACTACCGATGACGGGGATGTCCACTGCCTTTTTGACGCGCTGCAGGTGTTCCAGGTACGGCTCTGGACCCAGGTTGTAGTGATCCAGGTCTGGGAAGTAGTTCAGCGCTTCTGCATAGGAGTGAGTGCCGCGTTCCAGGTAATGATCGAGTTCATTGCTCTCGTGCGTGATCTGCTCCTCGAAGAGGGAGTACATCACGATGGCCGCTGCTCCAGCATCTTCCAGGCGGCGCGCGGTATCCACCTTCTTCGAGAGAGGGGAGGCCGAGGCCACCAGGGGATTTTTTAGCCGTAGGCCAAGGTAGGTTGTCGTCAGTTCAGGCATAGTCGTACTCCTGTTTAGCCTCCAGGGCCCAATGCATTGGGCCCTGGAGGCGAATCTATCAAACGTTTCACTGTGCTGTATGGCCGTTACTTTTGTGTTCTGGGGACTCACCTTCTGAGAGCGCGTGGCTCTCTGCCATCTCGTGGTATCTGTCCCAGCGCTCCTGTACATCGTGTTTTGCCAACTTCATCAAGGCTTCAGCCCGTTCCTCGTTACTATGCAAGAGCATGCTGTAGCGCGTTTCATTGTAGGCATACTGCTCGAGGGGGATGCTTGGCGCTTTGGAGTCGATAATGAATGGGTTCGTCCCCGACTCTGCCAGTTCCGGATTGTAGCGATACAATGGCCAGTATCCTGACTGTACCGCCAGCTTTTGCTGTTCCATTCCTTTTTTCATATCGATACCCTGGGCAATGCAGTGGCTGTAAGCGATGATCAGCGATGGCCCATCGTAAGCTTCGGCCTCCAGGAAGGCATGCAGCGTCTGCTGGTCGTTTGCGCCCATGGCGACGCGAGCTACGTACACGTTACCGTAGGCCATCGCCAGCATGCCCAGGTCTTTCTTCGGCGTTGCTTTACCTTGCGCGGCAAATTTTGCCACTGCCGCACGTGGTGTAGACTTCGAGGACTGTCCTCCCGTATTGGAGTAGACCTCCGTATCCAGCACGAGCACGTTGACGTTGCGCCCGGAGGCCAGCACGTGATCGAGGCCGCCAAAGCCGATATCGTAGGCCCAGCCATCGCCGCCGATGATCCAGACGCTTTTCTTCACCAGGGCGTCAGCTACGCTCAGCAGGTTCTGTGCGCGTGCAACTGTGGGCTGGGACGCGATAAATCGGGTCCCTACGTCTTGTACGAAGCCCTGGAGGTGCTGCTTCAGTAGGGCAACGCGTTCGCGCTGTGCCCTAATACCTGCCTCGCTGGATTGATCTGTGTGCAATACAGCCTGCGCCAGTTCCTCGCCTATGATGTCCGCGCATTGTAGAACCAGCTCAGTCGCATATTCTTGTCGCTTATCAAGTGTCAGGCGCATCCCCAGGCCGAACTCGGCATTGTCCTCAAACAGCGAGTTGGACCAGGCCGGACCACGGCCCTCGTGATTGACCGTCCAGGGTGTTGTGGGTAGGTTACCGCCGTAGATCGATGAACAGCCGGTGGCATTGGCGACAATCATACGATCACCAAACAACTGGCTAGCCAGCTTGATATAGGGCGTCTCGCCGCATCCTGAACACGCGCCTGAGAACTCGAATAGTGGCTGTAGCAACTGCGAGTTTTTAATCGCTCCCACGTTAAGATTCATGGTGTCTATGTCAGGCAGGGAGAGGAAGAACTCCCAGTTGACTTTTTCCTGTTCGCGAAGAGGCGGTTGAGGCGCCATATTGACGGCTTTTCGTCCCACCTGCCGTTTGTCTTTGACAGGGCACGCCTCCACGCACAGACTACAGCCGGTGCAGTCCTCAGGTGAAACCTGCAGCGTATACTTCATGCCTGGAAACTCTTTGAAGCGAGCGTCCGTCGACAGAAACGTCTCAGGCGCTCCTTCCAGTTTAGCCGGGTCGTAGATTTTCTCGCGGATGACGGCATGCGGGCAGACCATCACGCACTTGCCACACTGTATACAGATGTTGAGATCCCAAACAGGCATCTCCAGGGCGATGTTGCGCTTCTCCCAGGAAGCAGTGCCGGAGGGGAAGGTACCATCCACCGGGAGCGCGCTGACCGGGAGCGCATCGCCATCGCCGGAGATCATCAGGCCAAGCACATTCCGTACGAAGTCGGGCGCCTCTACCGGTACAGGTGGACGCCGCGTCAATACAGGGAGAGCTACGGGCGAGCGTCGTCCTGAAGTGGAAGCTCCTGCCGCAACTGCCGCTGGCACACTCACCTCCTGCAGGTGCGCCAGTGTCTCATCAACGGCCTGGAAGTTCCGTTGGATGACCGCTTCTCCGCGTTTGATATAGGTCTTCTGGATGCTGCGTTTAATCTCGCTAATCGCCTCCTCCTGAGGCAAGATGCCACTGATGGCAAAGAAACAGGTCTGCATCACTGTGTTGATGCGTCCCCCCATACCAGTCTTGTTGGCTACAGTATGGGCGTCAATTACGTAGAAGCGCAATCTCTTATTGATGATTTCCTCCTGCACTTCACGTGGCAGGTGATCCCAGACGTTCTCCGGCCCAAAGAAGCTGTCAAGGAGGAATACTCCACCAGGTCGGGCGTACTTGAGTACATCGACGCGCTCCAGGAACGAGAACTGGTGACAGGCGACAAAGTTGGCCTGATCGATGCCAATCAGATAGGGCGCGAGGATGGGATGCGGACCGAAACGCAGGTGAGAAATGGTGACTGACCCAGATTTCTTGGAGTCGTAAACGAAGTATCCCTGCGCATGGTTCGCGGTCTCCTCGCCAATGATCTTGATCGAATTTTTGTTGGCCCCAACCGTGCCATCAGAGCCTAATCCCCAGAAGACACATTGTACCGTTTCTTTACTCTCGGTAGAGAAGGAAGGATCATATTCCAGGCTTGTATGCGTTACGTCGTCATTGATGCCAATGGTAAAATGACGTTTCGGGTCGGACCGGCGCAGTTCGTCGAAGACGCCCTTGACCATCGCCGGGGTGAATTCCTTGGAGGAGAGCCCATAGCGACCTCCAATGATATGTGGCTGGATAGATAAACTGGCCCGACCTTCATTGATCGCCGCTACCACGTCCAGGAAGAGTGGTTCCCCGATACTTCCCGGCTCTTTTGTGCGATCAAGGACGGCAATCGATTTGACACTTGCTGGCAAAGCCTGCAAGAAGTGTTCCACCGAGAATGGACGGAATAAGTGTACTTTAACCACTCCTACTTTCTCGCCTTGCGCGACAAGGTACTCCGCCGTTGCCTGTGCAGTCTCAGCACCGGATCCCATCACCACGATCACACGCTCCGCATCTGGTGCGCCAACGTAGTCAAACAGGTGATACTGCCGGCCAAGCAGCGCGGCAAATCTATTCATTTTCTCCTGAACGATGCCTGGGCAGGCTGCGTAGTAGGGATTCACGGTTTCACGAGCCTGGAAATACACGTCCGGGTTTTGAGCCGTGCCACGGATGAAGGGGTGATCAGGCGAGAGGGCGCGCTGCCGGTGTGCTCTCACCAGGGAGTCGTCGATCATTGCCTGCATGTCTTCATAGGTCAGTTGTTCAATCTTGTTGATCTCGTGTGAAGTACGGAAGCCATCGAAGAAATGCATGAAGGGAACACGGGCCTCCAGCGTAGCCGCGTGCGCGATCAAAGCCAGGTCCTGCGCTTCCTGTACCGAGTTAGATGCAAGTAAGGCAAAGCCTGTAGAGCGTGCCGCCATTACATCTGAGTGATCTCCAAAGATAGAGAGCCCCTGCGCTGCCAGCGAGCGTGCTGCAACGTGGAAAACCGCCGAAGTCAATTCGCCGGCAATCTTATACATGTTTGGGATCATGAGTAGCAATCCCTGTGATGCCGTGAACGTTGTTGTTAGCGATCCAGTTTGTAGCGCGCCATGAATTGCCCCGGCAGCGCCTCCCTCAGACTGCATCTCTATCACCAGCGGTACTGTTCCCCACAGGTTTTCTCTTCCCGACGCCGACCAGGCGTCGGCCAGTTCTCCCATCGGTGTTGAAGGGGTAATCGGATAAATTGCAATAACCTCACTAAGAGCATGGGCAACATTAGCTGCTGCCTCATTTCCTTCTACAGTTATCCAGGTGCGTTCCATTGTTAACCTCCAATTTAGCGAATATCATGCTCGAACGCTTAAAGAATATGCTGTGCATATCACAAATATATCACAATGCAAAATCTTCCTGTCTCAGGATAGTCACATCATTTGCACACTGCCTTGAATTTTGTGATATCCTAATTTTCGGAATGAGTCTGTGTGTATCGAAAGATACCAGTTGTTATAGAGAGGACAAAATTATGCCAGGACAAATTTCAAGCTCCATTCGTAGATTAGGAGTACTGACAGGCGGCGGTGATGTGCCCGGGCTGAACGCCGCTATCAAAGCGCTGGTCTATCGCGCGGAACCGATGGGTATCAGCGTTACCGGTTTACGAGCTGGCTGGGAGGGCATTACCTACCTGGATCGTTCACGTAGTCGCGACGCCCTTATTTTTAACCCCAATGACCCCACTACCTGGCACGGTAACTATTTGATGCCTTTAAACCGGCTCAATACGCGCCCCATCGACAGGGAGGGCGGCACGATTCTGCAATCGACGCGCACCAATCCGGCCAAGACGCGGGCCAAGGAACTGCCTGCACACCTTTCTGCCTACGGTAAGGGTCATGCGCCGGACGATCGGGTTGATCTCACTGACGAGGTATTGGCGAACTTGAGCTTTCTTGATCTGGACGGATTGGTGGTGATCGGGGGCGACGACACACTGAGTTACGGCTCCGTACTTTCGGCAAAGGGTGTCCCTGTCTGGGGCATCCCCAAAACCATGGATAACGACGTACCCGGGACCGATTACTGTATTGGTTTCCAGACGGCTATCAGCCGGGCTGCTGAGTTTATCAGCCGTATGCGCTCCACTGCCAGGTCTCACAGCGAGACGGTTCTGATCCGTATGTTTGGGCGAGACGCGGGTTTCACAGCGATGGAGGCGGCTATTGCCACCTGGGCTGATCGACTCCTGATCCCAGAGGTGCCGGCCAATGTTGATACGCTGGCAGAACTGATCGTCAAAGACCGGCGTAACCCGAACAATTATTCCATTGTAGTTCTCTCGGAGGGTGCCAACCTGATGGGCATGCCCGTGCCGGAGATCGGTCCGCCCGATGCTTACGGCCACCGTCATAAGGCCAATATAGCCGAGTTCCTGGCCGACCAACTCTCCTCGCGCGTGCCTGGAGTGCGCTTTCTGCCGGTTGACCTGACCTATTTCCTGCGCAGTGGCGAACCGGACGCCTATGACAAGCACATGGCGATCTACTACGCCAACCTGGCTATGGATTGCGTTTCGAGGGGCATCCATGGCGTTATGACGGCGCACCGCGATGGCGAGTTTATCGCGACCGATATCCCGGGCAAAAACTTAGCTGCCCGGCGCGTAGACCCTGCTGACTATCATGCCACTCGCTATCGCCCGCGCTTTGAACATATTACCGGTCCCTATCGGCCACAGGAGTAGAGCATCATCTCCTAAACATCGAATGGGCAGTGCGTCGCGCCGCGACGCACTGCCCATTCGATGTTTGTCCATCTGTTACCCCTTTGTGAGTGTAAGCCATGCCAATGTGAGGATGTTGTGATGCAGAGTAGCTATGCTGGTACCAGGAAAGAACGAGCAGTACTGGAGCGAAAAGTTGAGCGATATCGCTTTCGGTACAGAAAGGGGAATAATTCATGTTGTACAATCAAATTCGCCGACCCATCACTGTTGATATTGCCCCTCGTGGAAGCGCCTGCCAATGGTGTGGCAAACCCGCCGGGTTACGGCTAACAGTGCAAGGCGATAAAGCATATAACGAAGGTCGTTACTTATGCCAGCTCTGCGGTGATGAATTCGTGCGTACCGTCGCCGATACGCTAATGAGAGAGGTTATATTCGAAGAATACGTCTTGACGAACGCGTAACAGCAGGATACTTCTCATATGAACTCTCTCTGTCGAAGCGTTGCTATTCGAGATCACTTTGTGGGTGCCGGCTCACCCACCGCTGCATCACTTCCCATCTCTTGCGAGCGATCCGTGCAAGCTCATTGCATCGTTCCTCAATCGTGACGACCGGGGTGTTCGATGAAAAGATGAGTGACAATCCACCCTTATCTTCTGTCACCATAACCTCTTTGGCCAACTCATTACGAGCAACCGCCCACGCGCCTCCAAAGCTTAAATCTTTATGCACTACCGCAACTATAATCTCATCCTCGCTCGCGCCAGCAGCGACTCGTCCTATTGTCTCGGCGTTCTCACGTAAGATCCAGGCGGCCTGAAGCGTGCGATAGGGTTTCTCCATGGCTTCGCGTGAAAAGGTGTGCATAACGAGGGACTCCTCCAGTTTGAATGAAAACAACTTCCGTTCTTCATTATATCACCGTCTATCACTGTCAAAATCAGCCGTGGCGCAACCCGACCAGCATATTCACCACTCCCCATCCGGGCGAGCGGCTTAGCGCTAAACCAAGAATGATATGAATTTACAAGCTCCGGTGAGTATTGTGAGAACATTGTGACTGAAAAGTCACACTCTGTGACCTCAATTTGATGAAAATATTACACACTTCTAGAAAGAATGAAACTTCTCGAATACCATGAAAGGAGGCAGCGCCATGGCAAAACTGTTTACTATTGGGATTGAAGAAGAGTTTCAACTGGTAGATCGTCAAACAGGCCAGTTGAGTCCGGGTATTCAAACCATTTTAGCGCGTGGTCGTGCCATCTTTGGAGAACAGATCAAAGCGGAGATGCTCCAGCCAACGGTGGAACTAATCTCTGATATACTGCCTGATATTGCCACTGCTCGCAAGGAAATGCAAGCTTTGAGAAGGAGACTGGCGTGCCTGGTGCAAGAGGAAGGACTGGCACTCATCAGCGCGGGCACCCATCCCACAGCATTGTGGCAGAACCAGTTACGGACTCCCAGTGACCGCTACGCCCAGTTGGAAGAGGAATTACAGGATGTAGCCCGCTCCATCTTGATCTTTGGCCTGCATGTTCACGTCGGTGTTGAAAATCAGGAGATGGCCGTCACCTTAATGAACCAGTTGCGGACGTGGCTTCCTCATTTGCTGGCCCTCTCCTCCAACTCACCTTTCTGGGCCGGGCGCCTCACCGGCCTCAAATCCTATCGTTCCGCGGTGTGGAAGCCCTTCCCGCGCAGCGGAATACCAGAGGTTTTCCCTTCCTGGAGCGATTTTGACTCCTATGTGCAGGCTCTGATCAAAACTGGGAGTATCGACAACGGGAAACGCATCTGGTGGGATATTCGCCCACATCCATTTTTCAGTACCGTCGAATTTCGCATCTTTGATATGCCTGGAACCTTTGACGATATGATTGCTATTGCCGCGCTCTGCCAGGCTCTTGTCGCGAAGTTGACCAAACTGAATAGGGCTGGTCTGTGGACTCCCATGTTGTCATCTCATTTTATTGAGGAGAACAAGTGGCATGCAATGCGCGCCGGCCTGGATGCTGAAGTGATCGATTATGTGCAGGGGCGTCGTCACAGTATGCGTGAGTCCATCAGCGAACTGCTGGATTTCGTCGATGATGTAATAGACGACCTGGGCAGCCGCACTGAAATCAACCACCTGCGCGACGTGCTTGAAGACCCACACGGAACAGGTGCGGATCACCAGGTCGCAGTCTACGAGGAGACTGGAAGTTTATATGACGTGGTCCAGTTTTTGATGCAACAGACGATGAAAGGTATTCCAACCGAAGAAGTTGTGACATCTATGTGAGAAAAAAGCCTCTCTCTGAGAGAATTTAGTGATGTCAACACCTTAAACTACTAGCAAGAGGGAAACCTCTCAGGGAAGTGTCGGGAGAGACTTCAACAAAGTGGGAAGGGGTATACAGGAAGACCTGAAGGCAGATTTACAAAGACAAAGGACTGCGCAGGAACGAAAGAATCCAGCGAGTCACGTCAGGCCACGTTGAGCCGTCTTTGTACCGCCAGTACCGTCGAACCCGTAGCTATGTCTGAAACAATGTGAGGATATATAGAGGAAAAGGAGAAGTCCCTTGGACAGGTAAAAAAAGACTGGTGCAGGTAGGGCACCAGTCTTTCTCTTTACTACAGATAGTACGTTTTTTCAATCAGCAATAGCGTTCTGCGCCAGGATGTATGTAGGCGTAACGCATACAATCAGCTCACACAATACGCCTCGGTCATCTCACTTGCCCTAGGAAGGCTCTCCTCTCAACTCCCGGTAGTACCGAACCAGTGTATTGGTCGAACTATCATGCGCCAGTACGGGTTCGTCTGTGCTTTCAAGCTCAGGAGTAATCCTGTTCGCCAGTACCTTACCCAGTTCGACACCCCATTGGTCAAACGAGTTGATATGCCAGATAGTGCCCTGGACGAAGACCTTGTGCTCATAAAGCGCAATCAGCTTCCCGAGTATCCCCGGAGTCAAGCGCTCAGCGAGAATAGTGTTGGTCGGGTGATTTCCCTCAAAGGTGCGGTGCGGCACCTGGAATGCCGGGACACCGTCAGCTGCGACCTCCTCTGCCGTCTTGCCGAATGCCAGGGCCTCAGTCTGAGCAAAGAAGTTCGCCATCAACAGATCGTGGTGCGGTTTGAGCTTGTTCAGGGGCCGGCAAAAGCCAATAAAATCGCAAGGAATCAGCCTGGTTCCCTGGTGAATGAGCTGGTAGAAGGCATGCTGTCCATTGGTTCCCGGTTGTCCCCAGATAATTGGCCCGGTCTGATAATTCACCTGCCGGCCTTCCAGGTCGACGTGTTTTCCGTTGCTCTCCATATCGAGCTGCTGGAAGTAGGAACTCAGTCGTCCAAGATAATAGTCGTAGGGCAGGATTGCCACAGTCTCCGCGCCAAAGAAATTATTGTACCAGGCGCCAATAAGCCCCAGCAACACCGGGAGGTTGCGCTCAAAGGGAGCGGTGCGGAAATGCTCGTCCATTGCATGGAAGCCCGCCAGCATCTCGTGAAAGTTCTGGGGGCCGATAGCGATCATCAGGGAAAGGCCAATGGCCGAGTCAAAGGAGTAACGGCCGCCAACCCAATCCCAGAACTCGAACATATTTGCCGTGTCAATGCCAAACTTCTCTACCTCCGCGGTGTTTGTAGAGACGGCGGCAAAGTGTTTTGCGACTGCCTCTTCGTTCCCCAGCGCCTGGACGCACCATGCGCGGGCCGAACGTGCGTTGATCAGCGTCTCCTGGGTAGTGAAGGTCTTGGATGATACAATGAAAAGCGTCTCCGCGGGATCGAGATCGCTGGTGGCTTCCACGAACTCGTTGCCATCGACGTTGGAGACGAAACGCAAGGTCAAGCTGCGATCGCTATAGTACTTCAGCGCCTCGTAGGCCATGAACGGACCGAGGTCCGAGCCGCCAATACCAATGTTCACAATAGCGCGCATGCGCTTCCCGGTATATCCCGTCCACGCGCCGCTGCGCACCCGGTTGGCGAAGTCGGCCATCTTATCCAGCACCGCGTGGACCTCTGGCACGACGTTTTGGCCATCAACAAAAATAGACTGCTCCTTTGGTGCGCGCAAGGCCACGTGCAGGACCGCGCGCTGCTCTGTCACGTTGATCTTCTCGCCCTGGAACATCGCGTCAATGCGCTCTCGCAGGCCCGAGGACTCGGCAAGTTCCAGCAGCAAGCGCATCGTCTCGCCGGTAATACGGTTCTTTGAGTAGTCTAAATATAAGCCAACGGCTTCGGTTGCGAAGCGCTCCCCACGACCGGGGTCCTCGGCAAAGAGCGTTCGGAGATGAAGGTTTTGTATCTTCTGGTAGTGTTCCTCGAGCGCCTTCCAGGTAGGACGTTGTGTCAGTGGCGTTATGTTTATGGACATCTTTGTTGTCTGCCTTTCAAAACGAAATTTGTTTAGGAGCGTATCCTATCCGGTTTATATATTATACCACTATCTTCTTTTCAAACCGCCTGAGTCATTTTCGCGGGCAAGCGGTGGTGAAAAACTTCATAGAAATGTAGTGTTTCGGTTCATTGCGCTGTTGCCTCAACCAATGTAGTGTATACTTTTAGGTAGAGCAATACCTGGTTGAAGACAGCGTCTCGTGAAACGAGGAGGTAATATGCTTACAGGACAAATACTACTCCAACTCATCGTCATCTTGATCGTCGTACAAATTTTTGGTTATCTCGGTGGGCGAATTGGTCAACAATGGGTCATAGGTGAAATCCTGGCAGGTCTTGTCCTGGGTCCTTCACTGCTGGGAGCACTCTTCCCTGGTTTCGAGGCACTGTTATTTCCCGCCAGTGTGCTCCCTACCTTGCAGACCCTGGGCGATATTGGCCTCGTTCTCTACATGTTCTCTCTGGGGACACGCCTGGATACTCACTTGATGCTGCGTCAGAGCCGCAATGCTATTGTCGTCTCGCTGAGCGGAACAATCCTGCCACTTATCATGGGTGCCTTGCTCGCGTTCTTCCTCTATCCTGGCCTGGCTGGACCGAAAGCAACCCTTGTCTCATTTATGCTCCTGGTTGGCACTGCCATGGCCATAACAGCTTTTCCGGTGCTCGCGCGCCTCCTGGCCGAGAAGAATATGTTAGGAACAAGGGTTGGGATGCTGGCGCTGACGTGTGCTGCTATCGGTGATGCCCTTGCCTGGTGCATGCTCGCCCTCGTGATTGCCATCATCCATGCAACGGGCCCGACTTCAGCGATACTCACCGTCGGACTGACCTTACTCTTCATTGTTTTCATGTACACAATCGTACGGCCACTCCTCGTCTATGCCGATCAACGCATTCATTCAAAGCAGCTGCTTATCGCTCTCATTCTCATCTTGCTCTTACTCTCAGCATACATAACCAACGCAATTGGTATCCATCCCATTTTCGGCGCGTTCCTGATGGGTATCATTCTACCGCGCAAGACCACCTATGTTGAAGAGGTGCGCAGCCTCGACCAGGTCAATAACATCCTTTTCCTACCCCTTTTCTTCGTCTACAGTGGTTTACATACCCAGATTGGTCTCATTAGCGCCCCGCTGCTGTGGCTAATCTGCCTGCTTGTGCTGGTGATCGCCTGTGCAGGAAAGATACTTGGCAGTATGCTTCCTGTTCGTTGGATGGGTGAGTCCTGGAAAGAATCGCTGACCCTCGGTATTCTGATGAACACACGCGGACTCGTTGAGTTGATTGTCCTCAATATCGGCCTGGACCTCGGTGTGCTCTCACCCACCCTCTTTGCGATGCTGGTAATCATGGCCCTGGTGACAACGATGATGGCCTCTCCGCTCTTACCCTTGCTGGGATATCGCCAAAGTAACGCACAACCGGGCAGCGATGCCACAGAGAGCATTGTGCAAGGGGAGATGGTGGAGCAATGAAGCGGCGATATATATCAAGGTATATCTCTATACTCCAACTCAACAAAGCTCAATAACCCCCTTCTTGATAGCCCATTTTATGAAGTTGTGCTATGATACCTGTGTTGCAAGCTCACCCAGCCTGGAATATTATGCTGCGATAAATATGTTACTAAAGAGGCGCGCTCTTGATAGTCTTACATGCAAATTGGGATCATCTTGTACCGGGGAAACTTCATCTCTGGGCGGAATCATCCAGTCCAACAGGCGCCACCATGCGACGTCGGGGCAAGCAACCTGAGGAACAACAACCTCAACGACATCCCTTCGCACTTCCCCACGATCCACTGCAGGAGGCCATAAGCGAGCTTGTGGGTAGCCTGCTTTCTAAAAGCGTAGGTTCCAGTCGTTTAAGACTATCTCTGCCTTCTACAGCCACGGCGCCACAATCCTCACCTGAACTTATGCTCGAGAAGGAGCCCATTGACCTGAAAGCGACAGGTTTCAAGTCATGGGAGGTAGCTACGCTGACGCTCGAGCCAGGTAATGCGCTTGATTTTTTGCTTGCATTAGCCAATGACGCACCTCGCAGCATAGCGTATGGCAGTTCACTGCGTTTCTGGATGGAGGCGGCGAGGTTCGCATTTGAACTGATTGCACGGCAAGCTTATATACCGGCACTTGAAGAAACCCGGCAGGATGGTGTTTCACTCTTTCGCGCGGACTGGCAGGTAGTCCTTGCGGCAGAGGATAATGAGCGTTTCTCTGTACTCTCAAAAGCGATGCCGCCGATTTGCTGGGCATTTTTGCCAACCAGCGAAATGAAACCTTCGGTGCTACAAAGCGTTCTGCTCTCTTTTCTGAATCAAACTCTTGACGCTTTTGTACGAGAAAGTTTGTCTTCGACATCGCTGCTTGCAACTCGCCCTGGTCGTAGTAAGCGCTCCAACAAGATATCTTTGCCGGAGCAGTGGTTGCAAGCGCTTGCTTCAGATGACCCGGTGCTTGTAGCAACCCCCGCGGAACTACAATGTTTTTCTGAGACGCTACATAGCTGGCTCGATCAGATTCGACCCGTCGAAACGAATGCCGCGTTTCGTACCTGCTTCCGACTCGATGCGCCTGGTGAAGACAGCGGAAAAAGCTCAGATTGGCGCATCAGTTTCCAACTCCAGGCCAATGACGATCGAAGCTTGCTTGTGCCAGTGGAAAAGGTCTGGAAAGAGCGTTCGGGCACCCTCACGTTTCTTACACGCAAATTTGAGAATCCGCAGGAACGCTTGCTTGCCGATCTTGGCAAAGCTTCCCGTCTTTTCCCTGCAATCGAGGATAGTTTAAGAACCGCCCGTCCTGTAGGGCTGAAACTGAGTACTGAACAGGCCTACACCTTTCTGCGTGAATCTGCCCCATTGCTTGAGCAGAGCGGTTTTGGTGTGCTTGTTCCGCCCTGGTGGCAAAAACCCTCGGCCCGCCTGGGCGTCAAATTGAAGGTACAATCGAAGGCGGATGCGAAAACAGGCTCAGGACTGATGGGGTTGAGGAATATTGTCGATTACAATTGGACGATCGCGATGGGCGATACAGATCTCTCAACTGAAGAATTTGAGAGTCTGGTCAATCTGAAGGTCCCTTTGATAAAAGTGCGAGGCCAGTGGGTTGAATTGCGTCCGGAGGAGGTTGAGGCTGCTATCGCCTTCTTCGAGAAAAAGCATAGCAACGGGCATATGTCGCTTGGTGAGGCTCTGCGCATCGGCCTGGGACAAGAAGCGTCTGAATTAGGTCTTCCGGTGATGGATATTGAAGGGGATGGCTGGATTAAGGAGGTATTAGATGGGCTGACCGAGAATGCCAAATTGACTCCAATCAAAACGCCTTCTACTTTTCGGGGAAAGTTGCGCCCCTATCAACTCAAGGGGGTTTCCTGGCTGGCTTTTCTCGAACAATTCGGCTTTGGGGCTTGCCTGGCGGACGATATGGGACTGGGGAAATGCTCCAGCGCAGCGGCTCTTATTGTTATGAACGGAATGCTGCAGAAGGCTGAGGATATTTGGAAGCACTACGCTGGGGAAGCCGCGTTTGACGGAGAGGGTTATTGGGCTGAACCTACTGAGCAATTGCTTACTAATTCGATTGATGGAATGACCGGACAGATTGTGCAAGCTTCCATCAAACGACTTTATCGTCAGCATCTCTCTAAGCCTCTACGGACTGTGCGGCTAGAAGATGGGAGTAGTGTAACCATCACATATCCGCACAAGCTACTCACAGACAAGGGTTGGACAAATGACCTTCATCTTGGAGATTACGTCTGCGTACCGGCAAAGCTTATTTGGGATGGCAAACCAGAAGACCCTGATCTCGTCAAATTCCTCGCCTGGCAAATTTCCGAAGGATACGAACCAAAATGCGCAGCGAGGGTCTCCATAACGCAAAAGGACGTCTCAGTGCTTGAAGAATTGCAACATTGTATTCAGCGTTTGAGTAAAAAGTATGGTATCAATATCTATCGCCCTTGTATTCATTCTTATAATGACCGCGCCCCTTATCTAATGGTCTGCAGTGCAGTATATCGGCGGTTCGTTGAAGCCAGGGGTTACGAGTGGGGGAAGCTATCACGTGAGAAGAGCATCCCTGACTTTATTATGCAAGCCGATCTTGAAAGTGTACGGATTTTTCTGAGCAACTTCTTTGAAGCCGAAGCTTCCGTTGTTTCAAGTATGCGAAGCATTGAGATCAGTACAGCTTCGCCTCTGCTTATCCAGCAACTTTCTTACTTGCTCCGACGCTTTGGAATCTGGATGAGGATATCTACCAAACAGAAGCGAGCAACTAATGGTAGCGGAATTTTTCGCCTGTACCAATTTGGTGTTTTAGGTGGGAATGCTGCCAGGAAGTTTTGCCAGGAGATAGGCTTTGCAGGTAGTGAAAAGCAAAGGCGATTAGAGAAAATCTGTGAGCTGGTGAGCAATACCAACGTTGAGGGTATCCCGGCCTCAGAGATTATGGCTCATACTGTTGCTGCTACCAGACTTCCTGCTCGTCACTTTGGGATTGGTACTGTCTACATCAATGGTTCACAACAATTTTCACCAAACAGTCTACAACAGGTGATCACTGCGTTCGACAACATACTGAGCGGTGAAGCAGAAAGAGAGTATCGGGAGAAGGCTCTATCAAAGTGGACTGTTCAAACACTGGATGCTTATGGGCAGTTAGATAAACAATTGCTGACTACAACAAAAGTAAAGTTGCAACGCTTAATTGACCAGGAAGTCTACTATTGCAGAATCAAGGAGATTGAGGAAGTACAGTATGATGGCTGGGTCTACGATTTTGAGGTTGAAACACATCATAACTATGTTGCTGATAACATTGTGTGTCATAATACCGTGCAACTCATTACGCTATTGCTGCATGATCGCGAAGTACGACAACAAGTGTCAGAACCTGGTCCAGCTTTACTCATCTGCCCAATGTCCATCGTGGGAAACTGGCACAAAGAGCTGCAGAAATTCGCGCCAACTCTCAAGGACATGATCCACCATGGCCACGAACGGCTCTCGGGCGAAGCGTTTGTACAAGAGGCGCTACGGCATGACATTGTAATCACCACCTATTCCCTGGCGCTTCGTGATAAAGAGCATCTTTCCTCTATTGACTGGGATTATGTGGTTGTGGACGAGGCGCAGAATATCAAAAACGATGCGGCCAAGCAGACCCAGGCAATAAAAAAGCTCAACGCCCAGCATAAAATCGCACTCACCGGCACGCCGGTAGAGAACCGGCTCTCCGAACTCTGGTCAATCATGGAATTTCTGAATCCTGGCTATTTAGGTTCCGGCACAGATTTTCGTAAAAATTTTGCTATTCCTATCGAGCGGTACCATGATGCAAACCGCGCGGAATCGCTCAAACGGTTGATTCAGCCATTTGTGCTGCGTCGCTTGAAAACCGACAAGACAATTATCGCGGACCTGCCAGATAAAATGGAGATGAAAGTATTCTGTAACCTCACACAGGAACAGGCCACACTGTATGAGGCCGTGGTGCAGGAAATGCTGGCAAAGATCGAAGAATCGGAGGGTATCGAACGAAAGGGACTGGTGCTTTCTACCCTGCTAAAACTGAAGCAGGTTTGCAACCACCCTGCCCAGTTTGTTGCTGATGGCAGTTCCTTACCTGGCCGCTCAGGAAAACTTGCCCGTCTTGAGGAAATGCTCGAAGAGGCCCTGGCAGAAGGTGACAAGGCTTTGATATTCACGCAATTTGCGGAGATGGGTACACTCCTTCGCCATCAACTACAGGAAACATTGGGACGCGAGGTGCTTTTTCTCCATGGCGGCACGCCTAAAAAGCAGCGCGATGTCATGGTTCAGCGTTTTCAAGAGGAGCGTCGTGGGGCGCCACTTTTCATCCTCTCGCTTAAGGCTGGTGGTGTAGGCCTTAACCTGACAGCGGCCAACCGTGTATTCCATTTTGATCGCTGGTGGAACCCCGCGGTAGAAAATCAAGCGACCGATCGAGCCTTTCGTATCGGGCAAAAAAAGAATGTGCAGGTACACAAGTTCGTCTGTATCGGCACACTGGAAGAGCGTATCGACCAGATGATAGAGCAGAAGAAGGTGCTTGCTGAAAGCATCGTTGGAAGCGGGGAGAACTGGCTTACCGAGATGTCAACAGCACAGCTCAAAGAACTCTTCGCGTTGAGCCGTGAGGCAGTAGGAGAATAAAACATGGGACGATGGAGAGACGGAGGCTACTGGGATTATTACGAGCCGTCGCGGCCAAGACGAGTTGAAGGTGGTATCAAGACCAAAAGCGAGCGCGGCGAGATTGGAGAAACCTGGTGGTCCAAACGCTGGATAAAAGTGTTAGAGTCCTTCAGCATGGGAACGCGGCTGACGCGAGGTCGCTCCTATGCGCGCCAGGGGCAGGTAATCTCGATTGACATTGAACCCGGTCTTGTCAAGGCCAAAGTTCAGGGATCACAGCCCAGGCCGTACAACGTCAAGATACGTTTGGAGCCACTTTCAGACCAGGATTGGGATAAGGTCACAGATGCCATGGCTTCCCAGGCGATATTCGCGGCAAAACTACTGGCGGGTGAGATGCCTAATACTATAGAGGAAGCCTTTGTGTCAGTGCACGTCTCGCTTTTCCCCACTGCTCTCAGGGAATTGAATACTGATTGCTCCTGTCCTGACTGGGCAAATCCTTGCAAGCATATCGCCGCCGTCTATTACCTGTTAGCCGAGCGTTTCGACGAGGATCCATTCCTGATTTTCAAATTGCGCGGACGAACGAAGGAACAAATCATCGCAGTACTGAGAGACAAACGCGCTGCGACATTCCCGGTGGAAGATACTTCAGCGGGTGCTGAGACTGCCTCTGCTGAGGAAGAAAACCTCATATCTCTCGAAGAACATCTAGAAACATTCTGGCAGGCAGGTGAAGCAATAGAGTCCTTTACGGTAAACCTCTCTACCCCTAGGATTGACAAGGCAATTCTCAAAAGGCTAGGAGACGCCCCTTTCACAATTGGAGATATGAAAGTTGCTTCCTTGTTAGCAAAGGCATACAGCGCAGTTGATGCTGCCGTCTCAAAGAAGATGACGGAGGAGGAATAGCCCAGGAAGGGAAAGTAGTGCGTTTGCAAGTTGTAAATTCCATCTCCGAGCAACAACAAAGCAGGCTCGTCGCATCAAAACTCAAAGCACAGCAAGCGTGGCAGCGGCTGTGGATGCGCATCCAGAGTATCACACCCAGCGGCCTCATGCGCTTCTTGCTCGTTGTTATCGCGCTGGCTGGTCTTGTCTGGTTGATTGCGAGCGCTTTCCAGTCGCTCGCCGCGTTCGTGATCGGCATCATGCTCGCCTATATCACGCTGCCCGTGGTCGACTGGCTGGATCGCTTCCTGCCGCGGGGGCTGGCCGTGCTGCTGGTCATCCTCGGCGAGATCGCTCTCGTCGGACTATTTCTCGCCCTCCTCATTCCCGCTGTGGTCCAGGAGGTCCTGCGTTTTCTGCAAACTCTGCCCAACACCGATCAATTACGTGCGTATTTCACCCACCTCGACCAACAGGCGAAGGGATGGCCGGAGCCGGTCCGCGTGTTCTTGCGTGGGTGGCTGCAGCAGACCACCACCAACCTTCAGCGCAACTTCACGAGATATGTGATGGATTTCTTCGGTGTTGCGGTCAGAAGTATCCTTAGCCTGCTGAGCGCCTTCAGTTTCTTGCTGGGCCTGCTGGTCATCCCAACCTGGATTTTCGCCGTGCTCAATAATCAACGCAATGGTGTACGAGCCGTGGATCGTATCCTGCCCGACTGGCTGCGACCCGATTTCTGGGCCGTGGCGCGTATTCTAGACCGCACCTTCCGGGTGTACTTTCGTGAGCTGGTCGTCATGGCGATAGCGGTCGGCCTTGTCACCTACCTCGGGCTGATCCTGTTGGAGCGACTGGGCGTGCAGGGCATCCCGTTCCCTCTCCTGCTGGCCATGCTGGCAGGCTTCACCGACTTCATCCCGTCGATTGGGACGCTCCTGGGTACCATTCCCGCAGTGCTTTTTGGCTTGACCTCCTCCTGGCAGACGGGGCTAGCGATCCTTGTGCTTTACGTGGCGATTCATTTCCTTCGCAACTGGCTGTTGGCGCCGCTGTTCGCGGGCAATAGTGTGAAGATCCACCCGGTCATCCTGGTGGTGATTCTGGTCATCGCCAGCCAGTTCGGGCTGATCTGGCTATTTCTGGGGGCGCCCCTGGCACAGGTTGTGTATGACCTGTATCGCTATACCTATGGACGCTTGAGCGACCCGCCACGTCCTGCAGGTGTCCTGCCCGATGAGGCAGTCCCGACGACACGTGAGAGCTCGCGGGCGGGCAAGCGAACGATAGTGCCTATCCCGCAGCGCACGCCCTCCCAGGACACAGCGCCGCTCACGCCAGAAAAGGCGAGTTGAGGAATACAGCGAAACGACAAGTCAATGAGAGTTGCTCTCATGAATAAGGCGAGAGAGACCAACAGCTCAAATTGAACAGTTTTATAGTATTATTTATTACTAATACTATTACAGGAGGGAGTTTCCTATGGCTGTCGACCAGTCAAGAGGTGCAATCGCACCTGATTATACGCAGCTGACCTCGGTGCGTGTCCCGTTGGACCAGGCTGCCGATGCCTTTGTCACCCAGGATGCCAGTGGACGCACGCCGATTGTCGTGCTCACCCAGCGACAGAACCGCATCAGCAATATCCCCTTCCTGATCGGAGTGGTCATCCTGGTAGGTGGTATTCTGTGGGGCGTTCTGGCAGGCAATCCCTTGCTGATCAGTGCGGCCATACCGCTGAGCCTGGTCTTCTTTGTGCTGGCCATCTTCCGCAGTTTCCTGGTGCGTATCCCGGAAGGAGCGTACGGGCTGCTGCAACGCCAGGGGAAGTATCTGCGCACGATTGAGAGTGGGACGCAGATACTCCCCCCATGGATCGTGGTCTCCCACCTCGTAACGCGGCGTATCATCCCCTTTGATGTGCCGGTCAATGAAGCACCAACGCAGGATAATGTGCGTTCGAGCGTGCAGGCGCTGGTGACGTTTACGATCAGCGATCCCTACCGTTTTGTCTACAGCGTCTCGGCGAGCGACTTTGACCAGGTATTCCAGGCGGCCTGCCAGAACACCATGCGAGCGATGGTGCGCCAGATCAGCTCCGATGAGGTCAACAACTTGACGCGGCAAGACACCGCTGAGCTGCGCGAGGTATTGAGTAACGCCAGCGAGCCGTACGGCGTGAAGATCATGAAGGTGAACATCGTCTATGCGCAGCCCCCGGCGGACTTTGTGCGTTCGCAGGAGGCGCGGCAGTTGGCCATGTTGCAGCAGGTAGAGCAAGCCGAGCAGCAGGCGCTGACCCAACGCAAGCAAACCGATGCGGAGGCGCTTGCGCGGCAGGCGGTGATCGCGCGAGTAGAGCGAGAGGGCGAAGAACTGCAACTACAAATCCAACAGGCTGAGATGCGCAAGCACGTGACCGAACTAGAGGCCGAAGTGGAGGAACTGCGGCTGGCGAAATTGCAGGAACGGTTGCAAAAGTACCGGCAAGCAGCTGAGTGGGAATGGGCAGGCGAGCAACTCGGCGTCGCACGCGGCCTGGCCAGCAATACGCACGCGGTGGTGCAAGTGGGCAGTGGTGGGGCGACCGACATCGCGCATGCGTTCTTGCTGAAGGATATTTTGCAGGAGAAGGATACGCAGGACAATACTCGCACGGCGACGCCCACGCCCACACGGAAAACGTCACCGAAAAGCCAGCAGACAAATGAGAGTTGATGTTCTCATGGGGAAAAACAGTTACCTGCGTTCAGGCAGCTTATGATATCCCGTTGGTGCGCGTAAATATCCCGTATGCGAAACCTCTTCTACATCCCTTCCGTTCTCCCGCAAGCCCTGCTGCTGTATCAATAGAGCCACCAGTCCTGTCCAGCCAGTCTGGTGGCTGGCACCGAGTCCCGTGCCATGCTCTCCATGGAAGAATTCGTGGAACAATAGATGATCACGCCAATGGGGATCATGCTGCAGAAGTTCGTGGTTGCCATTGAAGGGACGGCGCCCGGCATCGTCGCGTAGAAAGAGGCAGATCAGTCGTTGTGATAGTTCGTTGGCAATCTCCATCAGGTTCAAGAACTGGCCTGATCCGGTAGGGCACTCGACCAGAAAGTCATCACCATAGTAGTAATAGAACTTTTGCAAAGACTCGATGAGCAGATAGTTGATGGGGAACCAGATTGGGCCGCGCCAGTTTGAATTACCACCGAAAAGTCCCGTACGCGATTCCGCCGGCTCGTAGCGTACAGTATGCGCAACACCGTCGGTATGAAGGATGTAGGGTTGGTCAGCATGATGCTTGCTTAGGGAGCGGATACCGTAATCGCTCAAGAACTCATCGGGATTGAGCATGTGCTTCAGCAAGCATTTCAGTCGATGTCCACGAACCAGCGCCAGCATACGACGTTCGCCACTGTTGGGCAGTTGCCAATGAGAGACGAGGCGCGTGAGGTCGGGGCGGTAATGTAGAAACCATTCAAGATGTCCTTTGAACCTGGGTAAGGCTTCGAGCACCCGTGGTTCGATTGCCTCCACCGCGCACAGGGGAATTAATCCGACGAGTGAGCGGATTTTGAGCGGGAAATGGGAGTCGTCAGGCAGGTGGAGCACGTCGTAAAAGAATTCATCCTCCTTGTCCCAGAGCCGGATTCCCTCGTCGGCAATATTATTCATCGCAGCGGCAATGGCAAGAAAATGCTCGAAAAATTTGAGGGCAATGTCCTCGTATACAGGATTGGTGAGCGCCAGTTCCAGCGCGATAGTCATCATATTCAAGCAATACATACCCATCCAACTGGTGCCATCGCACTGTTCGAGATAACCGCCCGTGGGCAAAGGAGCGCTGCGATCAAAGACACCGATATTGTCCAGCCCAAGAAAACCACCTTGAAAGACGTTATTGCCTTCTGAGTCCTTGCGATTGACCCACCACGTAAAGTTGATCAGCAGCTTGTGGAAGACGCTCTCTAAAAACATGCGGTCTGCGTAGCCATTCTGCTCCTGGTCAATCTTATAGACGCGCCATGCCGCCCAGGCAAGGACAGGTGGATTAGCGTCGTCAAAGGCCCACTCGTAGGCGGGAAGCTGTCCATTGGCGTGCATGTACCACTCCCGCAGCAACAGGTCTAGCTGGCTTTTGGCGAAGTCGCTATCCAGCAGCACCAGCGGCAGGCAGTGGAAGGCCAGGTCCCAGGCGGCATACCAGGGATACTCCCATTTATCCGGCATGGACATCACGCGCTCGTTATACAGGTGTTGCCAATCGCGATTGCGCCCGTTCTTCCGTTGTGACGGCGGAGTGGGCTGCGCGGGATCGCCCTGCAGCCACTGCTCAACAATATAGTGGTAGAACTGTTTGCTCCAGAGCATTCCTGCCAGCGCTTGACGCTGCACCTGCCGCTGATCGTCGTCCAGACCGGCTGGCTGGAGCGTGGCGTAGTACTCGTCGGCTTCCTGCTTGCGAGCAGCAAAGATTGCGTCGAAGTCTCTGAAAGGCAAATCAGCAGAACTGGCCTGGAAAATCGTCACGTTGGTGAACCGCAGCCGTAGGGTGGCCGTTGCTCCAGCAGCCAACGTACGTGTGTAGAGCGCAGCAGCCTTCGTTCCTTTTTTCTCCGGATTGATTGCTTCGTGCCTCCCATGAACAAGATAGTCATCGAAGGCATCTTTGACGTAGGGCTTAGGATTTGGAGTGCCATATAGTTTTTGGAAATTGGTATCATTGTTGGTAAAAAGGAGATCATCAGCATCTTCGCAAGAGAGAATGTAGCTTCCCAGCAAAGGGTGCATCGCCACAATACAACGTTGATTGGCAAGGTTTGACCGCTTATCTCCCTGCTGTGTTAAAAAAGGTCGGCTGTCGTCCCGACCCCAGGTCCACGTATTGCGAAACCAGAGCGTGGGCAGAATATGCAAAGTCGCCGCTTCTGGCCCACGATTGACGACGTTGATGCGCACCAGAATATCTTCGGGTTGATCCTTGGCGTATTCCACAAACACGTCGAAATAGCGGTCACCGGCGAAGATGCCGCTGTCCAGTAGCTCGAACTCGGCTACGTCTCGGCTGCGTCGTGCATTCTCTTCAAGCAATTGCTGATAAGGAAAAGCCGCCTGGGGATATTTGTAGAGCATGGACATATAACTGTGGCTCGGTGTGTTATCCAGGTAGAAGTAGCACTCCTTTACATCCTCGCCATGATTGCCCTGCGGTCCTGTTAAGCCAAATAGGCGTTCCTTCAGAATAGCATCACGTTCATTCCAGAGTGCAAGGGCAAAGCACAACCGTCCCTTGTCATCGCTAATACCGGCAAGGCCATCCTCATTCCAGCGATACGCCCGTGAGCGGGCGGCCTCATGCGGGAAATAGTCCCAGGCGCAGCCATCGGGACTGTAATCCTCCCGTACTGTGCCCCAGGCGCGTTCACTCACATATGGCCCCCAGCGCCGCCAGGCAGCGCCATCAGTGATCAGGCGCTCCTGTTCTTTGCTAATACGTGCTTGCATGAGCACTCCTTTTCTTCGACACAACAAGTCTGCCAATGCTTCCCTATTATATATCCAGAAAACTACAAGGGCTCACTTCCCCAGACCAACGTCCCTCTATAATAGAGCGTCACTCTACTTGAGAGCGTGAACGAAGTATCAGAACCTATATAAGAGTAGTCGTCATCCTGATGATAATTCGACCAATCATTTTTATTGAAACGGTTCTGAATTTCACCGGTGTTGGCTGCTGGGGCAAGGTTTCCTGCGCCGCTAGTGAAGCGAATTTCCAGGTAGGCATTTGCCCTGGTATGCGGCGATGAGAGTAAGACAAACCTGGCACTAATGTTATTGCATCCCACAACGGCATAGTCGCACCAGTAGCTTTGTGCCTTCTGCGTGTCGAGCGTATACCAGTAACGGATCGTCACATCACTCAGGTTGACGCTGTTCTTGCCTGTATTGGCTAATTCCAACCGGGGCATGACTTGATTGGTGATCGCTGATCCCGGATTGCCAACCTTGTAGTAGACTTGCAGCGAGGCGGGACCGTTTTGCTGTGGAGTGGGTGTCTTAATGGCAGGTGACGCCGGTACTGGCGTGGTGCCCGATGATACTGTTGGCATTGTCGGTGCCGTTGAAGAAACCGTCCCAGTATCGCTCAGCGGATACATGATTGCGCTGAGGTTTGACTGCTTGGCCTGGTTAATCGTCGACCAGTCGTCGTTTAAGATGCCGCCGGTGTCTCCAGAGTCGGGATTCCAGCACCAGAACGTCCAGTTGAGGCCGCTCGCGCCGCTACCCAGGTAACTGACGAGGCGAGTGAGCCACTGCCTGTCCGAATTTGTCTGCAGTTTTGTGCCGAATTCACCGACCCAGACTGGCGCGATCCCCTGCTTGTAGATGTAACCCCAATAGGAGTCCCACACTCTGGGCAGGTTATTGGGATAGTCGGGTGCGTTGAACCAGGAATGGGAGAAGACGGTCGATGGATAGTCATGCACGGAGTAGACCAGGCGATTGGGAACATGCAGTTGCACAGGATAGGTGGCCACCCCTTGCAGATTGCCGCCCCACCAGTAGCACTCAGATTGGTTTGTCGTACCTCCTGGCCCGTAACAATTGACGCCTTCCACAAAGATGAGCCAGTTCGGATTAACAGCAAGAATGGCATTGCCCGCCCGCTCGGCGGCCAGCCGCCAGTCGAGCGCTTTGTCTCCACAACCCCAGCAGGCCGGGGCATGTGGCTCGTTATGCAGATCGGCCCCAATGACCATGGGATTGTTTTTGTAGTGGTTCGCCAGCATCTGCCAATCGGCGATCCAGCGCGACTCTGGATAGGCGGGGGTATACCAGAGCGCGGACTGCGCGCCGTCGTCCGGGCGATGGCGGTCGAGAATGATGCGCAGGCCAATGTTGCTGGCAAAGCCGATAACCTTATCCATAAGCTGCAGGCCGTTTAGCCCCCGCAGATCGGGATTTTTCGTATAGTCAATACCATTGGGTATGCTCCCCTGGTCAAAGAGCTGATTCGAGTAGGGGAGTCGCAGGGTGTTATAGCCCAGGCTCTTTATCTCTTTCAGCATGCTTTGATAATTGCGGCTCCACAGTCCGTGCGGGCTGAAGCTGGGCGTCTCAAAGCCAAACCAGTTGATACCGGCGATGCGCACGGGATGGTTATTGGCATCGAGTATCTGGGCGCCGTCGGTGTGCCAGTATCCCTGGCCGGCCCCGTTTGTGACACGATAAATCGGGTCCCTTCCCTGGTGTAGTGGATTAGCAGGACTCATCCAGAGTGCACCGATCAGGATAGTCGCAAGGAGAAAGAGTATGGAACAAAGACCTGCGAAAAGCATGAGTCTGCGTTGTTGTGGTTTGGTGAAGATGGGCTGCCACCTGCTTCTAAACATGGCCGCTCCTTTCATTTCATGTCGTTATAGTTGGGTGAATTACCTGGTAAATTTGTATGACTTCGGATTGGCCACCAGCATCCGAGCGGAACTCTGTGCGCAAGATGGCATGGTGGAGCGCGCGGTCGAGCAATAACATAGAGCTATCAAGCGTTTTCATATCGTGCAACATGCTTGCGTCAACGACGATGTAATCGATAGATTCCCAGTTATCATGCAATAGCCCCCCATGGATTGCGGGGTCAAGGGCAACATTCCAGTATATATGTGCATTGGGATACGTCGTGCCATCGGCAACCCCCTCACCTCCTGGCTCGTGCAGATCCGTATAGAGCGTACTATTAATGATCACAACAGCATTGTGTGGCACATTGTTGCGTATCCAGAGCAGCGCATTGCTCTGCGCCGATGTGGATTGTAAAGAGTAGCTGGGAGCCGCGAACTGCATATTATAAGGGATGAGCGCACCGATCAGGCTGAAGAGCAGCAGCGCGCGAGCGAGATCGAAGCCAACGTGTTTTGTCGCCAATTTCAGCGGGGCATTGATTGCTATTGCGATGTTCAGCACCATCAATGGCAGCAACGGCACAATATGGAAGGGATAGACAGTGCCCCCGTGCAAGAGGAAGAGCCAGAAGCTGAGAGCCAGCAACGCGGGGACCCATTGCAGTCGATTCCACCAGCCCATAATCAGATTGATCACTACCGCGCCGATGCCGGCGAAGATGAAGGGGCTGTCGATATGAGTCCAGGTGGCCCAGCTCATGGACAGGTCAGGCGCAATGAATGGGGGGTACACGATAGATTGGCCCCCTACAGGCTGGGTAAATTGTGCAATAAACGTGCCAATCAGGCTTGGATGCGCATGGTTGTCCCAGGGCAGCACTCCTGGCGGGAGCAGTTCACCCTTTAAGAGCGCCAGCAGCACGAAGAACGAAGCTAGAGAAATGGTAATGTAGGCAAAAACAACGAGTGCGAACTTGCGTTGAAATGTTGTCGAGTGCAGCCAGACCGCGTAGAGCATAGCCGGCAGGAAAATCAAGAAGAGTTCTTTCGTCAGGACCGCGATGCCCAGCGAGATGGCGGCAAGGACCGTAGCACGCAGGCGGCTATCGCCAGCGACAAGCAGGTAAAGTGCGAGCAGCAGCCAGAAGGTGCCGATGTTTTCCAGCAGCACCTGGCGCTGGTAGATGATGCTGAGTGGCGAGAGCGAGAAGATGATCATTGCCAGCAGCCCTGTGCTGCGGCTCCCGCTCAGACGATTGGCAATGAGGTAGATCAGCAGCGAACAGGCTGCTGTATAGAGCAGCATCAACACCCGCCCACTATTGATGGCATTCCCAAAGGTAAAGAACCCACCGCTCAGTTGTACCCACGCGGCTATTTGAATCCATCCCAGCGGCGGTTGTTCATAGATGTAGGGATAGGGTTGCAGCATCCCATGCAGGACGGCCCACGCATTCGACATCAGTGTACCCTCGTCCTGACTATAGAGTGGGTAGTTGAACATGTTGAAAGCGTGCGCGCCAACCGCGATGACCAGGCCAATGATCACCACAGTAGCCTCCAGTATGAGAGGAAAGGGAATGGCCTTTGCCAACACTGGATTGATGGCCTCCACCCCGGGGAGGATGCGCGTTTCAGCGTCGGTGATACGTTGTTTTTCGGATGAGAGCCAGCGTATCTGCGAGATGAAGGATGCTCCGAGCAGGCTCGTGTTGCCTGTCCGTTTACGCAGCGGATTCTTCCGCTGGCCTGGGCGGTTGGCGGTGCGGACAAAGAAACGCTGGCTGCGATACAGGATCATATCGTCGCCCTCGACTTCCTGCTGCAGCAGGCCAGTCGGCGTAATACCATGCTGCTCATGTGCTCCGCCATGCTCGCGGCTGGGAGGTATTGGCCCATTCTGGGGATAAGGGGGTAATGCAGGTACGGAAGGTATTGGCGATACTGGCGGTTGCACATGGCCTGGCTTGCGTGATAGTTTCATGCTATTTATCTCCCATGGATTACTGCGTTGCCCTTAGCGGCGACATTCCCCCGGTGTTGACCAATATGAGCGGTTTTTTCCCAGTTCGATGCGCCTTTGATATAGCGGAACACCGCGCGCATGGCGCCAAGCCCCAATAACGCCTGGTAGGGGAAGAAGGCCATTACCTGGATCATCGCCTCGCGCCAGCGCCATGGGCGTTTATGCGCTTTTAAGAATTCATGCAAGCCTGCCAGGTCAATGAAGATCGCCAGGATGAAACAGTAAAGCGGCATAAAGGTCAGCATCGCCAGCCACAGGGGCAGCTTTACAAAGAAGAACATGATCAGCGAGACCGGCACCATGAGCGCGAAGAAGGCCTGCAACTCTGGCAGTATCAGGACATAGAAGGCCATCAGGCGCTGCGAGAATTTCTCAAGTTTAAGCCATTCCCCCTTAAAGAGAATCTGGATAAATCCCTGGTTCCAGCGCGTACGCTGTTTAATAAACTGTTCGATGGTGTGCGGAGTCTCTTCGCGGGTGACAAACTCATCATCGTAGATGACGCGCACACGGGCGTGCGCTATGCTCAAGCGAATCCCCAGGTCGGCGTCTTCCGTCAGACATGTCTCGTCCCAGCCGCCCATCTGCTCCATCAGGTCGCGCCGCACAAAGACCGTGTTGCCTCCGAGCGGCGTCATCCCCAGGCGCGCAAAAAAGTGCAGGGACGACTTGAACCAGAAGAAGTATTCCAGCACATTGAGGAAGCAGAACCACTTAGTATTGTGGTTCATGAGCTGCACACCACTCTGTACTACGTCTACCTGCTCATTGAGCATGGTAGTGTTGATGATATTCAGGATGTCGGGGTGCGGCTCATCCTCGGCATCGAAGATGGTCACCACGTCGCCGCGCGATACCTGTAACGCCAGGTTCAGTCCATGCGGCTTGTTGATCGGTTTATCATTAAAGATGACAAGCTGTACGTTTGGATCGCGTAGTTCCCTGATTTTGGCCTGGGCTTCCGCGATCGTGCCGGGATCGTCTTCGCGGCAGATGGCCATGATTTGCACTAATCTCCTGGGGTAGTTGAGATCATAGACCTTTTGAATCGTTTCGCGGTAGACGTCCTCTTCGTGGCGAGCTGGTAAGAGAATAGTAAAGGAAAGGCGCGGCTCGCGGTAAATCGTGGGAGCATGGTTCGACCAGGCGCGCCCTGGCTCCTCCCAGATGAAGAGGCGCAGCCGGATATTGAAGATGGCCTGTACCGTCATCAACAGGATGATGAGCAGGTAGAGGAATTCCAGGCTCTGTATGAGAATAGTGATGATCATGGCCTACTTTTCCCTTCTAGCACGCTGTCGTGTTGGTCAGAGCATTGCCCTGATTGCCGCAGGTAGTGTGGACTAACGCTGGCGTTGCAGGCCCGTCGCCTGGAGCTGCAAAGCTGTAGCTCTCCGCTCCTCCACCGCGGTGCAGCGTTACCACAACGACGCTATAGGGGCTTAGATTGATTTGCACGCCTGGCCCCCAGCCAGAGGGACTGACCGGTAGGAAGCCACCTTCAGTACTCACCTGCGCCTGTTGCGCCACGTCGGATTTATTGATAAAGAGCAAACTGACCGTCTGCTTCGTATCATCCTGTGTGGCGTATACACTCACAGGCTCACTTTGTACCTGTACAGGCACGAAATTATGCTGCAGGTGCCCGAAGAGCTGCATCACGCGCAACATGGGAGTCTCCTCAAGCCTATTTGTCTTGAAGAGCGGATAGGGGCTGTCGACGCCCTCCGCTGAGAAGAAGGCGACATAGCCAACTTGCTGGCTCATCAACCTGCCCAGTGTATCGGCCCACCACACGGCGGCAAATGCTCGCGAAGGCACAGCTTTTCCGGGATTCGTATTCACTTCTGTCAATGCAATCGGTATGTCTCGCCCAAAGTCCTGCCTGATCAACTGGCGCAGCGGCGGCAGCAGGTAATCCCATTCGCTGGTGCTGCTGAGCAAGAGCGCCGATGCCTGGTGCGCATCGTCAAACTGGTAGCGGTGGAAAGAGACCCCATCCAGGAGGTTGAAGCGCAGCGTGGGATGCAAGCGCTCGTAATCGCTCACGCCCTTGAGGAAGCCTTCCATCCAGAGCTGATCTGCTGCGTCTGTTGGGCCGGAGCCTACTCCGTAAAACTGGCTAATCTCCGGGCCAAACACTTGAATCGTTGGATCGTTTTGGTGCATGGTAGTAGAGAATTGGATAAAGGCTCTTACATAGTCATTAACCGTGTATTTTAATCCGGTATCTGGATTGATCAGTCGATCCGGCTCGTTGCCCACCGTCCAGAGAGCAACACGATGGAAGGGCGCATGAGCGTACTTCCCTGTGCGCTGGATGCTCTTCTTGTTGTTCATATAGTCGACGGCCAACCCGGCATTACTGGCCCTGCTTGCCAGGTCTCCAGCCTGTCCATTGGTAGCGGAAAGTGGCACCTGTATCATGCCATCGGCATTCACCTGTCCAAGCAGGGTGCTGAAGGCATTCAGTTGATCGAACGAGTAGTCATGCAACTCTCCCCAATCGCCACCGGGGAAGCGCAAAAGTTTGATATGAGCAGAGCGGAGGCCGTCCGTAATATGCGCGCTGTAGCTCATAAATCCGCTGCTTGCCAGGTCCGCCGAAAGCGTTCCTGTCGCGGGGAAAACATTCGCCCCGAGGAGATAGGGACTGATAGGGATACTCTGCCGCAGGTCCACCAGGGCGGATTGCTGATTGCCGATGCGCACTCGCAACTGATCTCCAGCCGTATAAGCAAGCGCTGCCACGGCTAGAGCGCCAGAGATGAGTACGATAAGCAGCACCACAAATAGCGCTGTGGAGTGAGCGGGCAGCATGCGCCTCCGGGGAGCAGGAGACTTTGACGCGGGCGGTGAATAGTACGCGCCGGGTCCCTGTCCTCCACCCTGCACCCCACGTTGTTTTACCTCATTATTGAAGATCATATGAGATGTTTCCCTTCATCAAATTTTTATTGACACGGATGACCAGATGATGTTGTTAAAAGTCATAATTGGGCCCTATATGGGCCGCCACACTTGCACGGTGCTATCAGAACTTGCCGAGGCAAGGCGTTTCCCATCGGGCGACCAGGCCACGGAGTAGACGCTGTTGGTATGGCCGCGGTAGGTGAACAATTTGTCCCTGGTAATTTTCTGCTTTGCCTTTGCGTTCCACACCTGGACTGTGCTATCGGCGCTGGCCGAGGCGAGGTATTTCCCATCGGGCGCCCAGGCGACAGAGTGTACAATATCGGAATGGCCAGCGTAGGTGAACAAGGTAGCGCCATTGATACCATTGCCCACCTGCACCACTTTGTCGCCGCTGGCGGAAGCGATACGCTTGCCATCGGGCGACCAGGCCACGGCGTAGACCTCTGCCGTATGACCGCGATAGTCGAAGACGGTATCGCCTATAGCAAAGCTCTCGGTCTGGATGGTAGAAAATGCTTTCATCGTGTTGTCCCAGGAACCTGAAGCGATCACTGTATTATCGGGTGACCATGCCACGGCAAGGACGCCAGCCGTATGCTGGTTGTAGATCATCGCAACCTCTCCGTTCGCAATATTCCAGACCTGGACTGTGTGGTCATCACTAGCGGAGGCGATGAGTGCGCTATCGGCTGACCAGGCTACGGCGTTCACCTGGTCAGAGTGCCCCTGGTACGTCCTGACTCTATTGCCTGTGGCTACGTCCCATACTTGCGCGGTCTTGTCCGCTCCCGCCGAGGCGAGGTACTTGCCATCAGGAGACCAGGCTAAAGCGAAGACCTCGGCGGAATGCCCGCGATAGGTCAGGCTGGTTTTGCCGGTCTTTGCATCGCAGATCTGTACGGTGTGGTCGTCGCTGGCCGAGGCAAGATGCTTGCCATCAGGCGACCATACCGCTGCGTTAACGCGGGCCGGGTGACCACGATAGATCAGGATGGGCCCTCCCGACAGGGCAGGGTTCGCTACCTGGTTTCCAGAGCTGTTTGTAGTGCTAGAGGCAAGGGAGGAGATTGACCACTTTTGCGACACCCCAAGCCAGGCCGCACCACCACCCAGCACCGCTACTCCCACCAGGCCAGCTACAAATGCGCGCCGTGAAATGGAGGGACTGCTATTCTTCTTCTGTGGAGCTGCTGGTGGCGCCGGTGTCTTAGACGCAGGAGATGCTTCGCTACGCTCAGCATGACAGTTCAAGGATAGTGCTGCTGGTGGCGCCGGCGTCTCAGGCGCAGGAGATGCTTCGCTGCGCTCAGCATGACAGTTCAAGGATAGTGCTGCTGGAGTGTCGGGTCCAGCGGTTGCAGAATAAAACGGCCCTGGGTAAGCAGATGGCGTCGAAGCCGGGACTGCCCTGGCGCTTGCCGGCGAAGGGGCCGCGAAATGTCCAGCGGCTGACTCGTACTCTGACTGCAGTGCCTGCACGAACGCCGTGACACTGCTGAAGCGCTTATGTGGATCCTTTGCCAGCGCTGTGAAAAGAACGCCTTCGACAGCGGCTGAAATCGTGGGAACTTTCTTGCGCAGCAGAGGAGGCTGGGCTTGCAAATGCTGATTCACGATTTCGCCGTACGAGCCATGGAAGGGCAAATCACCACTGAGCCATTCGTAAATCACCACCGCCAGTGCATACTGATCGCTCGCCGGCACAGCTTTGCCGCGCATCTGCTCAGGAGGCATATAGCCGAGGAGTTCGGTTACCTCCGAAGCTTTCAAATGATTTGGCTGTTGTTCACTTTGGAGCAGGGCGGGGATGGTGAAATTGCTGAGTAAAACACCATTGTTCCAGCCCAACAGGATATTTCTGGGCCGAATATCCTTGTGCAGGAAACCGTTATTGTGGGCGAACTGCAATGCCTCAGCCAGCGGCTGAAGGAACGGAAGAATGGTAGATAGCGGCTTGGGGATGCCGTGAGAACTGCGCTGTTGTAATGTAACATGGGGAACATAGTCCATCGTCAGGAAGGGCGTGAGATATTCTACGCCCACGTCACGCACTTGCAAGATATGTGGATGTACCAATTGAGCAAGCCCGCGTGCCTGCGTAAGAAAACTGTCAACCAGCTCTACTTTCAACTGCAATTGCCATACCTTAACAATGCACTGCGTATTGAACTGGACATGCTCGCCCAGGTACATACCAGAGTATCTGTCCAGGTTTAACGAACTAATCAGACGATAATTCCCCAGTTGTTGTCCTGTGCGATCGATCGTTCCCACATTGTTTTTGGGTTCGTTCATCATTTATTGCTCTCATTTCCCTACAATTGCTCTGCCAGGGTATACGCATGTATTTACAGTTTTTAGCGGGTCATATTTTTTCTACTCCAAAACTGTACCATATGTATTGTCTTAGCGCAGTTAATGAAATCACTGGTGAAGGGTGAACAATTTCACTTAGGAAGGAGGTAATGTGGAGGTGTTGGAGGGAACCTCTCAATTGTATAATGATTGTGCGTGCAGAAATAAAAAGAATGAATATATTCGTTTGCGAAAAGGTGTCAATATGGATGAACACATAGACTATGAAAACATCTTTACCCCACAGGGTATGCTTGGGCAAGTTTCCAAAAAGCCCAACCTCGACTTCCTCATGAATATCTTTAACATCCCCAGGGTGTATAGCGTCTCGGGTTTTGGCACGTGGAATGTGGGGCAGCACACCATGGCGGTTGCTTTCCTGGCGCTTTACTGGTCTGCGTTTAACGTCTATCCACAGGAGAAACGCGACCGGCTCGTTACCCTGGCGTTAGTGCATGATGCGCATGAAGCGGTCATCGGGGATATCTTGCCCTTTTTCAAGACCTCGGCTGTGAAGGAGGCTATCGAGTCCATCCAAAACGACATCCTGAGCGCTTTCTCGATTGAAGAAGACCAGACTCTGCACGATGAACTGAAGCTGCTGGATATGATGGGTTTTCTCTACGAGATCAGCCAATCCTCACCGAGGGGCATAGATCCCTCGAAGCGCAAACTGATCAAGCAGATGCATGCCCGGCAGGAAGCGGATATTCTCGCGTATAGTGTGAAGGCGAATATTGACCAGAAAAAAGTGAGGGAATTCCTTAAGCAGATGAAGCTCTAGAAAGCATGCGTGAGAAATCACGGATTTGTTAACCCTTTGTGAGAGTTTCCTTGTCATATGTGAAGATATTGTGATATCTTTGGTAAATAATCTGTGCAGGTGGAATTCAATTGCTGAGATCAATACCAGGTGTCCTAAGTGCTTGCCGAGGAGGGAACAACTATGGAAGACAGCGATATCTATAAACATATAGAAAGACTCGTGAACGAGGAACACGAAATTCTGGAACTGTCGGCGCAAGGCGGGCTAGATGATGAGCAGCGCAAACGAATGCAGCAGATAGAGAAATACCTGGATCAGTGTTGGGACCTGCTGCGTCAACGCCGTGCCAAGCGTGCCGCGGGACTTGAACCTGGCGATGCCAGGTTAAACGATCCGGCTATTGCTGAGTATTTCCCACAGTGAACTGTGTCTGAAGATGCGTCGTCAGTTACCCCATGTCAAAAGACAAGGGGCTTGTGTCTATGCTCCACCGCAATTCTGCATACCTTTGCAGGCGTGCAGCTTTGGCTTCATCGCATGACACATCAGGGCGTACTGACAAGACGCCCGTGCTCATCCAGTCTTGCCGAACGAGCAGCGTTCTGAGAGCCACGTTCCGCGCACCAATCAAATCGGCATGGAGGCTATAATGGCAACTCTGACACCTGAACAGCAGTCCCTGGTTTGGGCGGTTGGCAGCCGCGGTGTAGCCGCACCTGGGACAGGCTTTGCTGGTGTAGTGCGCATCGACTTTGACCGCCATACTGCCCGTCAGGGTGGCTTTGTAGGCGATGTAGCTATGCAGTTGGGCAAAGGCCCACTGGGAGGCATGCCGGTTGGCTTGGCGCTGCTTCTTCGTGGCTTGTTTGCCGTGCGGGCGTTTGGTGCGCGCGCGGATATGGGTCAGGTCCTCCAGGCCGATGATGCTGTGTGGGTGCGCGTCCACAATCCGACGACTGATCCGATGGTTGCAATCTTGTTTCAACCGTCTCTCTCGTCCGCTTATCACGAGCAAGCGTCGTGTAGCGGAACGAGTGCCTTTCTGCTGCAACCGTTTTCTCAGTCGCGTATAGTGGTCAGCTGTGGCTCTGACCTGTTTGCCGGAATAAAAGCAGGCGTCATTGGTGGGCGTGGCAGTGACTGCCAGATAGCGTTGCCCCACATCGACGCCTACTACCTGCTGATGGCTTGCGGGGCTTGGGTCTGCTATTTCAAGCTCAAGGGTCACGAGCAGGTAAAACTGCTTGCGGGGCTTGTCATACCAGAGCTTGGCGGCTCCGATAGACGCGCCATGCTGGAGGAGGGCTACATGCTTGCTATATCCCGTATAGGGAAGAAGCACGCGCCCATCCAGGGTCAGGATACTCACCTGGTTATCTGGCTTCAGACTGTAATCCCGATGATAGTTATAGGTCAACGTGGGAGACACGTACTTGGGGGGAGTATCCAGTCCCTTGTAGCGTTTCGCGGGGATGCCTGCCGCACGAAGCGCAGCGTTTTGCTTCACCTTCGTCCACAAGACTTTGTAGGTAGCCCCGACCTGGCGGGGGACATTGCAGGCCATCTGAGCGGGCAAGCCATACTTCAGGCGTATCTCAGCGTAGCAAGCGCGCTGCAAGGCGCGCTGATTACTCATCTTGCCGTGCGTGAAACTGTAGTGGCTCACAGTGTTCAAGGCAGCCCGATACGCCAGTTGCGTGTGTCGCAATGCCTGGAACTGGGCAGGGTCAGTATGCAGTTTCAGCTTGGCGGTGATGATCGTTTTCATGAGAGGAGTATACTATATGTTCACACAGGTGTCAAACAACAAAAGATGTGAAGGTAGCGCCAATTCCTCCTCACGGCGAGAAACCGGGGGACTCCTTGGCGCGAACCGTTGAGAGTAGAGCACTCGAGGAGAGAGAGGAGAGACATGTACGAGCAATTTGGTTTTTCGCGATCTGCAACCGGGGAACAGAGCTTGACGTTGTTTGTCCCGGATAACACCATTGACCCCACGCAATACGTCCGTGGAGGCCCTTGCCGTATTGTTGAAGTTCGCGTGATCGGGGACTTCCAAAGCCTCGTCGATCCGCGTACCACAAACTGGGACGCGGCAACGGGCTTCGTGATGAACAAAACGCAGAATGCAAATGGCTATCTGTTCACCTATCCGTTCGACCCGCCGCTCCCGGATGGCTACTACCAATATCAGTACGTGGTTCGTTTCGAAGATACCACCGTTCGCACCCGCACCATCGGTGACCCCTGCACGAAGTATGGCGGCGATTTGGAAGACCGCTCCGCGTTTGTCGTGGGTGGGACGCTTGTCGAGCCTCTTGGACTGGATAACCGGTTGCCTTCGGAAGACCTGATTGTCTACGAGTTGATGATTGACGATTTCACAGAGGAATATCGCGGGAATCGGCCTGCCATCGATGCTGTCGTTGACAAACTAGATGCCCTGAAATCGCTCAACATCAACGCCGTCGAGTTCATGCCGTGGATTGCGTGGCCAGACGATGTTACTTTCAGTTGGGGGTATGATCCGGCGTACTTCTTCTCTGTAGAGTCCGCGTACGTTCACGACGCGGTCAGGCGGGTGGATCGCCTGTCGCGGCTCGCCAACTTGATCACGGAATGCCATAACCGCAAGCTACACGTCTTGCTGGACATTGTGTTGCAACATGCCCGGCAGGGCTCGGGAACGAATGGTTTCCCCTATTACTGGCTGTGGCAAAATCCGACCGAATCGCCGTTTGTTGGTCAGTTTGTGCCGGCGCCCACATATGGCATGCTCCCGCTCGACTACGATAACTTTTGCACGCAACAGTTTGTCACGGACGTCTGCAAGTACTGGCTGACGCGTTTCAAGCTCGATGGCTTCCGGTTCGATCAGGTGACGGGTTATGACAATCCCCATTTCCCGCAAGAGGGTGCGCCCAAACTGGTCGCCGATCTGAAGCAGTATGCACAAGAGCAGCATCTCAGCAACGTGTCGTTCATTCTGGAGGACGATTGGGGCTACCAGGTGATTCAAGACGCGAACAAGATTCAGCCCACCGGCGCCTGGTTCGATCAGTCTCGTTCTGCTCCCTTCGGCATCTTCACGGGTTACGCCGTCACCGGGCAAGTCAACTCGCAGTACATGCGCGTCCTGAATGCGGCCCGGGATTTTGACTCTTCCATCTGCCCCACCATCTATATCGAGAACCACGATCACGGGACGGTTACGTGCCGGCTCGGGTCGCGAGACCGCTGGTACAAAGCGCAGCCCTATATGATCGCCCTGGCTACCTGTTCCGGCACCGCGCTCATTCACAACGGCCAGGAATGGGGACAGGTCGAAGATCTTTGGGAAGACGATTCGAATGCTCCACCCCAGTTCAGGCGCGTCCAGCCACGTCCGCTCCGCTGGGCGGAGTTCGGTGATGCGATTGGCCAGACAATGCGAGATCAGTACAGTTTCCTCATGAACCTCCGACTGCAACACAAAGGGCTCCGCTCCCCCAACTTCTATCCGGACGACTACGACTTGAACTGGCACAATTTCTCGCCAGATGGCTATGGCATCGATGAGCAGCGGCAAGTGATCATTTATCACCGCTGGGGCGATGCCGGAGACGGCAGGTTGGAGCGATTCATGGTGGTGCTGAACTTCTCCGACGCGACGCAATACCTGGACATCCCACTCTCGATAAACGGCCAGTGGACTGACCTTCTGAACGGAAACGCGGTCGTCACCACACAGGACTACCACCTGCACAACTATCCCGTTCCTTCAAATTGGGGCTGCGTGTTTTGGCAGAAATAAACCTCCCGAAGCCTTCGATCACGTTGTTGTGATCGAAACGTTAGAGAACACCATCGTGCTGTAACTAGTTTGTGATTTCGAGATTCTATCCTCTTGTTAAACAGATGCTATTACACTCAAGAGGAGGATGTCATGGACTACACAGGATTGGATCAAGATCGTGAACGTTTGCTACGTGCTGGATGGAAGCTAACAGAAATAAACCGGTTATATCGTTTTCGGTACAAATATGTGCAAACCCACATAGATCAGGCCGACATGGACATCCGACATCTGGAGTTTATACGCTGGTTGGTTCTCAGGGGTAGGCTCGCAGGCTAGCAAGCTTTTTTCTCAAGAAACTCGGCAGGAGTCCTTTTTCTGCAGGCTGGTAGAAGGGAATACTGTGGAATTGTGGGTCAACTACGATGGTCTGGGATTATCTCATTGGTTGAGTAATCCCAGGCCATCTTATTGCAACAATGATTATTTTTACCTCTGTACAAAAACTAGCAAATGCATGTAGAATAGACGAGAAGCAGCGCGAGGATGGTCTCCAGGAGGATTGGAGAAGAGGGATATGGTAGATGAGACCACGTCCAGAAAGCTGACTTGATTTTGAATAGGGATGAGGGAAGTAAGACGTGCAGACACCCAATCAGATGATTACGCTCTTGATTTCATGTCCAGACCAACCAGGAATTGTAGCGGCTGTCTCTCAATTTATCTTTGAGCATGGTGGCAACATCTTCCAATCCGACCAGCACTCCACGGACCTGCATAATGGCACCTTCTTCATGCGGGTCAGTTTTACCGAAGATAGTTTCAGGCTCGGCCAGCCTGACCTCACCAGCAAGTTTGCTCCCATCGCTGAGGCGTTCCACATGCATTGGAGCGTCTATTACTCACGGCATCGCAAGCGAGCGGCTCTGCTGGTGTCAAAGCTGGACCATTGCCTGACGGACCTGCTCTGGCGTTGGAGTAGTGGTGAACTGGCGATGGATATCTCCTGTATTCTCAGCAATCATCCAGACCTGGAGCCGATTGCGCTGCGCTACCACATTCCTTTCTATCATTTTCCCATCCAGAAAGACCATCGCCTGGCCGATCAGATGCGTATGCTCGAGTTCCTGTGCGGCAAAGTAGATTTCCTGGTTCTCGCCCGCTATATGCAGATCCTGGCGCCCTGCCTGGTGAACGCCTATCCGCACCAGATCATCAATATCCATCACAGCTTTCTCCCGGCGTTTATCGGCGCGAATCCGTATCAGAAGGCGTTCGAGCGTGGCGTCAAGATCATTGGCGCGACCGCGCATTACATCACCGAGAATCTGGATGAAGGGCCGATCATTGCACAGGATGTCATACATTGCAACCACCGCGATACGCTTGATGACCTGATCCGAAAGGGGCGCGACGTGGAACGGAGGGTGCTAGCCGAGGCTGTGCGCTTACACACGGAAGAGCGTGTGCTGGTGTATCAAAACAAAACGATCGTGTTTTAGTACGGTTCTCTCACGAGAGGGCGAAGCCGCCGCGAGGCGGCAGAGGGAGGTTTTAGCTCACCTCTGGAACGCCTTGTCTTGAGAGATAGGATATGCCCTCGCTCAATTTAAAACGCAGTCCGTAAAACTGTACGAGCAGGAGATGTAGGGGCTCCATGTTCGCCTTCACCAGAGATCGTCAGCGTACCCCTTGCAACAGCCAGGCCCGCTTGCGTCGTGAACAATGCCTCATTCAGCGTGCTACCATTGGGGGAACTGGCGACTACAAACAGCGGGAAGGCCTTACCGTTTGAGAAAGAGGTTGAGATGTAGTCGCCAACCATATAGCCGCTGGTTGTATTGGCCAGCCATGACAGGTTCATGGGCGTGGAGGTAAGGGTGGTTTCCGTTGACCAGGTTGTACCGCCATTGGTCGATGAAACGAAACCAGCCTCCAACTGGCAGGTCGTGGCAGTGCAGTTCGCATCTGGGTAATAGTAGAATGCCAGCGCGAGATGAGCAGTATTAGCGGAGGTGGAGGAATCAACAGCTATGCCGGGAATGAAATGATCGACATTGCTGCCGACGGGATCGATGGGTATGCGCTGTGCCTGTGACCATGTCGTTCCACTGGTCGAGGTGCTCAGAACGATATCGTTGGCGTTGCAACCGCTTTCAAAACGACAGTCCTGCCAGACAACGTAGGCTTTCCCGGCGCCATCTATCTCGGCGGAAGGAAGAGGTTCGGTGCGAATGCTGGCTACCTGGTGATCCGTTTGAGAAGCGATCGTCACACTGCTTTTCCAGCTTGCGCCACCGTTGGTAGAAGTGAAGGCTGCAATGCTTGTATTTGAGCTTAGGAAAGGGACAATCACCGTGCCGTTTGGTTGAACGAGGGGCTGTCCTCCCAGGCCAGAGACGCTATCAGCTGTTGCCTGTCCCGCGCTCCACGTGGCTCCTCCATCGCTTGAGGTACTCATCTGTACCAGGTTACTATTGGATGTAATATCCCATTCAATATAGCAATGTCCATAATATGCGCTGGTGGATGTATTGTCACAGACAATCCAGCCCTTGTCAAAAAAACCACCATTCGCATTTGCTACCACAGAAGGAGGGTTCCAAGTGAGTCCACCGTCAGCAGAGGTGCTCGCCAGAACGGCTGTCCCAACCGGAGTACCAATGCCGTTAGTGATGGCGAGCGAAGAGATCATCCACAGCTTGTGAGCGGCGTCGTAGGCCACTGAGGGATCGCTGACGCGGTCGTACTGGCCAGCTGGTGTAGCATAGACTGTCGTGCCAGGCAGGAAGCCACTTTTCCACGTTGTGCCGTTGTTGGTGGAGGTCGCCCAGCCGATATTCGAGGAGCCACCGTCGGTGAAACGGCCAACCTGGGTCGCTGCCACTATAGTTGAGCCTTTGGCGTAGCTGTCCGGCTCGACTTCGGTCTGGTGCTGGCTCGTTGTATTGGTGTAAGGATCGCTACTTAGCTGCCGAAGAGAAACTCCAGTCGCGGCTGCTGTGGTTGCCGGGGACGCAGGGGACGCAGGTACTGCCGATGTGAGTGCAAAGGTGAAGACCAGCGCCAGCATGAGAGTGGCAGTGGTGAACCAACGAGAGCGAGAGAGGAAAGACATACGTACATACTCCTTACAATACAATGAAAAATTCCAGGGGTGGGATGCGCAAGCGCTCTTTTCAATAGGGTGTTGTTGATAAAGAACGCTTGCTTTTTGTGTATTCGCTTTTCCGTGGTAAGTACTTTCATTGATGGAGTATCATGACAGGTATCACTCGTCGGTTCGCACACGGAGATGCACGGAAAAAGAAGGGAATAAGACGCGGGCCATTACTCGGACCAGGGGGTTATGGGTTTCGGCATCAGCTCGTCGTCCACGTAGATCGCATCCACTCGCTCGTTGAAAAAACTGAGTAGTCCATCGATCGGCGAACAGGCGGGGAGCGGTTCGCGATAACACCACACGATGTCCTTGAAGATTCTCCCGCCGGCCCTGGCTGACCAGTAGGATGCCTTGCCTTTGTAGGGACAGCGAGTGGTGGTCTCAGTAGCCTCCAGCAGTTCCATGCGAATATCCTGCTCAGGGATATAGTAGCGCGTCGGGAGACCTGTTTCGAGTAACAGCCGAGGATGATGGGTATCTGCTATGGTTTCGCCGCCCAGGATAACGCGAACATGACGGGAACTGATAAGGATATCCACTCGTTTGTAGGGGTCGCGTGCGTGAGCGAAGACCTGCTCATCCTCTTCATACCAGGCGTCCATTTGATCCCAGTAAAAGGCTATGTAGCCCTTGACCTGCGGCCCGTCGGGCAACGGGTTGAGATAGCTCCACGCGGCATTCTCTGCAACGCGGTCGCCGACCCGTATAGTCCAGTAGGATGCATCCCCTTTGAGGGGTGAATTGGTGTGGTGATCAGTCGCCTCCAACACATCCTTGCGTACATCTTCAAGTGGGAAGTAGTAAACGGGCAAACGCCCATACTCTTGCAACCGCATCACATGCTTGCTATCAGCGATTGTGATCCCGGCGAAGATCACACGCACCCGTCTCTGGCTGTCTTCCCAGCGAAACTGCTGTCCCTGGCTGATTGCGGGCGTCGCTGCCGGACCAAGAAATAGATCTTCAAGCACTGGTTTCATGTTATTTTTCCTTTCGGTACTTTCGATGCGTGCCAAGTACATGAAAATATTGAAAACCAAGGACTTGTGCAAAAAATGTTCCAGGCGAACATTTGAAGCGCCTTCATAATAGAGCAATTTGCCTGCTTCAGCAAGATATCGCCTCTTTGTAGCGGCGAATTGCAGCTATATGCTCTTGAGGCGACTTGAACCCCGCACCCATAGTGTTAAGGGAGATATGTGTCGCCCCCAGCGCTCGCCATCCATCTGTCTTGCGGATCCATTCGTCAAGATCACCCTCGCTTGCATTCACGCGCGCCTCGATGCCTACTGCGCTGGGATCGCGGCCCGCTTCTATGATATATCTACGCAGGCGCTCGAGGACCTCGCGCATCTGGTGGTCAGGTTTCCCCTGGGGAAACCAGCCATCACCAAGGCGCGCAGTACGCCGCAGCAACGCATCCACTCTCCCACCTATCCATACAGGAATTGAGCGACGTACGGGCAGGGGATTGAGACCCGCTTCAGTAATGGTATGGAATTGACCTTTGTAGCTGATAGTCTCATGGCTCCAAAGCAGGCGCATCACCTCTATCTGCTCTTCTACAACGCGCCCTCGCGTCCGGAAGTTCATGCCAAGGGCCTCGTACTCCACCGGATTCCAGCCTACGCCTACACCAAGGCGTAACTTTCCGCCAGTGAGCACGTCTACCTCTGCCGCCTGCTTGGCGACCAGCGCGGTTTGCCGCTGCGGCAAAATGATGACAGCAGGGACCAGTTCCAGGTGTGTCAGCGCCGCGAGGTAGCCGAAGAGCACGAACGGTTCGTGGAACATGTCCCGCTGGGTATAGCCTCGCCAGCCTGGCCGGTGAGTGGGGTCCGCGCCCAGGACGTGGTCAAACGCGACGAGATGACTGTAGCCCAGTCCTTCTGCAGCCTGCGCGTAGTCGCGAACAGCCAGCGGGTCTGCACCAATCTCGGTTTGTGGAAATGTGACGCCTATCTGCAAAGTGGGATATCTCCTGATCTAGTGCTATGTTCTTTTTTCTTATAGCCTTGCTACCATAGATGATGGACTTGAGGGCGGATGTATGTATCGTAGATCTCTTGTATACGTCGCATCGTTTCATCGCTCAGCGGGGGGAGGGTTGCCGCGTGCACGTTATCCTGGGCTTGCTCAGGGCTCCTGGCCCCGGGGATGGTGCTGGTGACCTCGGGGAACATGAGTATCCAACGCAAGGCGAACTGTGCCATGGAGGCGCCCGGCGGTACAAGCGGGCGCAGTTCCTCAACTGCACGTAACCCTATCTCATAGTCAACGCCTGAAAAGGTCTCTCCTCGATCGAACGCTTCTCCATGGCGGTTGAAGTTGCGGTGATCGTTCGGGGCAAACTGCGTCCGAGCATTGTACTTGCCGGTCAGCAATCCACTTGCCAGTGGGACGCGAGCCAGGATACCGACGTGGCGCTCACGCGCAGCGGCAAAGAACTGTTCTGCCGGTTTGAAACGGAACATGTTGAAGATGATCTGTACACTCTGGACGTTGGGATAGGTGATCGCTTTGAGCGCCTCGTCAACGCGCTCGACGCTCACGCCGTAGAAGCGAATTTTGCCTTGCTGCACCAGGTCGTCGAGGATGCCAAAGACTCCGGGCATATCATACACTTCAGACGGCGGGCAGTGGAGTTGGAGAAGGTCGAGCGCTTCAGTCTGCAGATTTTGCAGGCTTCTCTCGACAAAGCCTGTCAAGTTCTGACGGTTATAGCCACTCGCAATGTGGGGGTTGAGCCGCCGTCCCGCTTTGGTCGCAATGATCACCTGCTCGCTGCGAGCCTCGCGCACCTGGGCGATCAGTTGCTCCGAATGTCCATCACCGTAGACGTCAGCGGTATCAATAAAGTTGACACCCAGATCGATGGCCTTGTGAAGGGCTGCCAGCGAAGTTTTGTCATCCGTAGTCCCCCAGGCATCTCCGCCGATGCCCCAGGCTCCAAAGCCGATTTCCGAGATGTTCCAGCCAGTGCGGCCAAAAGCGCGATACTCCATTTAACGTGCTCCTCTCTTTATCAAGTACTCGCCAGATTTGGTCAGGTATGTCTTTGCTGGTTACGTATGCCATGTCGGGTATACCGCACGGCTGGCAACCAGCTAACCGGCTAACAAACTTAAACTGAAATTGATTTGCTCTCTTTAGCTGATAACGTCGCGAGAATGCTTTGCACTTCTTGCTCTGCTTGATTCACGTCTCCTGCCAGGATCAGGCCCATGGGGTTTTTCGCCATGCGGCAAATTACTCTCGTTCCATCCCTCTGTAAAACACTATCTCTATCGGCGATACACGCTCTCACAACCTGTGGATCCAGCTTGCCAGGTAAAGGATATTTATCAAAGGTACATATCCCTTTCTGGATCACTTCCTTCATATTGTATATGGTCTGCTCTTTTCTGTTAGCTCCCAATACGGTCATTATAGCATCAGTATAGTTTGTCCAGCGTGGATTGCATTCTGCAAGATAGTGAAGATGGTGCGCTGCTAACTGTTTTCTTCTCTTCTGTACCCTTTGTTCCATTGCTCCAGGAATCATGATATCCAGGTTGGCTACTCCTCGGATGGAAGCAAAGTTGACATCGCACTTCTGGGCCGTCTTCCGCAAAAACATGTCAAAAAATGCTGCCGTCTGCTCTTCATATTGTTGTTGTAGGCGCTGCAGATGGGGATTCTTGGGAAGATACGTGCTTGTTCCAACGCATGCTTTACTACCTTCCTTTTGCAGCTGACCATTCCACCCAAGCGACTCTACGTGATCATCCATTATTACGACGGACATGCCAGGAGAATCCTCGAAGTCTATATAGCGACTGATCACTATTCTCGTTTCTTTCTGCGGATTCATGGTATCAGCCAGGTGTTGCTGTGATAGGGCTAGCGCCTCTTGCCAATGAGCACAGCACAGGGCATGTTCGGCTTCCCCGTTTGGTACGACGATGACACCATGATGGTTTTCATAGACAAGGCAACAGCCGAAATTGCCATCTGACTCAGCAGTGCGGAGCATCACTCCCAGGGGGTAGGCTGCTGCTACATTTGCATACCGGTATATTTCCTCTACATTTGAGAGGAATGCTGCTGCTGCTTTGGGAAGATCATAGATATGTGTGACAGTATAGTCAGGAGGGCAAAATCCTGCCAGTTCAAACTCTTCAGCGAGTTGATAAAAATTCGCTTTATTTTTAAGCGCATGAGTCATTTTTCCGGGGAGGCCCCAGGGTTGAGCTCCTAGAGCATCCATGATGCTGGCCTCAGTCTCAGGAACGTTGATGTAAGGCACTACTAGAGGTGCCGGACCCGCTGTGATCTCTTGTTCCGCTCTGAGTTCGTCAAGCGTCTGAGGAGCTATAGTTTTACCAAAGAGCTGACTGAGATAATACAGGTGCGCGTGAAGGTCTGTTGAGTGCTGAACGATGAGCACGCGTATGTTCCCAGCATTCAACGGAAGGTGTCCACATCTTTCCCCGTAGTGATGCTCCACGTATTTGACTATCGTCTCATTAGAGGCGCGCAATACACCGCTTCCTACATTATGGAAGCCTATCCCCAGTTTTGTTGGTACAGGTGATTCGAATAAAGTTGTATCCAGGATATTCATAGCTGTTAAATCAACACCGTTTCCTGCCGGCCTGTGCTTTTCACTATGCTCTCAGCCATCCAGTACATCAGACCATTGTAAAAGCGTCAGTAAAAGTTGAATGTGATCTGAGACAACGCGCAAGGCAGCATTCTTACTTCAGGACGATAATATACGCAATGAACGGGTGCTGTCAATAAAGAGGACTGTTTATGGACTACCAGAATCACCAAAGAAGGAAAAAGAAAGTCGTCCCAATTCTGTCACGTTTATGCTATAACTACGACTATAATATTACATTATCTAAAGCAGAGAGCAAGAGATGCAACAACAAGACGAATGTAAACAATCGGACAATGCGGGTGCTGCGCTCTATCAACGCTATGCAGGAAGCATCTTTGCCTACGCGAGACTTCACACGTCCACATGGGAGGACGCGGAAGACCTCACCCTTGAGGTCTTTACGGCAGCACTGGAGCAGAAGAGCCTCTCCTGGCTGAAGGAGAAACAGCAGTTGGTCTGGCTGCGGCGCGTTGCTCAGAACAAACTCGTGGACCGCTATCGCCGTTCTCATCACGTCTCTCTTCTCCCTTTAGAGCAGGTGGTAGAGACCCTGCGGGCCGAAGAGGCTCTGGCACCTGAACAGGTCGTTGTACGACGCGAAGAACTGGAGCGGCTCTCGAGCGCCGTTGGGAAGTTACCTCCCCTGCAACAGCAGGTCCTTCAACTGCGCCTGGGTGATGGTCTCCGCTTTGCTGAGATTGCTGTCTTGCTCGACAAACGCGAACCAGCGGTTCGAAAGCTGTACTCGCGCACGCTGGCGCTTCTGCGAACAATCTACGGACAACACTAGATGAGGAACGGTGTTATGGCAAATACGAATGAATTTGCTCCTGAAGAGCTGGATGAGCGGAACCAGCGTCTCATCCGGGACCTCCGTCGCCTGTACCCCACCAGGACTCAGGTAGCCCGGCAGCTCGCACGGGTACAGCAACGTCTCTTCCACAGCAGTGATATGACGCTACACGGGGATGTAAGCCACCGACCACAGTTGTTGTCGCTGGGGACGCAGCAGACAAAGACCAGTACGGTGAGCTGGCAGAGAAGGGTCTGGCCGCGTCATCTCAGCATGCTCGCAGCAGCCGTCTGTGCAGCCCTGCTGGTTGGATCGCTGATTCTGGTGCTGCATTTGGCCCGTCAGAACTCCACTGGTGTGCCGGGTTCGTCATCGGATCAACCTAAAAACGTCATATCGCTGCACATGATCGACGCGACCAATGGATGGGCCTTAACAGCGAACGCGGTGCTGCGTACGACCGACGGGGGAAGCCACTGGACGAATATCACACCGCCGCACACCTCATTCAGCCAGGGAAGTGTCGCTGATTTCCATTCGGCTTCCCTGGCATGGGTCGCCACAGGACAAACGAATGCGGCAACGGTACTCATCTTGCGGACGACGGATAGTGGACAAACCTGGCAGCAATCAATGGTTCAAGCCTCCTTCGTAAGGCAGATGACCTTCATTGATGCCCAGCATGGCTGGATCCTCTCAGGGAAGGAAAACGCAGCCGGAGCAGCAGCAGAGACAGTCAGCGTATTCCGGACGACGGATGGTGGGCAGACCTGGCAGAGCATCTCTACTGCCCTGTTTGCGGATGCGACTCCTCCTGGTCATCTTCCCTACGGTGGGCAGAAGTCAGGGATACGCTTTCTGAATACGACCACGGGATGGGTGACCGGAACCGTGACGATGAATGAGCTCGCCTGGCTCTATATCACCCATGATGGGGGCCAAACCTGGTACCAGCAGATGCTGCCAATGCCTTCGGGTGTCCCGACTGCTCAACTCACCATTCTGCCACCCACGTTTTTCTCGGCAACTGATGGCATTCTTCCCGTCAGGTTTACTGATCTCATAACGGGCAAGGGCCTCGCCACGGTGATCTACGCGACGCATGATGGAGGGATGACCTGGAAGCCGACCTCGCCTGTGCCTGTTGCCCTGAGCACGTCAAACTTCCTCAACATGGGTCAGGGGTGGATGACCGACGGAACCGCCCTATTCAGAACGAACGATGGGGGGCAGCACTGGATCAGGCTTGCTGCCAACACGAACTTCACGAACGTCACCCAACTCGACTTTGTGTCGGATGCCATTGGATGGGCCGTCCGCAATCGAGGCAATGGTTCCTCTCTCCTTCTCAAGACGATAGATGGGGGACAGACCTGGGCTTAGGTCGTTAGCTGATCTTTTTCCGCATTGACTGTACCTGCTTTGATGGCCTGGAAAGAGTCCTGGCGCTGCTGCATCGCGGGAAAGTGGATGAGTGGTACAATATTGGTCATCAATTGTTCTTTCAATAAGGGAGAAATATCATGAAAAAAGTTCGCTGGGGCGTCCTGGGCACTGCCAATATTGCTACCGGAAAGGTTCTTCCCGCGATGCAGCAGGGCACGTACTGTGACATTACCGCCATCGCTTCACGCTCGCTGGAAAAAGCGCGGGCCGCTGCAACGCAACTGGGTATCCTGAAGGCTTATGGCTCGTATGAGGAACTACTGGCTGACCCCGAGATTGACGCGATATATAATCCCCTGCCTAACCACCTGCATGTACCCTGGTCGATCAAGGCGCTGCAGGCGGGCAAGCATGTGCTCTGCGAAAAACCGATAGCCTTGAGCGCTGCCGAGGCGCAGGCGTTGGTCGATGTCGCCAAACAGAATCCGCACCTGAAGGTGATGGAAGCGTTCATGTATCGCTTTCACCCGCAATGGCAGCGCGCCCGGCAACTGGTCCACGAAGGAAAGATCGGGAAATTGCGAACGATCCAGTCATTCTTCTCGTACTATCTTGATGATCCGCACAACGTGCGCAACAGAGCCGACACCGGCGGCGGGGGCATGCTGGATATCGGCTGCTATACGATTTCGCTGGCGCGATTTATTTTTGGCGATGAGCCCAGGCGCGTCTTCGGCATTGTAGAGTACGATCCGCAGTACATGGTTGATCGGCTCGCCTCGGGCGTAATGGATTTCGAGCTCGGAACCTCAACCTTCACATGTGGGACGCAATTAGCGTCATATCAACGGGTCAACATCTTCGGTACCGAGGGCCGGGTTGAGATCGAGATTCCCTTCAACGCTCCCCACGATCGGCCTTGCAAAATCTGGCACCAACAGGGAGACGAGGTCGAGGAGATCTTGCTGGATACCTGCAACCAATATACCATCCAGGGCGATCGGTTTTCACAGGCGGTGCTCAATGACAGCGATGTACCAACGCCGATCGAAGATGCCGTCGCCAATATGAAGGTGATCGAAGCAATTTTCCGCAGCGCGCAGAGTGGTACGTGGGTTTGAGATGCATCCCTCAGCGTGTCCTCCATTTTTGGAGTCCCTTGCATTCATACACGGGGAGGAATACAATGGCTGTCCGCAGACAGAGCAATCTTCACACTTTTTCTCTTGACAATATTGTGTGAACCTGCTACACTGAGCCTATGAAACAGCTCATCATCGCCAAACTCAAATTGCAGACGACATCAGGACAATTCCAGGCACTGCGGGCCACACAAATGGCCTATCGTGACGCCCTGAACGCTGTCAGTCGATACGCTTTTGAGCATGGCAAGATGAGTA
>WNGE01000392.1_pt1 | contig 56601 bp, 47 predicted proteins | sample 5400651 | NCBI WGS metagenome assembly WNGE01 (sample SAMN13153370, study PRJNA577476) | soil metagenome | isolation source: 60 cm soil or saprolite under grassland replicate 2 | place: USA:California | collected 2016-06-15 | reverse complement strand
CGGCACCATCGCGGGCCGGGCAGGGGGAGCTGCCGGCGGGGACGGGGGCGGGGGCGGGGGCGGGGGCGCTGTCGCGGTGTCAAGGCCGGGTCCGCGGTACACCAGTGCGCCGGTGTTCGTCTTGATCTCTGCCGCGTTGCCGCCGCGTTCGAGGAATCCGACGACCGTCGGCAGACTCTCCCCGCCGCCCTCGGCGACCGACGCACCGGAGTCGATATCGCACTGGTGTTCGCCGGCGACGACGACCTCCGCCAGTGCGATCGGGATCGGGTCGATGGCGGCGAGGAACGCACCCGCTAACGGCGTCCGGCTGACACTGTCTGTCAGCTGCCCGCGGACGCTCTGCGCGGCCGCAGGTACTGCCATAACCAGGAGCAGCGCGGCTAGCCTTGCTCCCACCAGCGGAATCGTTGCGGCTCGAGCTTGGCGAGCCGGTACAGGTTGCGGGCGAATCGCCCGACAAACAGTGCCACCATGCCGGTCAGCAGCACGCCGAGCGTCCAGTTCGCCAGGACGTCGATCGGCACGGGCAACGGGGAACGCCATCCGGTGGTGACGTACGCCGCGGTATTCAGAAGAATGAGGATCAGGCGCACTTCGGTCGGGCCGATGCGCCCGTAGGAAATCTTGAACACGCCGAACACGGTGGATTCGAGGTAGACGTTGATCGACATCGCGAGATACACGACGACGATCCCGAGGGCGAGGCCCAGGTACACGTAGGGAGACAGGCCGATGCCGAGGCCGATGACGGCGGTGGAGAACGCGTCCACGATGTGGTCGAGGTAGTAGCCGTACTTGGGTCGCTGCGTGCCGCGCACGCGCGCCAGCGTGCCGTCGAGGCTGTCGCCGAGCCAGTTGACCACGAGCATCACGCTCGCGCCCCAGAGCCAGGCCGGACTGTAGTTCGTGAGCGCGTAGGCGGTACCCGTGCCGACGGCGCCGATCACGCCGATCGCCGTGAGGTGGTTGGAGCGGATCGTACGGGGCACGCGCCGCGCGAGGTACTGCAGCACGGGCTGTTCGACGCCCGCCAGCAGGAACGTCATTTCCCGCTTGCCGGTCACTGGTGCTCCGTCCACGATTCGGTCTTCACGTCGGCGAGTACGGATTCCAGGGGATTGAGTTGCAGCGATTTCGGCATCCCGGGCAGACGGATCGTGGCGTCGGTCGTGGGGCCTTTGACGAGGATCCGCACGATCCCCTCGCCCTCCGGGAGCGTGATCAGGACCGGGACGTACATCTTGAAGGTCTCAGGGACGTCGCTTTGGCGGACACGGAGGTGCGCCACGAAGCCCGCGCTATCGGGCACGACATTGTAGGAGAAGGTGTAGGTCGGCACCGCGGTACCGTAGACCCACTCGTCGAAGAACCAATCCATCGGTTGCCCGACGGCTTTCTCGACCATGCGCTGGAAATCGACGGTCGAGGCGCGTTTGCCGCGGTAGGTCTCGTAGAAGGTGCTCATCATGGTCTGGAAGCGATCTTCGTTCATGGTACGCACGTTGAGCAGCAGGTTGCGCAGCATGTGGACCACCCAGGCGCCCTTCTTATACGTGATCAACTGGTAGTCGCCACGCCAGCTCTCGGCCGCCCGGTAGCCGATACCGATCGGCGCGGCTTTGGCACGATCGCGGCGAATCTCTTCGCGCGCGCGCCGCAGCGCCTTCAAGTACTTGTCGTTGTTGTTGAGCACCATCTGCATGTACCACATGCCGGAGAACTCGGAGAACCCTTCCGCCAGCCACGCATCCCGGTAGCCCGCGGGCTCGACGCCGATGCCCCACCATTGATGCGCCATTTCGTGCGCCCGGAAGATCTCGTCTTCCCCGTCCGTCCGGATGCCCAGGAATGTGATCCACGAGAGGTGAATCATTCCCGGGAATGCCTGGCCGTGGTAATACGGTGTCTCGGTTGCGAAATAGTGCTGGAAGAGCGGCGTGCCATACATCTTGGTGAAGAAGGAAAGGCTGCCGGCGACGTCGGCGCCGACGGATTCCTGCGGGTTGCGCGCCGAGACGATCACTCGGCGGATGCTTTGATGCGCGTCGGCGTTGACTTGCACCGTCACCGGCGGAATCCGGGGATCACGAATCTCGAGCTCGTCGAACTTGCCGATGTTGAATGACACCTGCCGCGTAGGAGCTTCACTGGCCCAGCGCGTGGTCTTGACGTTGCCGGTCGTGCTCGAGTCCACCAGCCGACCGATCGTCGCAAACTGGAAATTCTTCGGCGTGTGAAACGTCATCGTGACTGGTGTGCTTTGTACAAAGCTGTAGCGCGGAAACCAGGTGCTCGTGGCTTTGATGTACGCCCATCCGTCGAGCATGATCCCCAGCTCGCGCTTCATGTCCGCCGTAATCCCGAGGTCCTCGAGCGCCGATCCGAACCCGATGAGCCCGCCGTGGTAGACGAAGCGCAGGTTGACCGTATCTCCTGGGGCGACCGGTCTGGGAAAACGGACCCACAGCGCCGGTTGCCGCTCGCGCCGGTAAAACGTGAGCGGCGTGCCTGTGTCCGTCGTGACGGAGTCGACCTCGAGCTCGCTGTAAAGCTCGAAGCTTGCCCACTGTTGCCGGTCCTGCCGCCCGATCAGCCGTTCCGTGACGCGCGCCGAGAATTTGTAATTGCCATCGATGCTCGCATCGACGTCGTGTCCATCCACGATGAGTGACTCGGGCTGCTTCGCGGCGACGGAGACATTGTTCACGAGGTCCTCGGCGCGTTGAAACTGACAGACGGTTTCCGTTCTTTGCCCCTGCATCTTGCCGCGGCGGTAGAGCGCCACTTCCTCCGCGCGCGTCGGATCGAATTCGAACATGACGCTCTCGCCGCGGGAGCGCTTGACGTAGGCCGCGAAGTATCCGGTGGTGGTGTTGTTGAGCAGCGCCGCCATCAGGCTTTCAGTGGCGCTGTGACCGCTGCCGTCCACGATATAGTCGAGCGCGTCGCCGACCGGCCCGAGCGCCGGTCGCAAGTCGGCGGCGCTGGGTGGTCCCCGGCCGAACTGCAACGACCGCCCCAGCTCAGGCTGTGTTGAATCGGCGAAGATGAAGACGGCGGCGGTGATCGGCCCGCTGATCGTGGAGTCGCCCATGACGCGCTGCAGATTGAACTGCTCGACCGTCAGCGGCGGGACAAAAGACATCGATCCACGGCCCGTGAAGACGACACCCACGATGCGGCCGGCCACCGGGGTCAGCAGGTAGGCGGAACCCGAATCGAGCCGCAGCTCCATCACGTCGCGTCGCAGCACCAGCCCGCTGACCGGTGCGACCGCGTCGGGCTGCGGCGCGAGGCGCTTGATCTGCTCGTAGACGGTGTCGTACGCGGTCTGCGTCGAGGTGACAGCGAGGACAAAGCCGAGGACGCCATGCATGTGGGCTCCCGACCGGAGGGTTAAGTCAGCGGAGGGCACAGGATTCGAACCTGTAAGGGCTTGCGCCCGCCGGTTTTCAAGACCGGTGCCTTAGCCATTCGGCCAGCCCTCCCAACGTTTCAATAACCTACTCTCGCGGGCAACGAGTCCATAGCGAGACCTTGCGGGCCTTCGTACTTCGGTATACGTTCGGGTCCCATTCCGAACAATAACGGGACCGGCCGATGTCGATTTCCCGCGTTTTTTTTCGACGTACTAGCAGAACACCGTGGAACCGGCGCGTGAAACGTCCCGTTACGTTCAGGTTGTCGCGTCGGTTCACTTTACCGAGAAGAAAATTGCGCGCATGAAACTCTCCGATACCGCCATTCGACGCCCCGTCCTCGCCAGCATGCTGTCGGCCGCGCTGGTGCTCTTCGGGGTCATCGGCTACACCCGGCTCTCGGTGCGAGAGCTGCCCGACATCGATCCTCCGATCATCTCGGTCACGACGGTGCTCCCCGGCGCGAACGCGCAGGTGGTGGAGACCGCCGTCACCGACGTGCTCGAGGAGGAGCTGTCGACGATCCAGGGCATCCGGACGCTGAGCAGCCAGTCGTCGGAGCAGACGAGCAACATCACGCTCGAGTTTACGCTCGACCGGCCGGTGGACGTGGCGGCGCAGGACGTGCGCGACAAGGTGTCGCGCGTCCGCGGGCGCCTGCCGGTCGACGTGCTCGAGCCGGTGATCGCCAAGCAGTCGGCCGACGCGCAGCCGTTCTTCTGGCTCGCGCTGTCGAGCGACAACTACGACCTGATGCAGCTGTCCGACGTCGCGGACCGGCTGGTGAAGGCGCGGCTGCAGAGTCTGCCGGGCGTCGGCAGCGCGGCCATCTTCGGCGAGCGGCGCTACTCGATGCGCGTGTGGGTCCAGCCGGAGGCGTTGTCGGCGCGCGGGCTCACCGTGCAGGACATCGAAAACGCCATCGCCGCGCGCAACGTCGAGATTCCGGCGGGCCGGATCGAGTCGACCCGGCGCGAGTTCTCGGTCCGCTCGCTCGGCGAGCTCAAGACGCCGCAGGAATTCGGGGAGATGGTGGTGGCGAGCCAGGGGACGCAGCTCGTCAAGCTCAAGGACGTGGCCCGTGTCGAGCTCGGGCCCGAGGACGACCGCTCCATCTTCCGCTGGAAGGGAACGCCCTCGGTCGCGATCGGCGTGGTGCGGCAATCGAAGGCGAATCTCATCGACGTGGCCAGGCGCATTCGTGCGGAGCTCCCGGCCATTCAGCAGACGCTGCCGGTCGGCGTCAGGCTCGAGAGCGCGTTCGACGGATCGGTGTTCGTCACGCACTCGATCGACGATGCGCGCCTCACCCTGCTCATCGCGGCGATCCTCGTCGTGTTGATCATCTTCGTCTTCTTGCGCAACGTCCGCGCCACGATCATCCCCGGACTCGCGATCCCGGCGTCGATCATCGCGACGTTCGCGATCATGTATTTCCTCGGCTTCTCGATCAACAACTTCACGCTGCTCGCGCTGACGATCGCGATCGGCATCGTGGTGGACGACGCGATCATCGTGCTGGAGAACGCGTTCCGGCATCAGGAAGAGCTGAATGAATCACCCGAGCAGGCCGCGGTGAGCGGCACGAACGAGATCGGATTCGCGGTCATCGCGACCACGATCGCGCTGGTGGCGGTGTTCAGCCCGCTCGCGTTCCTGACGGGCACCGCGGGCCGGCTGTTGAGCGAGTTCGGCATCGCCGTCGCGGGGGCGGTCGTGATCTCGGGGTTCGTCGCACTGACGCTCACGCCGATGCTGTGCGCCAAGATCCTGCGCATGCAGCATCAGCACGGCAAGCTCTTCCAGCTATTCGAGCGTGGGTTCAACGCGCTGGCGGAGCGGTATGCGCAGCTGCTACGCCGCGCCGTCGATCACCGCGGTGCCGTCCTGCTCGGCACGCTCGGCATCGTCGCGGCTTCGGTCTTTGCGTTTCTGATTTTCCCGCCGACGCGGCTGCAGAACGAGCTGATTCCGGAAGACGATCGCGGGTTCTTCCTCGTCGTCGTCCGCGGACCGGAAGGCGCGTCGCTGCCGTACACCGACGGCTACGTGCGACAGGTCGAGCAAATCATCGGCCGCACACCTGGCGTCAATGGGTACTTCACGATCGTGGGCGGGTTCGCCGGTGGCGTGAACAGCGCGTTCGTCGGCGTCATCATGAAGGACTGGGGCGAGCGCAAAGCCACCGTCCAGCAGACGGTCGGCGGCCTGTTCCCGCAGCTGATGGGCATCTCCGGCGTGCTCGCGTTTCCCTACGCGCCGGGAGCGATCGGATTCTCGCAGCCGATTCAGTACGTCGTCCAGAACCCGGATTTCGCGAAACTCACCGACATCATGGGGCCGTTCGTCGGTCGCGCCTCGCAGATCAAGGGTCTGGCGAACGTCCAGACCGACCTGTTCGTGAACAAGCCGGAGCTGCGGGTGACGTTCGACCGGGACCGGGCTGAGGATTTGGGTGTGCCCGTCCGCGACGTGGCGAGCGCCCTGCAGACGTTCCTCGGCGGCCGCCGCGTCAGCACCTTCACGCGCAACGACAAGCTGTACTACGTGATGGTGCAGCTCGATCCCAAGGATCGCGCGACCCCGAGCGACATGCGGGGCATCTACCTGCGCGGCAAGAGCGGGCAGCTGGTGCAGCTCGACGCGCTGGCGAACGTCGAGGAAGGGGTCGGCGCGCGACAGATCAACCACTTCAACCGCATCCCCTCGTTCACGTTGTCGGCGTCGCTGCTGCCGGGGCTCGCGCAGGGCGAGGCGCTCGATTCGATCGATGCGGTCGCGAAACAAATGCTGCCGCCCGGGACCACGACGGCGCTCGCCGGAGAGTCGCGCGAGTACAAGGAGAGCGGGAGCGCGATCTACTTCGCGTTTGTGATCGCGCTGATCGTGGTGTTCATGGTGCTCGCCTCGCAGTTCGAATCGCTGCTCCATCCCTGGACGGTGCTCCTGGCCGTTCCGCTCGCGGTCACCGGTGCGCTGGCAACGCTGAAGGTGGTCGCGCTCTTGACGCCCACCTTCATCGGGCGGCTGCTGCACTTCTCCGGTGCGACGATGAACTTGTATAGCCAAATCGGGATGATTCTCCTGATCGGGCTGGTCAGCAAGAACTCGATTCTGCTCGTCGAGTACACCAACCAGCTGCGGGAGAAAGGACTCGATACCGTGGCGGCGGTCCTCGAGGCAGGCCGGATACGGCTCCGCCCGATTCTCATGACGTCGGTGGCGACGATCATGGGTGCGGTGCCGGTCGCCATTGGCGTCGGGGCCGGCTCTGCGTCCCGCAAACCGCTGGGCTACGCGATCGTGGGCGGCGTGTTCTTCTCGACCGCGCTGACGCTGTTCATCGTTCCGGTCGCGTACGTCATGATCGACAACGCGCTGCAACGCGCGCGCGGGCGGCGCGGTCGACTGGTCCCCGTGGCCGGGGAGGGCGACTGATGCTCGCCCTGTTGCTTGCGCTGCAGGGAGTCGTGCCGACGCAAGACTCGTTGCCGCAGATCACGCTGGTCGAAGCGCTGCAGCGCGCGGCGCAGCTCGATCCAAACTATGTGTCCGCGCTGGGACTGGTCGATAACGCCGTGTGGGCGCGTCGCAGTGCGTTTGCCGTGTTCGTGCTGCCCGCGGTCAACCTGAGCCTGCAAGCGCAGCGCGCCAATGGACTCAGCTTCGTCTTCGCCGGTGACACCATCTTCCTGGCGAAGACGGCGTGGACGGGGCAACTGAGCGCCCGGTACGATCTGTTTACCGGCGGCCAAAAGCTGGCGGAGCTGTCCCGCTCTGGTGCCGAGCTCGAAGGGGCGCATGCGAATGAGCTGCGGCAACGGTTCGCGACGGCGCTGCTCACCGAGTCAGACTTTTACGCGGTGCTCGCGAATACCGAGCTCGATCGCGTGGCGCGCGATCGGTTCCGCCGGGCGCGCGAGCAGCTCGGCGTTGCACGGGCCCGAGTGGTCTCGGGCGCCGCGGTGACGACCGATTCGCTGAACCTCCGTCTCGAGCTCAACCGCGCGCAGGTCGCACAGCTGCAGCAGGGATCGGCACTCCGGGTGGCGCGTCTCGAGCTCGGTCGCCGGGTCGGAGCGGCAGGAGCCGTCGATGCGGCACCGCTCGACACGGCTGCCGCGCCCGAGTTGCCCATCTCGCTCGCCGACGCCATTTCCCAGGCCGCGCGCCAGGGCCCTGAGTATCGCGTGGCGGCGGCCACCGAGCGCGCGGCCAGCGCCTCGTATCGGGCGGAGTTAGGCAACTACCTGCCGCACGCGTCGCTGACGTTCAACGCATTTACGTTCGACACGGCGTTCTTCCCGAAGCTGTTCAAGCCGACGAATTTCACGCTTGCGGTCTCGTTCCCATTGTGGAACAACGGCCAACGGGAGATTGCGCTCTCGCGCGCGCGGGTGAACAAGGATGTTGCCCGGGCCCGGCGGCAGGACCTGGATCGCGCGATCCAGCACGACGTCAGCGCGGCGTATGACGCCTACATGACCGCCCGCACGAGCGCCGAGCTGGCGAAGGAAGGGCTGACCATCGCGCGGGAGAGCTTCCGGGTGCAGCAAACGCGCTACCAAAGCGGCGCGACGACGATTCTCGATTTGCTCGACGCTGAAGTAAACCTGTCCCAGGCCGAGGCGGACCTCGTGCAAGCCCGCTATGGGACGCGACTCGCCCTCGCCGGCCTCGAGAGCATCCTCGGCAAGAGACTCTTCACCGATAAGGAAGCCCCGTGATGTCGTATCGTTCATTAGTTGTGTTGGTCGTGCTCGCGGCCGCGTGCAACAAGGCCAAGTCCGCATCACCCGGTGGTGCTCCCGGCGGCGGCATGCCGCCGATGCCGGCCGAAGTGGCGCTGGCGATTCACGACACCGTCGTCGACGCGATCGGCGCGACCGGGCAGATCGAGGCCATTCAGTCGGTCGATCTGCGGCCCGAAGTGGACGGGCGCATCGTCGACATCCTCGTGCGCGAAGGGCAGGGCGTCGCGGCCGGCACGCCGCTGTTCAAGGTGGACGACGCGGAGCTCAAGGCGCAGGTGGCGAAAGCCGAGGCCGACCGGGACGTGGCGCAGCGGAATCTCGAGCGTACCAAGCAGCTGATGGCGCAAAACGCCTCGTCGCAGTCCGACCTCGAGAAGGCGGATGCCGGGTACCGGTCCGCGCAGGCGTCATACGATCTGCTCAAGACGCGGCTCGACCGCACGGTCGTCCGTGCGCCGTTCGCCGGTCTCGCCGGTCGCCGCCTGGTCAGCATCGGCACGTATGTCAACGCGCAGACGCCGTTGATCAGCTTGCAGTCGATCAACCCGCAGTATGCGACGTTCCAGGTCCCCGAGCGTTACGCCGATCGGCTGCGCCAGGGGCAGCTCGTGAGCTTCCAGGTCGCCGCGCTGCCGGGGAAGAATTTCTCCGGTGAGGTGGTGTTCGTGGATCCCGTCGTCGAGCTGCCGGGCCGCACGATCCTGATCAAGGCCCGCGTGCCCAATCCGGAGCATCGGCTCCAGGCGGGGATGTTCATCGAGGCGCGGCTGGCGACGGATATTCGGCCGAACGCGGTCGTCGTTCCCGAGGACGCGATTCTGCCGCTCCAGGGTCAGACCTACATCTGGGCCGTCAAAGGCGGCAAAGCTGACCGCCGGCAGGTGACGCTGGGGGTGCGGACGGCGGGTTGGGTGGAGATCCAGGCCGGCTCCGTCGACGCCGGTGATTCGGTGGTCGTTGGCGGCGCGGAGCGGTTGTTCCCCGGTGCCAACGTGATGGCGCAGGTCGTAGATCGCCACCGCGGCGTGCAGACCGGCGAGTCGACGGGCACGTCCCGGCCCGCGACGCGTTAGTGGGGGGAGCCCGGCTGCTCCGGCAGCGGCTGGACGGGCGTCTCCGTATTCCGGAAGATCGACTGCGCGACCTGTTGCGCGCGCGCCGACAGCGCGGTGTTCGTTTTTTGCAGCTCCTGCGCCATCGTGTAGTACGTCAGCCCGTACAGCGAGAGAATCCCCTCGGACGGCTTGTCCACCCAGCCGCGCGGCCTGGGCCGCGCGGCGGCGTCCGCGTGGTAGACGTCGAACAGCAGCTGGGTCGTGCGCGGCACGTTCACGTAGCCCAGTGACTGGATCCCCTTGATGCTGTCGGAGGCCACGATCTCCTGCTCGCGCAGCGCGCGCGCGAAGCCCTGGCCTTCGAGGTGGGACGTGAACCCGAACTGGTCCCCGTAGAGGCCGGCCGTGCGGGAGAAATAGATCGGGCGTTTGCCGAGCTGATCCTTGATCACCTGCAGCACGATCACGTCGGCCCGCTCGAGGTAGGGGCGGCCCAGCATCTGCGGATCGAGCGTGACGTTGATCGAGCCGAGTCGCGCCACGCGCTTCTGGTCGAGAATGTAGTACTGCTCGAGCGCGTTGAGCTGCTCATCGCTGAAGCTCATCAGCTTGCCGGCCGGCATCGGCCACTGTTTACCGCGATACACCGCGGGCGCGCGGGTCGAATCGAAGGGCTCGAGCGGCCGCCGCTGCAGCTGGCGCACGTACCAGTCGGTATTCGCCAGCGAGAGGTTGACGATCGTGACGTCGCGGCGAATGCCTTCGACCTCCTGCGCGTACCACAGCGGGAAGGTGTCGTTGTCGCCGGCGGTGACGAGGACGCCGTACGGCTCGACCGATTGCAGCAGGTCGTAGGCGAAGTCGCGCGCCAGCGTCTCGCCCTTTCGCGACGCCGTGAGCCGGTTGCCCACCAGCGGGATCAGCGCCAGCGCCAGCAGCGGCGTGCCGTACAGCCAGCGGCGTGCCGTGTCCGGCTGGCGCTCGCGGAACAGGTCGCCCACCCATTCGATCCCGGCCGCGAGGCCCATGCCCACCCAGATGCCCCAGATCGCGAACGAGCAAATGAAGAAGTAGTCGCGCTGCCGCACCTCGTGCTGATTCACGGCGGCTTCCGGATGCAGCGAGTAGCCGTACTTGAAGTTCAGGTAAAAGACGAGCGCGAACGTGAAGATGAACATCAGGGCCGTCATGGCGATCGCGGTGCGCTTGTCGGCGCGCCAGTGGCGCACCGCGCCACCCAATCCGACGAAGCCGAACAACACCGCCAGCAGCCGCTGCGCGCGGTCCGGGAAGTCGTGGCCAAACTGCCAGCTGAAGTACTGTGCGTAGTTGACCAGCTGATCCCAATAGAGGGTCAGGGTGTGACCGGGATTCGTGACGCCCGGTGCCTGCGTGGGATTGTCGAAGATGGAGGGCTTGCCGTACTGCTGGCGGCTGAGGACCGCCCACAGCGCCTGCCAGTTCGTCGGCTCCCCCTCGTTAATCGGCGGGTAGAAGCCGGCGCGAATGGGGAGATAGGTATAGACGGAGAGTCCGACCACGACCACCACGATGGCGGCGATCGCGAACCGCAGGTTGCCCGCCAGCATCGCGACGACCAGTGCGCCGGCACACAAGACGCCCGCGATGGCGATGAATTCCCAATGCTCCAGGCCGAGCGACAGCAGCAGCGCCCAGACCGACGTGAACACGATGAACTGCGACCACTCGACGCTGCGCTCGCCCGCCGTCACCGGCCGCTGCTGTTTGAGCGTCGGCAGCAGCAGCACCATCACGACCGGGCCCACGAGCACGCCCATCATGTGGTTCGTCGCGGTGAGCGCGAGCAGATAGATGATCAGCAGTAGATGGTGGTCGTGCGCGTCGCCCGCCGGCTGATCGTCCCAACGCACGATCAGCCACAGAATCAAGGCGATCGAGAGCAGGCTCAGTGTGTACACCTTCTCGTTGACCACCGACTGATTCCATACCGTGAACGCCGTCGCCGAGACGATGGCGCCGGCGAGCGCGGCGAGGCGCCGCGGCCACCGGGCGGGCACGAACGAGCGCAGCCAGCGCTCGCCCACGAGGAACCAGCACCCGGCGGAGACGGCGCTCGTCAGCGCGGCGAAGAGGTTGACGCGCTCCGCGTATCCCGACACCAGTGGGATCAGCCCCCAGACGTGCGCCATGAGCACGAACAGCGGGTTGCCGGGCGGATGCGGGATCCCGAGCGAGTACGCGGCCGCGATGTACTCCGAGGTGTCCCAGAACTGCGTGGTCGGCGCGAGGGTGAGGAGGTAGAGCAGCAGCGCGCCGGCCGCGACGCACGCCGCCATCAGATAGGGCGGCCGATGGACCTCAGGGGCCGTGGTCGCCGCGGAAAGGGGCCGGCCGGTCGCTCGTACGGCGGAGGGGGGGGGGAACTGCGTCGTGGCCATCAGTTAGACCGGGGAATGGCGTAGGTGGTATTGGCGAGGATTGCGTCGCGCAGCTCGCGGGCCCGCATCGCCAGCGCCGGTTCGCGGTCGCGCAGCGCGGCCGCCATGGTGTCGTACACGAACACGTAGCCCAGCAGGCTCGGCTGCGAGGGTGTATCCACCCACCCCCGGGGCCGCTTCCGGGCCGCGGCGATGCCGCCCCGATACACCTCGAACACGAGTTTCCGCGTCCGCGGCACATCGAGGAAGCCTCGTCCCTCGACGAGGCGAATGCTGTCGCTCGCGACGACCGCCTTGGGCAGCAGCCGCCGGACCAGCCCTTCACCAACCAGATACGGTGTCAAGCCGAGCTGATCGGCAATGTTGCCGGTCGAGGTCGAGAAATAAATCGGTCGCTTGCCGACCTGATCTTTGATGATTTGCAGCACCGCGAGCTCGGCGCGTTCGAGATACGGGCGCTTGAGCACCTGTGGATCCAGGGCGACGCGAATCGGACCAACGTCTCCCGCCACGGCGTGGTCGACGATCACGTACGGCGGCAGCGAGTCGCCCCCCCCCACCCCCACCCCCGGCGCGCCGAGATAATACCGGCTCATCCACGGCTGCGTCGGGGCGGGCACGCCGGCGTACGGCACCGGTGGCCGGCGCTGCAGCTGTGTGAGGTACCAATTCGTGTTGGCCAGCGTCATCACCATGACGCTCACGTCCCGCCTGATCCCTTGCGCCTCCTGCGCGTGCCACAGCGGGAAGGTGTCGTTGTCGCCGCTGGTGATGATCAGCGCATACGGATCGACCGATTCGAGCAGGTCGCGGGCGTAGTCGCGCGCCACCGTCTCCCCGGCGCGCGACGCGGTGAGCCGGTTGCCGACCAGCGGAATCAGCGCGATGAGAAACACGGGCGCGGCGAAACGCCATCCGGCCCGTGGTAGTCGCGCGACGAGCGCCTCCGCGATCGCCGCGAGGCCGATCCCGACCCACACCCCCCACACCGCGAACGAAGCGATGAAGAAGTAGTCGCGCTCACGCACCTCATGCTCGAGACCGGTGTACGGCTGCGAGAAGCCCCATTTGAAGTTGAGATAGAACACGAGCGCCACCGTCAACGTCAGCACCAGCGCCGTCATTGCGAGCGCGGAGCGACGATCGGCTTGCCAGTGGCGCCGCGCGCCGGCGATGCCGAGGAGCAGGAACAGGCCCGCGAGCAGCCGCTGCGCCAGCGCCGACCAATCGCGCCCGAATTGCCAGGTGAAGTACTGCCAGTAGTTGAGGAATTGCTGGCCGATCAGCACGATGGAGCGCCCCGGGTTTTCCGGACCGGGCGGGTACATCGGATTGTCGAACACCGACGGCTTGGCGAATTGCTCGCGCGCCAGCACCGAGCGCAGTGCCGGCCACGTGAAGGCGTCGCCCTGATTCATGTAAGGATCGAGGTGCGCGCGGATCGGAATGAACAGATTCACGCTGAGCCCGACGACGGCCACCAGGCCGGCAGCGATCAGGAACCGGGGCCGCAGCAGCGCGCGCGGATCGGTCAGCAGCACGTAAACGAGCACCGCGGGCGCGACCAGCAATCCCATGAGCTGATTGGTGGCGGTCAGCGCCAGCAGATACACGATCAGGACGAGCAGGTTGTCGGGGCGCGTCTCGGCGGGCTGATCGGCCCAGCGCAGCGTCAGCCACAGGATGAGCGCGATCGACAGCACGCTGATGGTATAGACCTTCTCGTTCGCCACCGCTTGATTCCACACCGTGAACATCGTGGCGCCGACGACGGCGCCCGCGGCCGCGGCAAGGCGGCGCCAGCCGTCCGGGGCGACGATGGGCCGGAGCCACCGCTCGCCGATGAGAAACCAGAGACCCGCCGACGTCGCGCTCGTCACCGCCGCGAGGAAATTGATGCGTCGCGCGTAGTCGGAGGCGACCGGCAACAGTCCCCACACGTGCGCGACGATCACGAAGAACGGATTGCCGGGCGGATGCGGAATGCCGAGCGCGTGCGCCGCCGCGATGTATTCCGAAGCATCCCAGAATTGCGTCGTCGGGGCGAGCGTGACGATGTAGAGAATCAACGCGGCGAGTGAGACGCCGGCGGCGGTGAGGTACGTCTGCTTGGCAGAGGTGGGGGTCATGGGTCGTGTAATCTAGTGACGGAATTGCCGCATACCGGTGAGGACCATGGCCAGGTCATGCTCGTCCGCCGCCGCGATGACCTCGGCGTCCTTGACCGACCCCCCCGGCTGGATGATCGCCGTGACCCCGGCGACGGCCGCCTCGTCCACCCCGTCGCGGAATGGAAAGAAGGCGTCGCTCGCCAACACCGCCCCACTCGGGTCGTGGCCCTGCTGCCGCGCCTTATGCACGGCCAGGAATGACGAATCCACGCGGCTCATCTGCCCGGCGCCGATGCCGATCGCGGCCTCATCCCGCACCAGGATGATCGCGTTCGACTTGATCGACCCGACCGACGCCCAGGCGAAGCGCAGGTCGTTCCATTGCGCATCGGTCGGGCGCCGTGTGGTCACCACCTGCCATTTGGACTCGTCGGCGACGCCGCCGTAGCGGAACCGGTCCTGTACGAGAAACCCGCCGCGTATCCGCTTGTAGTCGAGCGTCGGCTCATCGGGGAAGCGCGGCAGCTCCACGACGCGCAGGTTCTTCTTCTCCTGGAAGACCGCCAGCGCCTCGGCATCGACCCGCGGCGCGACGACGACTTCGACGAACAGGTCGCGCATCGCCTCGGCGGCGGCACGGTCCACGACCGTGTTGAACGCGATCACCGATCCGAACGCGGACGTGCGGTCCGTCGCCAGGGCGCGCGCGTAGGCATCCGCGGCGTTGCGGCCGAGCGCGATGCCGCAGGGCGTCGTGTGCTTGATGATCACGCAGGCGGGACGGGCGTCCTTGCCGCCGAAGGGCGCGATCGCCATCACCGCGGCATCCACGTCGAGCAGATTGTTGAACGACAGCTCCTTGCCGTGGAGCTGGTGCATGTCGCGGATGCCCCCCCCCGGCTCATCGGTCACGTAGAGCGCGGCGCGCTGGTGCGGATTTTCGCCGTAGCGCAGCGGCTGCCGGCGCTGCAACACGGCGCTCAGCGTCTCCGGGAGCGCTTCCTGCGACCGTGTGAGATAGCCGAGGATCGCGGCGTCGTAGGCGGCGGTGTGGGCAAAAACTTTGGTGGCTAACGCCCGACGCTGGTCCCCCCCCACTCCCTTCGCTTTCAGAGCTTCGACGACCGCCGGATAATCGTCGGGATCCACCACCACGATGACATCCGCGTGGTTTTTCGCGGCCGAGCGCAGCATCGAGGGGCCGCCGATGTCGATTTGCTCGATCGCCTGCGCGAACGTGGTCTGTGGTTTCGCGACGGTCTCGCGGAAGGGGTAGAGATTCACGGCGACGAGATCGATCGGCGTGATGCCGTGCTGCTTCAGCGCTGCGAGATCACCGGAGTTATCTCTTCGTGCCAAGAGTGCTCCATGCACCTTCGGGTGCAACGTCTTTACGCGCCCATCCATCATCTCCGGAAAGCCCGTGACGTGTTCGACGAGGACGACCGGAACGCCCTCGCGCCGCAGCGCTTCCGCCGTCCCGCCGGTCGAGACGATTTCCCAGCGGAGACTCACCAGCTCGCGGGCAAATTCGACGATCCCGCGCTTGTCCGATACTGAGAGAAGGGCTCTACTCACCAGTCCTCTGCCACCGCCCGCACCATTTCTGCCAGGCTCACCAGATCTGCTGATCGAAGAGCGGGTACAGCCTCGGACCGCCACCCACGCGCCGCAATGTGATGTAGCCGTCGTCGGTGATGTTGCCGACGACGTAGCCGATCTCGTCGAGCCCGCAGTAGACGAGGCGCTTGGGCGCGCCGCGGCCCAGTGTCAGCGTGACGTTGCCGATGCGATCCCGCGCGCTGCCGGGCAGCAGGGCGAGCAGCGAATCCGTCATGGCTCGCTCGTAGCCGGTGACGGCTGTCATTCCGGCGAAACGCATGGTCAGGCTTTCGGGGTCTTGCAGCGCGAGCACGAGCAACAACAGATTCATCCGATCCTCCTCGCCAGTTCCAGAACCACCTGCGGCAGCAATCGGTGCTCCGCTTCCAAAACCCGAGCCGCGAGCCTTTCGGGCGTGTCCCCAGGTTCGATCCGCACCCGTTCCTGCGCGATGATCGCGCCCCGATCAAAGACTTCGTCCACGAAGTGCACCGTGGCGCCGGACGCTGTGGCGCCGCTCGCGAGTACCGCTTCATGCACGCGATGGCCGTACATTCCCGGCCCGCCGAAGTCCGGCAGCAGGGCAGGATGGATGTTGATCATCCGTCCCCGAAATCGCGCGACCACGGACGCGGGCACGAGCTTCAGGTAGCCCGCGAGCACGACGAGCTGCGCGTCGCCGAGGGCGGTCTGCAGCTCGTTCGCATCATTCGGATCACGCAAGACTGTCGTCGGGACAGCGGCGCGGCGCGCGCGGTCGAGCGCACCGGCATTGGGCCGGCTGGAAATTACGCGCGCAACGCGTGCAACGGGAGAACTCTGAAGGGCGTCGAGGAGGGCCTGCAGGTTCGTGCCGCCGCCCGAGACGAGCACGGCGACACGAACCGGCTGTTCTGTCACTGACTACTGCGACTGCACCGCGCGACCGACTTCGGCTTCGAGCCGCTGGTAACGCTCAACGTGAACGATCCCGTGGCGTAGTGATCCGCCGTATTCACGTCGATCTCGTACTCGCCGCTCTGGGGGAACGTCGCGGTGAGGCGGGCGTGACAGTTGCCGCCCGCGTCGTCGTCCTGGAAGTCGCGGCCGCCCGAGATGCCGGGTCCGCGCAGGAACAGGTAGGCATCGAACGCGTCCGACTCGAGGTCGATCGTGATCGTCTGACCGGCGCGACCCTGGATCGTCCACGGCTGCGCGTACGTGCTGTCGGCGGTCAGCAGGACGTCGTTACGGGTGAGCGTGCCCTGCCGGCTCTGTCCCACGTCGATCGACCGGGACGATCCGCCCCCCCCGCTTTCCGCCCCGCCCCCGCTATTGCCGCCGCCGGCGGCGTTGCCCTGTGGCGCCTGGCAATCCCTGTTGCCGTGGTCCTGGACCGGCTTCGTCCCTTCGGTGATCGACAGCGAGAACCGGCCGGTCTGTCGTTCAGGCGAAGCGGTGGTGTTCACGAGGATCCGGTACGGCCCGCGGCTCGGGAAGGTGCGCGACACGCGCGCCGAGCAGCCGGGCCCGCCGTCGTCGTCGATGATCGATGCGTCGAGATCGTCGCCACGCACGATCAGCACGGGATCGAAGTCGTCGGATGACAGGTCGATCGTGACCGGTCCCGACGGGGCAGTGAACGTATAGAACTTGAAATAGCTTTTGTCGGGATAGAGCGAATCGTTGCTCGTGAGCGAGCCGCTGAGCGTCTCGCCGACCCGAATCACGGGTATCCCAACGTTGTTTTGATTGCCTGGATGACAGTCGGAGTTACTGGTGCCGTCCACCGGCATGCTGCCTTCCTTGAGCGACAGCGTGAAGCGGCCCGTCTGCCGGCGCGGGGAAGACGTCGTGTTCACGAGAATGCGGTAGGGCCCGCGGCCGGTGAACGTCTGTGACACGCGTGACGCGCAACCGGGCCCGCCGTCGTCGTTGATGATCGACGCCGCCAGGTCTTCGCCGCGAATGATGAGCACCGGATCGAAGTCACTCGACGACAGGTCGAGGGTGATGTCGCGTCCCGGCGCGGTCGTGAACTGGTAGTACTTGAAGTAGGTCGTATCGGGATAGAGTGAGTCCGACGACGTCAGCGCCCCGTTGATCGTCTGACCCATGCTGAGCTGCGGGATGCCGGCCAGCGAGCTCGTGTTGCTCCTGCCACCGGGAGTGTTCGCCGTATTGATCACGGACTTCGGCGTGAGCAGCCCCTGGCCCTCGGCCACGGCGACTTGATCGTTATTGAGGTTGCGGATCGCGTCCGTTGCGGTCGCGAAGTTCAGCGACTGCCCCGCCTCGATCGTGCTGCGCACGATGCCGATCACCTGACCCCTCGGGTTCAGCACCGGCGCCCCGCTCGAGCCGTGCGAGATGGCGGCCGAGATCTGCAACAGCTTGGTGCCGTGCACGACGCGCGATGCGGAGACGATGCCGCGCGATACCGTCCCCGGCAGCTGCCCCAGCGGGTTGGAAATCACGGTGACGTCGTCGCCGTCCTTGACCGCCTCGCTCACGCCCCAGCGCAGCGTCGCCGGTGGTGCGCCCGGTACCATCAGCATCGTGACGTCTTTCACCGAGTCCGAGGCCGCGACGGAGCAGCGCTGTTGCTGGCCGTCGGCCAGCTCGATGCGGCACCCGGCGGCCCCTTCCAGCACGTGCGCCGCGGTGACGACGTAGCCCTCGGTGACGAAGAAACCGGTTCCGCTGGCCATCAGCTGGCCGCTCGCGTCGAGCGCCTGAATCGTCACGACGGCCTTGCGGGCGGTGGGGATGTCGATGCCGGCGGAACGGGGCTGTTGAGAAGCGACTGGTATGGCAAACAGGGCGAGGGCCGCGAGGGGAGTCAGGATTCGTCCGCGCATGCACAGCTCCTTCATGAAGGGCGAGTTCGGGCTAATCTGCAATTTGAGGTCACCAAACACAAATCAGGAGCGCAAAATCTCATCGGCCGCCGCCGCTAAGTCGGCGACCACCGTCACACCGCTCGCCCGCGCCTGCCCCTGATGCAGGTTGCCTTCCCCCGTGGCGACCAGAATGCCACGTCCGCCCAGCGCCCGTGCAGGCTGCACGTCCGACAACCGGTCGCCCACCCACCAGGAGCGGGCAAAGTCGATGTCGAACGCCGCCTGCGCCTCGCGGAACAACTTGAGGCCCGGTTTGCGGCACTCGCAGGGTCCGGTGACATCCGGCCAATGCGGACAGCAATAGTCGCCGTCGATGCGCGCGCCGTGCGCCGTGAGCAGCTCGCCGAGACGACGCTGGACGGCGTCGTAGTCTTGCACCGAATAGAAACCACGCGCGATTCCCGATTGGTTGCTCACCACGACGACGACAAAGCCGCGCTCGTTCAACCGGCGGATCGCCTCGCCCGCGCCCGGGAGCAGTTTTACCCGATCGGGCTCGTGAAGATATCCGGGGTCGTCGACAATCGTGCCGTCGCGGTCGAGAAAGGCCGCGCGCTTACTCACGAAGGGCTGAGACTACGGTATCCACCTGTTCGGGAAAGATTGTGCGCGCATCGAGCAACACGCGGCTGCCCGCGACCCGCGCGATGATGGGCGGATCATTGGCGCGCAGCCGCTCGGCGAGCCGTTCGTCCGGGAATCCGGCGAGCCACGTCCGGAGCTTGGCGCCGGGGAACGACCCGCCGCCGACCTCGGAGTCGCCTTCGATCAACTGACCGCCGAGTCGTTCGGCTCTGTGGCGAATGCTGTCCATGCTCTCGGTCAGCATTCGCAATACCGGGATTTCCTTTCTGGCCATTTCGGGCTCACGATACAGCGCCAACGTGGCCTCGAGCGCCGCCAGCGTCAGCTTGTCGGCGCGCACCGTCCGCGCGATCGGATCGGCCCGGCACGCCGCAATCGCGGCCTCGCTTCCGACCAGGATCCCCGCCTGCGGGCCGCCGAGCAGCTTGTCGCCGCTGAACGCGACGACGTCGGCGCCGGCGGCGACGCCTTCGGGGACCGTCGGCTCGCCGCTCAATCCCCAGTGGGACAGATCCATCAGCAGCCCGCTGCCCAGATCGTACACGCACGCAATGCCCCGATCGTGCGCCAGCTCGGCCAGCTCCACCACCGCGACGTCGGCGGTGAACCCGGTGACCTGGAAATTCGAGCGATGGACCTTGAGCAGTAATCGGGTGTCGGTCGTCAGTGCTCGGTCATAATCGTTGGGATGCGTTCGGTTCGTCGTGCCGACTTCGACCAGAGTCGCGCCGGATCGCGCCATGATGTCGGGAATGCGGAACGACCCGCCGATCTCGACCAGCTCGCCGCGCGACACGATCGCCTGGCCGCCGCGCGCCAGCGCGCTCAGTGCCAGCATCACGGCGCCCGCCGCGTTATTCACGACGAGCGCGTCGGCGGCCCCCGTCAGCTCGATCAGCAGATCGCGGCAATGCGCGTGGCGCGAGCCGCGCGTGCCGCGGCCCAGATCGTATTCCAGCGCCGAGTAGCCCTGCGCCACGCGGGTCAGCGCGGCGATGGCCGCCGGCGCGAGCGGCGCGCGGCCGAGATTGGTGTGCAGCACGACGCCGGTCGCGTTGATCACCGGCGCGAGCGACGGGACCCCGAGCCGCGCCACCGCCGCGCGCACCGCCGCATCCCAGCCCTCGACCGGCGGCGCGCCGCCGTTGACGCGGGCCGCGTCGACCGCTGCACGCGCCGCCTTCACGACGAGCGCGCGCGGATGCTCGGCGAGGAGCGACGCGATCCCCGGGTTGGCGAGGATCGCATCGATGGATGGGAGTTGGCGGCGGAGATCGGTCACGGGCGACCGGTGCGTGGTGCGTGGTGCGTGGTATCTGACACAACGGGCTTCGGCATCGAGAAGCCGATCAGACCGTCGCCCTTTTTGCCGACGAGGTTCGTCGCGCCTGTCACGCGCACGACGTAGCGCGCCTCGGGCTGCAGCGCGCGCGCCAACCGCACCACGATCTTGTCGGACGGAACGGGGCGCCGGGCGAGCAGCTGCCGCACCAGCGTCGTATCGACGGGCGCCCTGGCAGGCGCGCGGGCCGCCCCCGCCGCCCCCGCCGCCCCCGCCGCCCCCGGCCCGCGCGCGGCCTGCGGCGGAGCCTTATGCGGGGTGGTGGAGTCTGCTTTTGCCCGCGCGGCGTTGGTCAGCGAGTCGAACTGCCGTTGCGTGAACACCTGCGTCGTTGCGACGGGCGTCGAGTCGGGCAGCTCGAGGACATGGAGGCGCGCGGTGTCGAGCGACGCAGTCGGGTCGAGCGCCTGCGTGAACTCGACGCGCACGGTGTTCGAGTCAACGGCCACCGCCGCGCGCGGGCGCGGGGGAACGGTGTCATGCGGGAAGGTGAACAGCGCGACGTTGCTGCTCGAATCAAGCGTCACTTCGGTCGAGTCGTACGCCTCGCGCACGCCGCGGCGCCGGTCGCCGTTCTCGTCCGCCGTCGCATACACGATGTAGCGCCCCGGTTGCAGGTTGGTGAGGTTGAACTGGCCGCCGGAATCGGCCATGGTCAAGTACCCGGCGCTATCGGGGAGCGGCACCGCTTCGATGAGCGCGCGCGCCAGGATCGTTTGCTCGATCCACTTCAGCGCGATGCCGCCGATCCGCGCACGGCCAATCTCCGGGCCCGTCGAGAAGATCACCGTCTTGGCTGAGTCGAGACGGTTGCGGCGCAGATCGTAGAACCCCGGCAGGATCTCCAGCCGGTAGACGCGTTTCTTCCACCCTTCCTTCGGCTTTACCGTGACTTTCGTGCGGTGCCAGCTCACCTTCACGCCGCCATTCACCGGCGAGAGCAGCACCTGTCGTTCCAGTCCGGCGACACCGCCGCCCCCGCGGCCACCGCCCCCGCCACCGGCCATTTCGTCGATCACGTCGTCGAACTGAATGACGACGTCGTCCTTGAAGTTGGGGACGATGGCGCCCGAGTCGGGCTTCACGCTGACGATTTTCGGCGGGGCCTTGTCGGGCGGCCCGCCGGGAGGCGGGCCGACGCTGGCGCAGGCCTGCAGCAGGCTTACGAACAGCCCAGTGACTTGAGCTTGCCGGCCAGGACGTCGCGCTGATCGCGCCATGCCTTTTCCTTTTCGCGCTCCTTGGCCACAACGTCCTGCGGCGCGCGCGAGACGAAGCTTGCGTTGGTCAGTCGCGCCGCGAGGTTCCCCAGCTGCTGCTCGAGGCGGTCGAATTCGTCCGATAGTCTCCGACATTCGTGCGTGAGATCGACCACGCCTTCGAGTGCGACGACCACTTCGCTGCCGTCGCCGAACACGGCATGCGCGCCGACACCCTGTGGCGCACCGTCGAGCGCGAGGCTGTCGAGCTGGGCGAGCCGCACGATCGTATCGCGCTCGCCAGCGAACGTCGCGGCGCGGTCGTTGCCGCGCGGCACGATCGTCGCCCGCAGTTTCGTCTTCGGCGGCACGCGATACTCGGCGCGGATCGAGCGAATCTGCTCGATCACCGTCTGCACGCGCGCGAACTCCTGGTCGGCGCGCGGGTCCTCGAGCTCGGGCTTCGGCGCCGGCCAGTGGCTGACGGCCAGCAGCTCATGCGCCTGCCGCCCGGGGAGCTTCTGCCACAGCTCCTCGGTAATGAAGGGTACCACGGGATGCAGCAGCCGCAACGCGAGATCGAAGCAGTACGCGAGCACGGCCTGCGGCGTCTGCGCGCTCCCCTGATCCGACATGCGCGGCTTGACCGCCTCGACATACCAATCCGCCAATTCGTTCCAGGCGAACGCGAAGCAACGCTTGGCGGCTTCATCGAGCCGGAACTGCTCCAGCGCGGCGGTCGCGTCGCGCACGGTCGCCTGCGCGCGCGACAGGATCCAGCGATCGGCGAGCGTGAGCGAGCGCCGATCGACGGCATCGATGGCCGGCACGGACTTGGGGAGCTGCCCAAGGACGAACTGCCCGATGTTCCAGAGCTTGTTCGCGAAGTTGCGGCCGGGCGCGAACGTGGTTTCGAGATCGTTGGGATCGACGATGACGTCGGCGCCGAGCGAGCCGCCGCCGATCAACGTCCAGCGCAGCGCGTCGGTGCCGTAGAGCCGCACCACGTCGCGCGGGTCGATCCCGTTGCCGAGTGACTTCGACATCTTGCGGTGTTGCGTGTCGCGTACCGTTCCCGTCAGATACACCGCCGTGAACGGCAACCGCCGATCCATGAAATGGTACCCGGCCATGAGCATGCGCGACACCCAGAGCTGCAGGATCTCGGGCGCCGTGACGAGCGTGTGTCCCGGATAGAAGCGCGCGAGGTCGGGCGTCTGGTCCGGCCAGCCGAACGTCGCGAACGGCCAGAGCCAGGATGAGAACCAGGTGTCGAGCACATCGGGGTCCTGCGCGACGGTCGCGCCGCACTTCGGGCAGGACCTGGGATCCTCGCGGTCCGCCCACTGATGTCCGTTCGCGCACGTGAACACCGGGATGCGATGCCCCCACCACAGTTGCCGCGAGATGTTCCAGTCGCGGATGCCCGCCATCCAGTTCTCGAACGTCGCACGCCACCGCTCCGGAATGATCCGAAACTCGCCGCGGTGAAACGCCGCGAGCACCGGTTCGGCGAGCGGCTGCATTTTCACGAACCACTGGTCGCTGAGCCGTGGCTCGACCACCGTATCACACCGATAACAGCGGCGCACCGCATGCTGATGCTGCTCCACTTTCACGAGCAGCCCTTCCTTCTCGAGTTGCTTGACGATCTTTTTCCGAGCATCGAAACGATCTAGCCCCTGCAGGTCCGCAGGCACCCGTCCCCCGTCCCCGCTCCCCGCCATTTTCGCGTCTTCGGTGAGGATCAGCGGCTTGTCTTCCTTGGGCCAAGTACGATTCGCGATGTCGAAGTCGTTGGCATCGTGCGCCGGAGTGACTTTCAGCATGCCCGTCCCGAAGGTCTGATCGACGGCGTCGTCCGTTGCAATCGGGATCGCCACACCCGACAGCGGGATCTTCACCCGCTTGCCCGTCAGGGCCCGGTAGCGCTTGTCCTTGGGGCTGAAGACCAGACCGATGTCGCCGAACATCGTTTCCGGCCGCGTCGTCGCGACGGTGACAAACCCGGAGCCGTCCTCGAGCGGATACTTGATGTGGTACAGATTGCCCTGCGTCTCGTGGTGCTCGGCCTCTTCGTCCGACAACGCCGTCAGACAGTGCGGGCACCAGTGGATCACGCGATGGCCGCGGTAGATCAGCCCTTCATCCCAGAGACGCACGAACACCTCGCGCACCGAGCGCGAGTAGGCGGGGTCGAGGGTGAAGCGCGTCCGGCTCCAGTCGCAGGAGCAGCCGATGATCTTGAGCTGCTCGAGGATCGTGTCGCCGGTCTCGCGCACGAATTCCCACACACGCGCCACAAAGGCCTCGCGGCCCAGATCGAACCGCGTCGTGCCTTCGTCGGCGAGCTGCTTCTCGACGACGTTCTGAGTCGCGATGCCGGCGTGATCGGTCCCCGGCAGCCATTCCGCCGCCCGCCCGCGCAGCCGCTCGAAGCGAATGAGCACATCTTGAATGATGTTGTTGAGCGCGTGACCCACGTGCAGCACGGCCGTCACATTGGGTGGCGGAATGACGATGACGTATGGCTCGCCCTCGGGCCGCGGTTGGAAGACGCCCGCATCGAGCCAGCGCTTATGGATGGCGGGTTCTACGGGCCGCGGATCGTATGCCATTCCTTAATATAGAAGCGGCCGCTAGAATATCGTTCAATGACCGATCCCAAGTCCGCCGGGCCCCCGCCCTCCGATGATATCCTGCCGCCCAGCCGGATCATTCGCTGGCTCTTGCTCGGAGCCGTCATTCTGCTTTCGGTAGCTTTGTATTTCCGATTCGGCTTGCATACGCCGCACATCGGAACCGTGCCGACGCCGTAACGCATGCCCCCCGCGGAGATTCAGGTCGTCCTGCCGGATGGGAGCAAGAAGACCCTGCCGGCCGGCGCAACGGGCGCCGATCTAGCCCGGGCCGTGGGCCCGGGCCTGGCAAAGGCTGCGTTGGCGATTCGGGTCAACGGAGACGTGCGCGACTTGCAGCGCCCGCTGCCCAACGGTGCCACAGTCTCGATTCTCACCAACAAGGACCCGCAGGCACTCGACGTGCTGCGCCATTCGTCGGCGCATGCGTTGGCGACCGCCGTGCGGCAGCTCTTCCCGCAGGCGCAGATCGGCTTCGGGCCGCCGATTGAAGACGGCTTCTACTACGACTTCGATATCGGGCGGCCATTTACGCCCGAGGACATCACGGCGATCGAAAAGAAGATGGAGGAAGTCGTAAAGGCTGATTATCCGTTTGAGCGTGAAGAGGTAAGCAGGCAAGAGGCAAAACGGCGCTTCAAGGATGATCCGCTCAAGCTGGAGCGCATCGATGACCTGAAAGAAGATGAGGTCATCTCGGTGTACACGGACGGCCCGTTCGTCGATCTGTGCCGCGGGCCGCACGTCCCCAGCACCGGCAAGATCCAGCATTTCAAGCTGCTGCACGCCGCCGGCGCGTACTGGCGCGGGGATGAGCGCCGCCAGATGCTGCAACGCATCTACGGAACGGCCTGGTTCACCAAGCAGGATCTCGACCAGTACATCACGCGGCTCGAGGAAGCGCGCAAGCGCGACCACCGGATCATCGGCAAGCAGCTCGACCTCTTCTCGATCCAGGAGGACGTCGGGCCGGGGCTGATTCTCTGGCATCCCAACGGCGCGATCCTGAACTTCGAGCTGCGGCGCTTTATCGAGGACATCATCCGCCGGCGCGGCTATCAGCTCGTCTACACGCCCAATGTGACGCGCGAGCAGCTGTTCCTGCGCTCGGGGCACCTGCCACTGTACGCCGCGAATCAGTTCCCGGCGATGGCGGCGGGGGAGGGCGAGTCTGAGGACGTGCGCTACCGCGTCAAGCCGATGAACTGTCCCATGCACATCCTCATCTACGCGAGCCAGCAGCGCAGCTATCGCGACCTGCCGATTCGCCTCGCCGAGATCGCCAACGTCTATCGCAACGAGCGCTCGGGGACGCTGCACGGGATGCTGCGGGTGCGCGGCCTGTCGATGGACGACGCGCACATCTTCCTGCGCGAAGACCAGATCGAGCAGGAGATCTTCGAGATGCTCGACATCGTCGATCTGGTGATGGGCAAGACGTTTGGGCTGCAGTACCGCCTCGATCTCGCGACGCGACCCGACAAGAAGCTCGGCACCGACGCGATGTGGGACGTCGCGGAAAAGGCGCTGGAGGGCGCGCTGAAGCGCCGCGGTCTCACGTACCGGATGGACGTCGGCGGCGGGGCGTTCTACGGCCCGAAGATCGACATCAAGTTCAACGACGCGATCGGCCGCGAGTGGCAGGGCGCGACGATCCAGCTCGACTACGCGCTGCCGGAGCGCTTTCAGCTCGAGTACACCGGCGCCGACAACAAGCCGCACCGTACCCTGATGATGCACCGCGCGATCTTCGGGACGATCGAGCGGTTCACGGGCTTCCTGATCGAGCACTTCGCGGGCGCGTTCCCGTTGTGGCTCTCGCCGCAGCAGGTGCGCGTGCTGCCGATCGCCGACGCGCAGCTCGAGGCGGCGCGCGTCGTGCACCAGACGCTCAGCCAGGCCGGCATGCGCTCGCATCTCGATGAGCGCTCCGAGACGCTGAACTACAAGATCCGCGACGCCGAGACGCATAAGGTGCCGTACATGGCGGTGGTGGGGCAGCGGGAGGCGGAAGCGCACTCTGTCGCGGTGCGGGGCCGGGGCGCCGGAAACAAGCAGGTAGTGCTGCCGGTTGCGGAGTTTGTGGAGAAGCTGAAGCGAGAGGTTCACACCAGGAGTCTGAGTCCGTTAATTTGAACGTGGAACGCGGAAGTCGGAACGCGGAACAGGCGCTGGCCGTTCCGTTCCGCGTTCCACGTTCCACGTTCCGCGTTTAGAGGACTAATGAACGACGCCGCAACCACACCTGTAATCGTTAGCGCTTGCAGGACACCGATCGGCAAGTACCTGGGCGGCTTGTCGCCAGTGCCGGGTCCCCGCTTGGGCGCATTGGTGATTCGTGAAGCGATGCGCCGTGCCGCGGTCCCGGACAGCGCGGTCGACGAAGTCATCATGGGCAACGTGCTGCAGGGTGGCGAAGGGCAGGCGCCCGCGCGGCAGGCCGCGATTCATGCGGGGTTGCCGGGCACGATCCCCGCCATGACGATCAACAAGGTGTGCGGCTCGGGACTCAAGGCGGTGATGCTGGCGGCGCAGGCGATCAAGGCCGGTGATGAGCAGTGCGTGGTCGCGGGCGGCTTCGAGTCGATGTCGAACGCGCCGCACTACGTGTACGGGATGCGCAGCGGCATCAAGGCCGGCAATACGGAGCTGGTGGATGGCATGATCCGCGACGGCTTGTGGGACTCGTTCTCCAATACGCACATGGGCAACCTCGCCGAGTACACCGCGAAAAAGGCGGGCGTCTCTCGTGCCGCACAAGATCAATTTGCATTGGAGAGCCATCGGAAAGCGGTGCGCGCGATGGAGTCCTGCTTCTTCAAGGCTGAGATCGTTGCGGTCGATAAGGTCGAGAAAGACGAGGGCCCGCGCGCCGACACGTCGCTCGAGAAGCTCGCGGCGCTGAAGCCGTCGTTTGAGAAGGAAGGCTCCGTCACTGCGGGCAACGCTCCGGGACTGAATGATGGGGCGAGCGCGCTGGTCGTGGCGTCGCTCGCCTTTGCGAAGGCGCACGGCGTGAAGCCGATGGCGAGAATCACCGGCTACGCCACGGGTGGTGGAGAGCCGAAGGATCTCTTTTTCGCGCCGATCGTCGCGGTACAGAACCTGATGAAGAAAAACGGGACGAAAATCTCCGACTACGATCTCATCGAAGCGAATGAAGCGTTCGCGGTGCAGGCGTTGGCGGACGGGAAAGCGCTGGGGTGGGATTGGAGCCGGGTGAACGTGCACGGCGGCGCCATCGCGCTGGGCCATCCGATCGGCGCTTCCGGTGCACGCGTGCTCACGACACTGTTGTATGCGCTGAAGCAGTACGGCAAGCGTACTGGCCTGGCAACGCTCTGTCTCGGCGGTGGAAACGCTGTTGCCCTCTCCGTGGAGATGCTCTGATGGAACAAGCGGTCATCGGTTCTCGGTCATCGGTTCTCGGTTTTCGAATCGCGGCGCTTGTCGGAGGCGCGGTGCTGGTCGCGGCGGCCGCGCAGGTGTCCGTGCCGTTGCCGGGCACGCCGGTCCCGATGACGCTACAACCCATGGCGGTGCTGCTCGTCGGCGGCCTGCTCGGCGCGCGGTTCGGCGCGCTCAGCATGATCCTGTACCTGGCGATGGGCGCGGCGGGACTGCCGGTGTTCACGCCGACCGTGCCGTTGCTCGGCGTCGCACGCTTGTTCGGGCCGACGGGCGGGTATTTGCTCGCGTATCCGGTGGCGGCGTACGTGGTCGGTTCGTTCGTGAATGGACGCGCCCTGAGAGGGCGCGCTCGGCTCGGAAGTGCGCCCTTAGAGGGCGCACCCCACGCCGAGCCCGGGCTCTCAGCCCGGGTATCACAACCGGATTGGCGAAATGTGACGCTGGGTGTCGTGGCAGGGCTGCTGCTGATTCACGTCGGCGGACTGGCGCAGCTCGCCATTCTGACCGGCAACCTGTCCGCCGCCGCCCGGTTCGGCACGTGGCCGTTCCTGCTGGGAGACCTGATCAAGATCGCTGTGCTCGTGCCGGTCCTGGCGAAGCTGACTCCCTCGATTCGCGCGCGCCTCTGATGGCGCGCGTTTCGTTTGCGGGTGTGACACGCGTCGGCATCGCGCTCGGCTGGGCGGTGCTGTTCATCGCCGTTGGCATAGCCATCATCATCGGTCTCTCACAAGTCGTGCCGGGCTGGGGTGGGCGGGAGTGGTTCGTCGCGCAGACCGGCGTGCCCGCAGTCATCGGCTTCGGTCTGTCGACCTGGATTGTTGGCCGCTTGCTGAAGAAGTATTCGTGGGCTGAGCTGGGCTGGCGCAGGCCGGCCGTGACGCCGTGGCTGCGCGGCGTCGCCATCGGTGCGGTGATGGCCTGCGTCGCGATCGGACTTGCGGTCGTGCTCGACGGCGCGCGCATCCATTTCACGGGCGACTGGAGCCTGTGGCCCCGCATTGCGCCGCCGCTCATCATCGGCCTGATCTTCGCGGCGCTGGGCGAAGAGTTCGGCTTCCGCGGCTTCCCGCTGCGGCGGCTGTCCGACGCGTTCGGCGTGGTGCCGGCGATGTTGCTGCTCGCGATCCTGTTCGGTCTGCTGCACGCGAAAAACCCGAACGCCACGGTGTTCAGCTCCGTGAATGTCGCCCTGGCCGCGATCTGGCTGTCGTTCGCGTTCTTCTCGGCGGGTGGCATGCCGCTCGCCTGGGGCGCGCACTTCGGCTGGAACGCCGGCCTGGCGATTCTGTTCGACGCGCCGGTGAGCGGCTACTCGTTCCTGGTGCCGGTGGTCGAGTACACGCCGGGCGCGCATGCGTGGGTGGACGGCGGCGCGTTCGGCCCCGAGGGCGGCATCGTGGCGACGATCGCCTTGTTGGCTGGGACAGGCTGGTTGCTTACTCGGCCGTCTGCCTTCAGCCCTCAGCCGTCCGTTGAGACGGAGAAGGTCGCGGTGGCGTGAGCAAGGTGGCGGTGGTGGGAGCCGGAACGATGGGGAACGGGATCGCACACGTCTTTGCGCAGCATGGGTGGTCCGTAACGCTGGTTGATGTTGCGCAGGATGCACTCGCCCGCGGGCTCGCAACGATCAAGAAGAACGTGGAGCGCTTGGAGAAGAAAGGCGTCATCGGTCATCAGTTGTCGGTAGATATGCTCGGCCGGATCCAAACGAACACTGCGCTTGATGCCGTGAAGGATGCCGCGCTCGTGGTCGAGGCTGCGACCGAAAATCCCGACACCAAGTTCGACATCTTCGAGGAGCTGGACCGTCTGGCTCCCAAAGGCACGATCCTCGCGTCCAACACTTCTTCGATATCGATCACCGAAATCGCCAAGCAGACGAAGCGCCCCGACCGCGTCATAGGCATGCACTTCATGAATCCGGTGCCCGTCATGAAACTCGTCGAGGTAATACGTGGACAAGAGACGTCGAACGACACCGTAAAAAGAACCATGGAAACCGTACAAGAGCTGGGAAAGACGCCGGTCGAAGTGAATGACGCGCCGGGGTTCGTTTCGAATCGCGTACTGATGCCGATGATCAACGAGGCCATTTTCTGCGTGCAGGATGGAATCGCAACCGCCGAAGGTGTGGATCAGGTGATGAAGCTCGGCATGAATCACCCGCTGGGGCCGCTGGCGCTCGCCGATTTGATCGGCCTCGACGTGTGCCTAGCGATCATGAAGGTGCTGCAGGACGGGCTCGACACCCACAAGTACCGGCCGGCGCCGCTGCTCGAGAAAATGGTGGCCAAAGGCCAGCTCGGCAGGAAATCGGGGCAGGGATTCTATGCCTACCGCGACTGACGTCCGCGAGCAGGTCGTCGAGCTGGCGCGCGAGTTCGCGCGCGAAAAGATCGAGCCGTTCGCCGCCGAGTGGGATCGCACCAAGCATTTCCCGCGCGACGTGATCGACGAGCTCGGCAAGCTCGGTTTTTTGGGTATCTGTACGCCCGAAGAGTACGACGGCATGGGCCTCGATACCGTCACCTACCTCATGGTCATGGAGGAGATCTCGGCAGCCGACTCCGCCATTGCCGTCTCGGTCGGCATTCACAACGCCATTCCGACGACGATGCTCGTGAAGCACGGCACGCCGCAGCAGAGGGAGCGCTGGCTGAAGCCGATGGCGCGCGGCGAGATCCTCGCGGGGTTCGCGCTGTCGGAGGCCGAAGCGGGCTCCGACGCGGCGTCATTGCGCGCGCAGGCCGTGAAGGACGGCAAGGACTGGGTGCTGAACGGGACCAAGGCGTGGGCGACGAATGCGGGCACGGCCGATCTGATGATGATCATGGTGCGGACGGACGAGCCGGACAGACGCCGCGGCGCCAAGGGGATCTCGACGTTCATCGTGCCGACGGACACCAAGGGTTACAAGGCGGCGAAGCCCGAGGACAAGATGGGCCTCCGCGCTTCGAATACGGCGGCCATCGAGTTGAACGACGTACGCATCCCCGCGTCCCAGATGTTGGGTGATGAAGGGATGGGGTTCGTGTACGCGATGGAGGGGCTCGACGCGGGGCGGCTGGGGATCGGGGCGCAAGGCGTGGGGATCGCGCGGCGCGCGCTCGAGCTGTCGCTGCAGTACTGCGCCGAGCGCAAGCAGTTCGAGAAGCCGATCCGCGACTTCCAGGCGGTGCAGTTCAAGCTCGCCGACATGGCCACGCGCATCGAGGCGGCGCGGGCACTGGCGCACCGCGCGGCCGTGCGCAAGGATGCGGGCGAGGACGTCACGCTGTACGCCAGCATGACGAAGCTGTTCGCGTCCGAGACGGCGATGTGGGTTACGACCCAGGCGATTCAGCTCTTCGGCGGGTATGGCTACATGCGGGACTTCCCCGTCGAGAAACTCTTCCGCGATGCAAAGGTCACCGAGATCTATGAAGGCACCAGCGAAATCCAGCGGATCGTTATCTCTCGATCGCTCAATAAAGCCTGAGCAATCGAGCGCATTGTTCGCGCTGCTCGAGGAGCACGAGCACGAGCAGGTGTCGCTCGTGTACGAGCCCTCCTCCGGTTATCGCGGCATCATCGCCATTCACGACACGACCCTCGGCCCCGCGCTCGGCGGCACGCGCTTCTGGAATTACGCGACCGACCGCGAGGCGTTGATCGACTGCCTGCGGCTGGCCCGCGGCATGACGTATAAGGCGGCGGTGGCGGGGTTGAATTTGGGGGGAGGGAAGTCAGTCATCGTCGGCGACAACAAGATCCGCAATCGCGAGGCGATCTTCCGCGCCCACGGTCGGCACGTCGAGGCGCTGCACGGCCGCTACATCACCGCAGAAGATGTCGGCACGTCGGTCGGCGACATGGAGTTCATCAAGGCGGAGACCGATCATGTGACGGGTTTGATCGGGAAATCGGGAGACCCGTCCCCCGTCACGGCCTTTGGCGTATATCGCGGCATGAAGGCGTGCGCCAGGCACCGCTACGGCGACGCCGAGCTGCGCGGCAAGACGATCGCGATCCAGGGCTGCGGGCACGTCGGGTATTACCTGGCCGAGCTCCTATATAAGGAAGGGGCGGAGCTGATCGTCACCGACATCGACAAGGCGAAGGTCGAGAAGGTGGTGAAGGATTTCGAGGCGAAGGCGGTGGGATCCGACGAGATTTATGGCGTGCAGGCGAACGTGTTCGCGCCGTGCGCGCTGGGCGGGATCATCAACGATCAAACGATCGCGCAGCTCAAGGTCGACATCATCGCCGGCGGGGCGAACAATCAGCTCGCCGAGGAGCGGCATGGCGATCTGCTCGAGGAGCGCGGTCTCACCTATGCGCCCGACTACGTGATCAACGCCGGCGGGTTGGTCAACGTCAACGCGGAGCTCGAGGGGTGGACGATGGAGCGGGCGCGCAACAAGGCGGGCGAGATTTACGACACGATTCTGATGGTGTTCGACATTGCGGCCGAGGAACGGATTCCGAGCTATAAGGCGGCGGATCGCCTGGCGGAGCGGCGCATTGCCGCGATCGCGAAGGTGAGGCAGAACTTTGTCTGAGTCGTGGTTATCGGTCGTCGGTCATCAGTCATCGGTGCAAGACGATGGCTGAAAAGGTCTACATTGGGGCTGACCATGTCGGATTCAATCTGAAGAACCGACTCGTGGATGAGCTGAAAAAGCTCGGGTACGAACCCATCGACGTGGGGCCGAAGAAACTGGATCCCGCGGACGACTATCCCGACTACGCGAAGCCGGTGGCGCAGGCGGTCAGCAGCGGCGAAGTGCGGCGCGGAGTGCTCACTTGTGGTACAGGTTTGGGCATGTCGTATACGGCCAACCGCTTCCCCCGAGTACGGGCGGCGCTGGCATGGAATGAGCAGGTAGCGGAGCTGTCGCGCGAGCATGGGAATTCGAACGTCCTGGTGCTGCCGGCCCAATTCGTGAGTGAGCAGCAGGGGGTTAACATCCTGCACAAGTGGTTGGAAACTGGGTTCGAAGGTGGCCGCCATGAGCGGCGAGTGGAGAAAATCGACAAATGACGGGGACGGGGGATGGGGGACGAGGGAAGGGGACTGCATGACCGACCGGCAAGCGCCGCTTTCCGACGTCGATCCCAAGATCCGCGAGCTCATCAACAAGGAGGTAGCGCGGCAGGAGCACGGGCTGGAGCTTATCGCGTCCGAGAACTTCGTGTCCCTCGCGGTGCTCGAGGCGATGGGGACGGCGCTCACGAACAAGTATGCCGAGGGGTTGCCGGGGAAGCGCTACTACGGCGGCTGCGAGGTGGTGGATCAGGTCGAGCAGCTCGCGATCGACCGGGCGAAGCAGCTGTTCGGCGCCGAGCATGCGAATGTGCAGCCGCACTCCGGGGCGCAGGCGAACATGGCCGCGTATCTCGCCGTCGCGAAGTTCGGCGACACGCTGCTCGGCCTGGCGCTGCCGCATGGCGGCCATCTCACGCATGGGTCGCCGGTGAATTTCTCCGGCACGCTGTTCAAGGCAACGGCGTATCATGTGCGCGAGGATACGGGCCGGATCGATTACGATGAGGTCCGTGCAGTGGCCAAGAAAGAGAAGCCGCGCATCATCATCGGGGGCGGTAGCGCGTACGCGCGGATTGTCGATTTTCCCGCGCTGCGCTCGATCGCCGACGAAGTCGGTGCGGTGCTCGTCGTGGATATGGCGCATTTCGCGGGGCTCGTGGCGGGGGGCGTGTACCCGTCCCCCGTCCCCCATGCGCAGATTGTCACGACCACCACACATAAGACGCTGCGCGGCCCGCGCGGCGGGATGATTCTCTGCAAGGCCGAGCATGCGAAGGCGGTGGACAAGCAGGTGTTCCCGGGGACGCAGGGCGGGCCGCTGGAGCACGTGATTGCGGCGAAGGCGGTAGCACTACTTGAAGCGTCGCAGCCGGACTTCAAGCAGTACGCGAAGGACGTCGTGAAGAACGCCCAGGCGCTGGCGGCGGCGCTGATTGGCCGCGGCTACGCGATCGTGTCAGGCGGGACGGACAGTCACCTGATGCTGGTCGATCTGCGCAAGAAAACAATAACGGGGAAGGATGCCGAGCAGCTGCTGGATCGGGCGGCGATCACGGTGAACAAGAACACGATTCCCGGTGATCCGCAGTCGCCATTCGTCACCAGCGGCATTCGCCTTGGCACGCCGGCCGTCACCACGCGCGGCTTTGGTGGCGGGGAGATGGAGCGGGTGGCGGAGTTGATCGATGAGGTGCTGATCAAGCGCGATGATGCCACGGTGGAGCGGGTGAAGGGGCAGGTGCGGGAGATGGTGGAGGAGTTTCCGTTGTATGCGAAGGGGGTGGGGGTGGGGTGAATTCTGTGTCAACTATGACCTGACGTGGCAGTGGCGTACTCGGATTACTTCGGGTATTTGCCGGTCAACGAAACCTTCAAGTTGACCCTCGGTACCGTCGCACCAATTGATAGGTATCAGACAGCCGTGCAGTTGTTTTCTGACTGGACTAATGCGGATGGACATGTCTATCCGCCTCTAGTTCACGAGGAAATGCCGAATGAATTGGGAAAGGCGGACGCGACAAGATCGGCGCGACCCGCCGCCCTATATCGGTTGCCGCCGACACACCAGATCGATCTTCCCACACAACCGGATGACCGCGAACAAGCTCGTTATGGTGTTGCGGCGTTCGTGATCCACTTCTTCGGCGTGCTGTACGGCAGACGTTGTCACTTCTATGACTGGTGGATTGATCGTCGCACTTCTTCGCAAAGCGTCACGGACCATTCAGAACCACTTGTGGAGGAGACGGTCTACTGCGTAGAGCAGGGACACAGTCAATGGATCAGCTGGCCCCACCGTCAGCGAATAGCAATGATAAACGCGATGTATCTGAAATCACGAGCGCACAGCTACGAAATGGAGTGGGAGCGATTTCAAGCGGAATATCAAGTTTTTGACGCGTTATACTCTATCGCTCGAGCATTGAAAATAGTGCAGCAGAAAACTGCGCACGAAAACCGCATTCCTGTCCTCTGTGATGCTTTCTCGATTCCCCACGACTCGGCGTACATTGCACCGATCGTCAGACTTCGCAATGACCTCCTACACGAGGCCATTTGGGCGAGTCGGATGCCTGGGGAGGCAAGAGGTCACGAAGCCTTCCACTCTGCATTTTGGTTGAATCGTCTGTGTCAGCGCATCATCCTCCGGCTGCTAGCGATTGACGGCCCTTATCCTCAGTCTGCCTGGTGGCCGATTATTGGATCAGTCTTTCGGATTACGCGGTAACGCTTCATACACTAAATGCAGCAAATCCGACCTACGATGCCGCAAAAACGCCGCGATTAGCTGGATAGGGGCACAACCGAAATCAGGAAGGCCAGGAAGGACTAGATGTCCATAAGTCCCCAACACCAAGTCCCAAGAGAACGTGGGTCATTCTTTTTCCGGTTGATTCTGCCCGCCCTCGCCATTTTGGTGCCGATCGGTTGGAGCTTGTACCGAGAACGGATTGCAGTCGAGTTGCAGCTGTTATCACAATCCGTATTGGTCGATGCAGCCCAAACACCCAAGAAGGTCCAGGTGACCTACGACCAGCGGAGCGTTCCTGGCCTGTCTCGCGTTGAATTGGGCCTTGTCAATTCTGGGCGCAAAGCGATTCGTGGTCAGGACGTGACAACACCGATCACAGTTGTGATCGATTCCGGACGTATCCTGGATGTCCTTACCGATCGTCTCACGCCAGAGAATTTGCAGGTTCATTTCACGGTAGATACGACACGGCAGTCCGTCGTCGTGACAACACCTCTCCTGAATCCTGGTGACGGAGTTCGTTTCACTCTGCTAATCGGACGTACATCGCCTCCGCACGTCTCTGCGTCCGCGCGCATAGTCGGACTTCATCGGGTGTCGCTTGCTGATCGCCGCCCGGAAATGCGCCCACTATGGCGCACTGTACCGTGGCCCATCTATCTGGCATTACTGGGCACTGTCGTAACGTTCCTTTTTCTCGTCGTCGCCCTCTACACCGCTGGCTATTCTCATAGGGCGAGGCATGTGTGGCGTGAGCGGCACTTCTTCCTGCCCGAGTCTCCCACGCCCGAACAGTACGCGGGTGCACTACAGATCTGCTTTGGTGAGGATCCCGCACTTGCATCGAAAGTAGGGGCAACCATCGATGGTCTTGTCCCGAATAGACAGATCCCGCAGCCGCAACTCGATACGCTCAATAAGGCTGTAGAGAAGCACATAAGGAACAGTCGAGTCAGGGTTTACTGGACGATTGTTGTCCTCGGGCTGTTCTCCACGGCAGGGGCCCTGTTTGTGACGTTCTCTGTCGTACACGCGGTACGAGGCCTTGCCTTATAGCGCTCCCAGGTAAGGTTGTCGTCTTCGTCGAGCCGGCGCCCTTCGCTGCGCTCAGGGCAGGCTTTCAGCGCACGGATCCAGCTCAACCCCACCCTTCCATCTGTCCTCGAGATCTGATGACCTGAGCCGACGTGCCCGCCGTGCCCTAAAGGGCCGGCTCGGCCACTGCGCGCGTCCTGAAGGACGGGGTGAGCCCTTCAGGGCTCGCGTCTTCGCTTCACCGGCCATCTAAGGAGGGTCATCGGGCAAAAATGGGCGTGCATCAGCCATTCGAGGACGATGAGCGGGGGAAAACGGAGGGTCACCGGTGATTTAAGGAGCCTCATCGGGGAACAATGGGCGCTCATCGGTCGTCGGAGGACGCTGATCGGCTGTCGAAACACGCTGATCGGCCGTCGGAGGACGGGGATTGCCGATCGCAGGACGGTGATCGGTCGCCGGAGGACGCTGATCGGCTGTCGAAACACGCTGATCGGGCATCGGGGGACGGTGATTGGCGATCGCAGGACGGTGATCGGTCACCGGAGGACGCTGATCGGCTGTCGAAACACGCTGATCGGGCATCGGGGGACGGTGATCGGTCGCCGGAGCACGCTGATCGGCTGTCGAAACACGCTAATCGGCCATCGGAGGGCGCGGATCGTCCGTCGGACGACACTGATTGGCCATCGAAGGACGCTGATCGGCGCAAAATGGACGCGCACGGCCTATCTGACCATCAACACCCGCTCAACTAGCCATCAAGCGAACCGCGCGGTAGCCTTGAGCACGGAGGGCTACTCGCATGCGGAAGCTCAGCACCGTTGTCCTGGCACTGCAGTTCGCCGCGCTCCCACTCGCCGCCCAAGCGCAGCTCGCCAACACCACCGCCTATACGACGGCAGCAGTCACCGTCCGTACCCGACCCGATGCGCGCGCGAAGTCGGTCGCGCGACTCGCCGCGGAGTCGCCGGTGCAGGTCTCTGCCTGCGACAACGGCTGGTGTCAAATAGCGGTCAACGGGATCGCCGGGTATCTGCCTCGGCTTTCTCTGTCGCAACAGCCCAACGGTTCGTTCACCGAGGGCGCCGGCTACACGAACTCGCAAGGCAATCGCGTACGATCGCCGACGCGCACGCCTGACAACCAACCGCCCGCGGGCGCGACCGCGCAGTGCAGGGATGGGACGTTCAGCTTCAGTCAGTCGAGGCGCGGGACTTGCTCGCATCACGGAGGAGTGGCGAAGTGGCTGAACTGAGAGACGAAGGCCGAGGTCGTATTCATCCGTGTCCTGAAGGACCGGCTCGGCCGCTACGCGCGTCCTGAACGACGCGGATGCTCCAACCAAACCGCCCCGTCGGTGTAAAATTTCCACGAACCGAGCGCCCTGTACGAGGCTTCCCCTATGCGCAAGACCGGTCCCGCGACCCTCGTTTTATCACTGGTGTCCATTGGCGTAACACTCGCGCAGCAACCGTCGCCTCCTCCTGCCGATAAACCGCCACCGGAGAAGAACGGCATCCGGCTAGACACCGTCATGATCCATCTGGACGCGTCGCGCGACCAAGTCCTTCCAGAGAGCGTGGTTGAACAACGCCCTTCTATCCTGTGGGGTCCGCCCCTCAGGTACCCGGAACTGTTGGCGCGAGCGCGTGTGCAAGGGCGTGTCATCGTGCGGGCGATCATTGATACCACCGGGCGCGCCGAGCCGGGATCGGTGCAAATCGTCGAGACTCCCCATGTGTTATTCAATCAGTCAGCGCGCGATTACATGCTTCATGCGGTGTTTCGGCCCGCGCGAATCCACAATCGCGCGGTTCGCGTGCTCGTCAATGTGCCGATCGACTACAAGATCCGTGAGCCGCTCAGTCCATACGATGTTCGTCGGCCATAGGATAAATAGGCTTTGTAATTAGAGATCGGCTCTTGGCCGAGCCGGCGCTTCGGCAACACAGACAAGCGCCAAACCGGAATCGTCAAGATAGAGACGTCGAAGTAGAGGCGTCGATGTAAAACCGTTAGGTCAGTCCGTCGCAACAACGACGTCCCCCTGTCCCCGCGTTTCTTCGCAAACATCCCGCAATAATCCGATTGCGCTCGTGTCCATGTCCCACCTCATCGTGCGATGCCAGGGATGCCGCGCGTTGCGAGCCTGCGTCGACATACCGGAATCGCCAAGTGTCATGAAGGGTGCGGGTGTGGCGGAACGGCAGACGCAGAGCGCTCACAACGCTTGGGGCGCAAGCCCGTGTGGGTTCGACTCCCACCACCCGCACGCTGGCTTGACTCGGCACCCTCGCCGAGCATAGAATGCCAGTGCGTTGTGAGTGCTCTGCGTGATGATTCCGTCACGCAAAAAGGCCGCGGAGCCATCCGCGGCCTTTGCATTTCCTCAGTCGGCCTCGCGCATGTCGATCGCGTTTCCCCAGTTGTCAACGCACGTACCCGGCGCTAACTCCCCTCCATGTTCGTCGGCCACTACGGTGTCAGCTTCACGGCAAAGAAAGCCGAGCCGGCGATTCCGCTCTGGGTCCTCTTCATCGCCGTGCAGCTGCTCGACGTCCTCTGGGCGCCCTTCGTGCTCCTCGGCATCGAGAAGGTCCGCATCGTCCCCGGCATTACGGCCTCGAATCCGCTCGATCTGTACTACATGCCGTACACGCACAGCTTCCTCGCCGCCATCGGCTGGTCGGTCGTTGCGTTCCTGGCGTATCGATTCGCGGTTCGACCGGCTCCTCCGCGCGCCGCAGCCATCGTGGGCATCGCCGTCTTCTCGCACTGGGTGCTCGACCTTCTGGTTCACCGGCCCGATCTGCCGCTGTACGACAATACCGCGAAGGTGGGGCTGGGCTTGTGGAACCTGCCGGCCGTCGCGCTCGGCCTCGAGGCGCTGCTGCTGTTCGGTGCTATGTGGCTCTACCTCCGGCACACGGTGCGTCACACGGCGATGCTGGTGTTCGGCGTCGTCATGCTAGCCATCCAGGCCTACGTGTTCTTCGGTCCACCGCCGGCCAGCGATAAGGCGGCCGCTGCGACGGCGCTGATCGCGTACGCCGTATTTGCAGTGGCCATCCGCGCGCTGGAACGCCGCGCAGTCCCGTGACGGAACGAGTGATGCGAGAGCGTCTCGTCGTCGACAACCGGGTCTTCCTGCTCGGTCTGGACGCCCTCTACCGCAGCGCGATGAAACGCAACGAGGGGTTCGAGCTGCTGCGGTGCGCCCGAGAAGTCGCGTGGACGCTCCATATCAAGCCGGCCGATGTCCCGGTGGAAGGCTATTACGCCGAGGACGAGCGGCTGACCGAGTACTTCCGTCTCCTCCGAGCACTGCAAGAGGAGCCCAACAGCCGCGTCGCCGCGGTCGAACGCCTCCCCGCATATCAGCGGCTGTATGAGGTGACGTCGTCTCCGTTGTACGGGCGCCCACGCAACGAAGACAAGCTGCTGCCCGTCGGCCACGACGCGCTCTCCCGCGCGCTGCAAAAACTCGCGCCGCGCTGGACTATCCCGACCCTGACTCGAGCGGCCGAGCAGGCGGCTCGCGACATGGACGATTACTCGCTGGTAGGGCTCGCCGCGCGGACGCAGGATCCCGTGGTGCTCACCGCGTTGCGCGAATCAGTCGTGCTGTACGCGCAGGTGATGATGCTTGGAATGGCCCTCGAGGAGCCACCGATCATTGAGTGGCGCGTCGATAAAGACCTTACCTCGCAAGCCAACCGGTTTATTGGCGCCTTCCACGCGCTCTTCCCGCAGGGCAGGCGCTTGCCCGCCGCGACGGCTGAGAGCGCAGCCACGTATTGGGGCGCGTGTGATGAAAAGGCGATCGTGGGTCGCTGTGTGCGGGTCGGGTACGACGACGCGCGCAATCCGGTGATGCATTACCACTGGGGGATCAACAAGTCGCAGGGACCGCTCGAAGTTGAAGAGTTCTGGGCTCCCGAGATCTGGACGACGGCGCGATATCGTCAGGAGCGGGCGTACCAGACACCAGTCCAGAACGCCCGGCTTGAAGGCCTCGACGGCCTGCACGACCTGAATCTCTAGCCGGCGCCTCACCGTGCGCACGACACCCTTCTCTCTCGAGATCGGACGATCCCAGCCGTTTAGACCGTGCCCTAAAGGGCCGGCTCGGCCACTGCGCCCGTCCTGAAGGACGGGGTGAGCCCTTCAGGGCTCGCGTCTTCGCCGAGCCGGCGCTTCAGCGCACGGATTCAAGCTCAACCCCACGACTCGATCTCTCCTCCAGATCTCACCATCCAAGCCGTCCTTTGTCCGTGCCCTAAAGGGCCGGCTCGGCTACGACGCGCGTTCTGAAGAACGCTGTCTGCGCTCGTTTGGTTGGGAGGCAGCGGATCGCTCCTCTATCCTCGAGCCATGCCGTTCCGCTTCTACGCACATCTCTCGTGGACGACCTGGGCTCGCCTCCCCCTTATCGACGAGCAGGTTGCGCATTTTCTCGGTCCGTTCCTGCTCGCCGAGGCGAAACGGCACGGCGCACGCGTCGTTGAGATCGGGGTCGTGAGTGACCACGTTCACCTGCTCCTAGAGCTTCCTCCCGTCTATGACGCGCCCCGGCTGGTCCAGGGCCTCAAGGGGGCGAGCGCGCGACTCGCGAATCGCGACGGCCACGCCTCCCGCGGAGGACTTCGCTGGGAAAAGGGCTACGACTTTCGGTCGGTGGGGATCCGGCAGCTGGCGGGCGTCACGGCATATGTTCGCGACCAGGAACTGAAGCACGGGCCGCCGGGCACCAAGAAACGGTGAGCCCTTCAGGGCTCGCGCCTTCGCCGAGCCGGCGCTTCAGCGCACGGATTCCAACTCAACCACGCGATTCCAATCTCTCCTCGAGATCTGACGAACCCGAGCCGTCGTTAATGCCGTGCCCTAAAGGGCCGGCTCGGCTACTACGCCCGTCCTGAAGGACGGGGGTGAGATCTGGTGAGCGCTTCGGCGGAGGAGGGGGCGCTTCATGCCATCTGGCGAATCGTCGCAAAACCTGTAGCATCAAGATCGTTGCATCGGGAAACTTCACTCACGTAGGAGCCTTTATGCGATTCGCGCCGTTGCTGACACTGCTGTTCGTTGGGTGCGTCTCCACCAACGCCATGGTTCTCAATCCCAGCCTCAGGCTCGCGCCGGTGTGCCCGGATGGAGTCCTGCTGTATACCGACTCCTCCAAGGTGGGGCAGCCCTACGTCGAGGTCGCGGTGCTCAACTCGCAGGGCGACTACAGCGCGACCAATGAGCAAGGGATGGCAAAGTCGCAACGCAAGAAGGCTGGAGAACTCGGCGCCAACGGAATCATTCTCGGCGCGATCACTGAGCCAGGCACGGGAGCCAAGGTGTGGCGGTCGCTGTTAGGCACTTCCGCCAACCGCAAGGGGAAGGCGATCGCGATTTACATCGCGGCAGATAGCGCGCGCGTCGCGGCGGCGTGTCCTCCAATTACGCAGGCGCGGGCGAACTAGCACTTCGGCGCCAACCCTTCTTCACTATTCCGGACGCGGACCGCGAGTCGCGCGCGCTCGATATTGGCGCTAACTCTGAGGCTTCCCGCTCGCGAGGCGTCCATGACGGCACCGCTGCCCGACGACTTCCCGTGGTCCGCGAACGCGCGCAAGCTCAGAAACTGGTTCACCGCCTATCTCCTCACGTTGTCGGCGGGATTGTATTTGGCAATCAACTCGGACTTCAATAATGCCGTCGGGCTGATCCTGATCTTCGGCTCCCTCATCCCGTATATCACCTGCGTCGTGTTCGCGTATCAGGTGCAGCGTGCCCTGAATGAAGCAAAACTCTACAGAGGAGGCGCATGGCAGATCATCGCGGGCGCCTTGCTGCTCAACCCATTCCTCCTGGGTTTCCTGATTCCCGCATCCGTGCTGTGGACGACTCGCCGCATCGACCGGCGGATTCGCGAAGGGAAACTCGAATACCACGGCGGTGGGGTTCCGCTCTAACGCAAAAGGCCGCGGATCTCTCCGCGGCCTTTTGAATACCGACGCTGCTACGGCCGTCTACTGGGCCGCGCTCCCCTGCGGCGCGTTCGCCAGGTCCGTGACCACCTCGCCGAGCTTCTGCAGCTTCGCCCGGTCGCTCGAGGTCGCGGCGTCCTGCGCCAACGCCACCGCGAGCTGCGTCAACGTCGTACGTCGCGCGTCACCCCGCTCCTTCTCGGCGCGGCCGAGCTCCTGGCGCACCGCCTTCAGCCGCTCGGCGGAGAGGCCGCTCGAGCGCTCCAGCTGATCGACATAGGCGCGCGCCACCACGAAGCTCGCGGGCCAGGTGATCTTGGGCTGATCCTGCGTGTTGAAATAATCGAGATGTACGAGCTTCGCCGCCGCGATCTCGTTGCGGGAGATGAGCCCGCTCGGCGTCAGCTCGAACACATCGAGCCCGCGCGCGATCTCGGAGCTGTAGATGTAGCCGTTGTACCAGTACGCCGACCACGAGCCGCCGCCCTGCGGCTTCGTCGAATCCACGGGGCCACGGTCAAAGAAGGCGATCTCCTTCGGATGCGCGGCGTCCGTCCAGTCGAACACCGAGATCCCGCCCTGGTACCATGCCTGCACCATGACGTCGCGACCCGGGATCGGGATGAGCGAGCCGTTGTGCGCCACGCAGTTCTCGTTCGCGGTCTGGGGCGCCAGCATCTTGTAATAGCTCTGGAACGTCATGCGGCCGTTGGCGACGGTGAAAAGCGCATCGGCGCCCCACTCGGGCTTGTCGTACGCGCGGCACTTCGGTTGCCCACCGCCGCCCCACTCGTCGGAGAACAGCAGCGTCGTGCCGTCATTGTTGAACGTCGCGGAGTGCCAGTACGAGAAGTTCGAGTCGGCCACCGCGCCGATGCGGCGCGGATGCGCCGCGTCGCGGATGTCGAGCAGCAGCCCGTAGCCGCCGCACGCGCCGCCCGCCAGGCCGATCGCCGGATACACCGTGATGTCGTGGCACTGATCCGGTCCGGGCTGGGGGCCGGTTTGCGGCTGGTTCAGGCCGAACATCTTATCGATGACACTCTGAAAGCTCGCGCGGAGCGCGGCACTGTCAGCCGCGGTCGGCGCACCGGTGCCATCACGCGCTTTGACGACGCTGTCGAGCAGCGGAGCGACAAAGCGCGGCGAGGCCACCTGCTCCATCCCGAACAGCGTCGCCGTGAACGCACCCTTCGCTCGCGCTGAGTCCGCCACGCGGTGGGCTTCGGCGATGTCCTGCGGCATCTCGCCGTGCGTCGGCGCCCGCGTGAGCGAGTCGAAGATGCGGGCCCCGCCCACCACCGCGGCCTGCTGCGGCGCGGCGAGCGGCACCTTGATGACCTCGATGCGGAACCGCGAGCTGTTCGGGTTCGAATCGGGCGACTGCCGCACGCATCCGGGCAGCTCCGACGGCGAGCGCACCGGCGCCGAGCCGGAGACGTACACGTAGACGTTGGCCGAGTCGTTGGGATCGATGACGACGGTGTGCGTGTGCGAGCCGCGGCAGGTCTGCACGTTCGCGATGTACTTCGGATTGGCGATGTCGCTGATGTCGAAGATGCGTATGCCGCGCAGCCGGTCTTGCGAGACCGAGTCGTGCACGCCCGTCGCGGTGCAGTCGAGCCGGCCACCGGTGCCTTCGCCGGACACGAAGAGCAGGTTCCGGAATACCGACACGTCGCTCTGCGACGCCGGGCAGAAATAGGCGACCTTGAGCGTGGGGTTCGACGGCGTCGAGACATCCCACACCTCGTACCCGTTGTAGTTGCCCTGGATCACGTAATGCTGGTAGAACGAGAGATCGGAATTGGTCGAGCCGACGAATTTCTCCGACGGCGGTGTGTTGTTGAGGAGCCGCAGATTCCACGCGGCCTGGCCGGCGTCCCTCAATCCCGCCCTGAGCCCGACGCGCGGGTCGGGCGTGGGCGCGACGGTGGAGTTGTTCGCGCCGCCGCCCGAGGAGGCGCAGGCGGCGATCGACACGACGGCGACCACATGGACCAACGCCTGAAACGATTTCATCGCGAATCCTATTTTGGTGTGGTTGGTGCGAAGAGGTCGGCGGCGAGCATCCGCTGCATCCGCTCGATTTCGGTCGTCTGATCGGCGAAGACGCTGCTCGCCATCTTGTAGACCGGCTCCTCTTCACCGGCTCCCGCGGCGAACAGGCGATTCACCATCGTAATCGCGCCCTGGTGATGCTGGATCATCAGCCGCAGGAACAGCGCATCGAAGTCCGGCCCGTGCGCCCGCTCGAGCTGCGCCAGCTGCTCGGCGGACAACATCCCCGGCATCATGTGCGTCGCATCCATCCCCGGCATCATCCTGTGGTCGGGATCGGGGTGCGGCACCGCCTCGTGCCGGGTCGCGAGCCAGCGCGAGAGCAGCGCGATCTCGTCGTTCTGGCTGGCCACGATGCGGTCGCACAGCGTCCGCACCGAGGGGCTGGCCCCGTGCGTCGGCGCCCAGCCGGCGATCAGTACGGCCTGTGCGTGATGGTAGATCATGCCCGACATGAAATCCACGTCGTCGGCCGTATAACCGCGGCGGTCGGGAGGAGCCTGGGCTACGGCGGGCGAGGTACCTGCGGCGAGCGCGGCGGTTAATATCCAGGGGATGAAGCGCGTCATGCTCTCGCATTCTACCACGTCTGCCGACTAGTGCAACGTCAGTGTTTCGAAAGGAGGTCTCCATGTTCCGTGCTCGCCTTTCCCTGGCCCTCATCTTCACCGTTGCTGCCTGCCAGGATGCCGCCCACGTCACCGCGCCGCCCGAGGCCGACCGCGGCGGAATGTCCGGCGCGATCGTGCCGGCCGGCGGATCAATCCAATCCGCAATTGATGCCGCGGCCCCGGGCGCCGTCATTCAGATCAGCGCGGGCACCTACCACGAAGCGCTCACCGTCGCCAAGCCGCGCATCACCCTCGTCGGCCGCGGCACGGTGGTCATCGAAAACCCGGGCGACGCTGAAGATGGCATCGACGTCGAAGACGCGGGCGACGGTTTCGTCCTCGCGAACGTCACCGTGCGTGGGTTTGACGAAAACGGCGTGAAGCTGGACCATGTGAACGTCTTTCTTCTTTACAACGTCCGCGCCGAAGACGATGGCGAGTACGGGCTCTTTCCGGTGTTCTCTTCCAACGGCGTGATCCAGAACTGTTCGGCGACCGGTCACAGCGACACGGGGATCTACGTCGGGCAATCTCATCACGTCCTGATGGTCGGCAACGTCGCCTCCGGCAACGTGAACGGCCTCGAGATCGAGAACTCCTCGGACGTGCTGGCCGTGGGCAATGAGAGCTTCGACAACGTCGCGGGGATTCTCGTGGTGCTCCTGCCGGGCCTCGACGTCAAGACTTCGTCCAACATCTTCGTTCGCGGCAATCGCGTGCACGACAACAATCACGTCAACTTCGCAACGCCGGGCGAGATCGAGTCGTTTGTGCCGAGCGGCGCGGGGATTCTGGTCGTGGGCACCGATCGCACCAGCGTCGTCGGCAACATCGTCACCGGTAATCAGTTCACCGGCATCGCGGTCGGCAGCACGCTGCTGCTGGGGGCACTCGCGGGACTGCCGCCCGAGGCGTTTGCCGACATCGAACCGAATCCTGATGGCGCGCGGATCCTGGGCAACACCGTCACCGGGAACGGCGGCGAGTCGCCGATTCCGTTCCTGCCCGCGGTGGACCTGTTGTGGGATGGCTCGGGTATCGGGAACTGCTGGCGCGGGAACACGTATGCGACGAGCGTACCGGATCCGCTGCCCGCATGTTAGTCCCTGCCAGGAATTATGACTTTTTGCGCGGGGGGCCTACCCAACCGCCGTCCCCTCTTGCATCTATAAGGAGACTCGAGCTAGCGTAGGCACCCATGCGTCCCGTCATCGCCGCCGCCCTCTTCGTGCTCCTCGCCTGTAGCGACACCATCGCTCCTGTGACTGTCGGTGCGCCGTACCAGCTCCGGGTGGTCAACGGTCAGCCGCTTCCCTGGAGTACGCCGCCCTCCGACAGCGAATACATCCCGATGACGATCACCGATGGCTCGGTGACGTTCCTGGACGACTCGAACGCCCAGCGTGAGGAAAAGACCGGCCGCTGGGTGCTGACGCCGAGCGGGGACTCGCAGTGGCTCGCGTACGACTGGATGCAAATCGCTTTCTACAAACGCGGCGTGTCCTCGATCGTGCTGACCTATCCCGGCTACATCCAAGGCACGATCGGTCCGTCGCATGCGGCGGAAACGCTGTACGTCACGCGCGGTGGCTTGACGCTGCGGGAGACCGGCCTGGTCTCGCCACTCGACAGCATCATCCGGGTGTACTGCACGACGCTGAACTGCTAGGTCGCCCTTCAGGGCGCGCGTCGTAGCCGAGCCGGCGCCCTTCGCTGCGCTCAGGGCAGGCTTTCAGCGCACGGATAAATCCTCCGGTATGGCTCTGATGTCCTCACAGGCTCCTAGCGGCCGGATTTGTGCTTCTCTCCGATCGGGGCTAGCTCTAACGCCATCGCCCGAACCGGAGAAACCTCTGAAATCGCTGATCCTCGCCGGTATTCTCCTTGCGCTCCCCGGGTGCCGCCACGGCGCGGTGGCGGACACCGCCGCTGACCGCGCGGCGGTCGATGCCGCCCTCGAGCAGTACCGCCAGGCGTGGCTCCAGGGCGATACCGTCGCAGCGCTGCGTATGGTCTCGAGCGACGTGCGCTTTCTGTTTCCCGGTGAGCCGGAGATGCGCAGCGATGGCGTCCACGCGCTCTTCATCAGCGAAATGGCGACCTACCGCATTCCGACGCTCAACCTCACGCGCGCCGACTTCTTCGTCGCGGGCGATCACGCCGTCGACATCGGGACGTACGAGGAGATTCAGGTTCCCAAGACCGGTGCGCCGATTCACGGCACCGGTCGCTACATGACCGTCTGGCGGCGTGAACCGGGCGGCTGGCGGATCTGGCGCTTCATGATCAACGAGCTTCCCAAGACTCGGAGCGCTGTTTCGGGTTGAAGTAGTGGCGCCTCGTCTCCTTTGGCGCTAGCCTAGAATCACCTTCCCGTTACCGGAGCCGTCATGCGCGCCCAACGCTCATCGCACTTGCTCGTCGCTGCCGTTTGTGTCGCCGCCTGCGGCAAAGAAGCCCCCAAAACCCCCGCGGCTCCGCCGCCGGGGGCGATGCCGACCGCGGGGGCCGAGTACACCGTCATCATCAAGAGCACCTGGACGAAGAAGACGCACCCGTTCGAGTATCCGTCGGGGGCGCATTTCTCCGGCATGATCGGCGCCTCGCACAACGCGAAGTACTCGATCTTCGCCGTCGGCCGCCGGCCGACACCGGGGCTCGAGCGGCTGTCAGAGGAAGGGAAGCACTCCCCGCTCGACACCGAGATCCGCACCGCGATCGATCAGGGCAACGCCCTCATGCTGTTCGAATCGGGCGGGCTCAAGAACTGGCGCGACTCGATGGTCGCGACGGTGCGCGTCGACCCCGCGCACCCGCTCGTCTCCGTGGTCAACATGGTGGCGCCGAGCCCCGACTGGTTCACCGGTGTGTCGAGCGTGGACCTGGCCGAGAACGGCGCGTGGGTCGCCCGGCGCACGCTCACCGCGCCCGCGTACGATTCGGGCGGCGACGACGGCAAGACCTACAAGGCTGCCGACAAGGACACCAATCCCAAGAAGGCGACGTCGCGCGCGGCGACGCGGCACTTCGTGGTCGGCGGCCGCGTGAAGCCGGTCGCGACGATCACGTTCGTACGGAAAGGGTCGTAGCGGCTACAACGACCTGAGGAACTGCAGCAGCGCGGTCCGCTCGAAGCGCGACAGCCGGAGGAACCGGTCTCGTGCCCTGATGCCCTCCCCGCCGTGCTGCGCGATGGCCTCCTCGATTGTCGCCGCGCGCCCGTCACCAGCGCCGGCACGTGACAGGCGCTGCAGCCGATCTTCGCGAACACCAGGGTGCCCAGCACGCCGGCCGGGTCGAGCGGCGCGCGGGGCGGCGGCGCCAGGAAACGCACGAACGCATTCGCGGCGTCGAATTGCGCGGCGCTGATCTCGGGCTCGGGGAGCGGATCCACACCGGCCGGCAGCGGCTCACCGCCCACCGTCTGCTCGGTCTGGTTGACGGGATTGGTGATGCCCATCTCCATCACGAACGCATCGCCGTTGAACTCGCGCAGCGTCGCCGCCTGTGCCTTGCGGCCGAAGCGGCCGAGGCGGCCGTCCGCCGTGCGGTTGGGGCGGCCCGAAATGCCGTCGCCGTTGCGGTCGAGCGGGTCCGCACGCGCCAGAATCACGGCATCGGGCACCGCATCGAGCAGGCCGAAGCCGAACACGTCGGGCGTCGTGCGGTGGCCGGAGTCGGTGGCGACCGGCGGGATCGGCTCACTCGTGATATGCAGGAGGTCGGCGAGCGCCGGCGTGACCTGCTTCTGAATGACCTGACCCCCGATCGCCGAGATCCTCGCATGGGCCCCCCCCGGTGCCGTGGAACGCCGTGGCATGCAGCTCGATATCCTCGCCGCCTTCCTCCGGATCGTTGCTGCCGCCGCCACCAGGAACCGGATTCTCGTGGCATGCGGCGCAGCCGACCGCGTTGAACAGCGGCCCCAGCCCCGTCTCCGGCGTGAACTCGGTCGCGAAGACGGCGCGGCCCATATCGAACCGCAGTCGCTGCGCGGCCGAGAGGCGTGGCAGCGGTCGGCCGAGCATGGCCACGGCCGTCGCGAATTCCGCAGACGGCAGCGGGCGTGGTGGGGTCGGGGCGATGGGGGACACCGCCGTCGGTGCGCGTTCATCGCAAGCGGCGACACCGATCAGCATGGTTACGAGTAGCGTATTCCGACATGTGCGACGCATGAAGCCCTCCCTGGGAAACGGGCGAGGGCGCGCATCACCTTAGGCCGCCGCGGTATTTTCGCGCGGGTCATATGGGCTTTGTTCGGGACGGACCCCATTGGGAGATCGTGCTCAGTTGTGCTTGATTTCCTCGACACACATGACCAGGGGAAGCATCACGTGGTACTCGCGGCACTCTGTCTCGCGCTGATTGCGCAGCAACCGCCACCTCCCGTGACGAGCACGATCGTGTCCGCGCACGCATGGGTCGTGCGCCTGGGCCGCGAGATGGGCGATTCGATCTGGCCGGGCTTTCGCCCGGACACGATTCCCGTCCTGTACGTCATGAAGGGTCAGGGGACGTTGGTGCTCGGTTGGCAGGGCGCGCTGCCGCCGGGCTTCACACCGTTCGTCGACCGGCCGGACGCGGGCTGGCAATCCTCGGCCGACCGCGGCGCCGCCAGCACCGGCACCGAGCTGGCGGGCCATCGCGCGGCGCAAGTCGTCGTCTCCGATTCGCAGGACATCGCGTCGCTGGTCGGCCTCACGACGCACGAAGCGTTTCACGTGTTCCGGGCGGCTGCGAAAAAAGAGAACGCATTTCTCGTCACGAGCTACCCGGTGTTCGATCCGGAAAACGAAGCGGGCATGGCCCTCGAGGGACGCATCCTCGCGGCCGCCGAGGTCGCGCGCACCAAGGCGGAGCGGCGCGCGCTCGCCCGGCAGTTCCTGGCGGTGCGCGAGTCGCGGCAACGCGCGCTCGGCGCCGAGCTGGCCGAATTCGAGCAGCTCGCCGAATTGAATGAAGGGCTCGCGGAGTACGCGCTGGTCCGGTCGGTGCAGCTCGCCGCGCGGCATCCCGACTTCTCCGATCGCGCCGGCGCCGAACGGCTGCGCGCGGCCAAGCTCGCGGGCCTGCACCAGCTGACCGAGGACGTCACCCGCTCGATCCGGCTGCGCTACTACGCGACCGGGCCCGCGCTCGGCCTGCTGCTCGACGCGCTCGCAGGGCCGGCGTGGAAGACGCGCCTGATCAGCCAGGATCTCACCGTCCAGGACGCGCTCGCCGATGCGTCCGGCTATCGCGCGCCGGAGCTGGCGCTACGCCGCCAGGCCGAGACGCGGTACGTCATGAGCCAGCTGCGCAGTGGTGCCGATTCCAGCGTGGCCCGCCTGCGTGTATTCCGGCGCGCGCAGGTCGACAGCGTGCTGGCGGCGCCCGGGGTGCAGCTCGTGGTCACCCTCGAGGGCCGCTCCCTCGGCCTGTGCGGGATCGACCCGCAGAATCTCTTGCAGGTGGAGCCCGGCGTGCTGCTTCACACGCGTTGGCTACAGGCGTGTGCCGGCGACGCGTTGGATGCGACGTTCACTACGCCGGTCGTACAAGACCGCGCGGCGCAGACGCTCAGGGCGGTGGTGGGCGCCGACTCGACGGTGCAGGTGAGCGTCGCTCCCGATGGCGGCGTGCGGATCGAATCCCCGCTGGTGTCGCTGCGCGCGACGAAAGCCGATGTCTCACGCGATGGGCGGGTGCTGACGGTGAAGATCAAGGCTTAGTGGGCAGCTTCCTCAGGGCTGAATCTCCGTCAACGTGACCGCGTCGGCGCGCGCGTTGACGATGTGCTGGCGCAGCGCATGGCCGCTCGCGTTTGCCTGAACCGTCACGTTGCCCGCCGTTACGTTGGCGACATAGGCGACGCCGTCGCCGGAGGTGGAGGTCGCGGTACTGCTCGGTGTCGAGCCGGAGTTGTAGCGGTACGTTCCGGCGGGGCTCGTCGTCACCGTCGCGCCCGCAATCGGATTGCCCTGGCAGTCCTTCACCACCACGCCGATGAAGCCGTCGCCCGCCACCGGTGTGACGCCCACCAAGCCTGCCAGAAACGAAAATTCCGAGCTGGTGAGGAGCAGGACGTTGTCCACCGCGTCTGCCGCCAGCGGCCGCGACGGGTAGGCATACGTCGGCAGGTAGCCGCTCTTTGTGAGTTTCAGGAATCCGCTGACCGGCGTGCCACCCGTCGCGATCGTGAGCGCGTAAAAGCCGGGCGTGTTCGAAGTGTCAGCGGCGAGTGTATCGGTCCCAGTCGATGCCATGATCTCCACGCCGCCGAGCGCAGTCGGTGAGATGGCGTTGCCCTTGGTTTGTCCCGTCACGTTGATCGTGCTGGGGGCGGTCGACGGCAGCGTGTCGCCGAGGCACGCGAAGCGGGCATCCGGGCCGCCCGAGTCCGAGCACGCGGCTAACCAGACGGCGAGCAACGCGACTGGCAGAGCAGAAATCGAGCGATGCATGGCTCAAGCCTTGAATGGTTTCCGCAAATCTACCCGGAAACAGGACGTTTGTGCGTTGCGGTTTCCCGCTGTACTCTCACCGCATGACCGAAAGCCCCACGCGCGTCGAAGCGTTCAGCGACGGTGTGTTCGCGATTGCGATTACGCTGCTGATCCTCGAGATCCGCGTGCCACACGTCGACCACGGGCTGTGGGCGGGCCTCGTGGCGCTGTGGCCATCGTACGTCGCCTTTCTGATGAGCTTCGCGGTGATCCTCATCATGTGGGTGAATCACCACGAGCTGCTGCGCATGGTGGGGGGCGTCACCTATCCGTTTCTGTTCACGAACGGGCTGCTGCTGCTCACGGTGACGTTCGTCCCGTTTCCGACCGCGGTCCTCGCGGCGTACCTGGGCACGGCGGAGGCCAAGACCGCCGTCGCGTTCTACTGCGCGACATTCGTGGTGAACGCCCTCGTCTGGAGGCTGTTGTTCGCCACGATGGTGCGGGGCGGGCTCAAGCCGAGCGTGACTCCGGAAACGGTCGCGACCGTCCGCAAGGCGTACTTTTGGGGCCCGGTGGTGTATCTCCTGTCGACCGCCGTCGCGCTGATACGGCCGACGCTCGGCTTGCTCGTCAACGTTTCGCTGTGGATACTCTGGATACGCCTGGGCTACAGATCGGAAAGGAGCGCGACTCGATGAGGACCCTTGTTCGCTTTCTCACCGCTGCTGCGGTAGCACTCCCGCTGGCCTGCCAGGACTCGTCGCAGCCGGGTTCGAATCCTCGCCGGGAGGCGCTGATCCCCGACGCCGCCGCCACCCTCGCGTCGGAGTACTACAGCGGCTACACCGACGCGACGACGACCCTGATCGACAATGCGTTCGAGTGGCAGAATGCCTGGGCGCGTTTGTACGCGACGGTCAGTCCCAAACCGGACGTCCCGGTGGTCGACTTCCTCAATGAACGCGTCGTCCTCGTCTCCATCGGAACCCGCAACAGCGGGGGGTTTGCAGTGCACATCGACAGTCTGGTGACCTCCGACGAGGGGACGCGAGTTTTCTCGACGCTGACCGTGCCGGGGAGCGACTGCGGGGTGACCGAGGCACTCACACAGCCCGTTCACGCCGTGCGCGTTCCCACTCCCGCGACGCCGGTGACATTCAGCCAGCAGATGGTGACGCACTTCTGCGATTAGCGCCCCTCGTCGTCGCTGCCCTTGTCGGGTGCACCGGCTCCAAGGACGCCCGTGACGAATTCGCCGCGATGCAAACGCGCGGCGCGCACGTCATGGGCGTCGATCAGTACACGTCCACCCATGTGTTCGAGGATCTGCCCGACGGCGGCCGCGTGGTCCTCGACGTGGATACGGCGGACAGTGCCGGCATCGAGACGATTCGCGCGCACATGCGCGACATCGCGACTGCGTTTCGGGCGGGTGATTTCACGAAGCCGTTCGAGGTCCACGCGCAGAACGTGCCGGGAACGGCGGTGATGAGCGCACGACGCGCCGGAATCAGCTACACGCCCATCGATCGGGTGTGGGGAGGGGAAGTGCGCATCAGGGCGAGTGATCCCGCCGCCGTGGCCGCCATACACGAGTTCCTCGAATTCCAACGCGAGCAGCACCATGCCGCGGGGCATGAGGGCACTGGGCACCAATGACCGGGTTGCCCCGCCGCATGGCGGCGGGGCACGCTAAACGGTGAGGCCCAGGGACGGTTGCGACAGCTTACTCGACCGTAGCCTTGTTGATCTTGTCCAGTTTCGGAAACTGACGCGCCAGGTATTTCTCGCCCTCGATGTTCATGCGGTACTGGTCCGGCCCGCGGCCCTGCGGGGCGCCTTCTCCGTAGCCCCCGTAGAGCTTGCCCACGACGTCCGCCCCTTCGACGACCTGACCGAACGGCGCGAACCCCATGCCATCGAGCCGGCTGTTGTCGGCGTAATTGATGAAGACCTGCGTCGTGCGTGTGCCGGGGCCGGCGGTCGCGAACGTCACCATGCCCGGCCCGTTCGTACGCCGTACCGGATCGTCCCGAATCACCCGTTCGCGCCACGCCGCCGTCACCGCCGTGTCGCCGTGAATCCCAAATTGCGCCATGAAGCCCGGCAGTACGCGGAAGAAGCGCACGCCGTCGTAGTAGCCCGAGCGCACGAGGTTGTAGAACCGATCGGCGCCGAGTGGTGCCCAGGCGCGATGCACCGCAATGACAAAGTCGCCTTTGGTCGTCGCGAAGCGCACGCGGAAACTGTCCGGCGCCTGAGTCGCGAACGCGGGATCGGCGGGATTGTGGAAATCGGGACGTGCGCCCGTGGTCGCGGTGGCCGGAGCGTCGCCCTTTTTGGTGCAGGCGACCAGCGCAAGCATCATGAGCCCACAAGCAATGCGGCGCATCGACGCGCTCCTCTTAGGGTTGGCTGTCCGGCGGCGCGACCAGGTGCCACGTTCCGGACAGCCTGATGGTCTGGCCGTTCGAACGGAACTGGCAAATCGTGTGGCCGGCCACGCTGTCGGGCTTGTCTCCGTACGCCGTGCCGGCGCACGCACCGACTTGGCGCCCGAACCCGGTGAACCGCGGGCCATCCTGCGTCAGCGTGATGTGGGCATGGTCGCTGCAGAACTCCCCGAAGTTCGAATCGGCGAGCGTCTCCTCGAACAGCCAGACGCCGTCGACCACGTAGGTGATGGGACCGAGCACGTGATCGGCAGCGCCGCTGCAGGCGGCGGCGCCGGCCAGGGTTGCGAGCACGAACCACTTCGTCACGGCGAAAATGCTAGCCTCTGCGGAGGGCGTTCGCTATAGTGTGGGCCGACCTCTCGGAGAGGGTTCTCATGGAGAGCTGGATCGCCAAGCGCATTCGTGCGGCGTCCTTCCGCCGCTGCTTCGCGTGGACGCTGGTGCTCGTGATCGGTGTGCTGGCAATGATGAGTGATCAGCGCTACATCGCGAACTTTGTGCGCGGCCCGTATGCGCTGACGCAGGCCGACCTCGATTCAATCCGTGACGTCTCGCTCACGCCGCGCTACTACGCGCACGTCGCCGGAGAGAAGGTGCTCGACACCGGGCTGCGGCAGTACCGCGTGCACACCCAGAACGGGGTCGAGACGAGCCGGGAGGAATCGGGTGCCTATCGCGCGCTCGTCTTCGGCCGTCGTTTTCTGGTCGTGCGCACCGCGGGCGCCGAATCCCAGGTAGCCGAGGGCAAGCTCGTGCCGTGGCCGGCGGAGCTCGAGAGTCAACTGTTCGACAGCAAGGAGATGCGGTCGCTGCGCAGCAGCTTCTATCCGTTCTATCTCGACGGCGATTCGTTCCGGCGCCCCGGTTACGTCGTGATTGCCGTCGGCATCGTGTTTCTGCTGCTGTTCGTGTGGCGGGCCGTTCCGGCGTTTCGCGCCTGGCGCAATCCCGAGGGCCATCCGCTGGCGCGGCGCATCGCGAAATGGGGCGGGGACCCGATGGGTGTCGCGGTCGAAGCCGAGCGCGAATTCGACAATCCCATGTTGACGGCGAAGGCGGGTTGGCGGCTCGGGAACAAGTATCTGGTGCGCTCGAGCTTCTTCACGTTCAACGTGCTGCGCTTCCAGGATGTGTTGTGGGCGTATAAGAAGATCACCAAGCACAGCGTGAACTTCATTCCCACCGGAAAGACGTACGAAGCGATCATCCAATGCTATGGCGGCAACGCCACGATTCCGGGGAAGGAAAAGAAGGTGCACGAGCTGCTGGAATACGTGCAACAGCGCGCGCCGTGGGCGATCTACGGTTTCAGCGACGATTTGTCGGCGACGTTCACGAAGCGCCAGCAGGATTTCGCGAACAGCGTCGAGCAGCGGCGCCAGCAATGGGCACAGCAGGGAGGCAAGGTGTAGGCATGCGCGGCCGCGCCCGGACGTGGCTGTCGCTCGCCGCAGCCGTCCTGCTGGCCGTCGTGCTGTACGGCAGCACGTTCCTGGTGTCCTACGGTGACCTGCTGCGCCGGCAGGATCCCCTGCTCGCCGCCGACGTCGCCCGAATCGCCCCCGCGCGGGTCGCCGCGGTCGCCGCCGCGCGGGACGTCGAGCAGCTGCAAGCCGTGCTGCGGGACGCGCGCCAGCGGGGGCTGAAGGTGTCGGTCGCGGGCTCCCGCCACAGCCAGGGGGGGCACACCTACACGGCGGGCGGGGTGGTGCTGAACATGCGGACCTTCAACCGCGTGCTCGCCATCGACACGATCACACCGGCCGTCACCGTCGAGAGCGGCGCCACCTGGGACGAGGTGCAGCGCGCGCTCGCGCCGCACCGGCTGGCCCTGAAGGTGATGCAGTCGTCCAATATCTTCACGGTCGGCGGCACGCTGAGCGCCAACGTCCACGGCCGCGATGTGGACGTCATGCAAATCGTCGAGGTCGTGCAGCGCTTTCGGCTGCTGCTCGCCGACGGCAGCGTCGTGGAGGTGTCGCGCACCGAGCACCCGGAGCTGTTCGGTCTGGTGATCGGGGGCTACGGCATGTACGGCGTGATTCTCGACGTCACGCTGCGGGTGACGCGCGACGAGCTGTACGAGCAGAACGCGGTGGTGATGGACTACACGGCGTTCCCCGCATACTTCGCACAACACATCGCCCCCCCCCGCGACTCCGGGATCGCCTTGCTGCTCGTGCGCCCCTCGATCGATCCATCGCCGGACTCATTCCTCCGCGAGCTGGTGGTCGTCACCTGGCGGCGCGCGCCGCCCGGTGCGGACGCCTCGTTCGCGCTGACGGAAGAGGCGCACGTCTGGCGCGACCGGTTCTTCCTCGAGCTATCGCGGCGCTTCGACTGGGCCAAGCGGTGGCGCTGGTCGCTGCAGAAAAAGATCGAGCTCGGCGCCGGGGAGCACCGCGTGGTGTCGCGCAACAACGCGATGCGCCCGCCGCTCGCGCCGCTCGAGCTGCTGCAGTATCACTCCCGCCGCAATACCGACATCATCCAGGAGTATTACGTCCCGGTCGAGAACTTCGTCCCGTTCATGGACCGCTTCCGGGAGATTCTGCTGACCGGCAAGATGAATGTGATCAGCTCGACCGTCCGCTACGTGGCACCCAACGCCACGCCGGTGTTGGCCTATGCTCCGCAGCGCCCGGCCTTCGCCATCATCCAGATGAGCAACGTCGGCCTGGCGCCCGACGCGCAGGCGCACGCACGCGACGTGACTCGGCAGCTGGTGGACGCGGCCATCGCCTTCGGCGGCACGTATTACCTCACCTATCAGCTCTATCCCACGGTGGAGCAGCTGCACCGGGCGTATCCCAACGCGACCCGCGCCTTCGAGCGCAAGCGGTTCTACGATCCGGGCGAGCTGTTCAGCAGCCGGTTCTACGAGACCTATGGTCACTAGGCGGTCCGTCGGCCGAGCGCTGGGCGTGATCCTGCTCGGCGTCGTGCTGCTCGGGGGTTATCTCGCCTGCTACGAGCCGGCCTATCACGGCACGCTGGTGCCGCGTCCGGCCCGACCGCTGGTGTTCGCGCACCGCGGCTTCGGGAATCTCGGTCCCGACAACAGTCTGTATGCCGTCGAGCACGCCCTCGCGGCGGGGATGGACGGCGTGGACCTGGACGGCCAGCTCACGCAGGACAGCGAGATCGTGATCTTTCACGATTTGAGCGTCGACCGGCTGACGTCGGGGACGGGACGGGTGCGCGACAAGACGACGGCCGAAATGCTGGCGCTCGATCTCGGCCCCAAGTACAACCCCACGATTCACGGCGCGAGCGTGCACACGTTCGAGGATTTCGTCCGGACGGTGATGGCGCGTGGCGGGGGGG